>Ga0302198_10006264_pt1 | contig 10750 bp, 8 predicted proteins | sample II_Bog_N2_2_FD_193521 | JGI IMG/M metagenome (GOLD analysis project Ga0302198, IMG submission 193521) | Peat permafrost microbial communities from Stordalen Mire near Abisko, Sweden - II_Bog_N2_2 | ecosystem: Environmental > Terrestrial > Soil > Wetlands > Peat | place: Sweden: Abisko, Stordalen... | reverse complement strand
AAGACCATGAACGACCCCGCCGAGACGATCGAGGAGGTGAACCTCATCCCCGAACTGACCGCCGCCTAAACTAAAACCACTGCCCCGCACCGAGAACGGAAACCACACCACTCAGCGGGACGCGACCCTGTCCAGCGTCTGCCGATGGGAGAAAACACCAGTGTCGTTTGAGTCGAGAAGGTCGCCAGGCCGAGCCAAGGCGATCGAGCCGACCCGACATGGGCGGCTGACGCGACCGTCGCCAGTTCGTGGCGCCCTCAAACTTGTGGGAATCGTGCTCGCGGTTCTCGCCGTGAGTATTGCGTCCGTCACGGGCATCGCGGTGTTCAGCACCCTTTCCAGCATCAAGTCGGGAGTTCACCTCACCCACCTTGCCGGGCAGAAAGTGGTACCCGCACCACAGGTCGCTGCCGCGACCGGCGCCATCAATCTTCTGCTGGCCGGCACAGACTCGCGCACCGGGCAGGCCGGTTTCCAGGACAAGGCCGACCTTGCTGGCAGCTCCGGTGCCGGCAATAACGACGTCACCATGGTGCTTCACATCTCCGCCGATCACACCCACGCCGTCGTGATCAGCATCCCTCGTGACGAACTGGTCACCATTCCCGCGTGCCCGCAACCCAACGGGCGGGTTCGACCCGGCGCGACCATGGCGATGTTCAACACGACGGTCTCCCGCGGGGGATTGCCGTGCGTGGTGCTGGCTGCCGAGCAGCTCACCGGGCTCAACATCCAATACGCAGCCCTGATCAGTTTCGACGGAGTCATCGCGATGTCGAACGCGGTCGGCGGCGTGACCGTGTGCCTCGCCACCCCGGTTGTCGACCCGTACGTCGGGCTGAACCTCCCTGCCGGTCAGGTGACCCTGCAGGGGGCGGATGCTCTCGCCTTCGTACGCAGTCGACACGGTATCGGTGACGGAAGCGACCTTGGGCGCATCAGCAACCAGCAGCTGTTCCTCTCCGCCTTGATGCGGAAGATTAGCTCCGAGGGCGTACTCAACAACCCGTTGACGCTCTATAAGCTCGCCAATGCAGCGGTATCGAACATGGAGTTCTCGGACACGCTGGCCGCACCGACAACGATGGTTGCGATCGCCCTGGCCCTCAAACACATCAGCCTCAACAACATCGTGTTCCTGCAGTACCCGACGACGACGAGCGCCGCCTATCCGGGGCGAGTGGTCGCGGAGCAGCCGGATGACCAGATTCTCAACGCCGCGCTTGCTTCGGATCAACCGCTGGTGTTATCCGGAAAGCTAGGCGCCGCGACTGTCCTCGCACCCGGAACCTCGCCAACTGCGAGCGCCACGGCAGCGCCGACTGGGGCATCCTCAACGGGAATAACGCTCCCCGCGGATGTGACGGGCCAAACTGCGGCAGAGCAGACGTGCACGAAGGCCTACAAACCGTAGGGCGTTCCAGATCGAACAGCCCGTGCGGCAAGCGTCGAAACTGCATGAGGCCGACACGCCCCGACGCCAATTCCCGGCCTCGGTTGTGTGCCATACTCAGGCCAGGTCATACCCGACCGCGTTCCTGAATAGCGCCTCCTCTTACCCGGATTTGGCAGCGAACGCCTCGCCTACCCGGAGTTGAAGACGAAGTGAAGCTCGCCTTTGCACGCACCTCTGCCGCTATCGCGGTGTTCGCCACCGCCGGAATCTCCGGTCTGATCTGGGGCGCTGCACCTGCCTTCGCTGGCCCAAGCCCGTGCGGCACCGGGACTTTGGTTTCCGGGAACCTGTGCCAACAAACGTTCACGGCCACGACGGCGACCAATTTCACGCCGCCAGCCCAAACAACCAAGCTCGAAGCCCTGCTGGTCGGCGGCGGTGGAGGCGGAGCTGTTCAAAGCTCGGCTGCACCATCGACTAACGGGTACGCCTTAGCTGGCGGTGGCGGCCAGGTGAAGATTGTGGACTTTACCGCAAGCGCTGGTTCGACAGCGCCACTGGTGGTTACCGCTGGTGCGGGTGGAGTTGGCGGCACTGCCACGGGTGCAGCCGGAGCCACCACGACTGTCACTGGCGGGCCATCCGCCAGTGCGAGCGGGGGCGGCGGAGCGCAGCAGACTAGTGACACTGCTGGCTCCAGCGGCACAAACACCGGCGCAAGCATTTCGGACTCTGGGTCTCCGGCAACGTACTACGGCGGCGGAGCGGGAGCTGGGACGACCGGAAGCACGACAACGCTCAGCGGGGGGACTGGCGTCACCGTCTCGACGACGTTCGGCAGCGACACACTATTCGGGTCCGACGCGTCATGTTATGGCGGTGGCGGCGCGGCACTGCGGAGCCCGGATGTCGGAACCGCCGGATGCGGCGGGAACGCTCCGAGCAGCGACCCAGCTGCGATCAGCTATCCGGCGATCAACGCGAACACGGGCGGCGGCGGCGCCGCAAGCCTTGCCGTCGGTACTGGCGGTGCCGGTTCGAGCGGTGTTGTTGTCTTCCGATGGATCGCGAGCTACAAGCTCACGTTCACCGCGGGCGCGCATGGGGCAGCCCCGGCCCCCGAGGTCGTCCCGTTGGGAACTGCGCCGACGCCTCCCGCAACCCCGACGGCTTCCGGCTTTGTGTTCGGCGGATGGTACACCGATGCGGCGTTGACGACGCCCGCCAGCTTCACGACCCCTCTCTCCGCGTCGATGACGTTCTACGCGAAGTGGGATCCGTCGCTCCCGGTGACGGGTGGCGCGCCGAACCAGGCTGAGTTGCCGCTAGCCCTCGGTTCACTCGCAGCGGGCGCCGCACTCCTTGGCACCACGATGTATCGTCGCAGGCGCAAGGCGAGCCGCTAGCTCTCCCCGAATCGCTCGGCCAGCGTGCGGCGCACGGGCTTTCCTGTCGCCGTGCGCGGGACCGAATCGACTCGGGCGATGAGCCGGGGCGCAGCTGCCCCGAATTCTCGTGTGAGGCCCGAAGAGAGAGCCTGCGCGTCGAAGTCGCCCTCAACGACGAGCGCGATTCCGATCTGGAGGAGGCCCGAGGTCGTCGTGTATCCGAAACTGCAGGCGTCGATCACCCCGTCGACGTTGAGGGCGAACTGGTCGAGGCGCGCAGGGTCGATTTTCACGCCCCAGGCATTAATGATGTTGGATTCTCGTCCGGCGAGAGTGAGCCCTTTATCAGCCCGGATGACGCCAAGATCTCCCGGATAGAACCATCCGTCCTTGAAGGTGCGCAACGTCGCCTCGGGGTTTCCGAGATACTCGGTCGACATGCCAGGAGTTTTGACCCGGATCCGTCCCTGCTCACCATTCGGCAGCGCAACGTCATCATCGTCGACGATTTCCAGGAGCGCACCGGGCGAGACCTTGCCGGCATCGAACGGGTCATCCGAGTTGTACTCTCGAACAGCGATGCCGCCCACCTCAGTCGACCCATAATTGCTGAAGACAGTGCATCCCTCAGTGACCTGTCGGATGCGGGAGGCAAGCCCCGGAGGCATCGAGGTGCCGCTGAAGTAGACCTTCTCGATACTCGGGAGGGTGCGACCGCTCGCCTCGAGTTCGTCAACCAGTCCCACCAGTTGGGCGGGGGAGCCCTTCACCGATTTCACTGAGTTCTGCCTGGCTACGCGCGCGATCTCGGCAGGCGTTGCCCCTCCGACGCTGAGGAACGGGCGGCGACCCTTCACGCTGAGGAACAGCTCGCCAATACCCCTGGCCGTTCCGATATCCATCAATACGAGGTGGGGGCCGCTCCGGAACCACGACGCGAGCGCAGCGTCCATGGCGAGTTCCATGTCGCGGCCCATCGCGATCGCTTTCGGTGCGCCCGTGGTGCCGCTCGAAAGCACAATCCTCAGAATGTCGATGGGTACTTCGGATGGTGTTATACCGTACGGATTCTGGTCAACCTGCTGCAGGAACCGGAGGTCGACCATCACCACCCGTGCATTCTTCTGCGGTGTTGGCGTTTTTCGGCTGAAGATCCAGTCGACTCGAAAGGCGCCGTCCGCCACAAAACCGTCGGGCAGAACAGTGCTCACACCGCCCTCGTGATAGACCGCCTCAGTGAACACAATGCTGAGCATGTCCGGCAGATCGAGTGCGACGACATCACCGGCTTTCACGCCGAGCCGCCGCATCTCATAGGCGACTTTTTTCGCGTACACCACCGCCTCGGCATTAGTGAGGACCTGGTCCGGGGATTGCGCGAAAACCGCGTCGGGACTCGCGTCGGCGTTCGCCTGCAGGTAGAGGAAGGGGTTCGGGCCGGGTGCGAGAGTCACCCGCACAGGCTATCCGTAACCTCGCTGCCACCCCCGACCCTTGCCCTGATCGCGTTCGCGGCAGCACAATCGGTGCTGTGACCGACGGAGTTCGTTTCTGCACCGAGGTACTCGCCGAGCACGCACTATCGTGCTCGCGTAGTCCCGTGTGGCGCCTGATGGCTCCAGGGGAATCCGCGTCGTTCGCGGGGGACAGGCATAATGCCGTCGGCTAAGGTGCTGATCGTCGGCGGCGGGTTCTCCGGCCTTGGGCTCGGCTACAAGCTGAAACAGCTGGGCATTGACGATTTCATGATCCTCGAACGCGCGGCCGACGTCGGCGGGGTCTGGAACCTCAACACCTACCCCGGCTGCAACTGCGATGTGCCATCGCACCTCTATTCGTTCTCGTTTGCGCCCAACCCGGAGTGGACATCCACCTACTCGCCGCAGCCCGAGATTCGCGCCTACCTCCAGGGTTGCGTCGATCGGTTTGGCCTGCGTGGCAACCTTCGCACCGGAGTCGTGGTGACCGGCGCGGCCTGGAATGATGCCGAGCAGCGCTGGGAGGTCGACACGAGCGAGGGGCAGTGGAGGGCCCAGGTGCTGGTGAGCGCCATGGGTCCGCTCACGGAGCCCAGGCTGCCTGACGTGCCAGGCATCGAGACGTTCACCGGCAAAATCATGCACTCGTCGCGTTGGGACCACGACTACGACCTCGCAGGCAAACGGGTCGCATCGATCGGCACCGGGGCATCCGCCATCCAATATGTTCCACGAATCGCGGACCAGGTGGAACAGCTGTTCGTCTTCCAGCGCAGCGCACCGTGGATTATCGCTCACGACAAGCGACCGATCACCGACGATGAGCGCGAACGATTTCGCAGGCATCCGGCCGCCCAGCGGAGGGAACGCAAGAAGACCTATCTCAGCAGGGAGATCCTGGTGCTGGGTTTCGTCAAGCAGCCGCGGATCATGAGGCTTGTCGAGGGGATGTCGCGGAAACACCTCGAGCGCCAGGTTGCCGATCCGCAGCTGCGGTCACTGTTGATGCCCGAGTTCACGATCGGATGCAAACGGATCGTGCCATCCAACGAGTGGTATCCGGCACTGCAAAAGCCGAACGTGTCGCTCGTGCCCAAAGCGCTGGCGGAAATCAGGGCCGGAACGGTTGTCGACTCCGACGGGGCCGAGCGAGAGGTGGACGCCATTATCTTCGGCACTGGCTTCCATGTGAGCGACGTGCCCTTCGCCGACAGGGTGCGCGGTCGAGACGGACGCACTCTTGCTGAGGTGTGGCAGGGCAGCCCGCGAGCCTATCTCGGCACCGCGGTGCCCGGATTCCCGAACTATTTCATGTTCCTCGGCCCTAACACGGGACTCGGCCACAGCTCGATGATTTACATGATCGAATCGCAGATCGAACACGTCAGCCGAGCGGTGCGCGAGCTCGACCGGCAGGGAGCTGCCACCATCGAAGTCGTGAAGGCCGTGCACGATGCCTACAACGAGGTCGTCGACCGAAAGATGGCAACCACCGTGTGGCAGCTGGGCGGATGCACCAGCTACTACCAGGACGCCACCGGGCGAAACGCAGCCCTCTGGCCGGACTGGACGTTCTCTTTCCGCCGCAAAGCGAAACGGTGGAAACCTGACGCGTATGTGATCACCGGGGAGCACGTGGCCGGTTCTGCTGTCGACTGGATTGGCCAGCGCTGAACACTCGTCCGGATGCGCGTGCGTCGCCCGGATCGCGAGAGGGGAGCCCGGTGGACGCGCCCGTTCTTGGCTGCGGTCAGCTGGCAGCTCAGTGTCGCAGCCCTGCGAGGAGCAATCGCACCATGCGTTCGGCTCGCCCTGAGGTTTCGGCGCCGGCTGGGCCGCCCCCGTGGCAGAGGTTTGCTACGGCACCGAGGAATTCGCTCGCGTCGACCTGCTCGTCGATCTCTCCAGCATCTATTGCCCTGGCCAGCAATCGTTCGAACGTAGGCGCCAGGCGGGTCGAGAAATACTCGGCCAGTGGTTCATAGGCGGGGTCACCGGAATGCAGCGCGGCAGCGAGACCGCGCTTGGTTGCGACGAACTGGGTGTAGCGCATGATCCACCGGTCGAGCGCTTCCCCTGGAGGGTGAGTCGCTTCGAGGTCGATGGCTGCCGCGACGCAGGCATCCATCTCTCGCCGGAAGACGGCTGAGATGAGGTCGGATCGCAGCGGAAAGTGCCGGTAGAGGGTGCCCACTCCGACGCCTGCTCGCTCGGCGATGGCCCGCACGGGCGCGTTGACTCCGGACTCGGCGAATACGACCGTCGCGGCCTCGAGCAACGCGTCGACGTTCTGGCGGGCGTCCGCCCGGAGAGGCCGCTGCACCGGCTCGGCGTTCTCGGCGGTGCTCGAACTGGAAGGCATTGTCGTTTCCCCATTGTAAATGGAACACAATTCCGCATAGAGTAGACGCAGAAAAGGAACAAGGTTCCGGTTGCGATAGCCTACAGCCGGATGGCAGTTCCGACCACAAAATCGTGCGGCGTTGCCCGTCCGATCCCACGACCCTGAGGAGACGACAGCATGCAGTACCGCACGCTCGGCCGCACCGGCATCAACGTGACTCCCTACGCGCTCGGCGCCATGATGCTCGGGAGCCTCGGCAACCCCGACCGGCAGGAAGGCATCCGCATCATCCACCGTGCCCTGGACGCAGGGATCAACTTCGTAGACACAGCCGACCGTTACGGGGACTCGGAAGAGGTTGTCGGCGAGGCACTCAAAGGGCGCCGTGACGAAGTTGTCCTGGCGACGAAATTCTGGGGGCCAGTTGATGACGACATCAACCATCGCGGCGCATCCCGCCGCTGGATCACCGAAGCCGTCGAGCGTTCGCTTCGCCGCCTGCAGACCGACCACATCGACCTGTACCAGCTCCACCGCCCCGACCCGGACACCGACATCGACGAGACTCTTTCTGCGCTCACCGACCTGGTGCGACAGGGCAAGGTGCGTGCGATCGGCTCATCCTCGATGCGCGGATCAGAAATCGTGGAGGCGCAATGGATGTCGGAGCGCCGCGGGTTCGAACGGTTCCGCACTGAGCAGCCCAACTACTCGATCCTCGACCGCGAAATTGAACGCGAAATCCTCCCCGTCGCGCAGCGGTACGGAATGGGGACGCTCGTCTACAGCCCACTGGCGGGCGGGACGCTGACAGGTCGATACCGCGTGGGGCAAGACAACGACAACTTCCGATCGACAAAAACCGGCATGCGCCACTTCCGGGATGAGCGGCGCCTCGCCGCGGTCGAGGAGCTTGTTGCGCTCTCCGACGAGGTCGGTGTGAAGCTGACCCACCTCGCGATGGCGTTCGTCATCGCGCATCCGGGAGTCACCTCAGCGATTGCGGGACCGCGCACGATGGAGCAGCTGGAGGACACCCTCGACGGGGTGGACGTCGCGTTGTCAGACGAGATCCTCGACCGCATCGACCAGATCGTGCCACCAGGGGAGAGCATCGGCGCGATGGACATGGTCTACCGAGGCCCCGAACTCGCCGACCAGGCCCTGCGCCGTCGCCCTGCGGCACAGCGTTCGGCGGCCTGACCTTCGGCTAGCGACGTCTCGGCTTGGTCGCGGCGAGCGCCTCCTCCAGGAGGTCGATCGGGATCGCCGGAACCCTCAGCGGTGCTCGGTCGGTCGCGCGCATCCCGTCCAGGAAAAGGGCCAGCGACCGGCGCCACTGTTCCGGACTCACCACGCCGCCCACGTCGGAGGCGACGCCCATCATGGCGTAGATCGGTATCGCATCCATCGCTTCGATGTCCGGTCGGAGCACTCCGGCCGCCTTCGCCCGGGCAAAGAGTTCGACGACAGCGTCAACCAGGTCGCGGCGGATCGGTGGTTTCTCGTGCGAGGTGGGGCCGAACATCGCCTGATGCAGGCCCCTGTCGCGCACGAGCCGGGCGGCAGAGATCTCGAAGAAGCTCGACAGCGACTCCCAGGGGTCTGCGATGAGGAGCGCGGCCTGCGCGTCGTCCATCAGCAGTTGGAACGACTGGGCCATCACCTCACGCGCCAGCTCCTGCTTGTTGGCGAAGTGCCGGTAGGCCGTACCAACGCCCACCCCCGCAGCCTTCGCGACATCGTCGAGCGTCGCGTCAAGCCCCCGTTCCGCGAACACCGTGCGGGCGGCTGCGATCAACAGGGCCCGATTACGTGCGCTGTCCTTGCGGAGGCCTTTGGCGGCCGCGGCCGGCTCAGTTAATACCTTCGGAGTGCTCATCCGACGATCGTCCCGGGTTCGGCGCCCACCGGGAGGGAGGACTCGCCATTCCCGGCCCCCGAGGTTGTGGCGAATCGTGCGCTGGGGAGTCCCGAGCGATTGATGGTTGCCGTCAGCACCGCGCCCACCACGTACAGCACGGCTGCACTGGTGAAAACGATGGAATAGCTGTGCACTGCGGCGTCTGCTATCACCCCTGGGCTTGGAACGTGGCTGGTCAGGTAGTTGGTCGCCGCGGTGGTCGCGACCGTGTTGAACACGGCTACGGCGATCGTTCCGCCGACCTGCTGCACGGTGTTGACGAGGGCTGACGCGACCCCGGCGTCCTCACGCCGCACGCCGAGCGTGGCCGAGTTGACGTTGGTGGGAAACAGGATGCCCAGGCCGGCCCCCAAAATGATGAGCCCCGGGAGCAGGTGGCCGACATAGTCGTCGGCCGTGGTGATCTGGGAGAACAGGAGCATCGCCGTGGCGCCCAGCAGCATCCCGATGGGGACAACGATTCGTGGCCCGACGCGTCGGTTGAGTCGCGGCCCGATTACGGCCGCGACGAACACCAGGGTGATGGGCAATGGCAGGAACGCGACCCCGCTTCGCACAGCCGAGTATCCGAGCACGGTCTGCACGTAGTAGGCCATGAAGAAGACCGCCGAAAGCATGGCGGATGCCCCGAGGAACATTCCGATGAAGCCCGCGCCGCGTGTGCGGTCGAGCACCACACGCAGCGGGAGCAGGGGAGCGACCACTCGGCGTTCGACCACGACGAAAGCGATGAGCAGCACTGCGCCGGCGGCAAGGAACGTGATCGTCACGGGGGAGCCCCACCCATCGTTCGGAACATTCGAGACGCCGAAGACCACCCCGAAGAGGCCACCTGAGACGAGCACGGCCCCGGCAAAGTCGATCCGGTCGCGGTTGTCGCCGCGGGCGGATAACCGGAACAGGAGGATGGCCCCGATGATGGCCGGAATTGCGAATGCGATGTTGATGTACATGGTCCAGCGCCAGGACAGGTATTCGGTGATGGCCCCACCGACGAGCAGGCCGACGGCAGTTCCTGCGATTCCGACGGAGGCGAAGACCCCGAATGCTCGTCCTCGGTCGCGACTCGCCTGTCCGGTGCCGCCCGGGAATGTTGTTCCCAGAAGAGAGAGCGCCGCGGGAGCGAGGAGCGCGGCGAACGCGCCCTGCACGGCGCGGCTGGCGACGAGCATCCCGAAGCTGGTGGAAGCACCGCCGATTCCCGAGGCGATGGCGAAGCCGATGAGTCCGATGACGAATATATTGCGCCGGCCGAACCGGTCGGCGAGACGCCCGCTGAGTAACAGCAGGCTGCCGAACGCGAGCGAATACGCGGTGATGATCCACTCGCGGTCGGCGTCGGTGTAGTGCAGGTCGCGCTGCACTGACGGCAAGGCGATATTCATGACGGTGGTGTCGAGGGCGATCATGAGCTGCGCCAGCGCGACAGTGACCAGGATCCACCATCGGTACTCGGCGCGCGCTGCGGGAGGCGTATCAGTCGACATGGTGCACTCTCACATTTCCGGAGGAGTTGTCTCCGTTTCAGACGATAGCACAATACGGAGCCCGTTCCTCCGCTTCAGTTCCCCACCACTCTCCTGGAGTTGATGGTGCGCGAAGTCGAGACGAAGGCCAGCAGCGATACGGCGACAGCGACAAGGCCCGAGGCTGCAAAGATCCAGCCGAGGCCGACGCCGCCCGACAGCAGCGGCCCGACGCCGAACGCGGCGATTCCGTACCCGACCTGGTAGGTCGCGATGAGGGGACCCGATGTGGTGCTTGCGGGGAATTGCTCCTCGCCAAAGCTGATGGTGAGCGGCAGCAGGGCAGAGCAGCCGAGGCCGGCGAGGGCAAACGCGACGATCGCGAAAGCCGCTGGCGCGCGAGCGAGCGACACGGAAGCAAGATACGCGGCCGCAACGAGAAGCGGGAGGAGCCGGTAGATCCAGCGGGCCGGGATCCAGCGCTGGATGGCGGCAAACAGGATCCGGCCGACGGTGACGCTGGCCCAGAACGTCGTCAGCGCGACCGAAGCCGCCACGGCGTCACCGCCCTCGGTGTGGCCCACCAGCGAGCCAGCCCAGTTTCCGCTCATCGTTTCAACAACGCCGTAGAGCAGGGCGAGCGCGGCGAGAAGCCAGAAGCCAGCGGGTACGGGGGTCGACCGGCTTGCGGCACCCTGGCTGGCATCACCAGCGAGCGGCAACGGAAACGAGATGGCCAGAAGAGCGGCGAGGA
>Ga0302198_10006262_pt1 | contig 10754 bp, 9 predicted proteins | sample II_Bog_N2_2_FD_193521 | JGI IMG/M metagenome (GOLD analysis project Ga0302198, IMG submission 193521) | Peat permafrost microbial communities from Stordalen Mire near Abisko, Sweden - II_Bog_N2_2 | ecosystem: Environmental > Terrestrial > Soil > Wetlands > Peat | place: Sweden: Abisko, Stordalen... | reverse complement strand
TGTGGTTTCCCACCCATTCGCCAGAATTGCAAGAAGCAGGTCCCCTTCGACGCCCTTCGCTTCGCTACGGTCGCTCCCTATGAACAAGGCTGGTTGAGCGATGAGGTTTCCCGCCCTTGCGACAGAAAAAAGTCGCAAGAACGGGGCACGGAGCTATTGTTGCGAACCGAGCACGGGGTTCATTGCAAACGTAACTCGCTGGAAGCGGGTCGTGCTGCTCAGGACGACAGAGTTGCTGTTGTGCGACCTTTAGAGGCGGATTGATTGGGTTTGCGGTGGGGAATGTCGCAATTCCCTACACACTTTCAAGTTATGGCCGCGGGCTTCCGATTAGCGGTACGGGAAGGTGCGTATGGCGACACAGGTTTCGCCGGAGAAAATCTTTGCGGCGACGCTGCCTGAGGGGAGTGGTGGACTGCGGTATGTGGCTCGGCAGCCAATCATGGACCGGCGCTCCCGTGTGCATGGCTACGAACTCCTGTTTCGCGCCGGGCCTGAGGCGGCGTTCCGTGGGGATGGGGACTTGGCTACGCGGACGATGCTGGACAACGCGGTTGTTTTCGGGCTGGAGAAGCTGGCGGCCGGAATGCCGGCATTCATGAACTGTACGCGCGAGTCGCTGACCGGTGAACTGGTGAATGTTCTCCCCCCGAGCATGACGGTGCTGGAGATATTGGAGAGCCTGGAGCCAACGGCGGAATTGATTGCCGCGTGCCGCAAACTAAAGTCGGCGGGTTTCCGGCTGGCGCTGGACGATTTTACCTGGAGGCCGAAGTTTGCGCCGCTGGTGGAACTGGCCGACTACATCAAGGTGGACTTTTTTCTGGCTGGCGCCGAAGCGCGGAAGGAACTTCTGAAGCGGCTGAGCGGTGTGACTGTGGCGCTGATTGCGGAGAAGGTGGAGACGCAAGAGGAGTACAGGCAGGCATGCGAGGAGGGGTTTACGCTCTTCCAGGGTTACTACTTCTGCCGGCCGGTGTTGCTGCAGAACCGGCAGGTGCCGGCCAACCGGCTTTCGCATATCGAGATCCTGCAATTGCTGCGCGGGGACACGATCGAGTTGAAGCGGCTGACAGAGTTGCTGAAGCGGGACGCGTCGCTGACCTATCGGCTGCTGCGGCTGGTGAATTCGCCCATGTGCGCAGTGCGGCAGGAGGTGAACTCGATTCAGGCGGCGCTGCTGGCGGTGGGCGAGGAGACCTTTCGGCGGATTGCGATGCTGGCCATTACCAGTGAACTGAACAGCAATCAGCCGGCGGAGATTCTGCGCATGGCGTTTGTGCGCGGGCGTTTTTGCGAACTGGCGGCAGGGTCGAGCGGCTTGGATAGGACGGAACAATACCTTGTGGGGTTGCTGAGCCTGCTGCCGGCGATGTTGCGTCTGCCGATGGCGGAGTTGACGCCGGCGCTTCCGCTTCGGGATGAGGTTCGCCGGGCTTTGGAAGGAACGGCGAACCCGGTGCGCAGCTTGCTTTCCTGGCTGGAATTCCACGAACGCGCGGATTGGGCTGGGAGCGATCTGGCGGCTGAATCGAATGGGTTGCGCAGAGAAGGACTGTTGGACAACTACGCGGAAGCTGTCATTTGGGCGGAGGACGCGCTCAGGTTCGCAGGATGAGTTGCGGCAGCCGGCAGCCGGGAAATGAGACATAATTTGCACCGCAAGGGGACTTCAGTGAATTTATCGATGTTTCCAGCCGATAAGAGCGCAGGAAGATTTCATGGCAAGAGAAGCCCTGATTACTGAGCATGCCCAGGATCAACCTGCCGATCTGGCCGGCGGAACGCGCTATGTGGCGCGTCAGCCGATCCTCGACCCGCGCGGGTTGGTGCATGGATACGAATTGCTCTTTCGCAGCGGGCCGCAAGCTTTCTTCCACGGCGACGGCGATTTAGCCACCCGCACCATGCTCGACAATGCAGTCATGTTTGGCCTGGCAAAACTGACCGGCGGACTGCCGGCGTTTTTGAACTGCACAACTGAGTCGCTGACCGAGGAACTGGTCGACGTTCTGCCTCCCGGGATGACGATTCTGGAGGTTCTTGAGACTCTCGATCCCACGCCCAAGCTGATCGAATCGTGCCGCAAGCTGAAGGCTTCCGGGTTCCGGATTGCGCTGGATGACTTCACTTGGAGACCGGAACTGCAGCCTCTGGTGGAACTGGCGGACTACATCAAGGTGGATTTTCTGCTCAGTGGAGCAGCCGTGCGGAAGGAATTGCTCAAGCGCCTGAAAGGTGCGTCGGTGGCCATGGTTGCGGAAAAGATCGAGACCCAGGAGGATTACAAGCAGGCCTGTTCCGAAGGTTTCACTCTCTTCCAGGGATATTATTTTTGCCGTCCAACGCTGCTCAAGAACCAGCAGATTCCCGCAAACCGGCTCTCCCATCTCGAAATCCTTCAGTTGATGCGGGCCAAAGAAATCGATCTGGACAAGATGACCAGGGCGGTGACGCGCGACGCATCGCTCACCTATCGCCTGCTGCGGCTTGTCAATTCGCCCACTTATGCGTTCCGGGAGCAGGTTCGCTCCGTTCGGTCGGCGCTGATCACGGTGGGTGAAGATACGTTTCGCCGCGTGGCGACTCTGGCTATTACGAGCGAACTCAATGCAGGGCAGCCGGTGGAGATATTGCGAATGGCCTTTGTTCGCGGGCGCTTCTGCGAACTTGCCGCGGCGCTCAGCGGACTGGACCGGACCGAGCAATACCTTCTGGGCCTGCTCAGCCTGCTGCCGGCGATGCTGCGCCTGCCGATGCAACAGCTTACCCCATTGCTTCCGTTGCGAGACGAGATTCGGGGGGCTCTGGAGGGCGCGAAGAATCCAGATAGGATGTTTCTGGATTGGCTCGAATTCGAGGAACAGGGCAACTGGGCGGCGTGCGATGCCGTGGTTCAGAAGAACGGGTTGAACGAAGTCGAGCTGGTGAGGTGTTACGCAGAGGCCGTGGTATGGGCGGAGGCGGCGCTTCACTCGGCGCTTTGAAGAAGCTGCCGCCTGCCAGTATCTACTTCACGCCAAGACTTTCTTCCGGTATTTGCTCATAGCTGACGAAAGCGAGCTTGAGGCCGTCGGGGGACCAGGAAGGGACATTGATGGTTCCCTGCCCTCCGAATAGCTTTGTGAGCACGCGGACTTTCTTGTCTTTCAGCGTCATCAGGCGGAGCTCGACATCCTTGTCGGGCGGGTGGCCGGTTACGCCCTTCTCATACGCAATGAAGACCATTTGTTGGCCATCGGGCGAGAGGTGCGGGAACCAGTTGTTGCTGTCGTCGAAGGTGACCTGCTCCTGATCGGAGCCGTCGGGCTTCATGCGCCAAATCTGCATTTGTCCGGTGCGCTCGGAGTTGAAGTAGATGTATGCGCCGTCGGGTGAATACTCGGGGCCGTCGTCGAGTCCGGGAGCGGTGGTGAGGCGGGTCTCCTGATTTGACGATGGGCCGCCGGCCGCGGGGCCTGTCGCGGAAATAGAGTAGATGTCGAAATTGTCTCCGCGCTGCCCCGTGAAGGCGAGAGTCTTTCCGTCGGGCGACCAGCCGTGCCAGTACGACGGCGCGTTGGGTGCGATGAGGCGCGGAGTGCCACCCGTAATGGGCACAATGTAGACCCGGGATTTGTGGTCGTCTGTGGACTGGTCGCTGATGGCGAGGAATTGTCCGTCTGGCGAGATGCCGTGATCGTTGTTGCAATGGACTTGGGGAGTCGTGGGAATCAGCGTGGGCTCGCTGCCGTCGAGCGCGAGGCGGCGCAGGGTTCCCTCCTGGTTGAATACGAGGAACTTGCCGTCGCGCGACCAGTTGGGGGCTTCAAAGTGCGCGGCGGCTGCGTATTCGACGTGGCGATCCATGGACGCGATGGAAATGGTTTCAAGCGAACTGATCAGGACCTTCTTGCCGGAAGCGGGTGGAAGCTGGTCCAGAACCACGTTCGAAAAGACGGCCTTCTCGACCACGTCCTTGTCGTGCGAGCATACGCCGATGCCTATGTAGAAATCGCCGGTGAGTGCGAGTTTGGTTGATGCGCCGGCGGGGTGGAGTTTGCCGGCGTCGTTCGAGAGGCGGGGGCCGGAGACAAAGGCGTAGAAATAGTCGCCGCGCTTCTCGATGCGGACGGTCTTGGGTGCGGAGATGTTGGACTCGACTTCGCGGGTGTTGGCGCCGGTTGCATCGCGGAACTGGAGCGAGGTCAGGCCGGCTCCATGGACAGCCACGTCGACGGAGGGCGAGGGTCCGTCGAGGCTCTGGCGGATCATAAGGACGGCTTTCCGATGCGGGTTGCCGCCGGTCCCGAGGAAGGCGATGTCGGCGGTGAGGGCCACGTCGCCCGAGACTTTCTTCCAGGCGAAGTGAAAATCGTCGATCCCGAACCACATGTTCTCGCCGCTGCCGCTGACGGTGTAGGAGCGTGTAGCGCTGTCATAAGCGGCGGAGCCGGGATGGAGAACCGTGCCTATGTCCTGATGATCGGTGAAGATGCCCTGGGGCAAAGGCTGGGACTGGGCCAGGACAACCATTGGTGCGAGGAGAAACAGGACGGCGATGCTTAACTTGACGGCTGCGGGAAAACAGGTGGCTAACATATGGCGCCTTTCGCGATTGGCAGAAGTTGGAAACGCTGGTCCCTTTCGACATTGCTCAGGGCGGGCTTTGACCACGCAGGTCGAAAAGCGCGACCTGTTCCGCTCCCTATGAACAAGGCGGGTTGAGCGCTGAGGTTTCCCGCCCTTGCGACAGAAAAAAGTCGCAAGAACGGGGCACGGAGCTATTGTTGCGAATCGAGCACGGGGTTCATTGCAAACTTAACTCGCTGGAAGCGTGTCGGGCTGCTCAGGATGACAGGTATTCCCTTCGATCGGTCGGGCCAATTATAGCTGGCTAGTTGCTTCCCCGAGTAAAATCGCAACAGGCTCACCGGCCTCTCCGCTCCCTAACCTATGTCGCGCAACTTCTACATCCTCGCCGCCACGCTCGCCCTCTTCGCGCTGATCTCGGCAGGCATGTCGTTCGTGCCTTCGAGCTTTCAGCCCGGACTTCCGGCCAACGGCTCCCTGTGGCGCACAGTGTCCATGTTCCTGCTTCTTTTTGGATTGGCAGCGGCGCTGATCGGCGTGATGACTCACTTGTTCGAGCAGGCCGACCGTCGCAGCGAAGAGGCCCGCCAGGCGGCTCGTCGTAAGCGGCGCGAGGGACGCGGCTAGAACGCTGCTGCGATTGAAGCCGGGGCCAGTTGGCGATAGCGCCGAAGGAGTCAGTCAGTACGCACGGCCGGAGTCGTTCGAAAAATAGAAGAAGAGTCGGATGCCCAATTGAGCCTTCATGGGTATATTCTGTTCGCCTCGGCCCGTGTTGTCGGCAGTTTTGGAGGTCCCATGCGTGTCCGGGTATTGCTTCTGGCTACTTCGATCGCGTCGTCCGTTGCTTGTGCGGCAATTGCGCAGGCTCCGCCGCAGCAACCCGCAATCCGCATCCAGGACGGCGGAACCAGTGGCCGAATGGAGAGCATCTTCATCCCGCCGAAAGCCGGTGCTCCTTTCAGTTTCACGCTGGTGACGGAGTGGGCGCGCCCCATGAACAATGGGGGCAATTTCACCCTGACCAATGAGCGCCATATCGTGCGCGACAGCAAAGGCCGCATCTATCAGGAGCGCTGGATCCTGGTTCCCAAAGGCAGCAAGATCAAGTCCTCGATGGACGTTTTCCAAATAACGGACCCCGAACAGCACACCTGGTACAACTGCCTGACTGCGACCAAGGAATGCGACCTGTACCGGTATCACCTGACAACGAAAGACAACTTCCAGCCGCCAACCAGCGTGTCTGGCCCCCTGTCGGACGGAACGGGCTACCGTCAGCACGAGGATCTGGGCCTGAGCAGCACCGAGGGCCAGGAGACACACGGCTACCGCGAGACCACCACGTTTAATCCCGGGGTGATGGGCAACGACAAGCCAATGGACGTCACGCGGGAATTCTGGTATTCCGCGCGCCTGGCGGTCAATCTGATCTCGATAGTGGACGAGCCGATGACGGGCAAGCAGGTGTTCACGGTGAAGGAACTCTCGACTTCCGAGCCGGACCCAAGCTTCTTCGAGGTTCCAGCCGATTACAAAGTCGTCGACCGGCTGAACGAGAAGAATTAGACGGAATCTGGCGAGTCGCGCATCGGAGCGTTTATGCGGACGCCCGCGCCGTGGGACCTGGACCGGGCCGAGACACTAGAATAGTGTCTGGGACTCTTCCCCGCAGGATCGAGCAGACGCCGATGTATGAAGTCACCGTGGAGGCCGGATTCTCTTCCGGGCACTACCTTCGCAACTATAAGGGCAAGTGCGAAAACCCGCACGGGCATAACTACAAGGTGCGCGTAACCCTGGCCGGGACCGTGCTGGACGCGGCTGGGCTCTTGCTCGACTTCAAATTGCTGAAGCAAGTGTTGCGCCCGGTAATCGAGCGCATCGACCACCAGATGCTCAACGATCTGGAGCCTTTCACAGTGCTGAATCCTTCAGCTGAGAATCTGGCAAAGTATTTCTACGACCAGACCAGCGACCAGCTTACCGTCATGACCGCAGGACGGGTGCGCGTGAAGGATTGCACCATCTGGGAAACGGACACGACTACGGCTACTTATTACGAGTAGCACTTCGGTCTTTCCACGACTCCGGCAGTTCATCCCCTTCTATGGGTGGATTCCCCGCCCCAGCCCTGCTCAGAATCTCCAGCGTCCGGGGAAGATTTGCTCGTTTAGCACGAATAGAGATGTAGTTTGAGGTGCTGTGCGCGGCGATCATTTGCGCGACGGCAGTATTGATCAGTTGATTCAGTGACACCCCCTCTGATTCGGCAATATTGCGCGCCGCTTCGAGCAAAGTGGGCTGAAGGCGCAAGGCAAAGTTGCTGGTTCTCATATGATTTCCGAATTCTCAAGGGTGACCCACGCGAAAGAATCATATCACATGCAATATCACTAGTACATCTGGTTCGATTTCGACTTGATGTACTTGTCGAAGGGAATCTCGAAGTAGAATAGTTCCTTGCCGTCGGCGTCCCGCAGCTTGTGCAGGTGGAGCTTGGCGCCCTTCAGCGGATGGTCGAGCTGCGAAACGTCGTAGAACAGGAACCCCGCCCGTGTGGTATGCGCCTCGACAACCAGCGCCTGATATTCGAATGTGTTAAAGTCCTGCTCAATCTCCTGATTGCTGGCCTTGGGCTTGAGTTTGATGGAAGGTATCGGCCCGGGCATCGGGATCTTGGAACCCTGACGTTCTTTCTGGGTCATAAGGCGTTCCACGTCCTCCGGCTCCGCCGCCTGAATCTTCTCGCCTTCCGCGGTGAGAAACAGAATCCGGGCGTCGCGCAGACTTATCGGCCGATCGCCGTTGTTGGTCACGATGAGCCGCACCGGCATGACACCGTGGCTAAGATAGTCCACTTTGAAGATGGACTCTTTCTCTTTTGTGTCGTAGGGTTCGGCGGCGATGGCCACCTTTTCGTCTTCGTGTACCTCAACAGCGGCATAGGTGGTGGCTGGCTGCACGGCGGGGGCAGAATGATCGCTTGCCATGGCCGGCAGCGCCAGCCAGAACAGTGAGAGCGGAAGTGCCCGCATGTTTCTCATCGTGCTCGACTGTATCATTTGAGGGTTAGACAAGGGGAAGGGCAATCCGTTACGAATGATTCTCTTTTTCTACAATCTCGCGTTGCTGGCGGCCCTGGTGGTGGGTGCGCCCTGGTGGCTGTGGCAAATGGCCACCACGCAAAAATACCGCGAAGGGCTCTTGCAACGCCTGGGACGCGTTCGAACCCTGGAAGGCCAGGGCAACCGCCCGTTGATCTGGATTCACGCCGTTTCAGTTGGCGAGGTGCTGGCGGTGAGCCGCTTGAGCAAGGATCTCGAAGCCGCGCTCCCCGATTATTTTGTCGCCATTTCCACCACCACCCGCACCGGGCAAGACCTGGCCCGCGAACGTTTCGGAGCCAACCGGGTCTTCTATTTTCCTTTGGACCTGCCCTGGGCCGTAAGCTCCTACCTCAACGCGCTTCAGCCGAGCCTGCTCGTTCTAGTGGAAACCGAGTTCTGGCCCAACCTGCTCAGCGCCTGTTATCGGCGTGGAATTCCCGTGGCCGTCGTCAATGCTCGCGTCTCAGACCGCTCCTGGCCGCGCTATCGGCGGCTGCGCTGGCTGTGGCGGCCATTTCTTGAGCCGATCAGCCGAGTGCTGGCGCAAAGCGAGACCGATGCAAACCGGCTCTGGGCCATCGGTTGCCGTCCGGAAGCGGTTGAGGTCGCGGGAAATCTGAAATTCGATGTGCGCGCGGCAGAGGGGGCAGAGGCAACCCGCATCCTGAAGGCCTTGAAGCTAGCCAACCGCTTGGTTGTGGCCGGCAGCACGCTGGAAGGGGAAGAAGCTGCGCTGCTCCAAGCGTGGCCACAGTTGCTGGAGGTTGATCCGCGCCTGGCGCTGGTTCTCGCACCACGCCATCCGGAACGATTCGAGGCCGTGGCTGCGTTGCTGGATCAGTCTGGCTATTCGTGGAAACGCCGCTCGGACTGGCACGAGCAGACTGCCGGGTCAATCAAACTGCTTCAGGCCGGCCAAATTGTGCTGCTGGACAGCATCGGCGAACTGGCGTCCGTCTATTCGCTTGCATCGGCAGCGTTTGTGGGCGGCAGCCTGTTTCCAAACGGTGGCCACAACCCCCTGGAGCCTGCGCAGTTCGGCGTCCCCATTGTCATGGGCCCCCATTTCGCCAACTTCCGCGCCATCACCGAAGACCTCGTTACGCAGGAAGCCATCCGCATTGCCGAGAAGGAGGACTTGGCCGGGGTCCTGATCGAGTTGCTGCAAGACCGTGCGGCGGCCGCGGCGATGGGCGAGCGGGCCAAACGCGTATTCGAGCAACAGTCGGGGGCGACAGGCCGCTGTGTGGAAGCGCTGCGAGCGCTTGTCTCGCCCGGGCCGGTTCAATCTGCCCGCCTTGAAACTCAACCGATTCTCGAACCAGAGATCCAGCCGCAACCGGTTCCGACACAGGCATTGCAGGCTATTCCAGTTCAGTTTTGTGCCGTTCAATCTGCTCCACCCCAGAATCGGTCAACCCAGCCGAAGCCGATTCAATTCGAGCTCGTTCAAGATCAGCCGAAACAAGCCACTTCCATCCAACCCGAGCCGGACGAGGCGCAGCCCATGCAGGCTGGACAGATCCAACCTGAGCCCGTTCAACACGAACCGGCGGCTAATCCGGCCGCACCGAAACCCCCGCGCGCTAAGCCAATTGAGCCCATGTCGGTTCAACCTGAGTCAGCTCAAGCTCAACCGGTTCAAAAGGTTAGAGCCCCAGGCTTTTCCCCGCGCAAGCTTCTACTCCCCCTGGTTCCGGCCTACATGCTGGCGCACCGGCTGCGCGAATTGCGCCTGGGCACAAGGGCGGAGCCAATCCGGCGTCTGCGCTATCCCGTAATAAGCATTGGCAACCTCTCCACCGGCGGCACGGGCAAAACGCCGTTGACCATCGCGCTGGCCGATGCGCTCACGCGGTGCGGCTTCCAGGTCGACGTGCTCTCCCGCGGCTATGGCCGCCGCAGCCAACTCCCCGCACGAGTAGCCCTCGCGGGAACCGCGGAGGAATTCGGGGACGAACCGCTTCTCATCGCACGAGGCGGCATTCCGGTCTATGTTGCCCCCCGTCGATTCGACGCAGGCCTGCTCGCCGAAGCGGATGCGGCGGCGATTGCATTCCTGGGAGAAGAACTTCGCCCCTTCGTCCATTTGCTCGACGATGGCTTCCAGCATCGCCAGCTCCACCGCACCGTGGATATTCTGCTGCTCAACCGCCGGGATTGGCAGGACAGCCTGCTGCCCGCCGGCAATCTCCGCGAGCCCGTTAAGGCCATTCACCGGGCCAATGTGGTTACAATTCCAGCCGACGATCCGGATTTGGAGGCTGAATTGAGGTCCTGGGGTTGGCAGGGGCCCGTCTGGCGTCTGCTTCGCAAAATGGAAGTTCCAGTCCCGAGCGGCAGTGAAGCCCGATCGGTGGCTGCCTTTTGCGGCATTGGCCGCCCCGAGCAGTTTTTTGCGGGCCTTGCGGTCGCTGGACTGCAACTCGCTGTCCGGAAAGCCTTTCCCGACCACCATAGCTACACCGCGAGCGAAGTGGATCAGTTGATAGCCAGCGCCACCGCCGCGGGAGCCACCTCAATCGTTACCACCGAGAAGGATTCCCTCCGCCTGGGAAAACTATCCGCAGCTTTCACCAATGTTCTGCCGCTGAAGACAGTCCGGCTCCGCGTCGAGATCGAGCACGAGGACGAAGCCATCGAGTGGCTCCTGGAACGGCTGCCACTGTCTCCATCGCAGCAGCCCCTGTGAGAAAATCAGAGCTTGCACACCCAAACCAAGTTTCGCTTGCTCGTGGTTCGGTTGGGCGCCATGGGCGACATTTTGCACGCGTTGCCCGCTGTGACGGCGCTCCGGCAGACTCATCCCGGATGGGTAATCGACTGGGTCGTGGAACCGCGCTGGCGGTCGTTACTGGCAACTGAAGGCAGTGCAGGCCGCCAGACCGGCTTGAACTCTACCAACCCCAACCCTGCGCAGCCCATCGTCGACCAGATCCATATGGCGCCGACAAGGGATTGGAGAAAAGCTCCACTCAGCGGCAAGACCATTCATGAAATCAAGAGTTTACGCCAAGCGCTCCGAGCCTGCGACTACGATACGGTGATCGATCTTCAAGGTGCGATTCGGTC
>Ga0302198_10006255_pt1 | contig 10759 bp, 8 predicted proteins | sample II_Bog_N2_2_FD_193521 | JGI IMG/M metagenome (GOLD analysis project Ga0302198, IMG submission 193521) | Peat permafrost microbial communities from Stordalen Mire near Abisko, Sweden - II_Bog_N2_2 | ecosystem: Environmental > Terrestrial > Soil > Wetlands > Peat | place: Sweden: Abisko, Stordalen... | reverse complement strand
CCGATCCGGGCCAGCACGGTCGGATTGGCGATCTTGAAGCCGTTGAGGTGCAGGATCGGCAGCACCGCCCCGTCGCGGGCCGGATTGAGAAACTTGTTGGAGTGCCAGCTGGCCGCCAACGCGCCGGTTTCCGCCTCGCCGTCACCGATGACGCAAGCGACAATGAGATCGGGATTGTCGAAGGCCGCGCCATAGGCGTGCAGCAGCGAATAACCGAGTTCTCCGCCTTCATGGATCGAGCCTGGCGTCTCCGGCGAGACGTGACTGGGAATGCCGTAGGGCCAGGAAAACTGGCGAAACAGCCGCCGCAGTCCGTTCCGGCTCCGTTCGACCGCCGGATAACGCTCTGTGTACGACCCTTCCAGATAGGTCTGCGCCACGATGCCGGGACCGCCGTGGCCAGGCCCGATGACGTAGATCATGTTCAGGTCGTTTTGAGTGATCAGCCGGTTCAGGTGCACGTAGAGAAAATTCAGGCCAGGGGTCGTGCCCCAGTGCCCCAGCAGGCGAGGCTTGATGTGGTCGAGCCGAAGCGGCTCTTCGAGCAGCGGATTGTCCTTCAGGTAGATCTGACCCACCGACAGGTAGTTGGCCGCTCGCCAGTAAGCATGCATCCGCTGGAGGAGATCGGCCGACAGCGGGTCGTGCGGCGAGGGTCTGACGAGCGTTTGCATCCTAAGGGACCAGCACCGCGGCGCCCTCGAAGCGGCCGGCGCGAAGATCGGCGAGAGCCTGGTTTGCGTCTCTCAGCGGATAGGGCGTGGTCTGGGTGACGATGCCGATCTTCGGGGCCAGAGCCAGGAAATCGACGCCATCCTGGCGCGTCAGATTGGCGACGGAGAGGATCTGCCGCTCCTCCCAGAGCGACGCGTAGGGAAAGCTCGGAATGTCGCTCATGTGGATGCCGGCGCAGACCACCCGGCCACCCTTGCGGACCGCCTTCAGCGCCAGCGGAACGAGATCGCCGACGGTCGCGTAGATGATCGCCGCATCGAGCGGCTCGGGTGGCGTCTCGTCGGAATCGCCGGCCCACTCCGCGCCGAGGCCACGGGCGAAGGCCTGGGTGTCCAGATCGCCCGGCCGCGTGAAGGCGAACACCCGCCGCCCCTGCCACCGCGCAACCTGCGCGACGATGTGGCCGGCGGCGCCGAAGCCGTAGATGCCGAGCGTCTTGCCCTCGCCGGCGATCGAGAGCGAGCGCCAGCCGATCAGGCCGGCGCAGAGCAGCGGCGCGAGGGCGACGTCCTCGCCTGCCTCGCCGAGTGGAAAGGCGAAACGCGCATCGACGATCGTTGCGGTCGCGAACCCGCCATCACGCGTGTAGCCGGTGAACAGCGGCCGGTCGCAGAGGTTCTCCCGATGTTCCATGCAGTAGGGACAGACGCCGCACGTGTGGCCGAGCCAGGGAATGCCGACGCGTTCGCCCACCGTCAGTCCTTCAACGCCCGCGCCTAGCAAATCGATCCGGCCGACGATCTCGTGGCCGGGAATGATCGGTGACTTCGGATCCGGAAGTTCGCCGTCTACGACATGCAGATCCGTGCGGCAGACTCCGCAGGCGCTCACCTTGACCCGGATCTCGCCCGGACTGGGGACCCGGTCGGGCAGTTCGGTCCATTCGAGCGGGGCGCCCGGCTTGTTCAGGACCATCGCGTGCATGATGCTCTCCGTGGTGTCGGGGTCATCAATGTGAGGCCAGCGCGCGGGTCGGCGGTGACGCCAGGCTGAGATGCGGCTCGGGCAGGGCTAGGACTGGATCTAGGCCGCAGGGGGCCGGGTGGTCGCGGTCGAGGTTGGCGAGCACCCGCGGCAGCAGGTCGGGAAGGTCTTCAGCCATCAGGCCCGGGCCATGCTCGTTGGCCGCAGCGCCATGCAACCAGACCGCCGCGGCGGCGGCGAGGAACGGGTCCATGCCCTGGGCGACCAGTCCGAGCACGATGCCGCTGAGGACATCGCCGGCGCCGGCGGTGGCCAACGTCGGCGGTGCGTTGCTGTTGATGATCGCCCGGCCGTCCGGCGCGGCGATGACCGTATCGGCGCCCTTGAGGATAATGATCGCGCCGCTGCGGCGCGCGGCCCTGCGCGTGCGAGTGAGCTTGTCGCCGGCCGGATCGAACAGCCGCGCGAATTCCCCGTCATGCGGCGTCAGGATGCAGGCGGCCGTGATTGCCCGGTCCAGGCTGGTGGGATCGGCCTGGAAGGCGGTGATGGCGTCGGCGTCGAGCACCGTTGTCTTCCCGGACGCCAGCATGCCCAACGCCCTGGCGCGGGTCGCCTCGCTGGCGCCGGCGCCCGGCCCGATCAGCAGACCGGTTAGCCGCCGATCCTCGAGCAGACGCTCGAAATCGCCAGCGGCCCCCGAGATCGGCTTGACCATGATGCTGAGCAGCGAGGCCGCATAGACCGGCAAGGCGATCTCGGGCACGCATATGGTCGTCAGCCCGGCGCCCGCGCGGGCGGCGGCGCGGGCGGCCATCCGGGCCGCGCCGGTCATCGGGTAGCCGCCCGAGATCAGCGCGTGTCCGCGTCCGTATTTGTTGCCGTCCGCTCGGGCGCGCGGCAGGGCCTCGAACCACAACGCCGGATCGTTCTCGAAGCTGTCGGGGGCGACCGCCTGCAGCACCGATGGCGGCGCGCCGATATCGGCGACGATGACCTTGCCGCAGAGAAGCCGACCGGGCATCAGCAGGTGCCCCGGCTTCTTGCGCAGATAGGTGACGGTCAGGGCCGTGGAAACCGCTCCGCAAACCTCGCCGGTGTCGCCCATCAAACCGCTCGGGACGTCGATGGCGACGATCGGCAGCCCGGCCCGGGCGGTGGCCGCCAGGGTCTCCAACGCCGCTCCCTCAAGGGGGCGGCTGAGTCCGGCGCCGAACAGGGCGTCGACCACCAGACCCGCGCCGGCCAGAACGGCGGGCGACAACGGGTGGATCGCGCGCGCCCAGCGTTCAGCGTTGCGGCCCGTCTCGCCGGTCAGCCGCTCAAGGTCGCCGAGCAAGGCCAGCTTGACCGGCCAACCAGCGTCGGCGAGACGCCGGGCGGCCACGAAACCATCGCCGCCGTTTCCGCCAGGCCCGCAGAGCACGGTGACTGGCCGCACGTCGCAGCGCCGGACGATCTCGTCGGCGACGGCCCTGCCCGCGTTCTCCATCAGCCGCGATGCCGGGACGCCGGCGGCGATCGCCAGTCGGTCGGCTTCGCCCATCCTGCGAACATCGAGCAGGGCCGTCTCCAGGTTCATCGGCTCAGGTGGTTTCGAGTTGGCGCGCGGACACTGAGGCCTTCGCGACGTCGGTGGCGAAATCGAGCACGACGCGCGATGGCACATCGCCATGCGCCAGCCGCTCGAACACGTCATTGATCGATGACAAGGGCTGCAGCTCGATATCCGCCTTCACCTTGCCGTTGGCCGCGAAATCCAGGCATTCGGCCATGTCTTCGCGCGTGCCCACGAACGAGCCGCGCACGGTGACGGCGCCGGCCACGAGGCCGAAGATATCCAAGGGGAAGGATCCAGGCGGCAGGCCCACCAGGACGCAGGTCCCCCGCTTGCGGGTCATCGCGACGCCCTGCTTGAACGCCGGGAGCGAAGGGGCGGTGATCAGCACCCCGTGCGCGCCGCCGCCGGTATGCTTCCTCAGAACCTCAGCCGGATCCTCGGTCTTGGCGTTGATCACGAGGTCCGCGCCCAGGCGCTTGGCGTGCTCGAGCTTGCCGTCCTCGATGTCGACGCCGCAGACCAGCAGGCCCATGGCTTTGGCGTACTGGATCGCCAGGTGGCCAAGGCCGCCGCAGCCGGAGATGGCGATCCATTCTCCAGGTCTCGCCTCGGTTTGCTTGATCCCCTTGTAGGTGGTGATGCCCGCGCAGATCAGCGGCGCGGCTTCTTTCGGGCCTAGACCCTTGGGGATGTGCGCCACGTAGTTGGGGTCGGCCAGAACGTATTCGGCAAAGCCGCCGTTCTTGGTGTAGCCACCGAATTCGGCGTGGTCGCAGACGGTCTCCCATGCCGACAGGCAGTATTCACAGTGGCCGCAGGCCGAGTAGAGCCAGGGAACGCCCACCCGGTCGCCTTCCTTGACGATGGTCACGCCCGCGCCGACGCCGACCACCTGGCCGATGGCCTCGTGCCCGGGGATGAACGGCAGCGCCGGCTTCAGCGGCCAGTCGCCGTTGCGCGCGTGCAGGTCGGTGTGACAGACACCGCAGGCTTCGGTCTTGACCAGGATCTGGCCAGGCCCGGGCGAGGGGATGTCCCATTCCTGCAGCGCCAGTGGCTTTCCGAACGCCGTCACCACGGCGGCTTGCATCTTGTTTGGCATGTCGGTCCCCTTCCGGGGGTTCAGATCAGGCGAAATCGCCTCGGTGTCGGCTAGGCTGCGGCGGCGAGGCCCAGGCCCCGGACCGCCTCGATCATCTTCACCAGGACCGCCTGGGCGTCGCCGTAGACCATGTTGCAATTGTCGCCGTAGAAGAGCGCGTTCTGGATGCCCGCGTAGCCCTTCCCCTCGCCGCGTTTGACCACGTAGACCTGCTTGGCCTGGTCGGCGTTGAGGATCGGCATGCCGTAGATCGGCGAGGCCTTGTCGGTGCGTGCGGCGGGGTTGACCACGTCATTGGCGCCGATCACCAGCGCCACATCGGCGGCGGCGAAATCGTCGTTGATGTCCTCGAGCTGGAAGATCAGGTCGTAGGGCACGCCGGCCTCGGCCAGCAGCACGTCCATTTGGCCGGGCATGCGACCGGCGACCGGGTGGATGGCGAATTTGACGTCGACCTTGGCCGCCTGCAGCAGTTTGACGAACTCGTAGAGCTTCTGCTGGCCCTGGGCGGCGGCCAGGCCGTAGCCCGGCACGATGATCACCTTGGAGGCGTAGCGCATGGCGATGCCAGCGTCGGAGGCCTCGATTGGCCGCAGACTGCCCTTGATCGCGCCCTGCTTCTGCTTGGGGGCGTCGCCGAAATTGGTGAACACGACGTTGGCCACCGAGCGGTTCATCGCCTTGGCCATCAGCAGCGTCAGCAAGAGGCCGGCGGCGCCCACCACCATCCCGGCGATCATCAGCGCCGGGTTCTGCAGCACGAAGCCTTCCAGTCCGACGGCGAGGCCGGTCAGGGAGTTGTAGATCGAGATCACCACCGGCATGTCGGCGCCGCCGATCGGCAGGGTCATCAGGACGCCGAACAGCAATGCGCAGCCGAAGAAGATGGCGATCCAGGTCGATGTGGCGATCACCAATGGCGCGCCGGTCAGGGCGGCGTAGAGGACGCAGCCGCCGACGGCGAGAGTCGCGGCCATGACCGTCGCGTTGACGGCCTGCTGACCTTTGACGCGCAAGGGCTTCTTGATCACCCCTTGCAGCTTGGCCCAGGCGATCAGCGAACCTGAGAGTGAAACCGCGCCGATCAGGGCGCCCAGCAAGGTCACCCCAAGCTGGGTCGCCCCATGCGCCTTGCCGCCGAACAGCTCGACGGCGGCGATGGCGCCGGCCGCGCCGCCGCCCATGCCGTTATAGAGCGCCACCATCTGCGGCATGGCGGTCATGGCGACCTTCTTGCCGCTCCACCAGGCCAGGCCGCCGCCCAGCGTCAGGGCCACCAGAGCCAGGCTCAGATTGACGACGAGGTGCGGCTTGGCCGCCGCGCTGACGCTGAACACGTAGAGGAAGCTGGCGAGCACCGCTGCGGCCATGCCGATACCGGCCACGAGGATGCCGGATGGCGCCGTCGCCGGCGATGACATCCGCTGCAGGCCGTACATGAACAGGAAGGCCGCCGCGAGGTCGGCTATGCCGATGATCAGCTGCGGGAGCATGGTAAGCATGTCGCCTCAGGCCTTCCTGGGGTGGTGAGCCCTGGCGTGGGCATGGGAGCGGTGGCGTTTGGGCTTGGCGTCGCTGGTCTGGAACATGGCGAGCATGCGCTGGGTGACCGCAAAGCCGCCCGCGGCGTTGCCGGCGCCGAGAAGGACGGCGACGAAGCCGATCGCCTGCTCCAGGACCGTGCTGGCGTTGAGCAGGGCGAAGAGGCCGCCGACCACGACGATGCCGTGGACGAAGTTCGAGCCCGACATCAGCGGCGTGTGCAGGATCGCCGGCACATGGCCGATGATCACCCAGCCGGCGAAAGCGGCCAGCATGAACACATAGAGGGCGACGAAGCCGGTCATGGTGATCTGGAAATCCATGGAGCGTCTCCGGCTCAGGCCGCCTTCGCGGCGGGTTTGGCGTCGGCGCCCAGCAGCGTGCCGGCGTGGGTCAGGGCGGTCTTGGCCAGCACCTCGTCGGTCCAGTCGATGGTGACGATGTTGTCCTTCATCATCAGGGCCAGCAGGTTGAACTGGTTCTTGGCGTAGAGTTCGCTGGCGTCCTCGCCGAGCAGGGACGGAACATTGAGCGGCGCGACGATGGTTACCGGGCCCACTTCGACGGTCTCGCCCGGCCGAGTGTCTTCGCAGTTGCCGCCGCCTTCGGCCGACAGATCGACGATCACCGCTCCAGCCTTCATGCCGGCGACCTGGGCCTTGCTGATCAGCTTGGGCGACGCGCGCCCGGGGATGGCGGCGGTGGTGATGATCAGGTCGGCGGCCTGGATGTGCTTGGTCAGCACGGCGTCGACCTTGGCCTTCTCTTCCGCGGTCAGCTCGCGGGCGTAGCCGCCCTTGCCGCGCGCGTCGACGCCGGTCTCGACGAAGGTCGCGCCCAGAGACAGGGCCTGTTCCTCGGTTTCAGGTCGGACGTCATAGCCTTCGACCACCGCGCCGAGGCGGTGAGCGGTAGCCATCGCCTCCAGGCCGGCGACACCCAGACCCATCACCAGCACCTTGGCCGGCCCGATAGCGCCGGCGGCGGTGGTCATCTTCGGCAGGATGCGCGCCAGATGCGTCGAGCCCAGCTGCACGGCGTAGTAGCCGGCGAGAGCGGACTGACTGGAGAGCGCGTCCATGGCCTGCGCGCGGGTGATCCTGGGGACCCGCTCCATGGCGAAACAGGTGATCTTCCGCTCCAGCAGCCGCTTCACCAGGGCCGGTTCGTTCTGGGCGTAGATGAAACAAACTAGGATCGCGCCCTCGCGCATCGCCTCGACCACCTCGAGGGCCGGCGGCTGAACCGACAGGACGACATCGGCATCGGCGACCAGGGCGCGGCGATCGTCCATGAAGACGACGTCTTTGAAGGCGCTGTCCGCCAGCTTGATGGCGTCACCGGCGCCCGACTGCATGTGCAGCTTGGCGCCCAGCTTGATCAGCTTGCCGGCCACGTCCGGAGTCAGCGCCACGCGTCTTTCGTGGGCCTTGGTCTCCTTCAGAACGGCGACGTTCACGTACATCTCGATTGCTCCGGTTCCTGCCGTTCAGCGTACGGCCAACGGCGGCAGCGCCGTTGGCCGCGCTACGCAGGGGTTAGGCCGGAGCGTTCATCGTGGCGGTGCGCACCAGCTTCTTGTTGACGAACTCCTGGATGCCCATGTCGCCGAGCTCGCGTCCGTAGCCGGAGTTCTTGATGCCGCCGAAGGGCAGTTCGGCGTCTGACCAGTCGATGTTGTTGATGAACATCATCCCGGTCTCGACCTTGGTGGCGACCCGCTTGCCGCGGGCGACATCCCGGGTCCAGACCGAACCGCCCAGCCCGAAGTCGGAGTCATTGGCCAGAGTGATGGCGGCCGCCTCGTCCTTGACCCGGAAGAACAGGGCCACCGGACCGAAGAACTCATCCCGGAAGGCGGGGTTTTCCGGCTTGATGTCCGTCAGGATCGAGGGCTGCATGTAGGAGCCGGGCCGGTCGATCCGCTTGCCGCCCATCAGCAGCTTGGCGCCTTTGGCCACGGCGTCATCGACCTGCTTGAGCAACTGCACCAGGGCCGCTTCGCTGGACAGCGGGCCGAGCGTTGTCTTCTCGTCCATCGGATCACCCGGCTGGAGCGCCGTGAGCGCCGCCTGGAACCGTTCGATGAATTTGTCCGCGATGCTGTCGACCACGATGAAGCGCTTGGCCGCGCAGCAGGTCTGGCCGGTGTTGTACATCCGGCCCCAGACCGCCCAGGGGATAGTCAGGTCAAGGTCGGCGTCTTCGAGGACGATGAAGGCGTCGCTGCCGCCCAGCTCCATCGACGACACCTTGAGGTTCCGGCCCGCGCGCGCGGCGACGCTCTGGCCCGCGGCCACGCTGCCGGTCAGGCAGACGCCCATGATGCGCGGATCATCGACGACCTGGTCGCACTGCTCGTGGGAGATGAAGAGGTTGGTGTAGAGGCCGACGGGGGCGCCCGCGTCGAGCAGCAGCTTTTCGAACGCCAGAGCGCATTGCGGCACGATACCGGCGTGCTTCACCAGCAGCGTGTTGCCGGCCATCAGATGAGGCCCGGCGATCCGAGCCAGCTGATAGTAGGGGAAATTCCAGGGCTCGACGCCGAAGATGACCCCGATCGGGCTGCTCTCCATATGGGCTTCGCCGACAGTCGGGTTGAGTTTCACGGGGGCCAGGAAGCGCTCGGCGTTCTTGGCGTAGTAGGCGAGGATCCTGGCGCTGAACTCGACCTCGCCGCGCGCCTCGCCGATCCGCTTGCCCATTTCCAGCGTCATGGTGTGGGCAAAGGCGTCGGCCTGCGCGTGCAGCAACTCGGCGGCCTTGCCGATGATGACCGCCCGCTCGGCGTAGGTCTTGTGGCGCCAGGTCTCGAAACAGCTTTGGGCGGCCGCCAGCTTGGTCTCGTATTCCGCGGCGTTGATGTCTTCGAATCCCTTGATCAGCACGCCGTTGAAGGGGCTGAGGCTCTGATAGGTCATTGAATTCACTTACTTTCGATGGTCGGATGGCGAAATGATTCCGCCGGCTGTCAGGCTTCGATGATCACTTTCAGCGCCTTGGTCTTGGCGGCGGCGCCGAAGGTCTCGTAGGCCTCAAGGATTTGGTCGAACTTGAAGCGGTGGGTGATCAGCAGCTTCGGGTCGATCCTGTTCGCGGCCAGAATCTTCAGCAGCATCGGCGTGCTGGCGGTGTCGACCAGGCGCGTGGTGATGCTGATGTTGCGGTCCCACAGCTTCTCCAGATGAAGCTCGACCCCAACGCCGTGGACGCCGATGTTGGCGATCACGCCCCCCGGCGCGATGATCTGCTCGCAAAGCTGGAAGGTCGCCGGAACGCCCACGGCCTCGATGGCGGTGTCGACTCCGCGCTGGCCGGTGAGTTTCATCACCGCCTCAAAGGCCTTGCCGTCGGTGCTGTTGACGCTCGCCGTGGCGCCGAAGCGTTTGGCCACCTCCAGCCGGTTGTCGTCGAGATCGATCATGATGATCTCGGCCGGCGAGTAGAACTGGGCGGTGAGAAGGGCGGCCAGGCCGATAGGCCCGGAGCCGACGATGGCGATGGTCGCCCCCGGCTGGACCTTGCCGTTCAGCACGCCGCATTCGAAGCCGGTCGGCAGGATGTCGCTGAGCATCACCAGCGCCTCTTCGTCGGCGCCCTGGGGGATCGGATAAAGGCTGGTGTCGGCGTGCGGGATGCGCACGAATTCCGCCTGGGTTCCGTCGATGGTGTTACCGAGGATCCAGCCGCCCGTCGTGCAGTGCGAGAACATGCTCTTGCGGCAGTATTCGCACTTGCCGCAGGCGCTGACGCAGGAGATCAGCACCCGGTCGCCGGGCTTGAAGGCTGTGACCGCCGACCCGACGCTGTCGACCACGCCGACGCCTTCGTGCCCGAGGATCCGACCCGGAACGCAGCTGGGCAGGTCGCCCTTCAGAATGTGCAGGTCGGTGCCGCAGATGGTCGTCTTGGTGACCCTGACGATCGCATCCGTTGAGGCCGTGATCTCAGGCTTCGGGTGGTCCTCCCAGGCCTTCTTGCCCGGGCCGTGGTAGACGAGCGCCTTCATCGATGGCGGCGTCGTCGCGGCCTTGTCCGAGATTCGCGGCGCCGAATTCGTCAGCGTGATCGATGGTGCGTCGTCGGGCATGGGGACCTCGGTGGGCTCGTCCCGGCCACGCCAAATGCGGGCCTAGGACGCGTCGCCAGCCGAGGGTGCGTTGTCAGACCGAAGCGCGCGAGGCTCGGAATATACGGAGGTGCGCCTAGCCGTGTCGCTTACCGTTCAGGTCTGACCGACGGTCGGACCGAAATCAAAGCTCAACGGGGCCGTAGAACCGCCGACGGCCGCGGCCGCTAGCCGGGCGAGCGCCGGCATTGACCTGGCGCCAGTCTTTCTCATGACCTCGGCGCGATGACTTTCCACTGTCCGCTGGCTCACCCCGATGTCCGCGGCGATGTTCTTGTTGGGATGGCCGGCGAGGATCAGGTCCATTACCTGCCGCTGTCTCGGCGTGAGATCGTGCAGGCGGCTGGCCGCGGCCTCGTGGTCCAGGTTCAGATGTTCCGACTCCAGTCCCCGAACCAGCGCCCGTTCGACGCTGGTCATCAGCACGTCGCAGCTGATCGGCTTTTCGAGGAAATCGACCGCGCCGGCCTTCAGGGCGCGCACGGCGGTTGGAACCTCGCTCGGGCCCGCCACGACAATGACCGGCAACGCGTGGCCCTGGTCGCCGAGGGTCCGCAGCAGCTGCAGCCCGCTCATCCCCGGCAAGCTGGAATCGATGATCAGGCAGGCTGGGCCGGCGGACGTCCGGGCGCGCAGAAAAAGGTCGCAGGTGGCGAATGCGGCGACCGTCAGGCCTTCCGCTTCGAGCACGCGACACATCGCCGTGCGAAAGTCTGCATCGCGGTCGACGACGGCGACCATCGGTGCGGCGCGGGCGCCGGCGGCG
>Ga0302198_10006246_pt1 | contig 10769 bp, 9 predicted proteins | sample II_Bog_N2_2_FD_193521 | JGI IMG/M metagenome (GOLD analysis project Ga0302198, IMG submission 193521) | Peat permafrost microbial communities from Stordalen Mire near Abisko, Sweden - II_Bog_N2_2 | ecosystem: Environmental > Terrestrial > Soil > Wetlands > Peat | place: Sweden: Abisko, Stordalen... | reverse complement strand
CCGCATACAGCGCCATCCCGCGCGTATTCGGCATCTCCACCCACTGATACGCATCGGCATAGACCGCCAAATACCACTCATCGACAAAATCCGGATGCACCCCCGCCAGCAGAGCAAAATTCCCCGTCACCATCAGCCGCTGAATGTGGTGCGCATACGCCTCCCGCCGCGTCTGCCCCACCACCTCCCGAATGCACGCCATCTCCGTGCGTCCATCCCAATAGAACGGAGGCAGCGCCCGCGTCGCACCCAGCGCATTCAGCGCGCCGTATTCCGGCATGTACAGCCAGTAAATCCCCCGAACAAACTCCCGCCAGCCAATAATCTGGCGAACAAACCCCTCCGCCGCGTTCAACGGCACCGCCCCGGTGCGCCACGCCGCCTCCGCCGCACGGCACACCACCAACGGGTCCAACAGTCCAATATTCAGCGCCGGCGAGATCTGCGCATGAAACAACACCGGCGCATCCCGCCGCATCGCGTCCTGCCAATCGCCAAACCGCGGCAGCCGCTGCGCAACGAACGCCGCCAGCGCCGCACGCGCATCCTTCGCCGTCACCGGCAACGCGAACCCGTCCAACTCGCCGAACAGCCGCGGCAAACACGCAGGCACCATCTCCATCACCCCGCGCGTGATCGCGTCCGGCGCAAAGCGCGGCACGTCCGGCGCCACCACGCGCGAAGGCAGCCGCTTGCGGTTCTCCGCATCGAAGTTCCAGCGCCCGCCGGCCGGCTCGCCATCCTCCATCAATAACCCGGTGCGCTTGCGCATCTCGCGGTAGAAGAACTCCATCCGCAACGAGCGCCGCCCATGCGCCCACAAACGAAAGTCCCGAACTGAACACAGGAAACGATCGTCAGGCCGAATTTCGGTCTCCGCCAGCTCCGACCCCCCGCGCATCATCTGCAACACGCGCCACTCGCCGGGCTCGGTTGCGACGATCCGCTCCGGCCGCAGCCGCGCCACCGCGCGCGCCACCTCACCGGTCAGAGATTGGGTGTTCTCCGGATCATCCAGCGCGACGTAGTCCACGCGCACGCCGCGCCCGACCAGCGCATGGGCGAAATGTCGCATCGCCGACAACACCAGCACGACTTTTTTCACATGATGCGGGACGTAGGTGCATTCCTCCATCACCTCCGCCATCAACACCACGTCGCGCGCGGCATCGAGGTCGTTCAGCGCCGATATCCCGCGCGAGACCTGGTCGCCCAGGACAACCCGCAGCGTTGCGACGCTCAAAGCGGCCCGGTCACAGCCGTTCGTAGTGAACGATCGACCCGTCGGCCGCCGAGAACTGCATGCCCGCCCACACGCTGGCCATGTCGTACCAAAGCGCGAAGGTCAGGTCGCCCGACAGGTCGAACCGATGCGCGCGCACCGGCCCTCCCGCCGAGTCCAGCGTCTCGGTCCCCGCCGGAGCCACGTGCGGGTGCACAAGACCGCCGTCCTGGGTGCCGATCATCGGGACCTGCAGCAGGCGCGTGGTCCAGTAGGTGGTGGGCAGGGCGTCCTCCGGCGCGATATACGGATCGGTGCCGCTGCCGCGGACCTGCAACCCGGCCGCGCTGCGGTCCGCCGCCATCCACAGATGCCGGCCGTTGCGGTCGGTCTGGCCCTCCAGCGCGGCGATCTTCCCGCCGCGCCAGCTTTCGTGCGCCCGGTGCTTGTAGGCGACCAGCGGGATCGGCCCCAGCGAGACCCGCGCGTCCACCGTCACGCGCACGTCGAAATCCCCGTCGCCAGTGCGGGTGAACTCAACCGAATGGGTGCCGATCGGCGAGCCGTGGCGGACGATGCGGAAGCTGAGTCCGGTGGCCGGCGGCATCGGCGCCGCAGCCCCCACCCCCAATCCGCACCCTGCGGCGAGAGCCGCCAGACACAGCCTCCGCCGCCCGAGCGCTGTCCTTGCGTCGTGCATGCTTCCTCTGATGGTCGTTTCGTGACAAAGCTGGCATCGCCGGAAGGTGACGACAAGACGCTGCCGCTGTGGCAAAGTCGCCACACGAGCAGCCGGGTCCCGATAAAACGATGCGCCAGCTTCTGCTTTTGCGGCACGCCAAGTCCGCCTGGGATGATGCGAAACTGCCGGACCGCGAGCGCCCGCTCAACCCGCGCGGCCGGCGCAACGCGACCGCGCTGCGCCAGGCGATGCGGGACCTGGGCCTCGCGCCCGATGTCGTCCTCGTCTCGCCAGCAAAACGTACCAGCGAGACGCTGGAGGCGCTGGAGCCCTGGGACGAAACGCCGCTGATCGAGCCGATGGACGGGCTTTACCTGGCGACGGCGCCGCAGCTTTTCGCGGTCTTGCAGGGCGTGGCGGAGACGGTGCGCAGCGTGCTCCTGGTCGGCCACAACCCCGGGATGCACGATCTGGCGACCAGTCTTTCGGATGCCCGCGCCGCCGCCGACCAGCCCGATGCCCTGCGGCGGCTGTCCGCGGGATTTCCCACGGCGGCGCTCGCCGAGTTCGCCATAGCCGGCCCCTGGTGGCAGATCGGTCCGCGCGCCGGCCGCCTGCTGCGGTTTCTCACTCCCGCGGATTTGACCGACAGCAGGCCAGCCGACTGACCGACGCGATGGATATGGATCTGGAACTGGCCGAGACGAGCGAGGCGCAGCCGCCGGACGAACCGGCCCCGCCGGCTGCCGCGATGACGCTGGAACTCGACCTGCCCGCGGACGCAGCGTCCCGGCTGACACGGCTGCCGGCGGTTGCGCGGATGAAAACCGGCCGGTCGCGCACCAGGAAGGTGACCATCGTCTGGCACGACAGCCCGGCACGCGACCTGTCGGCCGGCGGCCTCGCGCTCGCCGAGCAACACGGCGCCTGGCGGCTGGAGCGTATCCGGCCCGGCCCGGAGCCATGGCCCCCCGGCGCCCCGCCCCCCGCGCTCGCCGAGTCCACCAGCCTGCCGGGCCTCGGCCAGCCGCTGCCGCAGCCGCTGCTGCCGGCCGTGGCGTTCGAAGGCCGCGCGCTCGACCTGTCGCTGGCCGCCGACGAAGGACCGGTCCTGCTGACCCTGCTGCGCGGCACCCTCCGCACCATCGGGCGCGAACAGCCGGCCTGCCGCCTGTTTCTGTCCGGCGCCGAGCCGGCGGTCCTGTTGCTCGCGCTTGCGCTGGCCGGGGAGTCGGGCGCGAGTGTGACGCGGGCGAGCCTGGCCGCCGAGGCGCTGGCCATGGCAATCGGCGCGCTGCCATCCGTGCGGCGTCACGGCGCGCCGACGATCAGCGAGGCTGCCTCGGTGGCCGATGCCTTCGGCGAGGCGGTCGGCCATCTCGCCGATGTGATCCTGCAGCTTGCACCCGCCGCCGCGGAGGGGACGAACGGGCCGGACACCGTGCATCACATGCGGGTTGCCGTGCGCCGGCTGCGCTCGGCCCTGGCGGTGTTCCGCCGCGCGGTGGCGTGTCCGGCGGTCGAGGCGGCAGAGGCAGGCCTGAAAGCGCTCGGCGCGCGGCTCGGCCCGACCCGCGACTGGGATGTGTTCGCCACCGAGACCGGCCCCCGGGCCGCGGCTGCGTTTCCCGGCGACAAGCGGCTGGAGCGGCTGCTTGCCGTCACGGAGCGGCGCCGGCGGGCGCACCAGGCAGCTCTGGGCGCCTTTCTGCGTGGCCCGGAGTTCCGTCGCCTCGGGGTGATGCTGGCCTGGATCGCCGCCGGCCGGTCCTGGCACGACTCCATCGGCGAGGCCGAACGGGAGGTCCTGGCCGCCCCGCTGACCGAGTTCGCCGCACGCGTGCTGAGCCGGCGGCTCAAGCGGGTGGCCGCCGCCGGGGAAGGGCTGGACGGGCTCGCGCCGGAACTGCTGCACGATGTCCGCCTGCTCGCCAAGCGGTTGCGCTATGCCGCGGAGATTTTTGCGCCGTTGTGGCCCGGCAAGGCGACCCGCCGTTTCCTGGAGCGGCTCGCGGCGTTGCAGCAGGAGCTTGGCATGTTGAACGACGGGGCCGTGGCGGCCGGGCTGCTCGACGAACTGGCCGCGGCCGGCGGCCGGCAGGCTTTCGCTGCCGGGCTGGTGCTGGGGTTTGTCGGCGCCGGCGCGGGCGCGCATCGGACCAACATTGCGCGCGCCTGGACGAAATTCCGCCGCCAGGAGCCGTTCTGGACTTGACCGCGCGCGGCCGAGTCCGGCAAGGCGCCTGAACGCCACGTCGCCAGGGATGTCTGTGTGTCGATTGGACGACCGCGCCGGATTTTCCGCTCCACGTTTCCCCGCCTGTTTCGACGCGCCGCCGCCCTGATGGCAGTCGTGTTGGGCGTGATCGGGGCCGGCCATTGGCTCGCAGGCCTCGACTGGAACCGGCCGGGCCGGGCCGGAGCGCCCGAGCGGCTCGAAGCGCCCGCGGGGCAGGTCGCCGTGGTGGACGGCGGCACGCTTCGCCTGCAGGAGAGGGTGGTCCGGCTGCTCGGCGTGACGCCGCCGCCGCGGGGCAAAATCTGCCGGCGCGGCGACGGAGCGGAGGTGGATTGTGGTGGGGCGTCGGCCGACGCCTTGGCCGCCCTGGTGCGAGGCACGTCCGTGGCCTGCGAGGTGCGGTCGGTGGACTCGATGGGCCGGCCGCTCGCCGTCTGCCGCGCCAGCGGGACCGAGTTGAACCACGCCGTGGTGGCCGCAGGCTGGGCGCGCGGCGACCGCAGCCTGCCCGGGCTGGACGGGCAGGAGGCCGAAGCGCGCAGCAAGCACCGCGGCCTGTGGGCGACCGGCGAGAGCTGGTAGCGTGTGTGCGGATCGGGGCCTCTGACCGACGCCCGCTTGACGCTATCGCGTCGTGGGAGCCCGCGTCGTCGAGAAGCCGGGCGGGGCGAGCTGCCAGGGATATCCGTGCCGGGCCTGCTCGTAGCCATAGTCGAACAGGGCACGCATATAGGCTGGGTCGAAGGATTTGCGGTGCGCTTGCTGAAAGTCTGCGCCGATATAGGCCAGCCGGAATTGCACGCCGTCGCGCCGCGTCGTTTGGAAGATTCGGATCACGTCATTCATCCCGCTGAAGTGGATCATCGTTGAGATCGAGCGGGAGGCGATCCTCAGCAGCGAGCGTTCCGTGCTCGCCCATTCGGGGTCCATGCGGGCGTTGCGGATGATGTAGGCGATCCGTTCGCGCTGGAACCCGGCCTCGCGCAAGCTGCGATCAAGTTCGAGCGCGGGTGGATACAGGAACACCTGCGACGCGGCCCCGCCATCGACGTGCATTTCCTGATACGCCCGCCCGGCAACCTTCACATCGATCATCACCGGTGGAAAAGCGCCGGGGATCGCGGCGGAGGCGAGGAGTATGCGGCGGAATAGCTCCAGCGCGCCGGGATGTCCGCTGGCGGCAATAGCGCCGATGTTCCACAGCACAGGCCGCTGCAGGTCGAGGTTGGTCGTGCCGATCAGCAGCAGCCGTCCCTTCTTATACTCGCGCGCCATGTCTTCCAGCATCTGCTCGTTCGCGTACCGGCTGATGAGGCGATAGAGAGGGGCGGTGTCGGCCAGCGCCTCGCCAAACAGAAGCGCTGAGGCGATTCGGCGAAACAGCAGAATGTCCGGCGGCGCAATGTCGGTGAAGACGTCCCGCAGCTCGGGATCGTACTCCGGTCCGAGGAAGGCGAACGGCGCGGTCAGTGCGCCGGTCGAGATTCCGGTGACAACCTGGAATTGCGGACGGGTGCCGGCTTCGGTCCAGCCGACCAGCAGCCCCGCGCCGAACGCGCCATCGTCGCCGCCGCCGGAGATGGCCAGGAAATTTGCCGCCGGACGGCGCCCGTTCGGATCGGGCGGCGTGGCGGCCGCCTCCCGGTTCGCTTGCTGAAGCGTCTCCTGCAGGAGCGTGTCGGCGCTGCGGTCAACCCAGAAACGGGCGTTGGGAATGCCGAGCACTTCGATCCCCTCGGTTGCCTCGGCGGGCGGGGCTTGAAGCCGCGGAATCGCGCAGGCGGACAGCAGCAGAATCAGGGTCAGCGCAGCTAGCCATGGCGCCATGGCGACACCGCCTGCGCCAAAGCTGCGAGGATACCGGCCTGACGGCTTCATGCGTTGTCCGTTCGATACGGGGATGAGGCGCGCTGTAACGCGTCCGCTGCGACCGGGGAAGCAGCCTTCCGTGACCGACCCGGAGCATGGCGCTTTGCCGCGCCCACCAGTGGCGGCGCCAGCCTGCCCGATCCGCTTCGCCTCGACCGTTGCCGTTTTCCAGACGTTCCCCTGGACGCACGACAGGTTTGGGGTGAGGCTGGGTGCTGAAAGGAGGCTGCGAATTGGGGCATGAGCGCGAAACATTCTGTCTCTACAGCGCGTTGGATCGGAAGCAGGCAGCCTGGCGGCAAAGCTGGAGGCTGCAGACACAGGGAATTAACCGTAAACCGGTTAATCTGGCTACCGCATTGCACTAAAATGATTTTTCCCGATAGAATCTTGCTGAATGCGGTTGCCCGGCGTAGGGGAGCGTTGCGATCGGGTTTAGAAACGTCCGTAAAGGGGGAGCCATGGCGCAGGCCGCCGAAACCAAGAAGCGTGTCGCCAAAGGACGCGAGGCCGGGCCTGACAGGGAGCCTGCCGACAAGGATCATGCCCACCGGGACCTGCTGCTGAAAGCCTATCGCGACATGCTGCTGATCCGCCGCTTCGAGGAGAAGGCGGGACAGCTCTACGGCATGGGTCTGATCGGCGGCTTCTGCCACCTGTATATCGGCCAGGAAGCGGTGGTGGTTGGCGTGCAGCTCGCGCTGTCCGACGGCGACCAGGTGATCACGTCGTACCGCGACCACGGGCACATGCTCGCCACCGGCATGGAGGCGCGCGGTGTGATGGCGGAGCTGACCGGGCGCTGGGGCGGGTATTCGCACGGCAAGGGCGGCTCCATGCACATGTTCAGCAAGGAGAAGAACTTCTTCGGCGGGCATGGGATCGTCGGCGCGCAGGTCAGCCTGGGCACCGGGCTCGCCTTCTCCAACTGGTATCGCGGCAGCGACCGCGTGTCGGTGACCTATTTCGGCGAGGGCGCGTCGAACCAGGGCCAGGTCTACGAAAGCTTCAACATGGCGGCGCTGATGAAGCTGCCGGTGATCTACGTGATCGAGAACAATCGCTACGGCATGGGCACTTCGGTGGACCGCGCCTCCGCCAGCCGCGACCTGTCGAAAAACGGCGTCCCGTGGGGCATCCCCGGGATTCGGGTGAACGGTATGGACGTGCTGGCGGTGAAGGATGCCGCCGGGCAGGCCGTCGCGCACTGCCGCGCCGGCAAGGGTCCCTACCTGCTGGAGATGGAAACCTACCGCTACCGGGGCCACTCGATGTCCGACCCAGCGCGCTACCGCACGCGCGAGGAAGTGCAGGCGATGCGCACGCAGCACGACGCGATCGAAAGCGTCCACCACAAGCTGGAAGCGCTGGGCGTCGATGAAGCCGCCATCAAGGCGATCGACGACGAGGTCAAGGCGATCATCCAGGACGCCGCCGACTTTGCGCAGAAGAGCCCGGAGCCCGACCCGTCGGAGCTGTGGACCGACGTGCTGCTGGAGGGCTGAGCGATGTCCACGCAGATCCTGATGCCGGCGCTGTCCCCCACCATGACCGAAGGCAAGATTGCGCGCTGGCTCAAGAAGGTCGGCGAGGAGGTCCGTGCCGGGGACGTGATCGCGGAAATCGAAACCGACAAGGCAACCATGGAAGTCGAAGCGGTGGACGAGGGCAAGCTCGCGCAAATTCTGGTGGACGAAGGCACCGAAGGGGTCGCGGTGAACACGCCGATCGCCGTGTTGGCCGCGAACGGGGAAGACGCCGCGCCGGTGAAGACCGCGCCGCCGCCGGCCGGGCCGAAGGTCGCGGCGCAGGCTGAGGACGCCCACGCGATCGCCGATCGTGCCGCGGCGGGGACTCGCAAGTCTGCGCTGGAAGCGGCGCCGGCGCCGGCGCCGGCCGATGTGGAGAAAGCCTGGGGGCCGACCAGGCCGATCACCGTGCGCGAAGCGCTGCGCGACGCGATGGCGGTGGAGTTGCGGCGCGACGACGCCGTGTTCCTGATGGGCGAGGAAGTCGCACAGTATCAGGGCGCGTACAAGATCAGCCAAGGGCTGCTCGACGAATTTGGCCCGAAGCGCATTATCGACACGCCGATCACCGAGCACGGCTTCACCGGCATCGCGGTCGGCGCGGCCCTTAACGGGCTGCGGCCGATCGTCGAGTTCATGACGTTCAACTTCGCCATGCAGGCGATCGACCAGATCATCAACTCGGCAGCGAAGACGCTGTACATGTCGGGCGGACAGATGGGATGCCCGATCGTGTTCCGCGGCCCGAACGGCGCCGCCTCGCGCGTCGCCGCGCAGCATTCGCAGTGCTATGCGAGCTGGTACGCGCATGTGCCCGGACTGAAGGTGGTCGCCCCCTGGTCGTCGGCTGACGCGAAGGGCCTGCTGCGCTCCGCGATCCGCGATCCCAACCCGGTGATCGTGCTGGAGAACGAAATCCTCTACGGCCAGACCTTCGAGTGTCCGACCGACGAGGCGTTCCTCGTCCCGATTGGCCGCGCCAAGGTGGAACGCGCCGGGACGCATGTCACCATCGTCGCGTTCAGCATCATGGTGGGCGTGGCGCTGAAGGCCGCAGATTTGCTCGCCGGGCAGGGCATCGAGGCGGAGGTGATCAACCTGCGCTCGCTGCGTCCTTTGGACACCGCGACGATCATTGAAAGCGTGAAGAAAACGAACCGCCTGGTCACGGTCGAGGAAGGCTGGCCGTTTGCCGGTATCGGCGCGGAGATCGCCATGCAGGCGATCGAGCACGCGTTCGACTGGCTGGATGCCCCGCCGGTGCGAGTCGCCGGCCTGGACGTACCGCTGCCCTATGCCGCCAACCTGGAAAAACTGGCGCTGCCGCAGCCCGGTTGGATCGTGGACGCGGTGAAAAAGATCGTCTGAAGGGATACGCGCATGGCGACGAACATCCTGATGCCGGCGCTCTCGCCCACCATGACCGAGGGCACTCTGTCGCGCTGGCTCAAGAAGGAAGGTGAAGCGGTCAAGGCCGGCGACGTGATCGCCGAGATCGAGACCGACAAGGCGACCATGGAGGTCGAGGCGGTCGATGAAGGCGTGCTGGGGAAGATCCTGGTTGGCGACGGCACCGAGGGCGTGAAGGTGAACGAACCGATCGCCATTCTTGTCGATCCGGGCGAGAAGGTGCCGCCGGCCGGCATCGCGCCTGGCGAGAAGGCGGCTGCCGCACCGAGATCCGAACCGCCGAAGGCCGCGGCGCCTGCGGAGCCGCCCAGGCAGGCCGCGCAACCGGCCGCCGCGCCGGAGCCCACCGCCCGTGGCGGCAACGGCCATGATGAGGAAGGCGGGCGGATTTTCGTCTCGCCGCTGGCGCGCCGGATGGCGAAGCAGGCGGGGCTCGATCTTGCCGGTCTAAAGGGCAGCGGGCCGAACGGCCGCATCGTGAAGGCCGACATCGAGGCCGCGCAGAAAGGCGCCCCTGCCGCCGCGCCCGCGTCCGCGCCTTCCGCTGCGGCCTCCGCCGAGCCTTCCGTCGCTCCGTCGCCAGCGCCCACCCCCGCCGCGCCGCCGGTCGGCAAGGCGACGCAGCCCGCGATCACCGCGCCGCACCGGCTCGTCCCCAACAACAATGTCCGCAAGGTCATTGCGCGGCGGCTGACCGAGGCGAAACAGACGATCCCGCATTTCTACGTCTCGATCGACGTCGAGCTGGATGCGCTGCTCAAGCTGCGGTCGGAGCTGAACGCGAAGTCGCCGGCCGAGGGTCCCAGCGCGTTCAAGCTCTCGGTCAACGACCTGCTGATCAAGGCCGCGGCGATCACGCTGTGCCGCGTGCCGCGGGTGAACGCGAGCTACACCGAAGACAACATCATCCTGTACGACGATGTGGACATCAGCGTGGCGGTGTCGATTCCCGACGGGCTGATCACGCCGATCATCCACAAGGCGGACCAGAAAGGCCTTGCCGCGATCAGCAACGAAGCGAAAGACCTGATTGCGCGGGCGCGCGCCGGCAAGCTGAAGCCGGAGGAATTCCAGGGCGGCGGATTCTCGATCTCCAACATGGGCATGTATGGCGTGTCCGAGTTCGGCGCGATCATCAATCCGCCGCAAGCAGCGATCCTTGCGGTGGCGGCGGGACAGCAGCGCGCCGTGGTGAAAGACGGTTCGCTCGCGATCGCCACTGTGATGACCTGCACGCTGTCGATCGATCACCGCGTGGTGGATGGCGCGCTCGGGGCCGAGTGGCTGGCGGCGTTCAAGTCCGTGGTCGAGGACCCGCTCAGCCTGATGCTGTGAGGAGGCGGCCGCATGATCCGTCCCCGCACCATCGCCAGCATCCTGACCTACACCGCCGGCAGCGTCATCGGAAGCGCGCTGCAACTCGCCATCGTGCCGCAAAAGCCGCCGGGCGTGCGCTCGCCGTTGTTGCCGCCAGGTCCGGTGATTGGCGTGGTGTGGACGGTGCTGTTCGCGATGCTGGGCGCGGCGCGCGCGAAGCTGCACGGGCATCCGCGCGAGCAGCGTCTGGTCGATGCGCTTTGGCTCGGCTGCCTGTCCTACCCGCTCTATACCGACGGCATGCGCAATCGTCCGGCCGCCTATGCCGGCAACATCGCCACGATCGTTGCCACCGCCGCGATCGTGGCGCGCATCCGGCGCGTGTCTCCGGCCGCGGCGAGGCTTGTCCTGCCGGTCATTCCGTGGGTGATTTTTGCCACGATTGGCATCGCGGCGGAGCCAGGCCGCTCAGTCGGCAACGGCGGCTGATGCCGGCCAAAG
>Ga0302198_10006242_pt1 | contig 10772 bp, 6 predicted proteins | sample II_Bog_N2_2_FD_193521 | JGI IMG/M metagenome (GOLD analysis project Ga0302198, IMG submission 193521) | Peat permafrost microbial communities from Stordalen Mire near Abisko, Sweden - II_Bog_N2_2 | ecosystem: Environmental > Terrestrial > Soil > Wetlands > Peat | place: Sweden: Abisko, Stordalen... | reverse complement strand
GTCTGTGAGGTTGACGAGCCGAGCGAAAAGGCACATCCCTTGTGCTATTCGGCTGGCGTCATGGTGCTCGCACGGGAGCAGCCACAGGTGATTTTGTATCGTTCGACGAAGCCCGTATTGACGCCAACACTGCCGGAGGAGCGCCATGGGGTGGTCGCGAATGTTGTCTTCCCCACGGGAATTGACCGCCGCGATGACATCGGCCAGCCCGACCGTTACGACGTCTATTACGGGATGGCTGATTGCCGGATCGGCGTCGCGCGGCTGTACGTGCCCCAGCTCCTGCCGGAGGAAGCCGTTGCCGACTCGCCGAAAGCCAAGGTGTAGCGGCTCGCGGAAACTTAACGACCGGAATTTCTCCGCGGTCAGGCGATCTTCAGGCGGCTGAATGCCGGAACCTTGACGATGTCCACCAGGAAGGCGAAGGCAACTGCGGCTGCCAGCGTTGCAAGGATGACCGTCACCGGCAAAGGCGCCATGGCGATGCCAAAGCCTGCCATGGATGCGGCAACCGACAGATCGGCGACCGAGGAAACAATGAGCCAGTTGCTTGGGCGAATGGACCAAAGGTGCTGGCGAGTTCGATTGGTATAGGTCGTCGCCTGGTTGCCAAAGACGATGACTACAAAGGCGAGGGTTCTGAGCGTCGCAATCCCAAGCCCGAAGTGGAATCTTCCGGCGGCCAGCACTCCGGTGCAGAATAGCAGCTCCGCAATACCCATGGAGACGCCCGCGACCGTCAGGCTGCCAACCCGCCATGCATTCGGACTGGAAGAGGGCCGCACGTTGTCCGTCGCCAGCGACATGCCCAGAAAATCACCGGTGATCATGATGATGACCATCAGCATCGGGGTCAGGATGGCGTGCCCAGTCATGATCAGGCCAACCACCAGGAACAGAACCTGCACAACCTTCTTGGTGACGGAGTTCAACGTGTAGGTCAGGATGCGTTGAAAAGTGACTCTTCCCTCTTTCACCGCTGCCACTACGCCGTCCAGTCCAGGCTTGGTCAATACGATTCCGGCTGCCGACTTGGCAACATCCGTGGCCGTGGAGACGGCGATTCCCATCTGTGCCTGGCGCAACGCCGGTGCATCGTTGGCTCCATCGCCGCACATTCCAACGGTGTGGCCGCTCTTCTGGAAAGCCTGAACAATGTGATACTTGTCATCCGGGAGAACGCCGGCAAAGACCGCAAAGTCTTCCGGATGCACGCTCTCCAGTTTGGACCCCGGTGGACAGATCCCGCCATCCAGGCCCACGGCCTTTGCGATAATCTCCGCGGTCGCCGCTGCGTCGCCCGTCACCATCACCACGCGCACACCCAGTCCGTGCAACTGTTGGACAAGTTCGGGGGCATCCGCGCGCGGCGGATCGCTCAGCGCGATCATCCCTGCAAGGCTCATGGCCGCGGTTGTGCCCACGGCAACGGCCAGCACACGAAAGCCCTTCGCTTCCAGATCGTGTGCGGTTGCAGCCGCGGCAGGCGCGGCTTTGGCCAGCTTGACGACCTCGGCAAATGCACCCTTCACGATACGAACGGCCGCTCCATGCGCATCCTGGGCTGCCGCTTCAGACATTTTCGTCGCAGGATCGAATGGGGTGAACCGGGTGAGCTTCGGCAAATCGCCGGGACTCTTCTTTGCGGCAGCCACCCGGATGGCCACGTCCACTGGATCCTGTCCACCATCGGAGCTGGCCAGGGCGGCCAACCCCAGTACGTGCTCCTCGTCGAAGCCACTCTCCGAATGGATGACGGTGATTGCCAGCTCGTTGCGCGTTAACGTCCCGGTCTTATCCGAGCAGAGAATGTCCAAGGTTGCGGCTTCATCTACGGCGGAGAGTCGCGTAGGCAGCACGCCTAACTTCGCCAACGCCTTGGCGCCAATCGCTGCCGCCAACGTAAACGTGGCCGGCAGCGCCACGGGGATGGACGCGAGCACCGCGGTGAGAACCAGGGGGATCATCTCGACGACCGGCATCTTGTGCGCATAAGCGTAGGCCACCAGCAACAGGATGATGCAGCCGTTCACGATTGCCAGGTTCCGCACCACGCGCATGACGGTCTTCTGCTGTGTGCTTTCGACATGGGCGGTGCGCACAAGCTCCGCCGTTTGCCCGAACTTCGTGCGCGCGCCGGTTGCGGTAACGGTCGCCGTGGCTTCTCCGCGCCGCACCAGCGCTCCGGCATAGGTCTGGCGGCCCGCTGCGGCCTCAATAGGAACGGATTCCCCGGTGAGCATGGACTGGTCGAGCAGGATCGAACCCGCGGTCAACGTGACGTCGGCGGCGACCACGCCTCCCAACGACAACTTCACCGTGTCACCCGGCACCAGTTCGGCCGCGTGGATATCTTTCCATGCACCGTCGCGCCGCACCGAGCAGGTCAACGCCAGCCGCGATCTCAGTGCCGCCAGCGTCGCCTGGGCACGACCCTCCTGAAAGAATCCGAGGGCCGCGTTAAATGCCAGCAGCACCGCGATAACCGCAGCCTCAACATACTCGTGCAGCGCGATCTGGAGAATGATTGCCGCTTCCAGCATCCACGGAACCGGGGCCCAGAATTTGGATAACGCTGAGCGCCACGGCTGCGTTGCCGTGTCTGCGATGGTATTTGGGCCGTACTTGGCAAGCAGAGCTCCGGCTGCCTCGCTGGTTAGCCCCTGCGGTGGAGTGCTTTCGCCGCCATTTTGTTCAGGCGCCGTCTTACCTGCGGATGCGCTCGCGGTCGCGACAGTCGGCTCATTGCTGGTCATCAATTCCTCTCGACGATGGTAGAGACCTTCGCAATGGATTGAATGTGCAAGATTGCACATGGATCGGGAGGCGAAGCTGGAGGACGAGCTGAAATCATTCTGTTGTTGGCGCACTGATGTTACGCACGCACTCATTGCACCAATCCAGTTTGCAAGGGGCCCATGTATGCCATTCCATCTTGCCGGCGGTTGTGCTCCACCCTCATTCCAAGGCCCGGCGGAGCATGGCAGATAATCGGATTTCCTTCGGATCCACCCCTGCTCAGGAGTGAGTGGCCGCGAGAGTTTGCTCCCATTAAATCAATCAGATAGCCGAAAATTAGGTCGATTTCCAGCGCTCCGGACGGACGACTCCCCAGGTTTTTCCATGATTGACAACCCGCTCATCCACCGCTACTCTACTGAGGCGAACAAAAGGCGAATATGAACACAGCGGCAGAACTTCGCAGGCAGGTGGAATCGGCGTTGGGCGGGCGCTTTCCCGCGGCTCTGTCGCCGCGACCATTAGGCTCGCCGGAGCGTCTTTCCTGTGGCCTGCCGGGGGTGGATGCCATGCTCGGCGGCGGCTTTCCGCTGGGCTCCATTGCGGAGCTGGCCGGGGTGCACTCCTCGGGACGCACCACGCTGACGCTCTCCACCCTGGCCCAGGCGACGGCCGCGGGTGAAAGCTGCGCCTATGTGGATGCCACCGATGCCCTGGACCCGGCCTCGGCCGCCGCCCTGGGAGTGGACTTGCGCCGCCTTCTGTGGATTCGCACCGCGGAGGCGCACGCGGGCAAAGCTGCTATGGCCGCAGGTTCTTCTCCCTTTCCTGCGGCCATGGCGGCGCACCCGCCACGCCCTGTCTGGACGAAAAACCATGCCCCGTGGACGCGCCTGGACCAGGCCTTGCGCGCCACCGATCTGCTGCTCAGCACGGGAGGCTTCCGGGTGATTGTGCTGGACATGGGAGACGTGGCTCTGGAGCAGGCTCGGCGCGTGCCTCTGGCCACCTGGTACCGCTTCCGCCTGCTGGCGGAGCAGTCGCGCACGCTCCTGTTGCTGATGACGCAGGTGGCCTCGGCCAACAGTTGCGCAGCCGTTTCTCTCAGTTGCGGGCTTGATGCCGCACGGTGGCCCCGGGCGGTGGAGAGCAGTCCGCGGCTGCTGGCGGGATTGCAGTTTTGCCTGCGCGTGGAGCGCCACCGCGCCATGCCCATGCGCAAGCAGCCCGTGGCGACACCATCCACACTTTGGAAGAGCCGAGCCACGTGGGCGGGATGAGCGATGCCCACGCCGCTGTATCTCTGTCTTCATCTGCGGGACTTTGCCGCCCAGGCGCTGGCCTGCCTTGAGCCCGTAGCGCAACCGCGCGGGCTGGTGGTGTTGAGCGGAGAGCCGCCTTTGGAGAAGGTGTTTGCCATGACGCAAAGCGCGCGGCAGCTTGGCCTTGAAGAGGGCATGAGCCGCCTGGAGGCCGAATCCTTTGCCGTGGCCATTGTGCGCCGCAATCGCCGGCAGGAAGAGCTGTCGTTTACGCAGTTGATGCGCTGCGGCGAGGGTTTTTCTCCGCGCGTGGAGGCCGTTGCCGCCCCCGGAGAGCGGCACTCGGGAGCGACGCTTGTGCTCGACGCCGCGGGTTCGGAGCGGCTGCTGGGTTCGGCCGCCGAGATCGGCCAATCTTTCTGGCGACAGGTTTCTGCTCTTGGCTATGAGGCCAGCGTCGCCTCGTCGGTTCGCGCCTCGACTGCCCTGCTGGCGGCGCGCGGACGGCTGGGCGTAACCACCATCGCCGCCGGTGACGAGGCCACGGCGCTCGCCCCTCTGCCGCTCTCCGTGCTGGAGCCCGACATCGTCACGGCGCAGACCTTTGAGAGCTGGGGCATTCACACCCTGCGTCAGTTGGCGGAACTGCCAAGGCGTTCGCTGGCGGCGCGGCTCGGGCAGAACGGACTGCGGCTGCAATCGCTGGCGCGTGGCGAATGCGACCAACTGCTGGTGCCCACCGAGGAGCCGGTGGATGCGCCGCTCACCGAAAGCATGGAGCTGGAGCATCCCGTGGAGTTGCTCGAGCCGCTTCTCTTTCTGCTCAGCCAGATGCTGGAGAAACTTTTACAGCGTGCCGCTGAGCGCGCGCTGGCCCTGGCCGCCGTGGAGAGCTGCCTGGCGCTCGATGGCCCCTCGCACGTGGAACGCGGCGAACATCGCCGCCTGGTGCGCCCCACCCTTCCGGAGCGCGAGCGCCTAACGCTGCTCAAACTGATTCAACTCGACCTGGAGACGCATCCGCCGGCCGCCGCGGTCATCGCGCTGCGCCTCACCGCCTATCCTGCACGGGCGCAGACGGCACAGCAGGGACTGTTTGCGGCGCAGGCTCCCGAGGCTGGACGCATGGAGATTCTGCTGGCCCGGCTGCGCAATCTCGTCGGCGAAGGCCGCGTCGGCTCGGCGCGGCTGCTGGATTCGCACGCGCCGGAGGCGTTCCGCGTGGACGACTTTGCGCTGGTGCCGCCGCCGGTGCGGACGATTGCCGGCGCGCGCTCGCCGTCTACTGCCATGGCGCTGCGCATGGTGCGTCCGCCGCGCGCGGTGGAGGTGGAACTGCGCAATGACGCTCCCTGCGCCATGCATTATGAAGGCCGCCGCCTCCTGCTCTCGGCCGTCAGCGGGCCCTGGCGCGCAAGCGGCGCCTGGTGGACGAACCCCTGCTGGTGCCGCGAGGAATGGGACGTGCAGTTAGAGGAGGAGTCGCGGCGCTGCCTGCGATTGGCGCGCGATCCGGCCGCAGGCAACACCCGCCCAGGGTGCGCGGCAAGGGCTGCCGCTCCGGCCGCAGGCGCGGGTTGGTATCTCATCGCTTTTTACGACTGAAGAGAGGGCGCGATGTACGTTGAACTCCATGCCCGCTCGGCCTTCAGTTTTTTGGAGGGCGCCTCGCTGCCCGAGCGGCTGATGGAGCGCTGTGCGCAGTGGAATATGGCGGGGATGGCCTTGCTGGACCGCAACGGCCTCTACGGTGCGCCGCGCCTTCACATGGCCGCCCTGCGCGCGGGCTGTGCGGCGCACATTGGCGCGGAGATTGCCGTCGGCGAGGCCGGCCTGCGCGTGATGCCGCCGCAGTGGCTGCCGCATTCCGTGCCGAGCGAACCGGTTCGTTTTGCGCTGCTGGCGGAGTCGCAGGCTGGCTATCAGAACCTCTGCCGCCTCATCACCCGCATGAAGCTGCGCGAGCCGCACAAGAGCGAAGGCTCGGCCACCCTGGCCGATGTGGAAGAGCACGCCTCCGGGTTGATCTGCCTGACGGGCGGCGACGAAGGCCCATTGGCTTCGGCCCTCGCGCGCGGTGGATACGACGCCGGCCTCGGTGAGGTGCAGCGTCTGGTGCGCATCTTCGGCCCGCGCAATGTGTACGTTGAGGTGCAGCGCCACTTCGATCGCGCCGAGGAGCATCGCAACCAGGCCGCCGTGCGCATTGCGCAGGCGCTCGATCTGCCGCTGGTGGCCACGAACGGCGTCTGCTACGCCGCACCCGAAGAGCGCGAAGTGCTCGACGTGCTCACCACCATCCGCCACCATTGCACGCTGGAGACCGCCGGCCTACTGCTCTCCGCCAACGCCGAGCGTTCTCTGCGCTCGCCGCGAGAGATGATGCGCCTCTTCCGCGATCTGCCCGAGGCGATCGAAAACACGGGCGAACTCTCCGCGCGCCTCACCTATCGCATGAGCGACCTCGGCTACCGCTTTCCGGATTATCCGGTCGGCGAGGGCGACACGATGCAGAGTTTTCTGGAGAAGCGCACAGGCGAGGGCATTCTCAACCGCTACCAGCCCAGGCGCGATAGTGCCCTGCTGGCGCGGGCCAAAAAGCAGGCGCGACGAGAGCTCGACCTCATCGCCAAACTCGGCCTGGCCGGATACTTCCTCATCGTCTGGGACGTGGTCGAGTTCTGCCGTCACGAAGGCATTCTGGTGCAGGGGCGCGGCTCGGCCGCCAACAGCGTCGTCTGCTATGCGCTGGGCATCACGGCCGTGGACCCGGTCGGCATGGAGCTGCTCTTCGAGCGCTTCCTGAGCGAAGAGCGCGGCGAGTGGCCGGACATTGACCTCGACCTGCCCAGCGGCCAGCAGCGCGAGCAAGCCATCCAATATGTTTACCGCCGCTACGGAGAGCTGGGCGCGGCCATGACCGCCAACGTCATCACTTACCGTGGGCGCAGCGCGGCCCGTGAAGCGGGCAAGGCCTTGGGCTTTGACGCTGAAACCCTCACGCGCCTCACCCGTCTGGTCAGTCCCTGGGAGTGGCACGACCACGAGGATTCCTTCGAGCGCAATCTGCGCGACGCCGGATTCGATCCACGGCAGCGCCGCATTGCCAAGTACTCCGAACTCTGCCACCGCATGCAGGATCTGCCGCGCCACCTCGGACAGCACTCCGGCGGCATGGTCATCTGCGGCGGCCGCCTGAACGCCGTGGTGCCGATCGAACCGGCCAGTATGCCCGGCCGCACGGTCATCCAATGGGACAAGGAAGACTGCGCCGACATGAGGCTCATCAAGGTGGATCTGCTTGGCCTGGGTATGATGGCCGTGCTGAAGGATTGCACCGAGCTGGTGCCCGCACATTACGGAGTGCCGCTCGACCTGGCGCAACTTCCGGCCAACGATCCACCCACCTATCGCGCGCTGCAAACAGCCGACACGGTGGGCATGTTCCAGGTGGAGAGCCGCGCCCAGATGGCGGCCCTGCCGCGCAATCAACCCACGCGCTTTTACGATATCGTCGTGCAGGTGGCCATCATCCGGCCCGGGCCGATTGCGGGCAACATGATGAATCCTTACATGAAGCGCCGCCGCGGAATCGAGCCGATTACCTATCATCACCCTCTGCTGGAGCCGGTGCTGAAGCGCACGCTGGGCATTCCTCTCTTCCAGGAGCAGCTCATCCGCATGGCTATGATTGTGGCCAACTTCACCGGCGGCGAGGCCGAGGAGTTGCGCCGCGCGGTGGGCATGCGCCGCTCCCTGGCACGCATGAAGGATCTGGAGGGCAAGCTGCGCCGCGGCATGAGCCAGAACCGCATCCCGCCCAAAACGCAGGATGAGATCGTGCAATCCATCTCCTCGTTCGCGCTCTATGGATTCCCTGAATCGCACGCCGCCAGCTTTGCGCTCATCGCTTACGCCAGCGCTTATCTCAAGTGCAATTACCTGGCGGCCTTTACCGCGGCGCTGCTCAATAACCAGCCGATGGGCTTCTATGCTCCCGCGACGGTGGTGAAGGATGCGCAGCGCCACGGCCTGCGCGTGTTGCCGGTGGATGCCGCACACTCTGACTGGCCGTGCACGTTGACTCCCTCCCCGGAGAGCGAGCATCGCTTTGCCCTGCGCCTGGGATTGAACTATGCCCGCGGACTGGCGCGCAGTGTGGCCGAAACAATGCTTGCGGCGCGCGCGCGCCAGCCCTTTGCCTCCATCCAGGACCTTGCATTACGCGTGCCGGAGTTGCGCAGGAGCGACCTGGCGCTGCTGGCAAAGATCGGAGCGTTGAACTCACTGGGCGAGGTTGCGCACCGTCGCGACGCTCTGTGGCAGGTGGAGTACGCCGGCCGCCCGGTGGGTCCGCTGCTGGACACATTCGCCGAAGAGGCGTTGGACGAATCCACGCCGGAGCACGATGCGAGGCCCGAAGATGTCTGCGAAAAATCGTCGCCGCAGAATGCAACGCGAAGAAAGAAAACCCAGTCGCCGCTGCGGCAGATGACCCTGGAGGAGCGCCTGGTGGCCGACTTTGCCGGCACCGGCGTCACCGTGGGCCGCCACCCAATGGCCTTTCATCGCGAACAGCTGCGCGGCATGGACATTCGCACGGCCGCCGAGTTGGCTACCCTGCGCAACAGGCTCATGGTGCGCGTCGCCGGAGCGGTCATCGCCCGCCAGCGTCCCGGCACGGCCAAAGGCTTCGTCTTTCTCAGCCTGGAGGACGAGACCGGCATCGCCAACGCCATCCTTACCCCTGCCGTTTACGAAGAGTTCCGGCAGATCGTGGTGCGAGAGAAGTTTCTGCTCATCATGGGAGAGTTGCAGAACCAGGAGGGCGTCGTCTCCGTGAAAGCCACGCGCGTCGAGCCGCTTGCCATCAGTGCGGCCGAGGTGCGCTCGCACGACTTCCACTGAGCAGGTCCGTCCACAAGGCCGTGCGGGCGCTAGGCACATCTTCTACCTGTAGCTTGCGCGGGTTAGCGACTTCGGTTAAAGTTACATCCATGAAGCCCGTGATGCGAATGACCGCCTGTTGCGCCAGCATGTGTTGCTGTTGCGCACTGGTTCGTTCTGGCATTCGGGCATAAGCAATTTTTTCGATTCAGGCTTATCCGACCCACTGCCAGACGCAGTGGGTTTTTCAGTTTTGCGGAGAATTCGTAGGGTTGGGATTCCTGCATGGGCACGGATGGCGAAGTGGCTAACGCGGCGGACTGCAAATCCGTTATTCATGGGTTCAAATCCCATTCCGTGCTCCAAATTTTCAACCGCCCCTTGGGGCTTGCGACAGAAGGAATGCACATGACCGGGCTCACGCAAAAGACGAACGCCAGCACGACGGCCAATGGCCGCCGCGCGATGGCCATGTGTATGTGTATGTGTCGCGAGAACCCTAGCGTGGGCGGAGACCCCGGAGCATAAAGAACATTGCACCGGAAGAGGATTTCCCGAAGGCCCACGCAGATGACGTGGGCCTTCTTCTTTTTGCAGCGGAACAGGAGCATCGAAATGAAACACAACAGCACACCGCAGGAAAAAACGCTTACACACATCTACGTCCGCGATGCGCAGAAGGGTTTTCTGCGCCCATGCTGGAGCACCGGCACGGAGATTTATTGCGGCATGTGCATGCGTGGCGCGGTGGAGGACAAGATTGGCGCAAGCTGCCCCGTTTGCTCGAGCGTGGTGGAGCGCATTCTGGCGGTGGAACCGGGGCGCGCGGCGCGAACGAACAAAGTATCGCTCCACGCAGGTGAGGCGCGACAACCGACCAAGCCGGCTGACTCCGCAGAGGTGTTGGATTTTCGAGATTCGCGCGGGGTTGGCGCCTAAACGCGCCCGGCCTTGCGCGAACAGGCACGGGGGCAGAGTGCGCTGCCTCCGCGCTTGCTATTTGCAAATGACGTGGCTCAGGCAGCCTTCACAGTTCAGCTTCGTCCCCTTCTGCGAGTGTTACCTGGCTTCCGTCTGCGCGAGCGATGGCGCCGTGGGGACCACGACGGCCGCACCCGTAAGCGCCTGGTCGAGGTCGGCGATCAGGTCCCCGGCATCTTCAATGCCCACGGAGATGCGCACCAGTTGCGGCGGCAGTTCGCGCGTGGCGGCGATCTCCGGCGGAACGCTGGCGTGGGACATGCATCCCGGCAGGCTGATGGTGGAGTGAATGCTGCCAAAGCTGACGCAGATCTGGAACATCTTTGCCCGCTCAGCCCCCGCTTTCGCCGCCTCCACCGAATGCGCGGTGAAGCTGAGCACGCTGCCCGCGCCACTGGCCTGGCTGCGCTGCAACTCGTAGTCCGGGTGCGTGGCCAGGCCGGGATAGAAGACGCGCTCGACACGCGGATCAGCCGCAAGAAATTCTGCGATCTGCTGCGCGTTGCGCTGCTGGGCATCCACGCGGAGCTTCAGCGTCTTGAGGCCGCGCTGCAAAAGAAAACAGTCGAAGGGACCGAGCGCGTTGCCCTCGGCATTTTGCAGAAAGGCAATATCCTCGGCGAGATCTTCATCTTTGACCACTACCACGCCGCCGGTGACGTCGGCGTGTCCGCATAGAAACTTGGTGGCCGAGTGCAGCACCACGTCGGCGCCCAACTCAATCGGCCGCTGCAGGTAAGGCGACATCAATGAGTTATCCACCACCAGTAGAGCGTCGTGGGCGTGAGCGAGAGCGGCTAGAGCACGCAGGTCCAGTACGCGCAGCAGTGGGTTGGTGGGCGACTCGACGTAGATGAGCCGCGTGTTCGGCGTGATGCGCCCGGCGAAGGTCGCAAGATCCCC
>Ga0302198_10006218_pt1 | contig 10798 bp, 8 predicted proteins | sample II_Bog_N2_2_FD_193521 | JGI IMG/M metagenome (GOLD analysis project Ga0302198, IMG submission 193521) | Peat permafrost microbial communities from Stordalen Mire near Abisko, Sweden - II_Bog_N2_2 | ecosystem: Environmental > Terrestrial > Soil > Wetlands > Peat | place: Sweden: Abisko, Stordalen... | reverse complement strand
CACAGGGATATAGCTCCCAAGGGCTGAAGGCCCGACATATAGAATTCCGGCGGGCGCGAACATTCTGCCGTATCCTTACCTCGCGGCCACAAACCGCCGGAGTTCCTCACGTGCTGCGTCGTCTTCTCATCCTCCTCGCCTTCGCCGTCCCCCTTTCCGCCCAATCCCCGCTGGTCGTCAAGCTCACCATCCACGACACCATCCAGCCCATCACGGCGGAATACCTCAAGCGCGGACTCGACGCCGCCGCCGCCCAGCACGCCTCTGCCGTCCTCATCTCCCTTGGCACCCCTGGCGGTTTGCTGGACTCCACGCGCGAGATGGTCGCGGACATCGAAGCCTCGCCCGTCCCCGTCATCGTCTTCATCGAACCCTCCGGCAGCCGCGCCGGCTCCGCTGGCTTCTTCCTGCTGGAGGCTGCGGACGTCGCCGCCATGGCTCCCGGAACGGAGGCCGGCGCCGCGCACCCCATCCTCGAAGGCACCACCATGGACCCGGTGCTGAAGGAAAAGCTGGAGAACGACGCCTCCGCCTTCCTGCGTTCCTACACCACGGTCCGCGGCCGCAACGCCGCTGCCGCCGAGGACGGCGTCCGCAACTCCAAGTCCTACAGCGAAGCCGAAGCCCTCAAGCTGAACCTCATCGAGTACGTCGCGCCCGACGACGCCACCCTGCTCGCCGACCTCAACGGCAAAACCATCAAGCGCTTCCACGGCGACAGCCAGACCCTCAACTTCACCCACGCCGCCATCGTCCCCATGCCGCCCTCGCAGCGCGAGCGCCTGCTCACACGCCTCACCAGCCCCGACCTCGACGTGCTGCTGCTCATGTGCGGCGGCCTGCTCATCTACCTCGAATTCAACGTGCCCGGCACCATCGTTCCCGGCGCGCTCGGCACGCTCATGGTGCTGCTCGCCATCTTCGGACTCAACCTGCTGCCCGTGCAGCACACCGCCATCCTGCTGCTCTTCGCCGCGCTGGCCCTCATGGCGCTGGAGGCCAAGTTCGCCAGCCACGGCGTCCTCGGCGTCGCCGGCATCCTGTGCCTGGTCTTCGGCCTGGCCACGCTGGTCGACGGCCCCACGCCCGACCTGCGTGTACACTTCGGCGTCGCCGCCGGCGCAGGCATCGGCTTCGGCGCCATCACCTTCGGCCTCACCTGGATCGCACTCAAAGCCCGCCGCTCCAAGCGCCTCACCGGCGCAAACGCCATGCTCGGCCACCCAGCCATCGCCATGACGCCGCTAGCCCCCACCGGCCACTCCCTCCCCGGCTATCCCGCCATCGGCCAGGTAGAAGTCCGCGGCGAAATCTGGCAAGCCACCCTCCCACCCAACACCCCGCCCATCCGCGCCGGCACCGCCGTCACCGTCCGCAGCATCCAAGGCCTAACCCTCACCGTCGCCCCGTAACGCCACCACAAATCCGGGTGCCCCATGATCACCGAGCCGAATCTGGCTCGGTGATCGTGGGGTTCGTCTCTTACGCCGAAGGCCTAAAGTGGCCTGACGACGGTAGAATTTTCCCACACTCATTTCAGGGAGTTCGCGGCATGGCTCGACGCAAGAGTAAGAATGATGCTGCCCTAATAGGCGTGCTGTTGCTGATTGGCATCCCCATTTGGATTGTTAGCAGGATCACCGACTCAATTGGAAGCACGGCAGCAATCATCGCTGTAGTGCTCATCATCGCGGGCGTTGTCTTCTACTTTGTACAGAAGAGGGCCGCCCGCCTCGCCTATCTACGCGCGAAGTATGGCAACGAAAGCATAGTCCAGCGGATCATGCGGCGTAACTATTGGCAAGGTCAGACGGCGGAGCAACTGCGCGATTCCCTGGGCAACCCTTCAGCAGTCGATAAGAACTTGCTCAAGACCAGAAAACGGGAAGTGTGGAAGTATCAACCCGCCGGAGTCAACCGATATCGTCTGCGGATCACCCTTGACGACGACGTGGTAGCAGGCTACGGCCACAAAGACTCCTGAAAGCCGGGTGGCCCACATCCCGCGTCTGAGATGTGGGATTCGAGCCGTGAACTCCAGCTCAAAGCCGCCGGGTGCCCCATTCATGACAGGCTCATAGTCATGGGTAGGGTCCGCTCCGCAGCGCTGGAATCGCATAGCGCCCTACTTACCCACGGTCACTGAAGGCGCGTGCACTTGCGGCACCAGGGCCAAATCCACCGTCACGATATAAATCGCCAGCGCCGCAAACACAAACCCCGCAGCCGTCCACATACGCCAATCCCGATGCGCCCGCTTCCAGTAAGGAATCGAGTTGTCATGGTCCGACGGCTCATGCGGCCCTTCGTCAGGGTGATGATGGTGCTTGATCTCAGTCATTCGTTCCTCGCCGGCCCGGTTCAGCAACCCAAGCCTCTTACTGAGATGCACTCTGAGCCAAACACGCGCCGGGTGCCCCGTTCATGACAGTTTCATCGTCATGGGTGGGGTCGAAATACCCATCCAACTCCCACAAGCCAAAGAGTCATCCCCACGTTTCCCACAGAGAAAGCTTGACCCCCCAATCCCCTCATTCCGCCGCGCCGCTCTTGATCTCCTTCAGCCATTCCAGGCTGTAGTGCTCAATCGCCACCCGCACCAGTTGGCTCCGCGTCCGCACTCCGGCCTTGCTGAATAGCTCCTGGATGCTTGCCTTCACCGACGTCTCCGACACCTCGATCCGCGCCGCGATCTCCTTGTTCGTGAGCCCATCCAGAATGCAGCGCAACACCTGCCGCTGGCGCTCGGTCAGCGCCACCCGCACGGGAGCGCTCTCTGCGGGCTCCGTTGCCAGCCGCAGAATTCCGGGGTCCCACCACGTTTCGCCTGCGGCCACGCGGCGGATCGCTTCCACCAGATGGCGCGGGTCGCTATGCTTCAGAACGATTCCCGCAACGCCTGCATTCGCCGCATGCAGCGTGGCATTCGCGCCCATTCCAGCGGTCACGATCATCACCTTGGTGCCCTGACCTGCCGCTCCCAGTTGTCCCAGCAAATTGGTGCCGACCTCGTCGCCCAGATCATAGTCCAGCAGCACAACGTCCACATCCACCTCTGCCAGCGCGCGCACGCCTTCGGCAACGGTGGCGCAGTGGCCGGCCACGCGCAGTCCGGCCTCCGTTGCCAGCAAACGAGCCAGGCTCTCGCGGAACAGCGTGTGGTCGTCAATCAGCAGGATGCGGATGCCTTCGGTCACGGTCCCCAACTCCATTCAGCGCACAGCCGCCAGTTCCACCACAAAGCAGGCGCTACCCGGCAGCGGCAGGTAGCGCAGATCGCCGCCAAAGGACCGCGCAAACGCACGCGCCAGGTACAGTCCCAATCCAGTGCTGCGCGCCCCAGTCTGAAACGGATGGAACAACTGCGACGGGTCCTTCACGCCGCCGCCATTGTCCAGCACCTCCACCATCACGCGCTGCCCCTCGCTGCGGGCCGTGATCGTCAACGACCGGTCCGGCGCTCTCTCCGCCAGCGTGCGAATGCTGTTCGTCGTCAGGTTCAGGAACACCTGCATCAGGTTGGTGCGGTCGGCCCACACCGGCGGCAACTGCGGGTCCAGCTTCCAGGCGCACTGGATCCCGTGATCCTCGAGCGATGGCGCAATCACGATGCGAAGATCGTCCAGCACGGCCAGCAGGTCCACTTCTGTTGCCTGGTCGGGGTACGGACGTACATCCACGCCCGCAATCCGCTCCAATGCTGCCGCCAGGTTGCCCAGCGCTTCAAAGTCCTTGTCCTCCGCCAGCAGTTGGTTGCGCGACAGGTTCCGATGTACCAGCGCAATGGCGCCGCACACGTTGCGAATCTCGTGCGAGACTGCGCCCACGGCAATGCGCGATCCGGCCAGCATCTGGTGCAGGCTGGACTCTTCCCGCGTGCGAAACTCCTCCGACGAATCCAGAATCATCGCCGCCAGCCGCATCCCGGAGCCCGTATCGTACGTCGAAAAGCATATCTCTGCCAGGAAGCCTTCGCCATCCTCCCGCTGCCCCCGCGACTGCATCACTGTGCGAAACAGCGGCTGGCCGGTCTGCCGGTTGGACAGATTCGCCAGCGACGGAAAGTACCGGTGGATTGACCGCCTAAGCAGCGCCGGCAGTTTCACGCCCAGCATGCGGTGCGCTGCTTCGTTCGCCATCACGACCGTTCCGTCCGCGTCCGTCGTAAGGATGGCGGCGGGGCTGCTTTCAATCAGCACCATCAACTGCTCTTCGGCGTCGCGGCGCGCATCGCGTTGCTTCTCGATCTCGCGCAACTGCCTCAGGATGATCTCGCGATTGTGATTCGTCTCATACACAAACACACCAATGGAAAAGAACGCCGCAAAGTAGAGCACATCGCGGGGTACTCCAGTGCGCAGGTTCCACGCAAAGGTGTCGAACTCCTCCGTCAGGTAGGTGCAAAGCATGGCAACCAGGCCCGTCTGCCACGGCTTCAGAACCTGACCGATCATCAGCATCGGCAGCAGATACAGAAAACCGAGAGGCACTCCCTCCACCACGCGCCAGTCGACGATTGCGATCAGAGCTATCAACGCCGCGGCCCACAACAGGGTGCCGTGCTTGCTCCCGTGAAACACAGAACCCAACATGCTCCTCTCAATCCTATCCGGCAGCGCAGTTTCTTAGCTTGTCATCCTGAATGATTCTCATCGCTGGTCATTCTGAGTGCAGCGAAGAATCTTGCGCATTTCGTCGCCGCCCACGCTCCACGTCGCGCTCCAGGAATCCTGCCACCCCCAGAGTCAGCCCCTAGAACGTGAACGACAAGCCGCCCTGGATCGCGCGCGGAGACTGCGCCAGATACAGCGTCCGCCCGTCCGCCGACAGGAATGGCTGGTAGCCTTCCGCCAGCAGATTGGTCACATCGATGGTCGCCTCCAAGCCCTGCGGCAACCTGTCTCCCCAGCGCACTGCCTGGCGTACGTAGAAGCTCAAAAACGCCTCGTCGCTGTGCGGCTGGAACGGCGCCACCGCGGTCACCAGATGCTCCGGCTGCCAGCGATACGACGCGCGGAGCCTGGTCCCCGTGTGCAGCACGCGGCCCTCCAGCGCTGCCGTCAACTCCTGCGCCGCCTCCTGGTGCAGGTTCGACGAGACGGTCGCCAGCCCCTCATTGGCCTGGCTCCGCATCGCCACGGCCGCGCCGCTCGCGTATTCCAGCGCCGCCCACAGGCTCGGGGTCAGCGGCTCAGACACGCTCAGGCTCACACCGTCATTCGTGTATCCCTGCCCCAGAAAACGGAACGTATCGGTCGCCGTGTCGATCACCAAGCCGCTGGTTCCATCGACCGGCATCTCCTCCGCGCTTACCAGGCCGCTGCCCGTAATCGCCGGGTTCACCACCGCATCGTGGTAGATGGCCGCGGTCACCTGGCCGCCGCCAACCGTGCGGCTCACCTCCAGCTCCTGGTGCCTGCCGCCCTCGGTGTACAGCCGACCAGCGTTCATCGCCGCCACCGGCAGCGCGGTCTGGATCGAGTCCAATCCGTCCAGCCCCTGCACACTCCGCGAAGTCGCCAGCCGGTACTGCACGGCCCAAACCTTGCCCGGATGCACTCTCACCCGCAGGAACGGCTGCGCAGTCAGCGCATCTCCCGCCATGTGAATCGCATACACCGTACCGCCGGCTTCCACCTCCAGCGAATCCCCAATCTCCATCCGCTCGGCGCTCGCCGTCCGCATCGTCTGCAATCCGGATGCACTGCCCGCACTCACTAGCTCTGGATGCGACGCATAACTCACCACCATCCGCGACTCGTTCCCAAATATCGCCTTCCGCTCGTATCCGGCATCCACCTCGGTCGCCGGAGCATTTCCCATCGCGGCCCACTGCATCGCCACGTCCGTCCGCAGCACCCACTGCGAGCCGTCTTTGTTGGGCCGGTCCAGCGCCACCACGGTATGCAGTCCGCCCGATCCAAACCCGCCCGCGCCGCCCGTCGTGGAATACCGCGCCTGCATCGGCGCGTGGTGCGGCAGGTCCGCTTCGCCGGCCGCTACCTGCACCAGCGTGCCGTTGTCCAGCAACCGCAGAATCGGCCGGTTCGCTGCGGAGCGCAGCGTCCAGGTCCAGTCATCACCCGGCTCATCCGGTCCGCGCCGCGTTACCGGCAGCCAGGCCAACGGGTCAGACAGCATATTCAGCGTCAGGTTCACAGTGGCGCGCATTCCCGTCGCCAGTTGCAGGTTGCTCCGCGTCGCGGGCACAAACAGCGCCGCGGTGGCGCGCACCTGGTATCTGCCCGGAACCAGGTTGGCAATCCGGTAACGCCCATATATGTCCGTAAATGCAGTGGCGATACTTACCGATCCGGCCGTCAGCACCTGGACCATAGCGCCCGTCTGCGCCACACCTTCCGTATCACGCACCATCCCGGAGACCGCCGCCGTCGACGCAGCACTGCACATCCCAGATGCGAACAGCAGCATCAGGGCGACCAGCCCGTATTGGTTACCGAGTCGTTTGCAGCAACGTGGCACAGTTAGCATCACCTGTGCGTCGATGGCCTTCTCCGAAATGGACGCGCCTGAAAAATGTGGCTCGTCAAGGGTCGTGGCGCCGGCAGTCGATCATCGCAATTCCATCCGCGTCATCGTCCAGTCGAAAACTGCGCTTCCGCCCAAATCTCACTTCAATCGTGTGCTCTTTGCGTCCCGCACTTCGACCTTCAGTCCATTCCCGTTCAATTCACAGTGAACTTTGCGGTCTCCTGCGTCTCCTGCTTGGAAACCCCATCGTTCACCTTGATGCTCACCTGGTACTGGCCAGGCTGCAGGCTCGCCAGCGACATGCTCTTCTCCAAGGTCAACTGGTCCGCGTTCGCGCTCAGCTTGACGTTGTTCTTCGTCGTCTCCTGCACATCCAGCACCGGCTTGTTGCTGCCCAGGTCCACGATCTGATAGCTGATCGTCGCGTCGTTCTGCTTGCTCTTTTCGTCGATGCCCAGGTTGTACACCTGCATCCAGAAGTTCAGGCTCTGACCGCGGCTGAACACCGGCGTCGCCGCCACTCCACCGCCGGTCGCCACCCGCGGCCGTACAAACGTATCCCCGATCACGAAGTTACCGCCGCCAATCTCCTTCGAGGGCACTCGCCTCATCTGGTCTGCCAGGATCAGCGAGGAATGCCCCAACATGTCGTCGTCGAACTTCGGCACGTTGATGCTCCGCGTCCAATGCCCCACATGGTCCGGATTGTTCACGTCCTTGATCACAATATCGATCTTGTACAGTCCCGGCTTCATCGGAATTGCCTTCCAGTATACCGAGGACGACTTCTGCACCGCCGGCAGCAACTCGCTCGGCGTCGGCACCTGCACGGTATCTTCAAACGTTCCGCCCGGAATGATCTTGTGTGTCAGGTTGGACACACGCCCCAGAATGTTCACCTTGCCCAGGGAGACGCCGTCCTTGGTATCGAAGGTGATCTCCGAGTTCTTGATCTGCAGCGTAATCGGCACAATCACCGTGTCGTTGGTCACCTTCACGTAGTCCGTGCGTACGTCAAAGGGGAACGGCGGCCCGGTCAGGATCTTCGAGCTCGCCATGAACTCTTCCAGGTCCTGGAACTTGATCACCGGCGCCGACATAATCTTCGCCGCCAGGTCGATGCGGTCGAACTGCTTGTTCTGGTTCTGCTGGGTCAGCGGTCCTGCACCTAGCTCTTCAAACCCTCCGCCGCCGGAGAAGCGGTCCTTCTTGTCCGCCTGCCCGTTCTCCTCCGCCTGGGTCAATCCCGCATTGGGAACATGCTTCAGCGCATCCTTCTCCGACCGGTCGATGGTGTAGTGGTAGTCGCCACACTGGCAGGTGTCCACAAACTCCAGGTCGATGTTGTCCCCGATGCCTTCGATATACCGGTAGTGCCACACCTCGAACGGGAAGGTCGCCGTGCTTCCGCCGCCTTCATCGAAGGGGCGCTGGTACTCGCCGCCGCTGGGGTGCGAGTCCTTGTCGTCCGGCGGCCCGTATGCAATATAGATGTGGCCCCGGTCCGTCATCCAGCCCGGCTTGCCCGCCGCAAAGTGCTCGTTGGCATACGCAATGCGCGCGTAAATCTCGTCGCGATACTCGTTCTCCGGAGAGTCCGGGCTGGGATTGCGCCGCTGCCAGAAGTTCTCGATGAACGCGTCCCGCTCTTCGTCGTTGGACAGGTGCTTGAACGCCTGCTCCTCGGTGTCGGTGATGATCCACCGTACGTCCTGCTCCAGCCATGTTTTATAGACGCCGTGCAACTCCTGCCTCAGATCCTTCTGCTGCTTGATCCGCTCGCGGTCGTTCAACTTGCGGTTCAGCGGGTTCGGCTTCTCCGGCGCCGGAGCCGTCTGGGTCACGCCATCGGGAGCCGCCGCCTGCTGCGCCCGTGCGAGGCTCCACCCCGCCAATATCGGAAGCAGCATACCACTTACAACCAGCCGACCCACTCTTCTCATGCCTTGTTACACTCCTGCTTCGGGAACCTGTATTGCGCTATCACGCTCTGTCTGCCCTCTCTCCGAGTGCCCCACGGCACGCCGGCCCACGGAGGGGCAAATCCAACCTCCATTGTAGTGCGCCGCCCCTCCGTACACAAGCCGCCCGCTCGGCCCACCCCTGTTATCATCGTCAGCAACAGAACATACCCGCAAACCGTCGCGGCCAGCGCTCCCGCACCACCAGGGAACGGAACCTGCAACCGATTGCATGCGTATTATCTCTCAGGCAATACCCCAATTCCCGTGCGCGGCAGCCCGCGCCACCAACACGCCCGGCAGGCGTGAAGAAAGACGGAATGAGCAACACAAAGAAGATCCTCATCGGCTCCGCCATTGTCCTGGTCGTCGCTGCCATCGCAGCGGGCACCATCCTGCATAGCCAGGCCGGCATCGTGAAGGTCGCTACCGGCAAGGTTGTACGTCAAGACCTCGTCTCAAGCGTCAGCGGCACCGGGCAAATCAAGCCCAAGACCTACGTCAACATCGGCGCCACTTCCTTTGGCCGCATCACTCACCTCTACGTCAAAGAGGGCGATCATGTGAAGAAGGGAGACATCGTCGCCCGCGTTGAGAGCGTCCAGCCCGAGGCCACCGTCGACGCCCAGCAGGCGACCATCGCCTCCTCCAAGACCGACATCACCTCCTACGTCGCCGCCGAGAAGACCGCTGAGGCCAATATCGCCCAGGCCCAGGCCGACCTCGAACAGAAGAAGTTCGACTTCGACCGCGCCGAGGCTCTCTACAAAGAACAGCTCATCGCCAAGCAGGACTTCGACGCCAAGAAGGCCGCCTACGACGTCTCCGCCGCCACTGTGGCCCAGCGCGTCGCCGCGCTGGACCAGGCCCGCGCCCAGACCGCCAGCCAGCGCGCCCACCTGGACCAGGCCATGGCGTCCCAGCGCGCCAACTTCGACGCCCTCGACAAGACCATCAGCCGCGCACCCTTCGACGGCCTCGTCACCAACGTCCCCGTCCGCGAGGGCGAAACCGTCGTCGTCGGCATCCAGAACTCCGAGGGCTCCACCCTGATGACCCTCGCCGACATGTCCGTCATCACCGCCGAGGTCAAGGTCGACGAGACCGATATCGTCAACATCGTCCTCGGCCAGACCGCAGACGTCACCGTCGATGCCCTGCCCGGCCGCACCTTCAAGGGCCACGTCACCGAGGTCGGCGACCAGGCACTCCTGCGCACCACCGGCATCGCAACCTCTCAGTCCACCACCGGCACAGAGGAGGCCAAGGACTTCAAGGTAGTCGTCACCCTCGACCAGACCGCCGACAACCACCTCGACGACCTTCGCCCAGGCCTCTCCACCACCGCCAAGATCACCGTCGCGCAAAAGCCCAACGCCCTCACCATCCCCATCCAGGCACTGGTCGAACGCGACCCCGCGGCGGAAAAAATCCTCGCCGACAACGCCGGCAAGCCCTCCACCACCGCATCCAGCTCAGACACTCCGGTCAAGCCCGTGCTCGCCCAGGGCGTATACATCCTCAGCTCTGCAAGCGGCAAACTTCGCGCGACCTTTGTCCCCGTAGCCACCGGCGTCACCGGCGCCACGGATATCGAAGTCCTCTCCGGCCTCAAGGAAGGCGACCAGATTGTCATCGGCCGCTATCAGATTCTTCGCACCCTCAAGAGCGGTACAGCCGTCAAAATAGACAACACCGCGCCCGTAACCACGGACACCTCAACCTCCTCGTAGTCTCGGAGCGGCAGCAGTCCCGCAGCAATACCGGAGAACCGGATGGCACCCGAAGCCCCCACAGCAGCCGAACTCTACCCCGCCTATCCGGCGGACCCGAACCTGACGGAAGGTCCCCGCTCCGGCGAGGTCATCGTCACCAGCAATCTCTGGAAGACCTACGAGATGGGCGACCAGGAGGTCAACGCCCTCTGCGGCGTCAACCTGCGTGTCCGCCACAACGAGTACGTCGCCATCATGGGTCCCTCAGGCTCCGGAAAATCCACGCTGATGAACCTCATCGGCTGCCTCGACTCGCCCACCCGCGGCCGCTACTGGCTCAACGGCCACGACGTCTCCGCGCTCAACGACGACGAGCTCGCCCGCATCCGCAACAAGGAAATCGGCTTCGTCTTCCAGACGTTCAACCTGCTGGCCCGCGCCACCGCGTTGCACAACGTCGAGCTGCCGCTCATCTACAACGGCACGCCCTCCGCGGAGCGCATGGCCCGCGCCAAGGAGGTCCTGGAGTCGGTCCACCTCGGGGCTCGCATGATGCACCGCCCCAACGAACTCTCCGGCGGCCAGCGCCAGCGCGTCGCCATCGCGCGCGCCCTGGTCAACCACCCCTCC
>Ga0302198_10006207_pt1 | contig 10811 bp, 11 predicted proteins | sample II_Bog_N2_2_FD_193521 | JGI IMG/M metagenome (GOLD analysis project Ga0302198, IMG submission 193521) | Peat permafrost microbial communities from Stordalen Mire near Abisko, Sweden - II_Bog_N2_2 | ecosystem: Environmental > Terrestrial > Soil > Wetlands > Peat | place: Sweden: Abisko... | reverse complement strand
GGAGGAGGGGCAGCGGCTGCGGATGTACAAGCGGATTGCGGGCGCGGAGAGCTCGGCTGTGCTGACGGAAGTGCGCGCGGAGTTGCAGGACCGGTATGGCGAGCCGCCGGAGAGTGTGTTGCACCTGCTGGCCGCGGGCGAGACCCGGCTGACGTGCGAGCGGCTGGGCATCGCGCAGATCGAACGCAAGCGCGTTGCGGTGGAGGAGAAGAAGCCGGTCGCCGCTAAGCCCACATCTCAAGTGCGAGATGTGGGGCACCCGGGGTCTCAGAGAAGGGACGTGGCGCACCCGGGGTATCGGCCGCTGGCGGGGCGGTTTGGGCAGGCGCCGCAGACGGCGAACCTGCAGTTCTCCACGCGCGCGGTGGCGAACCGCCCGGTCACGAACGCCACGGTGGCTCTGCGCGAGACGGCGGCGAAGCGCCCGGCGAACACGCCGCTGGCGCAGGCGGGCAGCATGAAGCCGATGCGGGAGATGCTGTATGTGACCTTCAGCGAGAAGCTGCACGCGGCACCGGCGGAGGGTAGCGCGACGTTTGGCGTGACTCCGGGGCTGCTGATGAAGGTAGTCGCGCGGAATGCGAAGGCCGGCGCGGAGTTGACGCCGCAGGGCGTGCTCCGCTGGCCGCTGAGCGGCGCGCAGGCAGAGACGGTGCTGAAAGAGACGCGGGAGCTGCTGGCCATGCTGGAGCAGCCGGTGGGTTAGGCATCAGTCATTGCGAATTGTTTTGAGGGGGCAGAAGAGGTTTCAGCCAGTGTGGGACGGGCTCCGCGGTCTCGATGATCTTTCCGAGTCCGGCGGCGAGGCAGAAGCGGTGCGGCTGGTCATTGTCATCGTTGTCATAGATCAGCACCAGCGGCAAGCGCAGCAGGGCGAGGCGCAGATTTTCCATGGTCCTTGGATAGCGCGTGATCAGTTTGTCAGTCGGAACGTCATGACCACCTTCAAGGACGCGCACAATCACGCGCTCCTCCGATTTCTCAGGGCTGCCAATCCCAATGAAACAGAGCACGACACTATACCCCGCAGTCACAGCCTCTTCCAGGAAAGCCAGTTTACCGCCGACAGGATCGGAGAAGACTGTTTCAAAGATGAAGCTCTCGCGGCGTTCGAACATCTCCCGGCGGGCCGATTCGGCGAGTTCAGCAGCCTCATAAGCACCGAGTTGCAGTTGTGCGGCTAAGACATCGGCATTGATAAAGGGTAGTGTCTCGTGTGCCAGATAAGACCTGTAGAAGGTGCTTTTGCCTGCGCCGTTGGGCCCTGCGATTGCAACCAGAGTGGGCCCGGGACCGGAGAGCGGGATCTTCATCCGGCCGCTGCCTCTGCCTCGTCGATGAGCGGGCGAAAGCTGCGCCCGACAACCCGGCCGCGAGTGCGCGTACCGTCCGCATCTTCACGAATAAAGATGCGGCGATCCGCAGGGTCAACGGAGAAACGTGGGAATGGCCGGCTGCCCAGATAGGCGGCGACACGTTCCCGTCCAAGGGGCTGATTCACAGCTTCCAGAGACTCCGCAATGGACTGGGGTGTGCTGGTTGCTTTGCTATGGGCAATGGCTGTGCCGGTCATGAGCCGTTCCATGGTGCGGCCCAGGCTGGCCCAGAACTCCACCTGTCCGGCGATGGAACGCTGCATGGTGGCACCAGCGATGCGGGCATCTGCAACCAATTCATCGGACAGTTTTACGGGTTGACCCATGGTTCGTTACCTCACAGAAGTAGGGTAGCATAATGCTACTGGACGAGGCGTGCTGCTGTGATCGCTGAGTAGCGCACAGGCGGACGTGATGCTGAAGGAGGCCCGGGAGCTGCTGGCTATGCTGGAACCAGCAACCTAGTCATCTACTGCGGCTCATCGTCGCGAAGCGGAACGAACTCACGCCCAACCATCCTGCCCGGTGTACGTGAACCGTCCTTGTCCTCGCGAATCATGACGTTGGCAAGAGTAGGATGAGCCCAGAAGCGTGGAAGTGGTCGGCTTTCCCGATATTTCTGTAGCCGCGCCCCCCTCAGGACCGTTGATCGTTCGAAAATTTCCGAAAGCCTCTGCGCTTCGTCCATAGGGGAAAAGGTACCCGATAGCGGGTCCACCTCGCAAAGTGTCTCTGATTACGGCTTTGGTTGACCACCTTCCGGTAACTTATGGAAGGGGCGTAGCGTCAGCCCGCTCAGAACGTTGCTCCTCTCCTTTGCATATGCCCTAGTTATTTTGGGCGTTGCTGGTGTCGAGTGGCGCATTCTTACAAACCGCTGGATGCAGCTTGCCGGTGAGATCAGTTATGGGATCTACATTCTCCAGCTCCCATTGCAGCGTTACACCTACTTTTTGCGCGAGGTGTTGCCGTCCCCCACTCAGCGCGATGTGTTGCTGGCCGTAGTTATTATTCCAGTCTGCTATGTCGTCTTCCGCTGGTTTGAGATGCCTGCGCGGTTGTATCTGCGGCGGCTGCTCACTGGCAGGCCGGTGGCCACAAGGCCCATCTGACTCACCCGACAGGACGGGATAAACTGTGTCCATGTTGAATCGCTACTCCCTGACTCTTCTCGTTGCATCGATGGCTATTCTTCCTCTATTCTCTGCATCCGCGCAACGCGTCTCTGCCGACGGGGCCCTGCAGACGTTTAACGTCTTCTCCGAACAGTACTTCACGGAGGTGTACTTCAAGTTCTCGCCGACGGCGGGGACGAGCGCGGGGCTGCATCAGTATGACTCGCAGCTGGAGGACTACTCGGCTGCCGGCGTGCAGCGGCAGGTGGCCGCACTGCATGAGTGGGAGAAGAAGATCGCCTCCATCGATCCCAGCGAGCTGGATGCGGAGCCGGCGGCGGACCGCGAGATTCTGCTGAACAGCATCCGCGCCACGCTGCTGCAACTGGAGGTGGTGCGCGGCTGGGAGAAGAACCCGGACAACTACTCGAGTGGCGTGACGGGCTCAATCTTCACCATCATGGAGCGACCGTATGCTCCAACCAACGCGCGGCTCCGAGCAGTCGTCGCGCGGGAGCGGCTGATCCCGCAGGTGTTTGTGGAGGCGCGCAAGAACCTGAAGAACCCGCCACGCATCTACACCGAGATTGCGCTCGAACAGATTGACGGGCTGGTGAGCTTCTTTCAGAGCGATGTGCCCAGCGCCTTCGCTGACGCCACGGATGCCAAGACGAAGGCGGACTTCGCGCAGTCGAACGCGGCGGTGATTGCCGCGCTGAAGAGCTACGGCGAGTGGATGAAGAGGGATCTGCTGCCGCGCTCCAATGGCGACTTCCGCTACGGAGCGGATACCTTCCGCAAGGCGCTCGCCGAGAACGAGATGGTGGACATCCCGCTCGACCGGCTGCTGGAGATTGGCTACGCGGACCTGCACAGGAACCAGGCGGAGTTCGCGCGCGTGGCCAAGGAGATTGACGCGAGCAAGACGCCGCAGCAGGAGCTGGCCGAGCTGGCGACGCTGCATCCGGCGCCGGACAAGCTGCTGGGCACCTTCCACAATACGTTTGATTCGCTTGTCAGCTTCATCGGGGCCAAGCACATCATTACGATTCCCAGCGAGGTGCAGCCGACGCTGGAAGAGACGCCGCCGTTTATGCGCGCGACCACGCAGGCATCGATGGATCCGCCGGGGCCGTTTGAGGCCGGTTCGACCAAGGCGTACTTCAACGTCACTCTGCCGGAGAAGGGCTGGACGCCGGAGCGCGTCGCCGAGCACATGGCCGCGTTCAACGTGGGGACTATCGTCTCCACCAGCGTGCATGAGGCGTATCCGGGGCACTACGTGCAGTTCCTGTGGACGCCGCAGTTTCCGTCAAAGATCCGCAAGCTGCTGGGCGCGAGCACCAACATCGAGGGCTGGGCGCACTACTGCGAGCAGATGATGCTCGACGAAGGCTACGCAACGGCAACCGCGAAGACAGAGCGCGAGGCGAAGCTCATCCGGCTGGGCCAGTTACAGGATGCGCTGTTGCGCGATGCGCGGTTTGTCGTGTGCATCCGGATGCACACCGGCGTGGGTGGAGCGCTGAGCTTCGACCAGGCGGTGCAGTTCTTCGTGACGGAGGGCTACCAGTCACACGCCATCGCGGAGATGGAGACCAAGCGGGGGACAGCGGACGCGCTGTACCTGTATTACACACTGGGCAAGCTGGAGATACTGAAGCTGCGCGCCGATGTAAAGACGAAGCAAGGCCCGGGGTTTGACCTGCAGCAGTTCCACGACGAGTTCATGCGGCAGGGCTTTGCGCCGCTGAAGGTCATCCGCAAGGCCATGACAGTCCGGTGCTGTAGGCGGCGGCGCGCGGGTATCCAAGGTTGTGGCGCGGTTGCTAGGATGGAGTCTGCCGCGACGCGGACGAGAAGAAGTTTGGAGCATCGATGGTTTTACAAGCAGCGCAAGCGTTTCAAAGGGTGCGCAAGGCGGTGATTCCTGCGGCGGGAATGGGCACGCGGTTTCTGCCTGCGACCAAGACCACGCCCAAGGAGATGCTGCCGCTGGTCGACAAGCCGCTGATCCAGTACGCGGTGGAGGAGGCGGCGGCCGCCGGCTGTACGGAGGTGATCATCGTCACCGGGCGCGGCAAGCAGACCATGGAAGACCACTTCGACCGCGCGCCGGAGCTGGAGGCCGCGCTAACCAAGCGCGGCAAGACGCGCCAGCTTGACCTGGCCGTCTCCATGACCAACCTGTGCCGCATCAGCTACACGCGGCAGGCGGAGCCGCTGGGGCTGGGCCACGCGGTGCTGCAGGCCAGGGAGTTGGTCGGCGATGAGCCGTTCGCGGTGATTCTGCCGGACGATATCGTGTGCGCCAAGGTCGCCTGCATGAAGCAGATGGTGGAAGCCTTCGAGCGGACGCAGAGCTCCATCCTGGGCTCGGAGGTGGTGGAGGGCGACGACATCTCTCACTACGGTGCGCTGGCGTGCGAGCAGGACCCCGGCGACCCGCGCCTGCTGATCGTCAAGGACATGGTGGAGAAGCCCAAGCCGCAGGACGCGCCCAGCCAGAATGCGATCATTGGCCGCTACATTCTCACGCCGCGCATCTTCTCGCTGCTGGAGGAGCTACAGCCGGGGTCGGGCGGTGAGTTGCAGCTCACCGACGGCATCAAGGCGCTGCTGCAGTATGAGAAGGTCTACGGCTTCCACTACGAGGGCAAACGCTACGACGCCGGCGACAAGCTCGGCTTCCTGAAGGCGACTGTCGAGTTCGCCCTGCGGCGCGAGGACCTGGGACCGAAGTTCCGGGAGTGGCTGCGGGGGCAGACCTTTTAGTCGTTGTGCCGCGAGGTCTTGACGATGGGCAGCGGGGCGGGGTGCGTGCTGTCGGCGACGGCGATGCGGTCGCGCCCTGCCTCCTTGGCGACGTACATCATGGCGTCGGCGGAGCGGATGATGGTGTCGGGCGTGTTGCCGTCCTCGGGGAAGGTAGCCAGGCCGAAGCTGGCGGTGATGGAGAGCGAGAGGCCGTTGCCGGTGAGGAAGCGCGTGCTGGTCAGCGCGTGGCGCAGGCGCTGGGCCAGCTCTTCGGCGGCGGGTTTGTTCAGGCCGCGCAGCAGGCCAACGAACTCATCGCCGCCGTAGCGGAAGCCGGAGTGGTCCGGGCCGAGTGTGCGCTTGATCACGCCGCCGATCTCCGAGAGGAGGCGGGTGCCGACCTGGTGGCCGTGCGAGTCGTTGACGCTCTTGAAGTGGTCGAGGTCAAGGAAGAGGAGCGAGAACGGCCGCGGCGGGTCGGGATGGATGGAGACCACGCGGGCGTCCGGCGAGGGACGGGCGGCGGCGATCTCCTCCTCGATCGACTTGTAAAGATGGCGGGCGTTGAACAGACCGGTGCAGTCATCGGTGATGCTGAGGTCGTGGATGAGCTTGACCTGCGCCGCGTTGTTCAGCGCGATGGCAGCGTAGTTGCACAGAACGCTCAGGAAAGACAGCGACCCATTCGGCAGGCGGTCGAGCTTGGCATTGTTCAGAGAGAGCACGCCGAGGGTGCGGTCACCGTAGCGGATGGGATGACAGGCGATGGAATGCAGGTGGAGCTCAGGATATTTCTCGGCGTAGTGCGACCAGTCGGGGTGTTTGCTGACTTGGTCTATGCGCATCATCTCGCCGGTTTCCAGCACGCGGCCCGCCATGCCCGCGCCGCGGGGAACGCGGGAGCCGCTGGGAATCACGTCGTCCCCGCCGGCGGCGAGTTTATAGACCAGGTCGCCGGTCTCTTCGTCCACCAGCAGCAGCGACCACTGCTCCGGCCCGAAGAAGCGCTCCATCTGCTGCATGATGGCGCGCAGCAGGGTATCGAGGTCCAGGCTGGACGTGAGGTTGCTGGCCACCGAGTGGAAGACGCTGAGGCTTTCCAACTGCTGTGCGTCGAATGATTCGAGATGGGGCTTGTCGTCCACGTGCGGACCCTTCGAGCTAACAGCATAGAGGAAAGCTTTACTGTTGGCGGTCTATTCGGTGCGGGGCCCGGTGCGGCGGGAGCCAGGCAAAGCGCAGCAAGCGGTCCAGGGGTGCTTCAGCTGAGCGGGCCACTCAAATAGTCTAGCCCCCGATGTGAACCATGCTGCGGGAGGGTTGCAGGAAGCCGGGCTCGCCGATGTGGTGACGGGCCTCTTTATGTTGGACGACCGAGCGGATCCAGGCGCGCAGGTCGTCGTCGGTTGCCCCGCGGCGCATTACGCCCACGAGGTCGTGGTCGGACTGCGAGAACAGGCAGGTGCGCAACATGCCGTCGGAGGTGAGGCGGATGCGGCTGCAGTGGCCGCAGAAGGGCTCGGAGACGGGGGCGATAATGCCGATCTCGCCGCGGCCGTCGGCGAAGGTGAAGCGGCGCGCGGTCTCGGAGAGATGGCTGGGCGGCAGCGCGACCAGCGGTCGAACCGCGTTGAGCCGGGCGACGATCTCCGCCATGGGGACGACGGTCTCAGGGGTCCAGGCGCGGTCCTCTTCCAGCGGCATGAACTCGATGAAGCGGACGATGACGTCTTCCGCGCGGGAGAACTCGGCGAAGGCCTCGATCTGGTGGTCGTTGAAGCCGCGCAGCAGCACGCAATTGATCTTGATGGGGCCGAGGCCGGCTTCCTGCGCGGCGCGGATGCCGGCGCGCACCCGCTCCAGGCTGCCCGGGACGCGGGTGATGCGCGTAAAGGTTTCGGAGTCCACCGCATCCATGCTGACGGTGACGCGGGAGAGACCGGCGTCTCTAAGCGGTTGCGCCAGCGGGGCCAGCAGATGTCCGTTGGTGGTGAGCGCGATGTCCAGGGGCGCATGAGAGTAGGCGGGGCGGAGCTGCGCGGTCTCGCGGACCAGGTCAAGCAGGCCCTGGCGCAGCAGCGGCTCGCCGCCGGTGAGGCGGATCTTCTCTATGCCCAGCGAGACGAAGACGCGCAGCAGGCGAGCGTAGTCGGCCAGCGGCAGCTCGGAGTACTGCGCGCCGTCATTGCCGGTGCGGCAGTAGACGCAGCGGTAGTTGCAGCGGTCGGTTACGGAGAGCCGCAGGTCGGTGAGGATGCGGCCGTGGCCGTCGGTAAGGCGCTGCGTAGAGTCCGCGAGCGGAGGCGGCGGCGCGGGCTCGAGAATGGGAAGGGCGGTGCTCATCGTTTATCTATGTAGAGTATTCGATGCGCCGGGAAAGAACAGGCAACGACAAAAGCAACAGCGTGAACGCGGAGGGCTCAGGGGTTGCACGAAGGGCGCGTAGGAAAGGCGAGGCCGAACGCCACGGGCGCGAAGCGCGAATTGCTGAGAGCTAAATCCCGACGCCGAAGTCGACGTCCTGCACCTGGTCGCCGGAGTGGGCGTAGATGTCATACGGGGTGCGGCGGTTGAACTTGTAGCGCTGGCGGATCTCGCGGCCCACCACCACGCCGAGTGCCAGCGCGGCGACGCCGGCGGAGATCCAACTGATGTTGCGCAGCAGGTGGCCAGGACGGCGCGCGGCGGCCACGTCCTCTACCTGTTGCCCGAGTTTGCGGAGCGAGCGGGACAGCCTCATGCACTGCATTCTAGCGCAGCCAGACAGAGTTAAGGAATGCCCCTTTCGGTGCGCCCGGCGAACCTGCAGAGTCAATGCGGAGTGCGTCGATACAAAGTGCAAGGCTCAGGGCTTGGCGGCCGGGGTGGACGTTGCGGCAGCGGCGGGCGCTGCGGCGGCCTTGGGCGACTCTGCGGACGTGGACGCGCCGGAGTCCTTGTTGTTGGAGTCTTTGCTGCCGGAGTCCCTGCTGGATTCTTTGGCCGCGGCTTCCACACTGGGAACATCGTTGCTGCCGGTGGCGGGCTTGGCGTTGCCGTAGCCGTCCTTGTACCAGCCGCCTCCGGAGAACTGGAAGGCAGGCGCGGTGATGGTGCGCTCCAGCGGGCCACCGCAGTGCGGGCAGATGGTCAGCTCAGCGTCAGAGTACTTCTGGATCTTTTCGGTGCGGCGATGGCAGGTGGTGCACTCGTACTCGTAGAGCGGCATTGCGCGGATCCTTCTGGCGTTCTCTCATAGAATACCGCCTCGCGGCCCCGAGTTTGCAGGCGCAGATAGTATGATGCCGACCATGAGAAAAGTGCGTGCATTTACCGTGGCCATGGCGGCCGCCGTGGGGATGTCCGCGGTCGCCGGAGCGCAGGCGGGCGGCGTGGCGTCCACCCCGCCGATGGGGTGGAACAGCTGGGACGCCTACGGGCTGACCATCACCGAAGCGCAGTTCCGCGCCAACGTCAGCGTGATAAAGAACAAGCTGGCCGGCGGCGGCTGGCGCTATGCGGTGATCGACGAGGGCTGGTTCTTTGAGAACCCTGAGGACCGCCCCACGCCGGAGAAGCTGCACTATGCGCTCGACCCGTATGGCCGCTATGTGCCCGCGCCGGTGCGGTTTCCCTCCGCGGGCGACGGCGTGGAGATCGGCAAACCCGCGCCGGAGGGCGCCAAGCTCGCGGCGACCATTCAGAACTCCAGCTTCGTCGCGCTGGCCGACTGGGTGCACGCCCAGGGGATGCTCTTCGGCATCCACATTGTGCGCGGGATACCGCGCGCCAGCGTGGAGCGTAACCTTCCCATCGCGGGCAGCGACTTCCATGCCCAGGACGCGGCGGACCAGACGGACGCCTGCCCCTGGGACCCGACCAACTGGGGCGTGCAGCAGAACGCCGCCGGGCAGGCCTGGTATGACTCGCTGCTGAAGCAGTACGCGTCGTGGGGCGTGGACCTGCTGAAGGTGGACTGCATCGGCGCCAATCCCTACAACGAAGATGAGATCGACATGATCCGGCAGGCGATCGACCGGACCGGCCGGCCCATTGTGCTGAGCCTGTCGCCCGGGCCGATGGCGCTGGAGCACGCCACCGAGGCGGGGGGATTCGCCAACATGTGGCGCATCTCCGACGACGAGTGGGACCAGTGGGACTTTCCGCACGCCGACGGCAAAGGCTTTCCGCAGGGCGTGCTGAGCCAGTTTGCGCGGTTGGCGGCGTGGGAGCCCTATGCCAAGCCCGGCAACTGGCCGGACGCCGACATGCTGGCCATCGGCGAGCTGCGCCCGCATCCGGGCTGGGGCGAGCCGCGGGCGTCGCACCTGGGGCTGGAGGAAGAGAAGACGCTGCTGACGCTGTGGTCGATCGCGCGCAGTCCGCTGATCATCGGCGCGAACCTTACGCTGATGGACGCGAAGACGCTGTGGCTGCTGGGCAATCCGCAGGTGGTCGCGCTGGACCAGGAGGGCACGCACGCGTTTGAGGCCAAGCATGAGGGCGCGATGATCGCCTGGCGTAGCTCGCTGCCCAAGGGGCGCGAGGCGCTGGCGGTCTTCAACACGGGCGAGACGCCGCTCAAGGTGCAGCGCGACTTCGAGCAGATCGACGCCGGGCTGGGCTCCAAGAGCTGGAGCACCCGCGACGTGTGGGCCGATGCCGACCTGGGCCGCAAACACGGCATGGATACCGTCATCCCGCCGCACGGCTGCCAGCTGCTGCTGCTGGAGCCGGAGGGGCTGATACCGAAACCCAAGCTGCCGAAGCTGCATAAGTAGCGGGACAAGTTCGGGGTGTGCCCCCTCCCCCGTTTTCCCGTAAAGTTGGCAGCCGATTGGACTTAGGGGTGGACCCCTCTTCGGGAGAGCGTGTGGCGGACGGCGCTAACCCCTTTGTTTTCAATACGACTCGATGCCGTTCTATCTTTAAGATATATCGTCTCGACCATTTGGAATCAGTGGTTTCGGGTGTGGATTGTCAAATATCCCGCTTTTGCCGCCGGCGCTGGGCCAGGGACGAGAAGAGCCCGGCCCGTGGCCGCGCTGGTCTTCTCGACTGATTCTATTGTACTGGGCATGTCAAGAGGGCTGATATGCTTGGAATGCTTGGGAGATGGAGGGTTTGCCATGGCTGCGATTACCACGCCGAACGCAAAACATCCCGCGAACGGGTCTGGTCAAACGGAGGTCAGCATCGAGGACTTCTTTGAGCAGAGCATCGCCCAGATGGACGAGCATCAGTTGCAGGAGTTCGACCGCGCCGGAGACGAGATCATGAAGGCCTCCCGGAAGCGTTCTGCCGCCGCCGCTCCCGAAACTGCTCGATAAGGCTCACCAGCAACTCCGGCGTGACGTTGGGATTTGGCGCTCTTGACGAGCGCCACATAACCTTCTTCGTCCCCGCTCTCAATCAACTCGGCTAATCGCTCGGCGGTTTTGCGACGGAGTTCGATTCGTTTTTGATCGAGATGCTTGTTCCAGTCCACGCTAGCCAGTTCCTCCGCAGTCCTCAACTGCTCGAGGCAGAGTAGCATTTTCGGTGCAGCTGTCCGACAAACCTCTCATGCCATTCGACCATTACA
>Ga0302198_10006205_pt1 | contig 10812 bp, 9 predicted proteins | sample II_Bog_N2_2_FD_193521 | JGI IMG/M metagenome (GOLD analysis project Ga0302198, IMG submission 193521) | Peat permafrost microbial communities from Stordalen Mire near Abisko, Sweden - II_Bog_N2_2 | ecosystem: Environmental > Terrestrial > Soil > Wetlands > Peat | place: Sweden: Abisko, Stordalen... | reverse complement strand
AATCCGCGCATAGGTCTGATCCCAGGCCGCAGCCTCCGGGATGCCGGAGCCCAGCAGCCTGAGGGAGGTCATGCCGTCCGCCTTGCGCACGTCCAGCATGAAATCATCGACGACTGCGCTGTTGCTCGGAGGGAAATCGTCGCCCCGCAGATAAATGAGCCGCAGACGCCGGTTGAGGTCGAACACGTCGATATGCGCTTCGCGGCTGCCGGAACCGCGCTTGCCCATGCGGTAGACGCCGCCCTTGCGCGCATCGATCTCCGCCTCATTGCCCGACCAGATCCTGATCAAGGCGGGTTCCGTCAGGGCGAGCCAGACCCGCGCGGGCGGTGCGTTGACCTCCACCAGATGTGCGTAACCGCGGGTTCCGGAGCGGTCAGGTTTTCGGACTACGTTCATTGGCGCAGGTTAGCGGCAAATCGCATGACGGAACTGCTAGAATTTAACAAGACGGGAGGAAGTTTCATGGCTTATCTCGATATCGTGACTGCGCTCGCAGTTCTGCAATTCATCGTCTTCGGATTCAAGGTGGGGGGCGCACGGGCGCGCTTCGGGGTTGCGGCGCCCGCGACCACCGGAAATGCGGTATTCGAGCGGTATTTTCGCGTGCAACAAAACACCCTCGAGCTGTTGATCGGACTGCTGCCCGGCCTGTACCTGTTCGGCCGCTATATCAACCCGCTGTGGGCCGCCGGACTCGGCCTCGTTTACCTGATCGGCAGGGAAGTTTACGCCGCCGCCTACGTCAAGGATCCGGCGAAGCGCGGTGCCGGCTACGGCTTGAGCTTCCTGCCGGTGATGGTGCTGATCCTCGGGGGCGCCGGCGGCGCCGTCTGGCATTTGATTCACGGCTGATTGATGCAAGCCTGATTGATGCACGCGGGATCGCTCAGCGCATGGAGACCCGGGGCACCCCGAGACCGCCTGCCTCCATCCAGGTCTTGATTCGCTTGGCGTCGGCCACGCGCGTGTACTTGCCGAACGAATCCAGCAGCACGATCACCACCGAACGGCCCTGGATGACGGCCTCCATCACCAGACACTTGCCGGCCTCCACGATATAACCGGTCTTCTGCACCAGGATGTTCCATCCGGGATTCGCCACCAGATTGTCGGTGTTGCGGAATTCGAGCAGGCGCCTGCCGACGCGCACCGAGTAGCGTCTGTCGGTCGAATACTCCCTGATGACGGGATTGTGCGAGGCTGCGACCACCAATTTCGACAAATCCTCGGGACTGGCGACGTTTTGACTGGACAGGCCGGTCGGATCCACGAATCGGGTGCTCGTCATACCCAGTGCGGCCGCCTTCGCATTCATGTCCCGCACCATGGCGGTCATACCGCCGGGATAATTGTTGCCCAGGGCATGGGCGGCGCGATTCTCCGACGACATCAAGGCCAGATGCATCAAATCCCCGCGGGTCAGCCGCGTGCCGGGATTGAGCCTGGAAACCGACCCCTTGCCGTAGTCACGATCGGCTGCCGTGATCCGGATGGTCTCGTCGAGCGGCTGGCGGGCGTCGAGCACCACCAGCGCCGTCATCAATTTGGTGATGGACGCAATCGGCGTCGCGAGATCCGCATGCCGCGCCAGCAGCACGGCTTGATTGTCGGCGTCGAGGACCAGCACCGAACTCGATTTGACGTGCGGGTCGCGCGGCGGGCTGGCGGCACGGCAGGGCACCGACAGCAGGCCGGCCAGGGCCAGCAGCATCGTCAGCCGCTGCATCATTCGCATGGCATTCTCGTTGTAGGAATGATTGTAGAAATTACAGAGGCACAATCTTGCACATTGCCGCACGTCCCGCAACGGCAGAGCGGAATGGGCGTCACAATTTCGCGGTCAGCGATGGGCCGGCCGCGGCGGCCTGCACTTTCAGCTCCTCGACGGCCCGGCCGATCTCCCAATCCCGCTGCGACAAGGGTGCGTCCGCCGGTATCGGCGACGTGGGGGGTTTCGAATCGCGCGCCAGTTCGATGTCCGGTGCGATACCGGTGTGGTTGATGGATACGCCGGAGGGCGTGTAGTACAGGGAGGTGGTGAGCTTGATGGCGCGATCGTCGGACAGGGGCATGACGGTCTGCACCGAACCCTTGCCGAAGGTGGTACGCCCCATGAGCTTGGCGCGGTGATTGTCCTTCAGGGCTCCGGCCACGATTTCGGCGGCCGAGGCCGAGCCGCCATTGACCAGGATCACGATGGGTGCGCCGCCGAGCGCATCGCCGGGGGTGGCGTCCATCTCGAATTTGGACTCCGGCGTGCGGCCCTTCGCCGTCACGATGACGCCGCGGTCCAAGAAGGCGTCCGCCACCGAGACCGCCGCCTCGAGCACGCCGCCGGGATTGTTGCGCAGGTCGAGCACCAGGCCACGCAGCTGCGCGCCATTGCGCTTGTGCAGCCCCTTCAACGCACCATCCAGCTCATCGCCGGTGGTCTCGCTGAACTGCGAGATGCGTACATAGCCGAAGCCCGACTCGAGCAGTTCGGCCTTGACGCTGTGCAGCTCGACGCGCGAGCGCTTCAGGTTGAACAGCAGGGGTTCGGCGATACCCTCGCGCACGATGCCGATCTTGACGACCGTCCCTTCCGGTCCGCGCATGCGTCCGATCGTATCCGCCAGCGTGACAGTATTCACCGGAACCCCGTCGATGGTGACGATGATGTCGCCGGAGCGAATCCCGGCCGCGGCGGCGGGTGATCCTTCGAACGGGGACACCACCACCACCTGTTCGTCTTCCATGGACACTTCGATGCCCACGCCCGAATATTCGCCGGAGCTGCTGATTTTCAGCTCGTCGTATTCCTCCCCGTCAAGGAACGTCGAGTAGGGGTCGAGCGAAGACACCATGCCGTGAATGGCGGCCTGCAGCAGCTGATGATCGTCGACAGGATTGACGTACTCGCGCTTCACGCGCTCGAGCACCTCGGCCAGCATGCGCGCGTCCTGCCACGGCAAATCCTTGCCGGGCGCGTCCTGCCTTTCGGCCGATACGCCCTGCATGAGGCCGAGGCACAATCCCAGCACGACGCCGGCCAGGATCAGGGAAACATTGCGGATTTTGTTGGCCATCGAGCACAGAAGCATACGCCCCGGCGCCGCCCCGCCGCTAGCCGTTGACCACCGCGGGCTTGACCACGGCCCTGTCGAACCGTCCGGTGGAGGTGGCGAAGCACGAGTACAGCGGCAGATCGCGAATGACGTCGTCGAGCGGCAGCGGCCTGCCAATGAAGAATCCCTGGCCGAAGTCCACGCCCAATTCGGCGGCGCGCGCGCGGATCGCGTCGGTTTCGACGTTGGCGGCCACCGTTTCGATGCCAAACGCGGTCGCGAGCTTGGTGATAGCCAACACCATGGACTGGGAGCGCGGGTTGTACGCGAGGTCGCGGCTGAAGCTGCCGTCCATCTTGACGTAGGACACCGGCAGCAGGTTCAAGTTGGACAGCGAATGCAGGCCGCGGCCGAAATTGTACAGGGCGAAGCGCACGCCCGCCTCACGCAGCCGGTCCATGCAGGGGAGGATGCGGTTGATCTGGGCGCTGGCGGCCTCTTCGGGCAACTCCAGGGTCAACGTGCCCGGTTCGATATTCGAGGCGCGCACCATCTGTTCGAGCAGCCGCCAGAATTCGGCGTCGGCGAGCGAAGCGGCCGCCAGGGTCAAGGAGAATTTCGCCGGGTGCAGCCGTAGCGTATCGCGGCAGGCGGCCAGCCGAGCCAGCGTCTGCTCGATCACCCAACGGTCGACCTTGCGCGTGATCTCCGGGTTTTCGGCGGCACCCACCAGCTTGTCGAGGCTGAGGCGCGTCCCATCCGCGGCTCGCATGCGCACCACGATCTCGAAGCGCGGATCGGCCGGAACGGCCAGCAAGGGCAGCAACGGCTGTGCCAGAAGTTCGAAGGAATCGGTGCCGAGCGCCGCCGTGATCTGCGCGACGATTCCCGCCCCGCCTCGATTGCCGGCGGCACCTTTGTCGCCGCCGTAGAAGACCTCGACCCGGTTGCGGCCGCGCTCCTTGGCGGTGCGGCACGCGATCTCTGCCGCGGCCACCGCGTGTTCCAGGCGCGGTTCGCGTTCACCGATGCGGCTGACGCCGATGCTCAGGCTGACGAGCAGGGGTTTGTCGCCGCGCACGCCGCTCATGTTCACCGCGGCGGCGCGCAGCTCTTCGGCGATTCGCGCGGCCGGCTCGATGCCGCATCCCGGCAGGAACATGATGAATCGATCGCCCGCCATGCGCGCGACCAGGGTGCCTTGCCGGCCGCGCCGGCACAGCAGGCTGGCAACGCCGAGGATCACCTCGTCGCCGACATGCATGCCGTGATTCTCATTGACCACGTTCAGCTGATCGATGTCGATGTAGAGCAATCCGTGCGAGACGGCGCGTTTGTCATCCCCCGCCAGCCCGGCCGTGGCCTGCGCCATGAAAGCGGCGGGTGTCAGCATGCCGGTGGTTCGATCGTAGCTGCTTTGCACGATCTGGCCGGCCCGGCACGCCAGCATTTCCAGGGCCTCCGCGTCGCGCAGCTGAAAGTCGTCGTCGCTGTCCGGTCGAAACACCACCAGCGCCCCGATCACCCGCCGCGCTTCGTCGCGCACGGGCGTCGACAGCGCCTTGAACGGCAATGCCGTCTTCGATCCGTCGAGCGAGAGCTTGTTAGCGGCAAGGGTGCAGCCGTGCAGCTGGGCGCGCGTCACCAGATGGTGATGCATCTGCGCCAGAAGCTCGGCGTCGATGCCGTGCGGACGGCCGGGCTGCGATCGGCTGACGGTCAGATTGCGGCCGGGAATCAACAGGGTCGCAACCACGCCCTGCAGATGCTCGATCGCCAATTCCGGTATCCGGCCGAGGGCATCGAGACCCTCCGACGGCACCGCAGCCGAGAGCTGCTGGAACAGATCGACGCCGCGGCTGCTGTGGGCGAGATCCGCGCGCAGCTCGCCGATCGAGGCGCGCGCGGCCAGTTCGCTCTGCAGGCAGTCGAGCGCGGGCTTGATCAGCGCGTGAACCGCACCCAGCGTGCGCCGCTCGACCGGCGCCGGCGGTATGGCGATGACCACGAATCCCAGCAGTTCGCCGAGCGCGCCGCGGATGCGAAATCCGAATTGCGAACCGCGCAGCTCATGAAATTCGGCCAGTCCATCGATTTCGCACTGCCGGCTGTTGGCCGATGTGCTCAGCAGCATCGCCAGGGTCGGAGCCACGAATGACTCGGCCGCCTCGCTGCACCACAGTATTTTTCCGTCCGAGCTTGCCAGCAGCGAATGACTGATGTTGGGAAGCAGCCGCGACAGCAGCTGTCCGTAGGACTTCCAGGTGTCGGTTGAAGCCGCCATGCCGTTAAGAATCCCCCATATCCGCTGCGCAAGCCAGGACCAGGTCGTCATAAACCCGCGCGGCTGATTCGCCAAGCCGCGACAGGCGACATAAGATTTCGGTAGATGGCGCCAGGCTCGCGTCAAGGCACCCGCTTGAGCCAGTCGTTGGGGTCCACCGGCTTGCGGCCTTGCCGGATTTCGAAGTAGAGCTGCGGCTGCCCTGCGTCGGTATCGCTCAATGCCGCTATCACGTCTCCGGGTGCCACCCAGTCGCCTATAGACTTATACAGTACCTCGGCATGACCGTAGAGACTTAAATAGCCGCCGCTGTGGCCGATGATGATGAGCAGACCCAGGCCCTGCAGCCAGTCGGCGTATACCACGCGCCCGTAGTAAGGCGCGCGCACCTTGGCGCCGCGCGCCGCTTCGATGAGCACGCCGTTCCAGCGCATGCCGCTTTGCGGAGAGTCGGCGCGCAAATCGTGGTACCGGGCCGCCAGACGGCCGGTAACCGGCCAGGGCAGCCGTCCGCGCATGAGGTCGAAGGGCTGTTGGGTGTCGACCGGAAAGTCCTGCAACATGCGCTCGAGGTCCGCGATCAGCGATTCCTCCGCCGATTCCTCGCGCTTGAGTCGGGCGAGCTCCTGATTGCCGTTCGCGACCTGCAGGTTGATCGCAGCCAGCGCCTGTGCGCGCTCGGCGCGCGCCCCTTCCAGGGACGCCAACTCTTTGCGGGCATCGGCTTCGAGCGACTTGAGATTGGCGCTCTGAAGCTCGATTTCAGCGCCCAGCGCCTGGAGCCGCGCGAGATGCTCGCGAATGGCGTCGAGCGCGGCCGCCCGTTGTCGGCTGAAATAGCCGTAATAGGCCAGCATGCGGCCGAGGCCGGCCGGGTCGCGCTGGTTCAGCAGCAATTTGAGCGGTTCCTGCTGGCCGATCATGTACGCCGCGCCGATCTGCCCCGCCAGTGCGGTGCGCTCGGCATCGAGCGCGGCCCGATTGCGCTGCTGCTCCAGCCGCAGTTGCGCGCGGCGCCGTTCGGCGGCCGATTGCGCGGCGTGCAGGGTCTCCAAGCGCCGGCGATCGGCGGTGACGGCGAGTTCGGCCGCGCGCAGACGGGCGCTCACCGCGTCGCGTTCGGCGAGATCCTTGCCCAGCCGGCCCGCGAGCTCCGCGATGCGCGCGCGCACCTGCGCCAGCTTGGCCCTGGCCTGTGCGGAGTCGTCCGCTTCGCCGGCGGCCGCGGCCGCCGGTCCGGCCAGAATCAGCGCGAGCGCTGCAAGCAGCAGCGGATAGGTGGGGCGGCGGTTCATCTTAAGGACGTCAAGCATACAAGCCTTGTACCCGCTGCTATACTTGCGCGCCCGAAAAACCCAAAAGTGCCTTATAGCCGCATGCAGCGACTGATCGAGTTCATTGGCCATCACCCGTTGCTGGCAGGAGGCGCGGTGCTCGCCGCCGTGGTGGTCGTGATCTATGAGCTGCGCGAACGCCTGCAGTCATTTGCCGCCTTGTCCGCGATGCAGGCCGTGCGGTTGATGAATCAGGGCGCACTGGTGATCGATCTGCGCGGCAGGGAACTCTACGAGGCCGGCCACATCGGCGAGGCACGCAACGTTCCGGCCGCCGAACTCTCCTCCCAGCTCGACACATTGAAGAAATGGCGCGAGAAGAGCGTCATCACCTACTGCGACAGCGGCAGGGACGGGGCCATCGCCGCCCGCACCTTGAAGAACCAGGGTTTTACCAAGGTGTTCAACCTGGACGGCGGTTTGAACGCCTGGGTAAAGGACAACCTGCCGCTGGCAAAGTCCCCGTCGGGCGGCAAATCGAACGCCAAATGACCCAACCGCCGATCACGATCTACGTGACGGGCTGGTGCGGATACTGCCGGCGCGCCAAACAGCTGCTCACGAGCAAGAATTTGGCTTTCAACGAGATCAACGTGGATGACGACGTGAAATTTCGTGAGGAAATGCTGGCACGCAGCGGTGCCACGACCGTGCCGCAGATCTTCGTCGGCGACAAGCACGTCGGCGGCTGCGACGATCTGTACGCGCTCGACCGCGATGGCGGGCTCGATCGACTCATTCAGGGGGCTTGATGAACGAGGTTACGACCACGGAACAGGAGACCAGCATCGGCGGCGTTCAGGTGAACCTGCAGAGCGTTTATTTGAAGGACAGCTCCTACGAATCCCCGAATGGTCCGCGTCTGCCGAACAACCAGACATGGGAGCCCAAGTTTCAGCTGAACATGAATACTTCGGCCGAAGAGCTGGCGAACGATGTGCGCGAGGTGCTGCTCACGATCACGCTCGAGGCCAAGCAGGGCGATCTGACGCTGTACCTGGTCGAGGTGAAGCAGGCGGGCGTGTTCTCCATATCGGGAGCGTCCGCCGCCGACATGAAGCGCCTGATCGGCAGCTTTTGTCCCAGCGTCCTGTTCCCCTACGCGCGTGAGGTGATTTCGGATCTGATCGTCAAGGGCGGATTCCCGAATTTTCTGCTGCCGCTGGTGAATTTCGACGCGCTGTTCGCCCAGGCGTCGGAATTGCCGCAAAACAGCCAGGTCAATTAGGTCCGCCGAACGGCGGCATCGGAACCACCGTGAGCCCGGGACCTGAACCGACCGCGGTCATCGGCGCCGGCTCCTGGGGCACCGCACTGGCCATCCAGCTGGCACGCGAAGGACACCCAACCTGTCTATGGGGCCGGGATGCCGAACAGCTGCGCAGCATGCAGCACGCGCGGCGCAATCTGCGCTACCTGCCCGGCACGCATTTTCCGGCGCTGCTCGGCATCGAGCCGGACCTCGGCGTGGCGCTGGCATCCGCGCGCGACGTCTTGGTGGCGGTGCCCTCGCAGTCCTTCCGCGCGACACTGGCCTTCATGAGGCAGCACCTGAATCCCGCCGCCCGCGTCGCCTGGGCGACCAAGGGATTCGAGATCGACACGGGGCTGCTGCCGCACCAGGTCGCGCATCAGGTGCTCGGTGACCGGCCCGGCGCCGTGCTGTCGGGTCCGACGTTCGCGGCGGAAGTCGGCGCGGCTCTACCCACGGCCATGACCATCGCGTCGCTCGATGAGGACTTCGCCGCCGATCTGGCGCGCAATCTGTCCGGTCCGGGCTTTCGCGCCTACACCCAAACAGACATCGTTGGCGTCGAGGTGGGCGGAGCGGTAAAAAACGTCATCGCCATCGGCTCCGGTATCGCCGACGGCATGGGCTTCGGCGCCAATACCCGTGTGGCCCTGATCACCCGCGGCCTGGCGGAAATGATGCGCCTCGGCTTGAAGCTCGGCGCCACGCGCCACACCTTCATGGGTCTCGCCTGCCTGGGGGATCTGGTGCTGTCGTGCACGGACGATCAATCCCGCAACCGGCGGTTCGGCATGGCGCTCGGGCGCGGAGCGACCGTGGGCGAAGCGGCGCAGGGGATCGATCAGGTGGTGGAGGGACATCTCGCCGCTCGCGCGGTGCGCGAGGTGGCAGCGACCGCGGCCGTGGACATGCCCATCTGCCGCGAGGTGTACGGCGTGCTCTACGAGGCGAAGCCGGTGCGCTCCGCCGTGCAGGCGCTCATGGGCCGCGAAGTCCGCTCAGAAACGGAATAGCGTGGCCGGAACCCGATGACGAACCAAGACGCGGTGCTCGTCGGCCGGAGCAAACCCATCGGATTCGCTGAATTCGTGGCCCTGGCCGCCGCCATGATGTCGACCCAGGCGCTCGCGGTGGACGCGATGCTGCCCGCCCTGCCGACCATCGTGCGGGCGCTGCACGTGGCGAACGCCAATCACGGACAGTGGGTGGTCACCGCGTACATCGTGGGGCTGGCGACCGGCCAGCTGTTCTGGGGAGTGATGTCGGATCGATACGGCAGGCGGCCGGTGTTGCTCACCGGTCTGTCATTGTACGTCCTGGCGGAGACCCTTTGCGGGCTCACCGACAGCTTCGTGGCACTCCTCGGCTGGCGGCTGACGCATGGGCTGGCCGCAGCCAGCGTCGTGGTGACGCGCTCGGTGGTTCGCGATCTGTACTCCGGCAGGCACATGGCACGCGTCATGTCGCTCACCTTCATCGTATTCCTGATGGTGCCGGTGATCGCACCCAGCCTCGGGCAGCTGATGCTGCTGCTGGCGCCGTGGCGCTACATCTTCATCGTGTGCGGCGGCTTCGCAACCCTGGTGTGGCTGTGGGCGCTGCTGCGGCTGCCCGAGACCTTGCATCCGGAATACCGCCTGATACTGACCCGCTCGCACATCGCGGGCGCCATCCGGCTGGTGCTCGGCAATCGAATCTCGCTGTGTTACACGCTGGCGATGGGCGTGATGTTCGGCTCGCTGCTGGCGTACGTCGGCATGGTCCAGCAAATCTTCAGCGAGGTGTTCCACCGGCCCCGGCTGATGCCTACGATGTTCGCGCTGTGCGCGGGCTCGATGGGCGTCGCCGCATTCCTCAATTCACGCATGGTGGAACGGCTCGGCATGCGCCGCATCTCACATTCGGCGCTGCTGCTGTTCATCATCATCGGTGCAGTGCACGTGCTGGTGGCGGAATCGGGAATCGAGCCGCTGTGGGCCTTCGTATTGCTGCAGTCTGCGACCATGGCCTGTTTCAGCCTGTCGATGTCGAACTTCGGCGCCATGGCGATGGAACCGGTGGGTTCGGTCGCCGGCATCGGCGCCTCCCTGCAGGGCTTCATATCGACCTTGGGCGGCGCCGTCGTCGGCGCGATGATCGGCAGGCAATTCAACGGCTCGACGTTGCCGCTGGCGGCCGGCGCGCTGGGCTGCGGGATCGCCAGTCTGCTGTTCGTGCTGCTGGCTGAGAACGGACGCTTGTTTCGCGGCCATCACTCGGCGGCGACGGTGACGGCGCCCGGGGCCGGCGCCGGTGCCGCCCATTGAGCGCCACCCACGGGAGAATCCGGCGCCAGCGGGCCCCGGTGGACGGAACCGTCAGCTCGGCAGGGCCGCGAGATGTCATTCGCCGTGGCATTGTCGGATGAAGGCGGAAAGGGCCGTTCGTTGGCGTACAACGTGCTCGTCGCAGGCCAGAAGCTGCGATCCGGCGGTGCGCGCGAAGCGGTCCAGCACTTGCGCGCAGTTTTGCTCGATCAGATGCCGCACCATCAGCGCCCGCCGCCGCGCTCCCCCGTGCCGGTCGTGGGGATCGGCATCGATTTCGCGGCCGGCCCGGTCGAGTATGCTGGTCATATTCCATGCGCTGGCATCGAGCGCCGCCACGTGCGCCTGCAACTGCGACTGCGGATTCTTGCGGTGCAGTTGCCGCGCGGCGTCCACCAGCGACTTCGCTCCCCCCGCCCAGCACGCCGCAGTTCCGATGGCTCCATGCCAATAAGCGGGCCGGTTCCGATACCAATCGGGACCACCCACCACGCTGGCCTCGCTCAGCATGACCCGATCGAACGACACTGGGCTGACCAGGGGGTCGGCCACCGTGGGATTCGCCCCGCTTGCACGCTCAATGCGG
>Ga0302198_10006179_pt1 | contig 10848 bp, 11 predicted proteins | sample II_Bog_N2_2_FD_193521 | JGI IMG/M metagenome (GOLD analysis project Ga0302198, IMG submission 193521) | Peat permafrost microbial communities from Stordalen Mire near Abisko, Sweden - II_Bog_N2_2 | ecosystem: Environmental > Terrestrial > Soil > Wetlands > Peat | place: Sweden: Abisko... | reverse complement strand
GAATCCAGGACGTTTTGACCGCAAGGCGCCGTAAAGCGCTCACGATCAAAAGTTTAGTTTTGGGGACTGCCCAAAAGCCCGAAAACAGGCCGACCTGGTCACTCGCACGGGATGGCCGGCCTAAAGTCTTGTTATCCCACCGGAAGGGGCCGGTTGGGATTCTGGTCAAAGAACTTTGGGGGTCCTTTGAAAGCAAAGTGGCGTTGGCTACGTCCGTACCAAGCTACTCTTGTTCCAAATTCTCAAGTAAATAGCTCCTGAAATGTAAAAAGTAACACGTTTGACACACAGAATCAGGGGCTTATGAAATAATGGGACCCTGTCATAAGGGTCCCCACAAGCGAGCCTTCCGGTGGTGCCGGAACCTCAAAACCGGCCTAATCCGCCTTTCTTAGGACAATATCGCCACTCAGGGTGGCGGCCTGGATCTGGGTGCCCCCCCCGTTCAGGGTGCCCGTGACCACCTTTCCACCCGTCATGGGGGGGACCGGGGGAAAGGGGCCCGACATCTCGACGTGGGCCTCGGCCAGGCCCTCCTTGATCGCGATCGCCGCTTCGTGCGCCGCCATCGCCGCCTCCTCTGCGGCCATCTTTATGGATTCCTTCACGTCGTCGTGCCAGTCGCTGTTGCCGTTGGTCGCACTCGCCTCTTGCTCCGCCACGACCTTGCCCTGGTCTGCTGCAGCCTTGGCTTGGTCAGACGCGGCCTTGGCTTGATCGGCTGAGGCCTTGGCCTGGTCCGCTGCTGCCGCGTCCGCTGGGGTCGCCTTCTTGTGGAAAACCTCGGTCTTTGTGACGAGCGCCTTGTCGTCAAAGTTGGTGAGGATCACCCCGCGGTGGGTCCTGAAGAGGATGTTCGCCTTCGCGTCGGCGGGAGCGTGAATCGTGACCTCGCCGTGCATGGAGGTGAAGGAAAGGGGCCGCGACTGCGCGAGCGACTTCACGTCGACGCTGATGTCGCCATGCATGGTCTCGACGAGCGCGCCACCGGTCACGTCCTCAAGCTTCACGTCCCCGCCCATCGTGCGGACGTCGATGTCGCCGGACACGCCCGAGCACGACAGGTCGCCGTGCGCCGAGTTGGATACGGTGACCGAGGTCGACGTGGGGACGGTGATGTCAAAGTCGGAGGACCCGCCGGACCATCCCTCGCCGCCATACTCCAGCACCGCCACGTTGCCCTTCTCGGAGAGGACGAAGCTGGCCGAGGTCGACAGGACCCGCAGGCCGTCCTTTCGGGGCGTCGGCATGACGGCGGTAGAGTCCGACTTGACGGTGACCTCCTTCACGTCGGCGCCGTGGATGGAGACATCACCGTGCCAGACGTGGATCTTGAGGGTGCCGGGCCTCGACGGGTCCGAGAACGCGATCTGGCTCGACGATTCGTCGGCGCGCGCGGTGCCCGCGGCCGAGAGGGCGAGGGCGGCCGCGAGGATCAAAGGTGAGCAGGCTTTCATGGTTTTCATAAATAGGGGTGGGTTCTTGGGTTCTAAAGGAGGTCTATCGCGCGCTTCGCCGAGTCCCGGACGTCGGCATCGGCCTTGTCGTCCAGGCTTAGCCTCCGGAGTTCCGGGGACGACTCTCGGGCCTTGGCTGCTACGAGGAAGTCGATCATGGAGACCTGGACCATCGGGTTGGCCTCGCGGGGCAGGCATGCCAGGACCGCGGCCCTGACAACCTCCTGGTCCGCATGGCCGTAGAGGGCCGAGAGGGCGTTCAGCCTCACGTTCACGCTCGGGTCGAATGCCAGGGAGTTGATGAGCCCATCGATCACCCGGTCGTCGGGCTTTGTGGTCCGGGCGGCCGTGAGGACGGTCTCCAGGCGGTCGCCGGTGGCGCGCTTCTGAAGGACGGACTGCTCGACGAGCTGGCCCACCGTGTCAACCCGGATGCGCAGGTCCGCCAGCTGCCGCTGGGTCGCGGTCCGCTCGCCCAGGACAAAGCCGAGCACAAGCAGGGCGCAGGCCCCGATCGCCCCGAGGAGGGCGGGGGCCCATGCGGGGCGCCGCGCCGGCTGGGGTCCTCGGGTGGACCTCAGGGCGGAGGCCCATGCGGCCTCCTTGGCGAGCGTGAGCTTCTCCGACTCGATGTGGCCCATGACCTTGGCGCGCAGGGCGTGGGTGGGGGGGGTTACAGGGAGGCCGTCCAGGGCCTCGAGCGTCGCCTTCAGCCCGGTGAATTCGCGTGCGCAGGCGGCGCAGCCCTCTATGTGGCCGCGCAGGAGCCCCTCCGTCTTCTCGTCCAGCCTCCCGTCGGCCAGCTCGGCCATCCGCTCGGTGCAGTCCTTGCAGTTCATGTGATGTTCTCCTTTTGGATCTGGAAATAGAGCGCCCTCAGGGTCCCGAGGGCCCGGTGGGCCCTCACGCGGGCAGCGCCCACGGAGCACTCGAGGATCGCGGCGACCTCGGTGAACGAGAGCTCCTGGAGCCTCGACAGGAGGAGCACCTCCCGGTCGTCCCTGTCGAGGCGCCCGAGCGCCTTCTGAAGGAGCGCGTGGTCGTCGCGGGAGACCGCGGACTGGTCGGCGCTCCGGGCCTCGTCAGGGCGCTCGTCCAGGTCCGACGGGTCGACCGACAGCGGGGAGGATCCGGATTTCCGGAAATGGTCCGATGCGCAGCGGCGCGCCAGGTGGTACATCCAGGACGTGAACTTGCCCTGGTCCCTGTAGGTGTGGCGGTACTTGAGCATCCTCTGGAAGACGATCTGCGAGATGTCCTCGGCCGCCGCGCGGTTGCCGGTAAGCTTGGAGAGGTAACCGAACAGCGGCCCATGGTGGCGCTCGAAGAGCTCCCCCATGCAGTCGATGTCCCCGTCGCGGACGGCCAGCATGAGCTCGTGGTCGGAAAGCGGTGATGGCGTGTCCACGGCTTGGCTAGGGCTCCATTCAACCCCCGCGGGTCGCGCAAGCACAGGAATTTCGGAGGCCACGGTCGCCATGGGCGGGGAGGGTGAGGGCTCTGGGCATAAGGGCTGTTGCCTGGATAACCCCCCCTGCGCCCGGATCGTTACAGGTTTCGCCGCTTTTTCCGCGGCCACACGGGTGTTGATCGACCGGCCGGCTTGCCCTAGGAAGGGGGTTGAGCCCCGCCCAATGCCCATGAACCGACGCGAATTCATAAAAACCTCCCTCGTGCTGTCCGCGGGGCTTGCCGTCGGCCGAAGGGGCCTGGCAGACCCGGCCCCGGTCTCGCCGTTCGCCTTCACGCCCCTCAGGGGCGACGTGGGGATATTCACCGGCAGGGGGGGCACGATCGGCTGGCTCGCCTCCAAGGAGGCCCTTGCGGTCGTGGACACCCAGTTTCCGGACACAGCACTCATTTGCCTGAAGGGCATCCCGGGCATCGGCGGGCGCACGATCGACGCCACGATCAACACCCACCACCACCTGGACCACACCGGCGGCAACGTGGTCTTCAAGGCCGCCTCCAAGGCGCTGGTGGCGCATGCGAACGTGCCCAAGCTCCAGTTTGAGGCGGCCAAGCGGGCCGAGCAGGGAGCCAAGGTCGACCCTGCCGCGACCGTGGCAAGCCAGGTCTACGCCGACACGACGTTCACCGACGTATGGCGCCGCCAGCTCGGCTCGGAGATCGTGACCGCGGAATACCGGGGACCCGCCCACACCGGCGGCGACGCCGTGATCACCTTCGAGAAGGCCAACGTGGTGCACATGGGCGACCTGGTGTTCAACCGGATGTACCCCTACGTGGACAGGCCGGGCGGCGCGAGCATCCGGGGCTGGATAAAGTCGCTCGAGGACTCCGTCGCGGCGTACCCGGCGGACGCGATCTACGTCTTTGGCCACGGCAATCCCAAGTTTGGCGTCACCGGCAAGCGCGGCGACCTCCTGGTCATGCGGGATTTCCTCAGCGCGGCCCTTGAGCGCGTCCAGGGCGAGGTCAAGGCCGGGCACGACAAGCCGACGGTCGTGGCCCTGGAGAACATGCCCGGCTTCGACGACTTCCATGCGCCCCTTCCCAACCGGCTTGGGATGGTGCTCGGGGCGGCCTTCGACGAATTGACGGAACCCAAAGCATAAGACACCCTCGACCCCATGAGCTTCAAAGTCCTATTCAAGGCCATCGTGTTCCTCGTGATCCTGTTCGTGATGCTCTACATCGGCGTGAACAACAGGCAGTCGGCGGACTTCTTCTTCCCGGTCCTCCTGGACAAGAAGCTGACGACGGACGCCGCGATGATCTACTTCGGCATGTTCGCTGTCGGGGTGATCGCCGGCACGCTGCTCACGGCAGGCGGCGGCTCGGGCAAGTCCCGGGGCGCCTCAAAGAGCGAGAAATAGTCGGCCTACCGCCGCTTCCGCGGGTTCTTCAGGCCCGTCTCCAGCTTGTTGCGGACCTCGCGCAGTGCGAGGGCCGGGAGCGAATCCGCATTCCTCCTCACATAGGCGCGCACGGCCTCAGGCTCCGGCCGCGCCAGCACCCGAAGGGCCCACGACAGGGCCTTCACGACCATCGGGTCCCGGTCGTCCCTGAGCAGGTCGCAGACCCGGAGCGTCCTTGGGATGTCGCCTGTGCCGCCCTGCGCCTTCAGGTTGAGCGGCACGGTGCTGACGAGCGCGGCGCGGCGCCACCACCTGTCGGGGGAGCGCGCCCACGCGTGGATCTGGCGGGCTCCCACGCGGCCCTCGCGCCAGGCCGGCCCTGAGACGTAGGTCGAGAAGCAGTCCACCTGCTCCCAGGAGGAGATTCCGCGGCCCAGCCGCTCAAGGTTGCGGGCGTCAATGGACGCCGGGGCCTTCGGATGGCGCTGGACCAGCTCGTAGGCGACGAAGCGGTGCCCACTTTCAGCCGTCGCCTGGGAGAGCAGGGTGGCCACCTCGATCACCCGTGCGCCGGGCGCTTCCCGGAGCTCCCGGGAAAGCGCGCGCCGCAGGGCCCTGAGCTCCGCCACGGTGCCTCGCGGCAGCGCCCGGATGTGGCGGCTGATCCGCCGCGCGATCGCTGCCGGCTGTGGCTTCGAGGGCATGGTCGGGCCTTCGCCTTGCTTGCCTGGCGCTCCCTAGCGGAGCGCCCTGCGGAGGTTGTCACAGACAATCGCCGCCGCGACGGCCGCATTCAGCGACTCTGCGGCGCCGACCTTCGGGATCGTGACCGCGCGGGTGAGGAGCCGCCGCACCTCGCCGGAAATGCCCCGTCCCTCGCTCCCGATCACGATCACGGCGTCCGGCAGCGCCGGCAGGTCCCTGACGTCCTCGCCTTCGAGCGTGCATCCGACCACCGGGGCGCGCAGTCCCGCAAGGGTCCCGGGGAGGTCCGCGACGACCGTGCGCATGCGGGCGAACGATCCCATGCTCGCCTGGATCACCTTCTGGGAGTGGAGGTCGGCGCACCCCGGGGACAGGAGCACCCGGTCGAACCCGAACCAGTCCGCGATCCTCAGCATGGTCCCGACGTTGCCGGGGTCCTGCACGCCGTCGAGCGCCAGGGTGAGGCCGCGCTCAAGCTCGCCGGCCGAGAGCGTCTCGCGCCGGATGCGCCCCACGGCAAGGACGCTCGACGGGGTGGGGAAGTGGCTCACCCGCGCCATGTCCTCCTCCGCTATCGGGTGCGTGCAGGAGCCGCCCCAGCCCGGCGTGCCGTAGATCTGCTCAAAGGGATGGCCCGCCGCGATCAGCTCGGAGACCACCTTTTCGCCCTCCACGGCATAAAGTCCCACCTCCTCGCGGTGCTTCTTGTCGCGGAGCGACCGGAGCATCTGGAGTTCCGCGCGGGTGATCACGGCGCAGCATGACCGCCGCCCGGTCCGTTTTTCAATTGTTTTGCGGGGGGTTCGCGGCGATATTGCCGCGATGTCGCCCCGAAACTCCACCGCGGCCCACGCACGGCTTCTCGACGAAGTCGGGGCGGTGGACCAGGTCGGCGTCGAGGAGAGAGTCGCCAAATACACGACCCGGAGCGTCAAGAAGGAGGCCAAGGTCTGGGGCCTGAAGACGGCGGTCTCGATGACGGACCTGACGACCCTCGAGGGCAAGGACACCCCGGGAAAGATCGAATCGCTCTGCAGGAAGGCAATTCGGCCGTACGAGGCCCCCTCGGTCCCCACGGTGGCCGCCGTGTGCGTCTACCCGTCGATGGTGCGCCATGCCCGCGCCGGCGTCGGGTCCTCGGGCGTCAAGGTTGCCTCGGTCGCGACCGCCTTTCCCTCCGGACAGACGCACCTGCGCACCCGCCTGGCCGAGGTCCGGGGAGCGGTCGCTGACGGCGCCGACGAGGTCGACATGGTGATCAACCGGGGGGCGTTCCTCTCGGGCGAGTTCGCCCGGGTCGAGGATGAGATCTCCGAGGTGGTCGAGGCGTGCGGCCCGGCCGCGTTGAAGGTGATCCTTGAGGTGAGCGAGCTCGAGACCTACGACAATATCAGGAAGGCGTCCTTCCTGGCGATGGGGGTCCTTCGGCCGGGCGACTTCATAAAGACCAGCACGGGCAAGACCACGCTCAACGCCACGCTCGCCAACAACCAGGTGATGATCGAAGCCATCCGGGACTTCTACCTGGACACGGGCATCCCGATCGGGATGAAGCCGGCGGGCGGCATCAAGACGGCCAAGCAATCGCTCCAGTTCCTGATCGCGGTGAAGGAGACCCTGGGCGACGCCTGGCTCACCAAGAAGCGCTACCGCTTCGGGGCGAGCTCGCTCCTCAACGACCTGCTGCGCCAGCTCGAGAAGGAGCGGACGGGGGCCTACCAGGCGCCCTATCACTTCAGCGACGCCTCGGAGAGCTACTGACATGCCCACCCGGAAAAGGAACAACCCGGCAGGATCGAGGCTCATCTTCGGGGACCTCTGGGAGTACGATCCGGCGCCCGAGACGGCCGACCCGAAGCTGAAGGGGCGGTACGACCTCTTCATCGACGGGCGGTTTGTCAGGCCCCGCTCCGGCAAATACTTCCCGTCCATTAACCCCGCCAACGAGAGGAAGCTCTCGGACATCGCCCTGGCCGGGCCCGCGGACGTGGACCTGGCATACCGGGCCGCGGCGCGGGCGTTTCCAAAGTGGAGCGCGATGGCAGGGCGCGAGCGCGGGAAGTACCTCTTCCGGATCGCGCGCCTCCTCCAGGACAGGGCACGCGAGTTCGCGGTGGCCGAGACCCTGGACGGGGGAAAGCCGATCAAGGAGTCGCGCGACTTCGACGTCCCGATGGCGGCCGCGCATTTCTTCTACCACGCGGGCTGGGCCGACAAGCTCGAGTACGTGGCGCCCGGCCGGCGGGTCTCCCCGCTCGGCGTCGTGGGCCAGGTGATCCCCTGGAACTTCCCGCTCCTGATGCTTGCCTGGAAGCTCGCCCCGGCGCTCGCGATGGGCAACTGCGTGGTCCTTAAGCCCGCCGAGACCACCTCGATCACGGCGCTCAAGCTTGCGGAGATCCTCCAGGACGCGGAGCTCCCGCCCGGGGTCGTGAACTTCGTGACCGGGGCCGGCGAGACCGGCGCACTCGTGATGGGCCACCCCGGCGCCGCCAAGGTCGCCTTCACCGGCTCGACCGAGGTCGGCAAGGCGATCATGCGCCAGCTCGCCGGCACCGACAAGAAGATGACGATGGAACTGGGCGGCAAGGCCGCCAACATCATCTTTGACGATGCGCCGATCGACCAGGCCGTGGAGGGGATCGTGAACGCGATCTTCTTCAACCAGGGCCACGTGTGCTGCGCCGGCTCGAGGCTGCTCGTTCAGGAGAGCGTCGCCGACCGGGTGGTCGCGAAACTAAAGAACCGCATCCGGGTCCTCCGGGTCGGGGACCCCCTCGACAAGAACACGGACCTGGGGGCCATCAACTCGAGGGCGCAGCTTGCGACCATCAAGAGGCTCGTGGCAAGCGGGGTCCGGGAGGGGGCGGTCATGTACCAGCCGCCCTGCGCGCTGCCCGAGCGCGGGTTCTATTTCCCGCCGACCCTCTTCACCGGGGTCACCCAGAGCCACAGGATCGCCCGGGAGGAGATCTTCGGGCCCGTGCTCTCGATCCTCACCTTCCGCACGGTGGACGAGGCCATCGAGAAGGCGAACAACACGGCCTACGGCCTGAGCGCCGGCGTCTGGACCGACAAGGGATCGAGGATCCTGCGGATGTCGACGGAGCTCAGGGCGGGCGTCGTCTGGGCCAACACGTTCAACCGGTTCGACCCGTCGTCGCCGTTTGGTGGATACAAGGAGAGCGGCTTCGGCCGCGAGGGGGGCCGGCAGGGCCTCATTGACTACGTGAACCTCGCATGAGCGCGGCGGCCAAGAACCGGATCCCCGTGACGAAGACGCCCAAGGTCTACATCGGCGGGGCGTTTGTGCGCTCCGAGAGCGCGCGGACCTTCAAGGTGAGCGACAGGTCGGGGGCGTTCTTTGCGAACATGCCCCAGTGCACCAGGAAGGACCTGAGGAACGCGGTCGAGGCGGCCGCCAAGGCGGGCCCCGGCTGGGCGAGGCGGACGCCCTACAACCGCGCCCAGATCCTCTATCGGCTGGCGGAGATGCTCGAGGCCCGCAGCGGGGAGCTCGTGGCCTCGCTCGTGGGCTTTGGCGCCCGCGAGGCCGACGCGGAGCGGGGCATGGCGACCGGGGTCGACCGGCTTATCCACTACGCGGGCTGGGCCGACAAGTACGCCGCCCTGCTCGGCTCGGTGAACCCGGTCGCCGCGCCCCACTTCAACTTCACGGTTCCCGAGCCCATGGGGGTCGTGGGCGTGATCGCCCCCGACTCCCCGCCGCTCCTTGGCCTCCTCTCCATGATCGCCCCCGTGATCGCGAGCGGAAACACGGTCGTCGCGCTGGCCTCCGAGACCGTGCCCTACCCGGCGATCCTCCTGGGCGAGATGCTCGCCACAAGCGACCTGCCCGGGGGGGTCGTGAACCTTCTCACAGGCTACCGCCGCGAGCTTGTCCCGACCTTCGCGACCCATGCGCACATCCGCGCGATCTTTGCCTCCGCGGGCGCCGACGAGAGGAAGGCGCTCAGGCTCGGTGCCGCAGCGAGCGTGAAGCGCGTCCGCTTTGCCGAGCAGTCGGGGGCCGGCTGGTTTGCGGACTCGGCCCAGGGCCTGGACCTGGTGCGCGACTTCGTGGAGCTCAAGACCACCTGGCATCCGATCGGCTCGTGAGGCCCCCCTTGGGGAGGCTCCCGCCCATTCATCCGGCCCGGGGAACCGCTCGTCCAAAGGTTGCCCCCGGCCGGGGCCAGGGATGTACTGTAGCGTGATGGAAGTCTCAGCGGACATTTCCCTCCTGCAGGGCGACGCGGCCGAGCGCGATCGCGCCAAGGCCCGGCTCTATGTGCTCTGCCAGGTGGTCGGGTGGGGGGCGTGGATGGCGTTTGAGACCTCCGGCTCGATCGTGTTCCCCGACCCCGAGACCAAGCGGACCCTGGGCGAGACCTTCTCCATCATCGTCGTCATAGTGGGCACGGGCTTGATTCTCACGCACCTGCTCCGGCCACTGTTGACCCGCTGGAGGTGGAAGCAGCTCAGCTGGAGGGCGCTCCTTCCCCGCCTTGTCGTGACGTCCTTCGCGACCTCGGCGGCGTGGAGCCTCTTCACGATTGGCTGGGTGCACGGGATCCTCAACTCGCCGTGGCCGACAAAGTACTCGCATCTCCTCCTCGCACTCTTCGACATCTGCTACGGCTGCATCATCTTCTTCGGCTGGCTCTGCCTTTATTTCCTCTACCACACGTTCGACCGCCTGAACCGCTCCGAGATCGAGCGCTTCCAGCTGATGACGAGCGTCAAGGAGGCGGAGCTCCGGGCGCTCAAGTCGCAGGTGAACCCCCACTTCATCTTCAACTCGCTCAACTCGCTGCGCGCCCTGATCGACGAGAACCCCGAGAGGGCGCGGCAGTCGGTCACCCAGCTTGCGAACCTGCTTCGGTACTCGCTGCAGAGCGGGCAGCTCGAGACGGTGCCCTTCGAGGATGAGCTCGGCGTCGTGAACGACTACCTTGCTCTTGAGCAGGTCAGGCACGAGGAGCGCCTGCGCCTTAGGCTCGACGTCGCGCCGGAGGCGCTCCGTCTGCCGATCCCCCCGATGCTGCTCCAGACCCTGGTCGAGAACGCGGTCAAGTACGGGATCTCGCCGCGGCCCGAGGGCGGCGAGATCGCGATCGTTGCACGGAACGAGGGGGGCGCCCTCCGGATCCGCGTCTCCAATCCCGGACAGATAGACGGGGGCTCCGGGACCCCCTCCACCGGGGTCGGCCTCCACAACGCGGCGGAGAGGCTGCGGCTCATCTTCGGCGAGCGCGCCACGCTCCGGATCCGCTCGGAGGCGCCATCGGTGGTGGTCGCCGAGGCGGTGATCCCGCTCCCGCTCCGGTCATGAAGGCGCTGCTCATCGACGATGAGCGCCTCGCGCGGAACGAGCTGCGCCGACTCCTCGCGGCGTTCCCGGAGATCAAGGTCGTGGGCGAGGCCCAGAACGCCAAGCAGGCGCGCGAGCAGCTCGCGTCGCTCAAGCCCGACCTCCTCTTCCTCGACGTCCAGATGCCCGGGGAGTCCGGCATCGAATTCCTCGAGTCGCTGGAGCCGCCCGTGCCGCACGTGGTCTTCACGACCGCCTACGACGAGTTCGCGGTCAAGGCGTTCGAGCTGAACGCGCTCGACTACCTCCTGAAGCCGGTCGATCCCGCGAGGCTGGCGGCCGCGGTCGAGCGCCTGCCGGGGCAGAAGGTGGCGCCGGAGGCGGGCCTCTCGAGGCCCGGCCTCCTCGAGGCAGCCGACAAGGTCTTTGTCCGCGAGGGGGAGAAGTGCTGGTTCGTCGAGGTCGGCCAGATCCGGCTCCTTGAGAGCGAGGGCAACTACACCCGCGTCCACTTCGGCGACGCCCAGCCGCAGCTCTTCCGCTCGCTCAA
>Ga0302198_10006164_pt1 | contig 10870 bp, 10 predicted proteins | sample II_Bog_N2_2_FD_193521 | JGI IMG/M metagenome (GOLD analysis project Ga0302198, IMG submission 193521) | Peat permafrost microbial communities from Stordalen Mire near Abisko, Sweden - II_Bog_N2_2 | ecosystem: Environmental > Terrestrial > Soil > Wetlands > Peat | place: Sweden: Abisko... | reverse complement strand
TCTTCGATAGCATGCCCGCGAGCGTGCCGCCGTGCGCACACTCTTCGACGATGATCTCGCCGGCCGTCGCCTCGAGCTGCGCGTTTCTCGCCGGCGTGCCGCGCGAAACGGCGAGCGCGATAAACTTGCAGGCCGTCTGAATATCGTTCAGCAGCGCGGTCAGCTGCGAATCGATCGGGTCGGCCGAGCGCTGCTGCTCGATGATGAACTTGCTGAACGTGGTCCGGCGGTGGGGCATGCGGTACGGCTACCAAGCCTTGATGAAGATACTGCGAAGGACGTGGCGCATGCGTGCTCGACGAACTGCGCGGTCGCGGCCGACGGCGCTTCGCCGGCCGCGCGGACCAAGTGCCACGGCCGCGCGATCGGGGTGAACGATGTCGGCACGATCGCGAGCGCGCCGGCGGCGACGTCGCGCTCGACCGTGTCGTACGGCAGCAGCGACACGCCGAGGCCGACGCGCACGCATTCCCGGATCGCCGCATTCGAGCCGATCGTCAACCGCGGCGGCGCGGCATCGAGCCGTGCGAGGAACTCTTCCATCGCGCCGCGCGTGCCGGAACCGTCCTCGCGTAAGAGCCACGTCGCCCGCGCCAGCGCACCGGGATCGGCGGGCATCCCGGGAGCGGCGACGACGACGAGCTCGTTAGGACTGACGGCGAGCGAGATGAAATCGCGGTCGAGCGGCGGGCGCCCGCCGATCGCGAGGTCGATCTCGCCGTGCGCCAGGCGGTCCCAGACGCGGTCCCGGTTTGCGACTTCGAGGTCGACCCCGATCGCCGGGTAGCGTTCGCGGAACGCGACCAGCAGCGCCGGCACGAGATGCTCGGCCGCGGTGGTCGTCACCCCCAGCCGGAGCCAGCCCGCGCCCTGCTGCGCGGCCGCGCGCGCGCGCCCTTCAAGCTCCTCGACGAGTCCGAAGAGTCGCCGCCCGAGGCTTTCGACCTCGCGGCCGGCCTCGGTGAGCACGAGGCCGCGGCCGCGCCGTTCGACCACATCGACACCCAGATCGCGTTGCAGCGCGGCCAGCGCCGCCGAGACCGCCGGCTGCGAAACGACCAGCCGCTCGGCGGCGATACGAACCGAGCCGGCACGCGCGACTTCGAGGAACGTCCGGAGCTGATGCAGCGATATCATAAGTTAATGCTTATCAATATACGCGAAAACGGTATTTGACGTCTATGGTTGAGCGTGGGAGCATCGTGCCATGAGCAGCACGATCAACGGCCAAGCGTCCGCCCCCGAACGCGCGCACTCCGGCGTCGCGAGCTACGCCTCGATGGGGTACTGGGAGCCCGACTACGAGCCCAAGGACACCGACGTGCTGTGCGCGTTCCGCATCACGCCGCAGCCGGGCGTCGATCCGATCGAAGCGGCGGCCGCGGTCGCGGGCGAATCGTCAACCGCCACCTGGACGATCGTGTGGACGGATCGCCTCACCGCGCACGACCACTACCGGGCGCGCGCGTACCGGCTCGATCCGGTGCCGGGCAACCCCGAACAGTTCATCGCCTACATCGCCTACGACATCGACTTGTTCGAGGAAGGCTCGATCGCCAACCTCACGTCGTCGATCATCGGCAACGTCTTCGGCTTCAAGGCGCTCAAGGCGCTGCGCTTGGAAGACATGCGCATCCCGGTCGCCTACGTGAAGACGTTCCAGGGCCCGCCGCACGGCATCGTGATGGAGCGTGAGTACCTCAACAAATTCGGCCGGCCGCTGCTCGGCGCGACCGTCAAACCGAAGCTCGGTCTCTCGGCGCGCAACTACGGCCGCGTCGTCTACGAAGCGCTGCGCGGCGGCCTCGACTTCACCAAGGACGACGAGAACATCAACAGCCAGCCGTTCATGCGCTGGCGCGATCGCTTTCTGTTCTGCATGGAGGGCGTGAAGAAGGCCGAGGCCGCCAGCGGCGAGATCAAGGGCCACTACCTCAACATCACGGCCGGCGATATGGAAGAGATGTACGAGCGCGCCGAGTTTGCCAAAGAGATCGGCAGCGTCATCATCATGATCGATCTGACGATCGGCTATACCGCGATGCAGTCGATCTCCAAATGGGCGCGCCGCAACGGCGTGTTGCTCCATCTGCATCGCGCCGGTCACTCGACGTATACGCGCCAGAAATCGCACGGCGTCAGCTTCCGCGTGATCTCGAAGTGGGTACGCTTGATCGGCGTCGACCACATCCACGCCGGGACCGTCGTCGGCAAACTCGAGGGCGATCCGAATACGACCAAAGGCTACTACGATACGCTGCGCGAGGACTTCACGCCGGCCAATCCGTTGACGGGCCTGTATTTCGACCAGCACTGGGCCGCGCTGAATCCGGTGATGCCGGTCGCGTCGGGCGGCATCCACGCGGGTCAGATGCACCAGTTGCTGCACTATCTCGGCGAGGACGTCGTGCTGCAGTTCGGCGGCGGAACGATCGGTCATCCGGACGGCATCGCCGCCGGGGCCGCCGCCAACCGCGTCGCGCTCGAAGCGATGATCATGGCGCGCAACGAGGGGCGCGATTATCTCAACCAAGGCCCCGACATCCTGCGCGCCGCCGCGCGCACCTGCGCGCCGCTCGCCCGCGCGCTCGATCTCTGGAAAGACGTCTCGTTCGACTACGCCTCGACCGATACGCCCGACGTCACCCCGACCGCGTCGTACTGAGGAGCAGCCGCATGCGCATCACCCAAGGAACCTTTTCGTATCTCCCCGATCTCACCGACGAGCAGATCGGCGCGCAGATCCAGTACGCACTCGATAACGGCTGGGCGATCTCGCTCGAACGCACGGACGACCCGCATCCGCGCAACGCGTACTGGGAGATGGTCGGCCTGCCGTTCTTCGATCTGCACGACGCGGCCGCGGTGCTCGGTGAAGTGCGCGCGGCACGGACGGCACATCCGGACGAGTACATCAAACTCAACGCCTACGACGCGCGCCTCGGTCGCCAAACGACCGCGCTGAGCTTCATCATCGGGCGGCCGGCAAACGAGCCGGGCTTCGTCCTCGATCGCACCGACGAGAGCGACCGCGTCATTCGCTACACCTTGCGGCGCGCCGCCGCACGCTGATGGCGGGCGACGAGGTGCTGCTCGACCTCGACGCCGCGTTTCGCGACTCCCAGGTCGGTGAGGTGCTGGCGAAGCTCGACCGCGAGTTGATCGGCCTCGCGCCGGTGAAAGCGCGCATCCGCGAGATCGCCGACCTGCTCCTGATCGACAAGCTGCGCGCGCAGGTCGGCCTAAACACCGAACCGCCGCCGCTGCACATGTCGTTCACCGGCCCGCCCGGGACGGGGAAGACGACGGTCGCCTCGCGCATGGCCGAGATCCTGCACCGGCTGGGCTATATCCGCAAGGGACATCTCGTCACCGCAACGCGCGACGACCTGGTCGGCCAGTACATCGGCCACACCGCACCCAAAACCAAAGAAGTCCTCAAACGCGCGATGGGCGGCGTGCTCTTGATCGACGAGGCCTACTACCTCTACAAACCGGAGAACGAACGCGACTACGGTGCCGAGGCGATCGAGATCTTGCTGCAGGTCATGGAGAATCAGCGCGCCGACTTGGTCGTGATTTTCGCCGGCTACAAAGACCGCATGGAAACGTTCTTTGCGAGCAATCCCGGCCTGCGCTCGCGCGTCGCGATCCACGTCGATTTTCCCGATTATAGCGCCGGCGAGTTGCTGGAGATCGCGCTGCTCATGCTGGAGCGGCTGAATTACGCGTTCACACCCGGCGCGCGTGCGGCGTTTGCCGAATACATCGACTTGCGACTGAATCAGCCGCAGTTTGCCAACGCGCGCAGCATCCGCAACGCGCTCGACCGCGCGCGGCTGCGGCAAGCGACGCGGCTCTTCGCGCGCGGCGGCATGGTGTCGGCCGATCAGCTCAAGCTGCTCGAAGCGGACGACATCCGCAAGAGCCGCGTCTTCGCCGCCGGGCGAGGTTAAGCGCGCATATTGCGTGGAAGGTGCTCGCCGTGATGCGCGCACGACCCTGGTCGCGTTCGACGTTCCTGCAGGCGGCGGGTTGCGCCGCGCTGGCTGCCGGTACGCCTGCGGCGGCCGCGACGCCGGCGGGTCCGACGCTGCCCGCGAGCATCGCGATCGCGCGCACATCGACGAGCGGCGCGGTGCCGTCTGCGCTCGCGGGACTCAGCTACGAGAAGAGGAAGCTCTCCTCAGGCTTCTTCAACGGCGCGAATTCCACGCTGATCGGATGCTTGCGGCGGCTCCGGCCCAGCATCATCCGCATCGGCGGTAATAGCGTCGATCAAACCACGTGGACGCCCGGCGGCGCCGGAATGTTGGCCGGTCTCGTCGCGCCGGCCGATATCGACGGCCTCGCCGCGTTCGCGCAGCGCGCGGGCTGGCGCGTGATCTACGGCATCAATCTCGCGACCAATACGCCGGCGGCCGCGGCCGCCGAGGCGAGCGCGGTCGCGACGGCGCTGGGCGGCAATCTCGACGGGTTCGAAATCGGCAACGAGTGCGATCTCTACCACGGTAACGGCATTCGTCCGAGCACCTACACGCTGGCCGATTTCGAAGCGGAGTGGTCGACGTATGCGAGCGCGATTCGCGCGAGCGTGCCGAACGCGCCGCTCACGGGACCGGCCTCGGCCGGCCGAGCCGCATCGTGGACGGTCCCCTTCGCGTCGGCCAAAGGGAACAGCATCGCGCTGCTCACGCAGCACTATTATCGCGCCAACGGCCAACTCGAGACGTCGACCATTGCGGAGTTATTGGCGGGCGATCCGAACCTGCCGGACGAGCTCGCGCAACTGCACGCCGCCGCAAACGCGAACCGCATTGCGGGCGGCTACCGGATGGCCGAAGCGAACTCGTTCTCCCACGGCGGCGCGCCGAACGTGAGCGACGCCTACGGCACGGCGTTGTGGGCGATCGACTTTCTGCTGCTCAACGCCCGTAACGGTTCGGCGGGCGTGGATTTTCACGGCGGCGGCAACGGCCCGGGCTACACGCCGATCGCCGATTCGGGCGGCGCGGTGGTCGACGTGCGGCCGGTCTATTACGGCATGCTCTTCGTCGCGCAGATCCCGAGTGGCGCGATGTATCGCACCACGGTCAGGTCCAGGTTACCGCTCAGTGCGTACGCGATCGCCGGAAGCGACGGCACGACCTACGTTGCGATCGTGAACAAGGACGCATCGACGACGGCGGCCGCCACGATCGCGCTGGGCGCGAGCGCGACGCGCGCTCAGCCGCTGGTGCTGGCCGGCGCGGGCTTGAGCGCCACGAGCGGCACGACCCTCGGCGGCGCCGGCGTCGCGAACGACGGCACGTGGTCGCCGCTTGCCGCGCAGCCGATCGCCGTGAGCGGCAGCTCCCTCACGGTGAACGTCGCCCCCGCGAGCGCGCTCCTGCTCGCGATCACCTGACCGCGCTTACGCCATCCGCGAGCCGATGACCAGGTACGTGCACGCCTTGCACAACACGATCGTTTCGGGCAGCCCCTTGATCGGCGGCGGCGAGACGCGCAGCGCGTAGATCGAGTACTCTTCCTTCGGTTCGACCTTCTGGTCGCAGCCGGTGCACGGCTCCTCGTCGCCGGTCGCGACGTCGAGATCGGCGCGCTGGTAGAACTCGTTGACTTGTCCGATGGTCACGCGGTTGACTCCTTCGCTGCCACGATACGTCAGCTGCCCCGATACGTCGAGTAACCCCAAGGTGCGAGCAAGAGGGGCACGTGGACCTTCTCGCCCGGTGCGTCGATGCGGAAGCGCACGGTGATTTCGTCGTAAAACGCCGGAACCCGGCGGGCGGCGAAATACGGTGCGACCGCAAAGCGCAGTTCGTAGATGCCGGCCTCGAGCGTCGCGGCGAGCGGCGCATCGGTGCGGCCGTCGGCGTTGGTGATCGCCGCCGCAACCGCAACCGCCCCGTCGCCCAGCGCGAACAAGCCGACGGCGATGCCCGCCGCGGGCCGGCCGGTGGAGGTATCGAGCACGTGCGTCGAGAGCATCAGGGACCTTTCGCGCCGGAGTCGATCCAGGCGCCGAGCGTCGCGCGTTCGTCATCGGAAATGTGGGTGAGGTTGCCCAGGGGCATGGCGTGCGTCGCGACGGCTTGGGCGCGGATCAGCGCGGCGTTCGCAACGATCCGTTCGGGCGTATCGAGCAGCACGCCCGCCGGCGCGCTCGTAAAGCCGGGATAAGTCGGATGCGCGGCGTGGCAGGCCGCGCAGCGCGCCGCGACGATCGGCGCGACGCTCGCGAACGGCACCGCCGCGGCGGCCGCCGGAGCGCGCGGTGCGAGCGCCCAGGCGGTGCCCGCCAGAACGACGACGGCCGCGGCGAGCAGCGCGTAGGCGTAGTTGCGGAAATGCGTGAGCACGTAAAAGCGGCGTACCAGCACGCCGGCGATCGCCAGCGCCGCGAGCACGAGCCACCCGTACGGCCCGCTGTAGGTCATCGGGTAGTGGTTGCTGATCATGATGAACAGCACCGGCAACGTGAAGTAGGTGTTCTGCACCGAGCGCTGCTTGCCGACGATGCCCGGTCGCGGATCGGGCGCTTGTCCGGCACGCAGTTGCGCGACCATCTTGCGCTGGCCCGGGATGATGTAGAAAAACACGTTCCAGACCATCAGCGTCCCGACGATCGCGCCGACGTGAATGAACGCCGCGCGCGGGCCGAAGATGTGGAACAGCCCCCAATCCGCGAGCAGCAAGAAGAGTCCGATCGAGGTCCACAGCACCGCCGGCTGCTTTTCGAACGCGCGGCACAGCGCGTCGTACACGAACCAGCTTACGACGAGCGAGGCGATGCTGATCCCGATCGCCTGCGGCGGCGTGAGCGCGAGCACGCTCGGATCGATCAGAAACGACGACGCGCCGGCCCAGTACACGAGCGCGAGCATCGCGATGCCGCTGAGCCATGTCGAGTAGGCTTCCCAGTAAAACCAGTGTAGATCGTCGCTCAGCGGCTCGCCGGCGGGGCCGGCCATAAACTTCTCGCTGTGGTAGAAGCCGCCGCCGTGCACGCCCCAGAGTTCGCCCGCGACCCCGCGCCGCTGCTGCTCGGCGGTGATCGAGCGGTTGAGGCTGTCGTCGAGCCAGACGAAATAGAACGAGGCCCCGATCCACGCGATCCCGGCGGTGAGATGAAACCAGCGGACGAGCAATCCGAGCCAGTCGAGGACGTAGGCCTGCATCAGTTCACGGCGTCTTCGATGCGCAGCCGGGCGATCTTCGCGATTTCGGCGAGCGCGGTCGCGATCTCGGTCGCGCGATCGTTCGCGCGCCGGCGCGCGAGCGCGTCGAGGATCGACGCTTTGGTGTTTTCGCGCGCGCAGATGACGAACGGGAAGCCGAAGCGCGCGCGGTAGGCGCCGTTGTCGGCATCGAAGCGCGCGATCTCATCCGGGCTGAGCGCGCCGAGGCCGGCGCCGGCCTGCTCCGCCGCCGAGGCCGCGGTCAGCCGGCCTTCGCGCGCGACGCGGCCGGCGAGATCGGGGTGCGCCGCGATCAGCGCGACCTGCTCGGCTTCGCTCGCGGCCGCGACGATCCCGACCATCGCGGCGTGCAGCGCGACGCGATCCGCGAATGGCCGCGCGGCGGCCGCCGCACGCGCGATCCACGGCGAGTCCTCGAACGCGAAGCCGATTTCCGCAACGAAAACATCGAGCGGCGCGGCATTGAGGTGTTCGATCGTCGTCATCGAACGTCGCCCGCATGAAAACGCTGGTTCGGGACGCCGCGATCGTCGAGACGTTCGACGCTGCGGAGCGCTCGCTGCGCGACGCCTCGATCCTGATCGACGGCGGCGAGATCACGGCGATCGGCCCCGCGGTAGACATGCCGCCGGCCGATCGCACGATCGACGCGCGCGGCTGCATCGTCCTGCCGGGCTTCGTGAACACGCATCATCACTTCTATCAGACGTTGACCCGCGCGGTTCCCGGCACGCAGGACGTGGAACTGTTCGATTGGCTGGTCGCGCTCTATCCGATTTGGGCGCGCCTGACGCCGGAGGCCTTGCGCTCCGCGACCGTCGTCGCGTGCGCGGAACTGCTGCGCTCGGGGTGCACGACGGCCAGCGACCACACCTACCTGTGGCCGAACGGCTGCCGCATCGAAGACGAAGTCGATGCGGCGCGCGGCACCGGCATGCGTTTTCACGCTTCGCGCGGCTCGATGTCGGTGGGGCAGTCCAAGGGCGGCCTGCCGCCGGATTCCGTCGTCGAAGACGAGGCCGCGATCCTTGCCGACACGCAAGACGCCATCGAGCGTTTTCACCGTCCCGAACGGTTCGGCATGACCCGCATCGTCGTCGCACCGTGCTCGCCGTTTTCGGTCTCGCCCGACTTGATGCGCGAGAGCGTCGCCCTGGCGCGCGCCTTCGGCGTCCACGCGCACACGCACTTGGCCGAAACGCTCGATGAAGAGCGCTACTGCATCGAACGGTTCGGTTGCCGCCCGGTGGAACTCGCCGAACGGCTCGGCTGGGTCGGGCCGGACGTGTGGCACGCGCACATGGTCCATCCCTCGGCCGCCGAGGTCGTGCGGCTTGGCGCGACCCGGACGGGCGTCGCGCACTGCCCGACCTCGAACATGCGCTTGGGCAGCGGCATCGCGCCGGTTCGCGCGCTGGTCGACGCCGGCGCGCGCGTCGGTCTCGGCGTCGACGGATCGGCGTCCAACGACTGCTCGCACATGCTCGACGAAGTCCGGCATGCGATGCTGCTGCAGCGCGTGGCCGGCGGCGCGGCGGCGGCCACCGCCCGCGAGATGCTGCGCTTGGCGACGCGCGGCGGGGCGGCGGTGCTCGGACGCGACGACATCGGCTCGCTCGCGCCCGGCATGGCGGCCGACCTGATCGCCTTCCGCTTGGACGACCTCGCGCTTGCCGGCGGCGCCGTGCACGATCCGTTGGCGTCGCTCGTGTTCTGCCGGCCCGCCGGGGTGTATCACAGCATCGTCAACGGCGAGCACCTGATCGACAAGGGCGATTTTACGCTCATCGATATCGAGCGCGTGGTCGCCGGCCACAACCGGCTCGCGCGCGCCCTCGTCAGCGGATAGCGAGCGCCTGCACCTGGGCCGCGCGTTGCGCTGCAAGCGCGTCGAGCACGCGGCCGGGCGTGAACGGCATGTCGGAGACCCACGCGCCGGTGGCGGCGTGGATCGCGCTCGCGACGGCCGCGCCGAACGGCACCAGCGGCATCTCCGACATGCCGCGCGCGCCGAACGGCCCCTGCGGATCGGGCGTCTCCATGATGATAGAATGGATCTGCGCCGGCACGTCGAGCGCCGTCGGCAACAAGTACGAGCTGAAGTGCGGCGTGCGGATACGGCCGTCGACGATGCGGAAATCCTCGGTCAACGCATAGCCGATGGCCTGCGCGACGCAGCCTTCGATCTGCGCCTCGACCTGCTGGCGGTTGATCGCGCGCCCGACATCGTTGACGCTGATCACCTCGCGCACGGCGACCTCGCCGGTCGTCACATCGACCTCGACCTCGACCGCCTGCGCGACGTAGCCGTAGCAATAGTGGGGCGTGCCGCGCCCCTCGGCGTCGTACGGCGTGGTCGGGGTGGGCCGGAACTGCACGGTTGCGGCGGGTCGCTCGCCGGTCGCGAGATTGCGCAGCGCGCGCTCGGCCGCATCTTTCACCGCGCGCCCGCCCATCAAGGTCATGCGCGAGGCCGAGGCGGAGCCGGCGTTCGGGGCGGCGGCGGAATCCTCGGCGATCAAGCTGACGGCGTCGAGCGGCAACGCCAACGCCTCGGCGGCGATCTGGCGCAGGACCAAGTGCGCGCCCTGACCGACGTCGGCGGCACCGACGTACACGCGCGCCGCGCGCACGCCGTCGAGCACGACGAGCTCGACCGTCGCCGTCGCCTGATCGGGGAATCCGAACGAGTAGCCGACGTTCTTGATCCCGCAGGCGAAGCCGACGCCGCGCCGCGTACGCGCGTTCGGATCGTTGACGACCGGCGTCAGGAGCCGCGCGGCCTCGGCGATGCAACGGTCGAGCACCGGCACGGCGCTCACGCCGGCCGGCATCACGCTGCCCGACGAATTGCGGCTGCCCTCACGGTAGAGGTTCGCGCGCCGCACCTCGAGCGGGTCGAGTCCGAGCGCGTGCGCGACGCGCGCGATCATCGATTCGGCCGCGAAGTGCGCTTGGGGTCCGCCGAAGCCGCGGAACGCACCGCTGGGCACGTTGTTGGTGTAGCAGACGATCCCGTCGACGCTGACGTTGGGAATATCGTAGGGGCCGTGCGCGAACGAGATCGCACCCTTGAGCACCTCGACGCTGGTCGAGGCGTAGGCGCCGCCGTCGGCGACCAGGGTCGTCTCGACCGCGACGATGCGTCCGTCGCGCTGAGCGCCCCACGTTGCCGTCATGAAGAACGGATGGCGCTTGTGGTGGCCGATGATCGATTCTTCACGGCTCCAGCGGATCGCGCACGGACGTTGCAGCTTCCAGGCCGCGAGCGCCACCAGGCACTGCACCGAAAGATCCTCGCGGCCGCCGAACGCGCCGCCGATCTTCGCGTAGCGCACGACGATGCGGTCTTCGGGCAGTTCCAAAATTTCCGCCAGCTGGCGGCGGTCTTCGTGCAGCCATTGGCCGGCCGTTTCGACGATCAGCCGGCCGTGCGGATCGATGTACGCGATGCCGGCATCGGGCTGCAGGTAGGCATGCTCCTGCCACGAGGTCGAGAACGTGCCCTCGACGATGACGTCGGCCGCGGCGAGCGCGGCGGCGGCATCGCCGCGGCGCACCTTCTGGTGCAGCAGCACGTTGTCGCGATCGGCGTGCACGCGCTGCGCGCCAGGCTCCATCGCGGCGCGCGGATCGGTGACGATCGGCAAGTCTTCGTAATCGACGCG
>Ga0302198_10006162_pt1 | contig 10871 bp, 10 predicted proteins | sample II_Bog_N2_2_FD_193521 | JGI IMG/M metagenome (GOLD analysis project Ga0302198, IMG submission 193521) | Peat permafrost microbial communities from Stordalen Mire near Abisko, Sweden - II_Bog_N2_2 | ecosystem: Environmental > Terrestrial > Soil > Wetlands > Peat | place: Sweden: Abisko... | reverse complement strand
CCATCAGGGAGAGACACCCGAAGCCGCCCTCGAAGTGCCTGAAAGCCTGGCAGGCGAGATTCCGGATCATCACACGGACAACAACGTTCCGGAGCGAACCAGAGCCCGGTGGTGGCATACCTGGATCATCGTCGGGTTGAGCGCCATTGTGCTGGCTCTGCTGGCAATCATCTTCGCCTCAGGGAGACTGCGGACATCGCTGGGCTTCCCGGCAAGGAAGCACGCGCTGCCGACCCTGGCCGTCCTCCCCTTCGACAGTCTCTCAAGTGATCCGGTTCAGGGATTCATGGCTGAAGGCATGACGGAGCAACTGATTACCGAGCTGGGAAAATGCCGGGAGTTGCGGGTTGTTTCGCGCGGATCTGTGATGCAGTACAGCGGAAAGCATTTGCCTCTGGAGATTGTTGCAAAGGATCTGAATGCGGACGATATCTTTGAAGGCTCTATCACCGAATCAGGCGGGCGCCTGCGTGTCACTGGAAATCTCTACCAGGTTGCCACAAGAAAGCATTTATGGGCTGAAGCCTATCAAAGAGACGCTGGCAACCGGTTGGTCACGGAACAGCAGATCGTCCTCGACATGGCCCTGAATATTGAGAAGAATTTGACCTCGACGTCCCGTTGAGATCACAGCAATCCAGAGAAGACGCGTCCGCGGAGTCCCGGCACTCAAATCGGTGCGGCCGGCATGGTGGGTCAGCCCTGAATCAGGCCAATCGGAAGTGAGCGTTCCTGGTTTTGCTTTGAACCGGAGCGGAGCACAGTTCTCTGTGCAGGCCCTCGGGATCGCCGCCAGCGAAAGTCAGTAATAGTTCATAAAGAATCCACCCCTGGCTCACCTCTGATCCATTGGCATTGACGCCCGTTTCGGCCATTCTACGGGAAGTCCGCGGAACGTTGCACGCACGAGAGCCGGTCTTAGCGCGCTACGAACCGCAAGACCAAATCAAGAGGCTGCGGCTTCCCCATCTGCGCAGATATGCGAAACTTGCACTTGACCGGGTCCAGAAGGCCCGGCAAGAAACGGGAGACGATCGGGGAATGACATTCAACCGCGTTGCGCACTTCTCGGCATTACTTCTGATCTCCGCAGTGTTGAACAACCTCCCAGCCCATGCTGCCGGGAATCCGCCCGGTGCGGCCGCCATCAAGGAAAGAATTGCAGCGCACGGTGTGGGCCAGGGGGTCGAGGTCACACTGGCCAGCGGAACCGAGGCAAAAGGCACCATCGTCAGTATCGGCGACCAGAGTTTCGCTCTCCGGGCAAAAGGCGCAGACCAGCCGCGGAGTATCGAGTATGCGCAGGTCACGGATATTCACGGCGATGGGTTTTCGACTGGAACGAAAGTCGGTCTCGCGGTTGGGATCCTGATGGTTGTCCTCCTCGTTTCTCTTGCAAGCATTGCAAAGGAAGAGGCCAGTCTGGCTAAACAGATATGACTCGCCGGGAAGATCTTTCAATGTTGGGCCGATTGGCGGACGTCAGCGATATCAATCCTCAAAGCTGGTAAACCAAGGTTTGCAGCCTCGCTCAAGACCCGGCCCCGTGGCCGCGCAACAGTGAGTGGCCTTTGTTACAACTCTCTGAACCGGTTCGCATCCGGGTTCGGCTTCAGTTTGTAGCCGTATTTGCTGACGATGCCGGCAAGTTGGGAGACGGCCGGGGGTAGAGCGTTCGCGGCCAACAGCTCATTCGCCTTCTCCTGCAGGGTATCTGTCTCTGAATCGGGCGCGGTCTCGTCCCCCTCATCCTCATCCTCATCGAACACCGCCGCGTCCTCGTCCTGGGGCTCGCCGGCATCCGGCTCAAACTCCGTGTAGGTCAGCGCGAGCACCCCGTCCTTTCGTTTCAGTACGGGCGCCAGCACGCTGCTTACCGCCTCAAGTTGCGCATCAAGCGGGACACGATCGAGCTCGATGACTTCGGATCCCTTGGTAACCCACAGAGAACTCCGATCGGCGGCGTCCGGATCAAGAAACGTGAGGAACATGGCCTCGAGGTCACCCGCCACCTTCAGGATCATGTGGCCAACCATGGGGCCTCTTTCTTCCGTTTGCATGAGATTGATGAGAATCTCTCGCTCTCCTGCGAAGCTGGCAAGCCGTTTCCACCTCACTCCATCAATGCGCGCCCGGCCCGTTTCCGAAACTCCTTTGAAGCTTGCAGGCCGGATTCTGGCGACGCCAAGTTCTACAGTCCCGTCAGGCAACACGCGAATCCCGTTCCCGATGACCCCCTCGTGGCGCCTCCTGAGCCTCTTCCACGCACGCATCGGAAAACTGCCGAGCCAGTACGCCAGCCATGCGGCAAACAGGTACATCAACACGGAAAGCCACGAAACGCCATACCAGTTCAGCGCAGAGACGTCAGACCAGTTAATGTCGAGCCAGTCATAGTCTGTTACTCCAACGTCACCCAACTTTGACAGCGGGGATATTGAGAGGTCGAATGCCCGGGCAATCGCAGCTCCCGCTGCCGTCCAGAAGGCAATGGCGACAATCAGAAAGATAAGTCGTGATCGGGGAGAGTTGACTTCCGCGGAGAATATCGCCCGGAAACCCCTGCCGGGGGAGGGCGACGTGTGCGAAGTGGCCTGGGTGGAGGCCTTCGCTTTGCTCCGCGAGCGCCTGGATGAAGATCTTCTTGATCTTTCCGGGAGATCCTGGCCGAACATTTCACCAAGCAGACTCATGTGTCTCTCTTCAACTCATCTTACAGGGCGTCCTATCCGTGCGGCTTCTCACTGTCGCGCAACCGGGAAACCACAGAACCGTGAACCGCGCGAAAGGCCTATCCCCGCCGCCGCAGCTCCAACTCCACTACGCGCAGCATCTCCGCCTGGGGAGCCGGTTTGCCGGTCCAGATTTCAAACTGGCGGGCGCCTTGCTGGACAAACATCTCCAGGCCCGTCACCACCGGGATGCCGTGCTCTTTGGCCAGCCTCAACAGCGGCGTTTCCAGAGGGTTGTAGACCATGTCGAAGACCAGGCCGGCGTTCAGCTCGTTCCCTTCGATCGGCAGCGCTTTCTTTGAGCCTTCCATCCCGCACGGAGTGGAGTTGATCAGCACATCAAAGCGGCCTCTGGCGAATTGCTCGCGGCTGAGCGCTGTCGCCTTGGACTCCTGGGCAAGTTTCACGGCGTTCTGGTGGGTGCGGTTGACGATGAAGACCTCCGCGCCCTGGTCCACGAGGCCAAAGACGGCAGCCCGCGCCGCTCCTCCCGCGCCCAGGACGGCGATGCGCGCGCCCTTCAGCTTGAGCCGCTTTTCGAGCGGGCGGACCACCCCGGCAACGTCGGTATTGAAGCCGTAGAGCTTGCCGTCCGCGCCCGTGCGCAGCGTGTTGCAGGCGCCGATGCGTGCCGTGAGCGGATCGGAGTTGGCCAGGTGGGGAAGCACTTCCTGCTTGAGGGGCATGGTCACAGCCACGCCGGCCAGCGGCAGTTCGCGCGCCAATTTCAGCAGATCGGCGAGTTCGCCGGTCTTCAGCGGCAACAGCACGGCATTGACGCCCTCGCGGCGGAAGGCGGTGTTCTGCATCAAAGGCGAGAGCGAGTGGGCGATGGGGTTGCCGGCCACGCCGAAGATGCGGGTTGCGTAGTCAAGCTGCTCGACGCGATACAAATCGCGCAGTGTGCGCAGGCTCGCCTGGCCCGGAGCGGTCGCCAAACGGGCGTCTGTTTCCGGGCCGTCGGAGAACGAGGCGAAGGTGAAGACCGCGCCGGCTCGCGGGCCCAGTACGCGGCTCACCAGTCCCTCCTCGCCCATGGCGATGCCCACCACCTGCGCTGAGAGCGACCGATCCTCGATCAGCTTGAGGACGGCCAGGTTGTCGGCCAGTGTTCGAGCCGTCGAAACCACCTTGACGAATTCCGGCCGGAAGGCCTCGATGCGTTGCGCTGCCTGTTCCAGGTTGCTGGTGCTGGAGAAGTCGTGAAAGCTGACCAGCAGCGCCGTGCCCGCGGCCCGCAACCCGGCGCGCAGTTGCTCCCACTGCCTCGGCGCGGCCTCCTCGGCGGACTCGACTTCGATATCGACGATCTGGCAGCCGGCATCCGCGGCCGCCAACAGGATCTCAAACTCCGCTTTCAGCGGACCCGTGAAGCTGCCACCAAACTGCTTGCGCCGGCAGGTGGCGATGGCCGTCGTCTCCCGATGGGCGGCGAGAAGCTCCTTCACTTTGCTCAGCGCGGCGGCGGGCTTGGGCAGCGAGTCGAGCCGGAACTCGAGGAATTTCGAGTCGGGCATCATCCCCTGGAGGGCCGTCTCCGCCCGCTCAATCAACTCCGCCGGCGAGGAGGCCTGAATGGCCACGCACAGCTTGGCGAGGTTGTCCAGGCGCAGCCGCGGCAGAGGCGCCGCGGGTGCGGAAAGATGCGGATTGGAGCCAAAGATAGGCATGGGTGTCAATTGACGCATCTTATAGCGCTTCTCGCCAGGATGCAACAGGAGAAAGACAAAAAATCTCTTCGACATCGCTCGCCATGAGCGAGACTGAAGAAAACCTTGCCGCGGCAGGGAGCCTGCCGCCTCTCAGCGAGGTTGGCGGATTGAAGCAGGATAGGGAAGATCGTGCCCAACCACCGCCACCGGGTTCCCGGGCCGGGAATCCGTGAAGCCAGAACCATGGCAAAGAAGAGTGGCGGCGGTCTCAGTCTTTGGGCGGCGGCTTGACAGGCGGCAGTTCCTGAAGCATCCCTTCGAGTTCGAATGGCTGAGCAGTCTGGTCATACTGGGCCGCCGCTGCACGGCCCCGCACCAGAATGGAAACAGTCTCCCGCTCCACCGTGATCTCGATGCGCTGCATTCCATCGTTTTTCAAGGGCGTATCGTCCCCCTCCGCCTTTTCCGCCGACGCTCTGCGGCGTAAGATACCCATAGGACCCCCCTCAAAGGCCGGTTTGCGGCAAGCCACTCCAGTTTCTACTGAACCACCGGAGGGGATTTGGTGTCTTGAAATGGCCTGAATTGTTCTGAAAATGCGCGAAGGAAGACGATGCAACCGCCCGAGAACGACGTATTCCGCTTTGACGAATTCGAATTCGATCCTTCCCGCCGCCTCCTGACCCGCAACGGCGTTCCGGTTTCCCTGTTGCCCAAGCCCTTTGAAATTCTTGCGTTTTTAGTCCTCAATCCCGGACGGGTCGTTTCCAAGGAGGAACTGATCCGAGCGGTCTGGCCCGATTCCTTTGTGGAAGAGAGCAATCTGCCGCAACAAATCTCCGCGCTCCGCAAGGCCCTGGCCGGCAAGTCCAGCCTCGTTGCCACCGTTCCCGGCCGCGGCTACCAGTTCATCGCCAAGGTGCAGGCTGAACACACGGTGGAGGCTCTTCCCGAGCGGATGCCGGGAGATATCTTCGTGCAGCGGGTGCGGGAGCGGACAAGTGTCGTCATCGAAAAGCCCGCACCGGTTCCGGCTCCGCTTGCGCTTTCCGCCGGGCCGCCGGCGCGCCGCTGGAAGACCGGCCTTTGGATGGGGATACTGCTGCTGGCCGGAGCGGTGATTGCAGTGGTCGCCACCCAGGAGTGGAGGCGCCTGACGCATCCGCCGCAGTTGTGCAAGGTGATGGTGGCCGACTTCGCCAACTCGACCGGTGACGGAACCTTCGACCGTACGCTGAAGCGCGCGCTCGAGATCGATCTTGGACAGTCCCCTTACATTGATGTGATGAGCGACCGCGAGACCCTGAGCACCCTCCAGTCGATGGGACGCTCCGACGGTGCCGCCATCACCTCCGAGGTAGCGAGGGAGATCTGCGAGCGCGGCAACCGGCAGGTGCTTCTGACGGGAAACATCGCTCCTTTCGGCCATGAGTACCTGCTCACCCTGGAGGCCACCGATTGCACATCGGGCAAAAAGCTGGCCGGAGCCAAGGCCGAGGCCGCCACCAAGGAGAAGGTGCTTGCCGCGCTGGACTGGGTGGCCGACCATCTTCGCAAAGGTCTCGGCGAATCCACCGAGTCACTGGAGAGCTACCAGGTGCCGATCCAGAATGCGACCACGGGGTCACTGGAGGCGCTGAAAGCTTATTCCATCGGCCAATATCTCGGCGCGCAGGGAAAGACCGAGACCGAGACTCTGCCCTTCTATCAGAAGGCGGCGGAATTGGATCCGCGGTTTGCCATGGCCTATGGAGCGATCGCGTCGGACTACTACAATCTCAATGAATTCAGTCTGGCCGCGCAATACTACAAGAAGGCCTTCGATCTGAGCGATAGCGTCAGCGCGAAGGAAAAACTCGATCTCCAGGCTCACTATTATTGCGAAGGCCGGCAGGACGTGCTCGAGGGCATCAAGGCATACCAGTTGTGGGCCGCAACCTATCCGCACGACTTTATTCCCTGGGTCAACCTCACCAATGAGTACACGCAACTGGGAAACTACGCGCCGGCCATCGTCACCGGCAAGCGAGCGGTGGAGGAAGCGCCCGGCCGCGGCATCAGCTATAGCGTCCTGGCCAGGGCCTTGAAGTGCGCCAATCGCTTCGCCGAAGCCAAGTCGGTCGGCCAGTTGGCAGTCGCAAGAGGAAAGGATTCCTACGGTTTGCACGGCACCTTGTTTGAAATTGCATTTGCGGAGAATGACCCGAATGCCCTGGCGCGCGAAATCGACTGGAGCAAGAAGTACAACGGCGCCGGCTGGTTTCTTGCCGACCTGCAAGCAAGCGCCGCCTCAGCCACCGGAGAATACAAAAAGGCCGCGGATCTGTACCGCAGTGCAATGGAGACCGCCGAACAGGACAAGCTGCCGGAGACCGAGGGCGACATTCTGCTGGATCAGGCGCAGGCCGAGTGGGAGCTTGGCCTGCGCGCTTTGGCTCGCGCCACGCTCAGCCGCGTTCGCTATTCTGACCCGAACTCCCCGGATCTAGCGATTCTGCAAGCAGAGTTGGGAGATGCATCGGCAGCCGAACACTTCCTGTCGGAGCACGCAAGCGATCCGCATCCCGGCACGCGCATGGAGTTTGTCGATCTGCCCAGGGTGCGCGCGACGCTGGCCATCGAGGGTGGAAAGCCTTTGGATGCGGTGGCGGCCCTGGAGCCTGCACGCCCTTACGAGTTGTCCCACTTCAACGTCCTCTCGCAAAGAGCGGCAGCCTGCCTTCAGGCCGGCTTGCCGGATCAGGCAGCCGATGCCTACCGCAAGATCATTGCCAACCAGGGAGTCGATCCCCTCTCGGCGCTGTATCCGCTGGCCCATCTCGGCCTGGCCCGCGCCGACGCGGCCAGAAACGATAAGATCGGGAGCAGGGCCGAATATGAGAAGTTCTTCGAGTTGTGGAAGAATGCGGATGCCGGTCTGCCCATTCTGAAGCAGGCGCGTCAGGAGTACTCTCGCCTGCCCTGAGGTGAATCGCCTTGTACGTCCCCAGCGAACAGCGCTACGACGCCATGCAGTACCGCCGATCGGGCTTGAGCGGCCTCCGCCTTCCTGCCATCTCGCTGGGTCTGTGGCACAACTTCGGCGGCATTGATAATTTTGAGAACGCTCGCGCCCTGCTCTGCCGCGCCTTCGATCTCGGCATCACCCACTTCGATCTCGCCAACAACTACGGTCCTCCTCCGGGCAGCGCGGAGATGAACTTCGGCGAGATTCTGCGCCTCGACCTCGCGGCCCATCGCGACGAGCTGATCATCAGCACCAAGGCCGGATACGATATGTGGCCCGGCCCCTACGGCAACTGGGGTTCGCGCAAGTACCTGCTGTCCAGCCTCGACCAGAGCCTGAAGCGCATGGGCCTGGAGTACGTGGACATCTTCTACTCCCATCGCCCCGATCCGGAAACGCCCATCGAGGAGACCATGTCCGCGCTCGATCAGGCGGTCCGCTCCGGCAAAGCGCTCTACGCAGGCATCTCGCGATACAGCCCGGCGCAAACCGCCGCCGCCGCCCGGATTCTGCGCGGGCTCGGCACGCCCTGCCTCATCCATCAGCCCCGCTACTCCATCTTCGACCGCTCCATCGAGAACGGCCTCCTGGACGTGCTGGCCGGCGAGAGCGTGGGCGCCATCGTATTCACTCCACTCGCGCAGGGCCTGCTGACCGGCCGCTATCTCCAGGGCATCCCGGCGGACTCGCGCGCAACAAAAGGCCGATTCCTGAAGACAAGCGACATCGATGAGCATCGCCTGACGCAGATTCACGCGCTCAATGAACTGGCCGTCGGGCGCGGACAGTCGCTGGCGCAGATGGCCCTGGCCTGGGTGCTGCGCGACAGCCGCATCACTTCAGCACTGATCGGCGCAAGCCGCGCCGCCCAGATCGAAGAGAATGTGGCCGCCCTCGCCAATCTCGCTTTCACCGCACAGGAGCTGGCCCGCATCGACCAGATCGCCGCCCCGGCTGCTTGATCCGGTCTTTGGATTCCAATTTTGCGCTCACGCCTTGAGCGCAACGATGATCTCCTCCGTCGAGCGTACGCGACCCAAGCGCGGAAAGATGCGCTCCACGCTGTTCGCGTGGCTCTCGGCGCTCATGCCGGTCATCGCATCCTCGGCGAAGAGCATCTCGTAGCCGCGCTCATAGGCGTCGCGCGCCGTGCTCTCCACGCCGAACTCCGTTGCAATTCCGCAAATCACAATTGTCGCCAGCCCGCGCCGGCGCAGTTGCAAATCAAGATCAGTGCCGTAAAACGCGCCCCACTGCCGCTTGAGAACCACGAGGTCGCCCGGCTGGCGGTTGAGTTCGGGAATCAGTTCGCTCCAATCCGGCGGCAGCGCGCCGGCAATCCGCCAGGCCTGGTCGGTCTTTGTCTTCACCCGGTCGGCTCCATCCGGCGATCCGCCCACATGCACCAGCACGGGCTGCGCTCCCGCCACGCGCGCCGCGGCCAGCAAACGCGCGGCGTTGGCGATGACGTCGGGCTTCGCGTGCGGCGCTCCGCCGGGCAGTCCCGCTATGCCTTTTTGCAGATCGATCACCACGATGGCCGTGCGCCGCGCATCGATGATCAGATTGGCTCTTTCTTCGCTCATTGCGGTATTCCTTCCTCCTCCTGGATAATGCCCATCTCCCTGTAAATGGGCCGAATCTGGAGCCGCAGCGCCGGCAGCCGCGTCGCGAACCAAACCGCGCCCAGCACAATGACGGCGCGCCCGCTTTGTGCGCCATCGTCCCGGCCAGCAGGCTGCCAAACGGCGCCATGCCCATGAACGCCATCGTATAGTAGCTCATCACCCGCCCGCGCTTGTCGTCGGTCACAATCGTCTGAATCACGGTGTTGCTGGCCGCCATCCCCTGCATCATGCCCATTCCGGCCACGAAAACCATCGCCATCGAGAGCCAGAAGGATCGCGAGAGCCCGAAGCCGACGAGGCCCGCGCCGAAGACCGCCGCGGCAATCGGAATCATCCTCACCAGTCCGCGCACGTTCCTGCGCGCCGCCAGCGACAGCGCCGAAATCAGCGCTCCCAGGCCCATCGAGCCCATCAGGAATCCCAGCGTATGCGGCCCGCCGTGCAGCACCACCTTGGCAAAGATCGGCATCAGCACCACAAACGGCATCCCCATCAGGCTCACCACGGCAAAGAGCGCCAGAATCGTGCGGATGGGCAGAAACTCCGAAACGTACGTCCAGCCGGCCTTCAACTCAGCAAGCATCGACGTAGCCACTCTCTTCACCACCGGCGCATGAAGACGCATCATGAGCAGCGAGGCAATCACGGCGATGTAGCTGATGCCGTCCACCAGAAAGCACCAGCCCTCGCTGGAAACAGCGATCAGCATCCCGGCCAGCGACGGGCCAATCAGGCGCGCCACATTCACCATCGACGAGTTGATGGCGATGGCATTCTGCAGGTCGCGCTTGTCATCGACCATCATCACCATGAAGGATTGGCGGCCCGGCATATCGAAGGCGTTCACGCAGCCCTGCATCACGCTCAGCGCCAGCAGCAGTGGGATCGTGATGTGGCCCGAGAGCGTCAGCGCGGCTAGCGCCAGCGACTGGAACATCGATAGGCTTTGGGTCCACACCAGCACCTGCTGCCGGTCGAGCCGATCCACCCATACGCCGGCGAAGGGCGCCAGCAGAAACGTCGGAATCTGCCCGGCAAAGCTCACCGTGCCCAGCAGCAGCGCCGAACCGGTCAGCCGGTAAACCAGCCAGCCGGTCGCCACGCGCGTCATCCACGTGCCGATAAGCGAGATAGTCTGCCCGCCAAAAAACAACCGGAAATTGCGATGCCGCAGCGCCCGCCATGCATGAGAGATGCCGTCGCTCGCAGTCGGACCCGCCTCGCCCGACCCAGCGACAGCTTCCCTGCTCCCCGCTTGCTCTTCACCGCTCAAGATTGCTTCCTCATTCGCAGTCTATCGCGGCGGGCTTTTCAGGGTTCCAGAGATAGCTCCAGCCTTCAATTCCGTCCCACATGTGGTAGTATCTATTACTACTGGGGTATATCTCATGCCTACCATCGAGAAGCTGAGCGTAGCTCTTCCTGCTGAAATGGCGGCACTTGTTCGTCGCGCCGTAGACGTTGGCGAATACTCCTCCAACAGCGAGGTCATCCGCGACGCTCTCCGCGACTGGACGCACAAGCGCAATCTGCGACAGCAGGGCCTCGCTCATCTTCGCAAGGCGTGGCAGGAGGCGGTCGTCGACGATTCCGAAGGCCTTGATCCGGACCCGGTCTTCGCTCGCCTGGAGCGTAAATTGGATGGCCTTGCCGAGGAAACGGGCCGATAATGCGCCTCCGCCTGTCGCCACGCGTGCCTGTCGACCTGGAAGAGATTGTGGATTACATCGCTCAGGACAGTCCGCGCCAGGCAGCGCGAGTGCTGCGTGCGTTGCGCGCGCGGATGAAGGAGATCGCCAAACAACCGCAAATCTACCGGCTGCGCCCCGAAATTGGCGCGGAGGCCCGACTG
>Ga0302198_10006160_pt1 | contig 10874 bp, 9 predicted proteins | sample II_Bog_N2_2_FD_193521 | JGI IMG/M metagenome (GOLD analysis project Ga0302198, IMG submission 193521) | Peat permafrost microbial communities from Stordalen Mire near Abisko, Sweden - II_Bog_N2_2 | ecosystem: Environmental > Terrestrial > Soil > Wetlands > Peat | place: Sweden: Abisko, Stordalen... | reverse complement strand
CCAGGCCTTCGGCGCGTAACTGATCGATGACGGGAGCGATCACCTCGATCTCTTCACGGCCCAGATGCCCGGATTCGCCCGCGTGCGGATTCAAGCCGAGCACCGCAATGCGCGGTGCGCCGAATCCGAAATGCCGTCCCAGATCCGCATGCACCACACGCAAGGTGGCCCGCAGCCGCTCGCGGGTGATCGACCTCGGCACTTCGGCAAGCGGCAGATGGGTGGTGACCAGGGCGACCCGCAGGGCGCCGGTCACCAGCAGCATCACCGGCAGCGCCGCGCGGGTTCTCGCGGCGAGGTACTCCGTGTGGCCGGTGAATGGGATGCCGGCGTCCATGATCACGCTTTTCTGCACCGGCGCGGTGACCATCGCCGCGAATTCGCCGTTCATGCAGCCGTCGCATGCGGCATCGAGCTGCCCGAGCACGTAGCCGGCATTGGCGGAATCGAGGCGGCCGGCAACCACCGGCGCCGCCGTCGGCACGTGCAGCACCCGCAGGCTGCCCGCGGCATGCGCCGCATGCGCTGCCGACGGCTCGTAGCGCGTCAGGCGCAGCGTCAATCCGAGCTCGGCGGCGGTCGCGGCCATCAGGGATGCGTCGCCGGTGACCACCAGATCGGCCGGCCAGTCCGACTGCGCGATCACGACGCAGGCGTCCGGCCCTATTCCGGCCGGCTCGCCCGAGGTGATGACGATCCGCGGTACGTACACTACATCTTGATTTCGACGAAAGCCTCGTCCCGCAGACGGCGCAGCCACAACTCGGTTTCCTCGTCGGCCTTGCTCTCGCGAAGGCGTGCTGTCGGCGCACGTCGGCCGTGCTGTCGTAGGTGCGGGTGCCCAACAGCTGCACGATGTGCCAGCCATAGCGTGTCTTGAACGGCTCGCTGATCTCGTTGACCTTCAGATCCGCGACCGCCTTGTCGAATTCAGGCACGAAGGTTCCGGGACCGGTCCAGCCGAGATCGCCGCCGTCGGGTGCCGAACCCGGATCCTCCGAGGTGGCCGAGGCGATGCCGGCGAAATCCTCACCCTTGAGGATGCGCTCGCGCAGCTTGGAGAGCTTCTGGCGCACCGTCTCATCGTCGTCGAGCTCGTTCGGCTTCATCAGGATGTGCCGCACGTGGATCTGATTGATGATCACCTGGGCCTCGCCGCTGCGCCGCTCGTTCAACTTGACGATGTGAAAGCCGCTCGGGGTGCGCACCGGTTCGCTGACGTCCCCGGGCTTCATCTTGGTCACCAGATCCAGGATGAATTGCGGCAGCTGGGAGCCCTTGCGCCAGCCGAGCTGACCGCCGTCGAGCGCGGTCTGTCCGTTCGAATTGGCGATGGCCAGCTGGCCGAAGTCCTCGCCCTTGGAGGCGCGGTCCGCCAGATCACGGGCCTTGCGCGTGATTTCGGCGAGCTGTTGCGGGGTGGCGGCCTCCGGCAGGGACAGCAGGATGTGCGAGACGTTGAATTCATCGTTGGTGGCGGCGCTTTGCTGGCGCGCGAGATATTGTTCCAGCTCGTGCGGGCTCACGTTGATGTGGGCGATCACGTCGCGCTCGCGCAGCGTGCTCAGCACCATTTCCTTGCGCATCTGTTCGCGATAGGTCTTGTAGTCGATGCCCTGGGCCTGCAGCGCGGTGGGCAGCTGGTCGAAGGGAATCTTGTTGCGCGCGGCAATCTCCTGCAGCGTGCCGTTCAATTGTTCGTCGGATATCGCGAGGCCCACACGCTTGGCGCGCTGCACCTGGATCTCCGACAGGATCAGCCGCTCGAGCACCTGTTGTCTGAGCACGCTGGCGGATGGCATCTGCACCTTCTGTTCCTGCAGGCGCTTGGTCACCGCGTCGATTTGCGCGTCGAGCTCGCTCTTGAGGACCAGGCCGTCGTTGACCACCGCCGCGATGCGATCCAGCAATTCGCCGTGCACGCCGAGATCGCGCGTCTGCGCCAGGGCGACAGGAACCCGCAGGATTCCGATCAAGACCAAACCGAGAACGGCTAATTGGCGCATCACATCCACTCGTTGAGAATTTCAAGGCAACTGGGCGTCCGGCTGGCGCGCGGAGTATCCGCGAATCGAGCGCTCCAGGAAAGTATCCGCCGATTTTCCGACCGAACTCAAGCCCACGAGTTCCAATTGTAATGCAATCGAGGTGTCCAGTGTGCCGGTGCGGCTGGTGAGATAGCGGCGCTGCACCACCTGAATCCGCCAGCAGCAGCTCTTATACTCGAATCCGGCCACCTGTTCGATGATTTGATGGTCCACGAGCGAATACACCATGCTGCCGACGGTGTTCCAGTGGTCGGCGATCGGCCAGGCGAACGAAGCGTCCCATTGCTCCAGGATGTCGCGTTGGAAGCGATAGCCGACATTCACCACCTCGGAGGGGTTGGGGCGGTACTGGATCAGGACCTCGGATTTGTCGGTGACCGAGGTGTACGGATTCCATTGATATTCGAGGTTGACGCTGAAATCCTTGTAGGCGGTGACGGAGACCTGGCCGATGAGATCCGAGGCCCGGTAGATCTCCGGAGTCAGGCCGGGCAGCGTCACCTTGGGCTCCGAGAAGTAGCGTGTTTGACCTAATGTGGCCGACAGGTATTGTAGTCCGGTCACGCTGTCGAACAGGCGGGTGGTCATGCCCATGCTCAGCTGATCCGCGTCGCCGACCCGGTCGGCGCCCACGAAACGGTTGGTGCGGAACAATTCGGTCAGGTTCAGATCCGGCAGCCCGGTGTCGAACAACGGCAGAGCGTCCTGGTTGCGGTAGGGCACGTAGCTGTAGACCAGCCGCGGCTCCAGGGTCTGGGTGCGCCCGCCATCCGCGCCGGCGTCGCGCTCGAACACCAGTCCGGTGTCGAGCCGCGCATACGGCAGAGCTCGCGTCGGCGTTTGCGGATCGCCCGGCTGCACGTTCTGCAGGTCGTACTGGGTGAAGCGGTAGCCGACGGCCGGCACGAAGAACCAGCCGGCGGTGCGTTCCGACCAGCGGAATTCCGGGGACAGATCGAGGCGCAGGCCGGTGGGCCCCACGCCGCGCAGGAAATCCACCGCTTCGGCGCCCATGGCGAATTCGAAATTCGTGTCGCCGATCGGCCACAATCCGTCGGCCTGCACCCGCGGCACGCTCGAGTAGGGCCGCTGGTCTGCGGCCAGCGCAATGTCGATGGTCTGGAAATTCTGCAGCTGGGCGCGCACCCGCCAGTAGTCGTCATCGTAGAGCAGCGAGGCGCGCCGCTCGAGGTAGGTGACGCTGGTCTGGTCGGATCCGACCGCGAAATTCTCGAAGTAGTTGCTGTCGCTCACGCTGGCGACGTCCACGTCGAGGCGCAGCCGCGAACTGAGGTCGGTGATGTCCGTGACGTGCATGTAGGCGCGGTCGCTGTGCGCGATGGCGTCGCTCGGCAGAAAATTGGTCTCGATCTGCGCATGGGAGGCTGCGCCCAGGTAGCGGAATTCGCCGCCGAGCTGCACGCCCCGCGCGCTCAGCACTCCGGGCGTGAGCGTCAGGTCGTAGTTCGGCGCCAGGTTGAAATAGTACGGGATCTCCACGTCGTAGCCGTTCGTGCCGGAGTGGGCGAAGCTCGGAAACAGCAGGCCGCTCTTGCGCGCATCGCCCAGCGGGAACGACAGATAGGGCGTGTATAGGATCGGCACGCCCTTGAAGCGCATGTGCACGCCGCGCGCCACCCCCTGCTGGAGTGCGGTGTCGAGACTGAGCGAGGAGGCCTGCAGCATCCAGTCCTGGTTGCCGACCGGGCAGGTGGTGTAGCGCAGCATCGCGAGCTGCACCTTGCCGTCGGGGTGCACGTCGATGGAACTGGCGACGCCACGCCCGTTGCGGTCGAGCAGGTCAAAGGCGGCCTCGCCGAATTTCGCGCCGCCGGTGCTGTCGTAGGTGCCGGTTTCGCTGCGCACCCGCAAGCGAGGATCCTCGAAATCCACCTTGCCATGGACGGTGATGCGGCCGCTGTCGTTGTCGTAGGTGACCGAGTCGGCGGTGACGCTACGCTCCTCCTGGTGCACGGTGACGCGGCCGTTCAGGACCGCATTGCCGTCGACGCCCAGAACGGCGTCATCGCTGTCGATGTGGATGCGGTGATCGTCGGCGGCGATCTCGGCGGCGGTGCGCGGCGTGTGATGCGGCGGGGCGGGACACATGTCGCCAGCGCGGGCCGCACCGGCTGCCGTCAGGCAAAAAAAGACCAGTGCGGCTCGAACTCGAAAGGCCATGGGCAAAGGGCGTCGCCTTGGGGGTTTAGGTCGGCACCGCCATTATAGTCGGTATACTTGCGGGCGCCGCATCTGCGGCTGGTCGGCGGCGACGTATGAGTGTAGATGATGCGAGCGATTTTCGCCTGACCCTGCTCGGCCGCTGGCTGCGCGAGGAGCTGGGTTTCACGGACGGCCGGATCGTTCCCGCCTCCACGGACGCGAGTTTTCGCCGCTATTTCCGCGTGACCCGCGGCGGCGACACGTACATTGCGATGGATGCGCCGCCCGCCAAGGAGAGTCTCGGGCCGTATCTGCACGTCGCGGGCATGCTGGCGGGCATGGACCTGCACGTTCCGGCCGTGCTCGCGCGCAATCTGCAGCAGGGCTTCCTGCTGTTGACCGATCTCGGAACCCGCCAATATCTGGAGGATCTCGCCCGGGACCGCGACGTGGATCAGCTGTTCACCGACGCCCTCGGCGCCCTGGTGCACATGCAGGCGGGCGGCCGGGAGATCGGCCGGATGCTGCCGAATTACGACCGCGCGCTGCTCGTCAAGGAAATGCAGCTGATGCCGGAGTGGTTCCTGCACCGCCATCTGCGGCTCGACCTCGATGCCGGGCAGCGCGCCATGCTCGAGCGGCTGTACGCGGTGCTGCTGCAATCCGCGCAGGCACAACCGGCGAGCTTCGTGCACCGCGACTATCATTCGCGCAACCTGATGGTCTGCGAGGAGAACAACCCGGGCATCCTCGACTTTCAGGATGCGGTGTACGGACCGCTCACCTACGATCTGGTGTCGCTGCTCAAGGATTGCTACATCGATTGGCCGAGTGCGCGCGTGCGCGGCTGGATACTGCAGTACCGCGGGCTGCTGCGCCGCGCCGACATCGATCCGGACGTGAGCCATTCGCAGTTCATGCGCTGGTTCGACCTGATGGGCCTGCAGCGGCACATCAAGGTGCTCGGCATATTCTCGCGGCTGTTCTACCGCGATCACAAGCCGCAATACCTCAAGGACCTGCCGCGCGTGCTGCACTACGCCCGGGACGCGGCGGCCGAGTATGCGGACACCGCCGAGTTCGCCGAGTTCCTGGCCGCGCACGAGACGCAATTCGAGCAGGCCCAGGCGCGTGCCTTTCCATGAGCGGTGCGGCCGGGCCGCTGCACGCGCCCGAACGTCCGCTCGCGGCGATGATCCTCGCCGCCGGACGCGGCGAGCGCATGCGACCTCTGACCGACAGCGTGCCAAAGCCGCTGCTCGAGGTGGGCGGCGAACCGCTGATCGAGCGCCATCTGCGCGCGCTCAAGCGCGCCGGCATCGTGCGGATCACCATCAATCTCGCCTGGCTGGGGCCGCTCATCCGCGCGCGTCTCGGGGACGGGGCGCGCTTCGGGCTGTCGATCCGCTACAGCGAGGAGAAGCCGCAGGCGCTCGAGACCGCCGGCGGCATCTTCCGCGCACTGCCGGGCCTGCTGCCCGGCCCCTTCGCGGTGGTGAACGGCGACATCTACAGCGACTATCCCTTCGAGCAGCTGTGCATCGGCGCCGGCGCCGATGCACATCTGGTGCTGGTACCGAACCCGCCGCAGCACCCGGGCGGGGATTTCGGGCTGGAAAACGGCCTCGCCGTGGCGCACGCACACCGGCCGCACACGTTCTCGGGCATCGCGGTGTATCGGAGCTCATTCTTTGACGGCTGCGTGGACGGGGTGTTCCCGCTGCGCCCGCTGCTGCTGCGCTCGATGCAGGCGCGGCGCTGCAGCGCGGAGCTGTACGCCGGAAAATGGGAGGACGTCGGCACGCCCGAGCGGCTGCGCGCCCTGAACACGGCCACCGGAGTACAATTCCCCGCATGAGTGCATTCAAGAGCGGCGAGAAGTACACCACGCCGCAGGGCTTCACGGCCATCAAGGACGGCATCAAACCCTCCTCGGTGCCGGCCGCGACCGAAGCCCCGGCCGCGGCGCGCAAGCCGCCCTGGCTGCGCGCGCCCTGGGCCGCCGGTGCCGGTTTCTCCGCGGTCAAGGCCATCGTGCGCGAGCACCGGCTGAGCACGGTGTGCGAAGAGGCGAAATGCCCGAACATCGGGGAATGCTGGAACGCCGGCACCGCCACCATCATGCTGATGGGCGCGGTGTGCACGCGCGCCTGCCGGTTCTGCGCCGTCGACACGGGCAATCCGCACGGCTGGCTCGATGACGAAGAGCCGCAGAACGTGGCCCGCTCGGTGGAGTTGATGAAGCTCCACTACGTCGTCCTTACCTCGGTGAACCGCGACGACCTGGCCGACGGTGGCGCGGCCCACTATGCCGCCGTGGTGCGCGCCATCAAGCGGCGCAATCCCGGCACCGCCGTCGAGGCGCTCACGCCGGATTTCAAGGGAGTGCTGCGCGACGTGCACACCGTGATCGATGCGGGTGTCGAGGTGTTCGCGCAGAACGTGGAGACCGTCGAGCGCCTCACGCATCCGGTGCGCGACCCGCGCGCCGGCTACGCGCAAAGCATCGGCGTGCTGAACGCGGCCAAGGCGCACCGGCCGGGCATGCTCACCAAGACCAGCCTGATGCTCGGCCTGGGGGAGACGGACGCGGAAATCCGCCGCACCATGGCCGATCTGCGCGCCGCCGCCGTCGACATCCTTACCCTCGGGCAGTATCTGCGGCCAACGACTCATCATCTGCCGGTCGAGCGCTATGTGACCCCGGCGCAGTTCGACGAGTACCGCCGCTGGGCGCTCGACCTCGGATTTCTGGAATGCGTCTCCGGTCCGCTGGTGCGCTCGAGCTACCGCGCCGAACAGGCACTCGCCCGCAACAACGCCGGATTGGTCAATCAGGGCGCTGGATGACGCACGCGCCGCTGCTGCGCCATCTCGGCCTCGCGCCCTATGAACCGGTGTGGCGCGCGATGCAGCGCTTCACCACCGAACGCGGACCCGACACGCGCGATGAGATCTGGTTCGTCGAGCATCCGCCCGTGTTCACCCTCGGCCTGAACGCGAGCCGCGAACATCTCATCGCCCCCGGCGACATCCCCGTGGTGCAAATCGACCGCGGCGGCCAGGTGACCTATCACGGGCCGGGACAGCTGGTGATCTATCCGCTCATCGACATTCGCCGCCGCGCGCTCGGCGTGCGCCAGCTGGTCGTCGCCCTGGAGGATGCCATCATCGACACCGTCGCGGGCTTCGGCATCCGGGCCGCTGGCCGGCGCGACGCACCCGGGGTATACGTGGACGGCGCCAAGCTGGCGAGCATCGGACTGCGCATCCGCCGCGGCGCGAGCTATCACGGAATCGCGCTCAACGTCGCCGTCGATCTTGAGCCGTTCCGGCGCATCAACGTGTGCGGCCATCCCGGTCTTGCGGTGACGCGGCTCGCCGACCTGTGCGGCGCCGAAGCGCCCGGTGTCGCTGACCTGGCGCTGATCGCCGGGCGCGTGACGCCGCATCTGTTGCGCCGACTGGGCTTCGAGGAGCATCACAGCGCCATCAGCACCGATTTGCAGGCGGTGAGTTCGCGATAGATGGCATCGAGCTGCGCCTTGTTCTGCGCCACCAGCAGATACGTGATGGCCAGAAAATTGCCGTCCGCGCTGGTGCGCACGCGCACCCGCTCGGGCGGCAGCGCACCGGCGTGGCGCTCGATGATGGCGCGGCTCGCCTCGGCCACGTCGCCGTCGTGGCGACCCATCACCTTGATGGGAAATTCGCAGGGAAAATCCAGCGGCGAGCGATCCGCGGCGCGGCTCACAGTGCCGGCGTCCCGGCGAGTTCGCCGACATAATCGTGAAAAGCGCCGTGCAGGCGCCGAAACAGGGCGCCCGGCCGGCCGTCGCCGACCGCGGCATCGTCCAGGCGGGTGACCGGCAGCACGCCGCGCGTCGAGAACGCCAGCCAGATCTCATCGGCCGAGCGCAGCCGCGCTTCGCTCACCGGGCCGCTCTCGCAGCCGATGTCGAGGCGCGAGGCGAGCATCTCGACCACCTCACGGGTGGTTCCGGGCAGCATCTGCCGGCCGTTCGGCGGCGTGCGGATCACGCCATCCTCGACCACGTGCACGGTGGTGGACGAACCCTCGGTGAGCTGGCCGTTCTCCAGCAGGATGGTTTCATAGGCGCCGGCATCCACCGACAGCTGCTTGAGCAGCACGTTGGCGAGCAGCGCCGTGGATTTGATGTCGCGCCGCGCCCAGCGCGTGTCCGCGGCGGTGATCGCGCTCACGCCGCGCTCCAGGATCTGCGCCGACAGCGGCTCGAGTCGCGATGCGAAGGCGAACAGGGTGGGGGGCAGCGCCTCCGGGATGGCGTGATTGCGACCGAACTCGGCGCCGCGGCTCACCTGGACGTACAGGTACTGATCGCCGCCGCCGTTGCGGTCGATGAGCGTGCGGCACACCGCCGCCAATTCCTCGTGCGACAGCGGCGCCGGCATGCGGATGCCGGCGAGGCTGCGGACCAGCCGGTCGGCATGTGCGCGAAGGCGGAACGGACGGCCCGCGTACACCGGGATGACCTCGTACACGGCGTCGGCGAACAGGAACGCCCGATCGAGCGGCGAGACGCGCGCCGCCTCGAGCGGCAGATACTCGCCGTTCAAATGGCAGATCGGCAGCGGCATGTGCGCAGGCTCCCCGGCGTCACGCGAACCACAGGCGCACCCCATCGATGAGCCGGCGCCACCAGGGACCGGCGTCGATGCCCTGCAGCGGATGCAACACCGCGGTCGCGACGGCTTGTCCGCCGGCGAACACCCGCAGCCGGCCGACCGCGGAGCCTGCGGAAAGCGGCGCGATCAGGCGCTGCTGCACGTCGAGCGCCGACTTGATCGCCTCGGACTCCTCGCGTGGCACGGTGACGTACAGATCCCGGTTCAGGCCCACATCGACCGGCGAGCTGCGCGCCTTCCACACCTGGACGGCGGCGAGCCTGGCGCCGGCGCGGGCGATCAGCCTCGTGTCGTAGAAGGAGAAGCCGTAATTCAGCAGCGCGGCGCTGGCGTTCTCGCGCGCCTTCATGCTGCCCGATCCGAGCACCACCGACACCAGCCGCATGCCGTCGCGCAGCGCGGACGTCACCAGGCAAAACCCCGCAGAATCCGTGTGGCCGGTCTTCAGTCCATCGACGCTCGGGTCACGGCCGAGCAGTCCGTTGCGATTCGGCTGCCGGATGCCGTGGTATTCAAAATCGGGCTGTGAATACCAGCGGTAATACTGCGGAAAATCCCGGATCATGGCGGTCGCGAGCAACGACATGTCGCGCGCCGTTGTGTAGTGCCCCGGCGACGGCAGGCCGGTGCTGTTGTCGAAGTGGGTGGCAACCATGCCGAGCCTCGCGGCTTCGGCGTTCATAAGCTGCGCAAATTTCTCCTCGGTGCCCGCGACGCGCTCCGCCAGCGCGATGCTCGCATCGTTGCCGGACTGAATGATCATGCCAAGGATCAGGATCTGGGCGGGTACCGCCTTGCCCGGCTCGAGGAAGGTTCGCGATCCCTCGGAGTGCCAGGCCTTTTCGCTCACCATCACCGATTCGTCCAATTTGAGCCGACCCGCCGCCAGCTCCTGGAACACCAGGTAGGCCGTCATCAGCTTGGTGAGGCTGGCAGGCTCCATGCGCGCCACCGCCTCCTTGGCGGCCAATACCGTGCCGGTGTGATAATCGACGAGAATATAGGCGCGCGCGTCCACCGCCGGCGCGGCCGGGACGGCGGCAGCGGCCGGGACGGCGGAAACAGCGGGAACCGCGGGAACGGCCGGAACGGTGCTGCACGGCGCGGCGGCGGCCAGAAGCACCAGGGGCGCGAGCACGGCGAGCGGATGGCGGGACATGGCGGGACGATCACCTCGGTCAAATCGGGCAGTCTACCGAGATTCGGCCTAGTCGGTCAGTAGCGGCCGGTCAGCAGCGCGCTCAGTCCAGAGCGAGGTGCGCACCGCTGATGCCGACCTGTTCGAGGGCCGCGACGATGCGGTCGAATTCCGCGACGTCGGTGACCGGGCCGATGCGCACCCGGTACAGCCGGCGCCCGGCGATGCGGTTGTCGCGCACGAAGATCTTGCCGAAGTTGCCGCCGCGCAGCCGCGCCGCCATGCGTTCGGCATTGGCCGGATCGCTGAAGGCTCCCGCCTGGATGAACAGCGCACGCCCGGTGCCTACATTGCGCGCCACGATCGGATTGCGCGCCGCGGTGCGCGCCCCGGTCGGATTGCGGCGGGCGACCGGGGCGGCGGCTTCGGCCGTGCCGGCGGCGTCCGGCGTGCCGGCGGCGTCAGGCGTGCCGGCGGCCTCGACCGTGCGCACCTCCACGATGGCGGTGCCGTCGCGCAGCATGTCGAGCTTGGAGGCGGCGGTGTACGACAGGTCGATGATGCGGTTGTCGACGAAGGGTCCGCGGTCATTGACGCGTACCACCACGCTGCGGCCGTTCTGCAGATTGGTCACGCGTACATAGGCCGGCAGGGGCAGCGTCTTGTGCGCCGCCGTCATGGCATACATGTCGTAGGGCTCGCCGGTCGATGTCCGCACTTCGTGAAATCCCGGTCCGTACCAGGAGGCCACTCCGCGTTCGACGTAGCCGCTGCCCGAGGACAGGACGTAGTAGCGCTTGCCGAACACATCGTAGAACGGCGGATTGCCGTTCGGCGAACGCGGCTCGGCCTGGGGT
>Ga0302198_10006145_pt1 | contig 10885 bp, 10 predicted proteins | sample II_Bog_N2_2_FD_193521 | JGI IMG/M metagenome (GOLD analysis project Ga0302198, IMG submission 193521) | Peat permafrost microbial communities from Stordalen Mire near Abisko, Sweden - II_Bog_N2_2 | ecosystem: Environmental > Terrestrial > Soil > Wetlands > Peat | place: Sweden: Abisko... | reverse complement strand
GCGGATTCGGTGGGGCCGACAAGAGCCTGAAATCCGCCCGACTGATGATGCAGCGCTTCGTCGAAGGCTACCCCGTGGAGACCGAGGGAAAGGGCCTGCTGCTGACCGGCGATATCGGGGTAGGCAAAACGCACGTCGCGGTGGGTCTATTGAAGGAACTGATAGCCAGACGGGGAGTTAAAGGACTTTTTTACGACTATCGGGAGCTGTTGAAGCAGGTCCAGAACAGCTACAACAAGGATGTCTCCGCCACCGAGCTAAGCATTCTGCGGCCGGTTCTGGAAGCCGAGGTACTGGTGCTGGATGAGCTTGGCGCGTCAAAGCCTACCGACTGGGTCTGGGATACCGTTGCGCAGATCCTGAACTCTCGCTACAACGAGCGGCGAACCACCATCATAACCACCAACTATGCCAATGAGGGGAGCCTGCTCAGCCTCGCCGCGTCACACGAAAGCCCGGCGAAGAGGGCCATGCGCGAAGAGACGCTAGGCGATCGCATTGGCGAACGGATGCTGTCGCGGCTACAGGAAATGTGCGTGGTGGTGGAGATGCGGGGCAAAGACTTTCGCCAGACCGTGGCGCGCGCCAGCTTCGCCTAAGCCTGCTCTAGCTCGTCGCCGCGATAAGCAGAAGGCATGCGCCGCCGAGACATGCGACCCAGTAGAGGACGTCGCCTGGGTGCGGGCCGCGTGGGCCGCCGCCGCGGGTATCGGGCACCAGATGCAGCCGGCGAGGAGCCACTTCGTCCGCATAATGCGCCGTATCAGCCTGAAGGACCTGGTCGTTGGTGAGCTGTTGCGGGACGATCATGCGCGCACGCACGGGGTCGGAAACCTGGCCGGAGGCGGCCCTTGGGGCGAATATGGCGGGGCTGGTTGCGGTATTGGTGGTCATGGTAGACAACTCCCTTTGCCGCACCGGCATGCGCGGCAACTACGCTTCGGGCTCATCTGAATCTGGCGTTCGGCGCTGCCCCTTGCTTTTTCCGGCACTGCCCTGGGGCTGACGACGATATCACCTTAGGCCGGGGCGTGACCGAGTGGACATCCTCCTTTCGGGTCACGCGGCGACCTTTTGGGGGATGCGCCTGCGGAGCCCGCGCCCGGTATAAAATCTCGGCTAATGAGCGAACTGGAAAAAACAGGTCAAGATGCTGGCGGCCGGGATGCCGCGAGCCAATCCACCAAAGAACTGAACTTCGGCTCACCCCATGAAGAGCAGGGAGGGCTTCCTGTCGCGGCCTGGGGCGTTGCCGCGCTGATCGTCGTCATCGTGGTCAGCGCGATGGTATACGCCGGACGGAAGAAGCCGGCACCCGCGCCCAGCACGTTGCAGCCCGCAGACGCCTACGCAGCAAGTCTTCCGTTGTCGCAGTTCGCGATGAGCGAAGCGGAGAATCTCTCGGGCGGCAAGCTGACCTATCTCGATGGGCATGTGCGCAATACAGGCAATCGCACGGTGAACGGGATTACGGTGCAGGTGGTCTTCCAGAATGACCTGGCGCTGACCCCGCAGATCGATACCGTGTCGCTGACACTGATCCGCATGAAAGAGCCGTACATTGATACAGGTCCGGTCAGCGCGGCGCCGCTGCAGCCTGGCGACGACCGGGAGTTCCGCCTGACCTTTGAGTCGGTTCCGGACAACTGGAACACCCAAATGCCCGAGGTGAGGATTATCGCCACTGAGTTCAAATAGTCGCCCATGGTTGCATCGACCGCCATCGAGGGGATTGGTGGATGGCCGGAGCAACTGGATAAAGGGGCTCGCGTAATTTTTACTGGGTACGCAGGCAGAATTGTCTGGTCTTGGAGCGCCGCAGGCCAAGGCTAGAAATCTGGAAAAACATTACATCTGATTGTCTTTGAGAGACTTGCGCTCCTAGCGCGAGTTTGGCCGAAAGCTTGCACTAGGTCAGGGCAGCCGCAGCCTGTCAGCGATATCCGTAGGCCCCGGTCCCAGGAGAGTCACCCAAATGATCAATCTTGCTAAAGGCTTAGGTCTTTCCACTCTGATTCTAGGAGGAGCGATGGGAGCAACCGCAATTGCGCAGACAGCCGTGACCGACCAGTCGACGTCGTCATCAGCGGCAACCCAATCGGTGCCCTCCGCTGCGATAAACCCAAATGACAGCACCACCTATGCCACCGGCAAGCCGCTTGCGAACGAGTCGCGCGAGGGCTTCTGGGGTCATATGAACCCGTTTGCACGCAAAAAGTGGGTAGCCCGCACGGTCGATCCCATTCGGGACCGCACCAACGAACTGGATCAATTACAGGCGAAGAACAGCAATGACATCAAGGATGTAGACCGCCGCGCCACGGAAGGGATCAACAACGCGATGATGGCAGCCAACACAGCCGACTCCCATGCCGCCGACGCGGCGAACAAGGCTAACGCCGCACAGAGCACCGCGACCGGAGCAAGCAGCCGTACCGACGCACTGAACGGCACCGTCAGCAATCTGGATCAGTACAGCCAAGTCGTTTCGACCGACGTGAAGTTTGCGGCTGGACGGACGACTCTGGGGCCGCAAGGTAAATCCGACCTTGACGAACTGGCGCAGAAACTTGCCGGCGAAAAGGGCTATATCGTTGAAATCCAGGGATACAGCCGCGGCGGCGTGCAGAGTTCGCAGGCCATGGCCGACTCCGTAGCGCGCTACCTGGTCACGGAACATCAGGTGCCGCTGTACCGTATCTATCGCACCGGCCTAGGCAAAGCAGCGACCACTGGACCGGCGTCAACGACCGCAGCGCAGCAGGCTGACAACGAGACCCCAATCACTAATGGTGTCCGCGTAACGCTGCTCCACAACAGTCTGGCCACGATGGGCCCGGCATCGGCCTCAAACACGTATCCGTCATCCGCTTCCCAGGCTGCATCAGGCCAGGCGGCGAACCAGTAGTCCTCCCCGGGACGTAACGCGGAGAATGGCGGAGGAACTGGGCTTGAGTTCCTCCGCCGCCCGCCTCAAGTTTCGCGGGATCGGGCCCAAGAGCTCGACCGCAACAAAGCTCTCCTTACCAGAGAGAACCAAGGCAGATTGGCCCCTCACCTCGAGGGGCCGTTTTTTTGGTATATGCCTTCGCAGGATTGCGGAACGTAGTTCACCGCGCAATTTGAGTGAGGGGGCGGTGAGACAGTTCCTAGACGAGAGCGGATTCCTTCGCTGCGGCCTTCCGTCGATCTGAGCTCCGGCGATTGGCCAGCAGATCGTCGACCGCGACGGGCATGGCCTCCTCCTCAGTCATCTGCGGGAAGTAAGCGTTGGCGAAGTACTGGCCAAGCATGCGGTGGGTGTTGAAGAACGAGCCGTTGATGCCGATGCAGTGCTGCTGCATCCGCGCCCACGCGTTCGGCCTGGCATAAAGCGGGGCGATCTTACTCTCCAGCTTGTCGTAAAGACTACAGGCCTCGCCATCTTCGTCGTCGGAATCGTCGATGGCCCAGCCGGTGACGTCCTCCGCACAGCCTTCGATCCACCATCCGTCCAGTACGCTCAGGCTGGGTACGCCATTCAACGCGGCCTTCATGCCGGAGGTGCCCGACGCTTCATATGGCCGTCGCGGTGTGTTGACCCAGACGTCGACTCCCTGCGTAAGCAGGCCGCCGAGCTCCCAGTCGTAGTTTTCGAGATAGAGGATCCGTATGCCGCTGGCCTTCAGGCTTGCAGCAGCTTCAAAGACGTCGCGGATTAGCCCTTTGCCGGCGACATCCGCCGGATGCGCCTTGCCGGCAAACAGGATCTGCAGCCCGCCGATCTTCTTCGCCAGCCTTGCCAGACGTTTGGGATCGTGGAAGAGCAGGCTGGCTCGCTTGTACGTCGCCACCCGGCGGGCAAAACCGAGGGTCAGCATCTTGGGGTTGAATTGCTGGCCGGATCGGCGCGCCACTTCGGCAAATAGCCGCTGTTTGGCGATCGAGTGGCAATTCGCAATCTTGGCCGGGGCAATTCCGTAGATCGAGCGGAAGTAGTGGTTGTCGTGCCGCCACTCTGGGATCTCGGTGTCCAGCAACGCCTGCATCGGCGAGGATAGCCAGGTTGCCGCATGGACCCCATTGGTGATCGCGTGGACATGGTAGTCGGGGAACATCTGCTGCGACACCTTGCCGTGCTGCATAGCGACACCGTTGACGTAGCGCGAGAAGCGCAACGCGAGGTAGGTCATGTTGAGCAGTCCATTGTGCAGGCAGCCAAAGCGTTCGATGACATTGCCGCGTTCCCCGCCCAGTACTGTATACATCTGGTCCAGCCCGAACTGGTCGTGCCCGGCAGGTACCGGCGTGTGCGTGGTGAACACGCAACATTGGGCGATGGCCTGGACATCTTCCTCATTCGCCTGCTCCAGCGGCGCGCCGCCAAGGCGCTCCTCCAGCAGGCCGATGCCGAGCAGTGCTGCATGGCCCTCGTTCATGTGGTAGACATCGGGCTTAACGCCGAGCGCCTTCAGCAGGGCCACGCCACCCAACCCCAGCACCGTCTCCTGGCACAGCCGGTAGTATGTGTCGCCGCCGTACAGGTGGTCGGTCAGGCGGCGATCGTAGAGGTCGTTGCCTTCAAGGTCGGTGTCCAGCAGAAACACGGGGATCACATGTCCGGCGACGCCCACCACATCGAACCGCCAGGCGCAGATCGAGATCTTGCGTCCCTGCATGGAGATCGTGACCACGCACTGCGCGCTCGGCAGAAGGGTCTCCGGCGTCCAGGGCACATCGGACTCGGTTTGCTGGCCAACGGCGTCGAGGTGCTGCCGGAAGTATCCACGCCGATGTACCAGCGAGACCGCGACCATCGGCGCAGCCGTATCCGCGGCGGACCGTAGAGTATCGCCAGCAAGCATTCCCAGACCGCCCGAATACGTCGGGACCTCCTTTGCAAGGGCAATTTCCATGGAAAAGTACGCGATCCGGCGGGTCGAGAGGTCGAGATCGGCTGCTACGGGAACTGGGGAAGGGGAGGTGGGAAAGGTCACTGCGATAAGTCCTTTGGGATAGCTAGAAATGTCCAACATTCCAGGAACCGGGTTTGAAGCCGGATACCATGCGCCGTCCGCACGGACAACAACCTTTAGTTTACCAAAAGGGTAAGTGGACGGACCACCAAGCCGGGTAATCATTTCGATGCTGGCATCTGCCCTTTAGTGGGTATTGACGCCATTGAAGATAGAGTCGGTGGCCACGTCCAGACGCCGCCCGATCTCTTCCACCCACGCGAGATGTTCCGGTTTCATCATGACGGAACGCAGGCAGGTGACGTGCGCGTCGCCGGGGGACCCGGGCCAGTTTGCCGCTGGGAAGAACCTTGCAGGTAGTGTGGCCAGCGCCAGGTACAGGTCGCCTCGCCGAGCCTCGTCGAAGATGGCCTGAGCCTTTGCCGATGACTCCTCCACCGTAGCTGCCTTCACGGTCCAGAACACGATATCGAGCGTGGGAGGGGCGACTGGCAAGAGAAATCGTGCGTCGGCTTCGAGCCTTCGCCGCATGGAAAGCGCGGCTTCTCGTCCCGCCTCCAGCCCGCGTGCGAACTCGCCACTGACGGTGTACGGCAGCAATCGCTGCGTCGCCCACAGAGCCACTGCCGAGGCCCCGGCCCGTGAACATTCGAGCGATATCTGTCCGAGGTGCAACTCCTTCGAGGTGAAATAGGTGAAAGGCGAATCGTGCTTGTAGAAGCGGCCGACGGTTGGGTCGCGAAACAGGACGGCCCCGCAACCGTAGGGCTGCAAGCCATGCTTGTGCGGATCGACCACAATGGAGTCGGCACGTGGAATTGCATCGAAGGCGGCGCGCGCCTCAGCGCCGAGATTGCGGGCGAGCCTGAAGTATCCGCCATACGCGGAGTCCACATGCACGCGGAAGCCGTACCTTTTCTGGAGTTTCAGAATCCCGTCCAGAGGATCGACCGCGCCCACAGCGGTAGTGCCCAGCGTTGCAACCACCGTGCCGATACCGTGCATTTGCAGTGCCTGTTCCAAGGCGTGAATATCCATCCGGCCGGAATTGTCGGAACGGATCGTCACGCAGGGAAGCCCCAGCACGCCAGAAATCCGCGTGTGCGTGTAGTGGGCCTGGTCGGACGCCGCCACGGCGCGGGCTCTTCCCTGCTCGCGATCCAATTGGCCGGCGACCCACAGCGCTTCAAGGTTGGCGAAGGTCCCGCTACTGGAGAGATGACCGAGATGTTGCGAAAATCCGAACATCTTCGCCAGCGCCGCAACCGCCTCGAACTCCATCGCGGAGCTGGCACGGCCGCCGTCGAGCGCATGGTTGTTCGGGTTCACCGACATCGCCAACGCATAAGCCGCGCGCGCAATGGGATGCGGCGGCTTCAGCATCTGACCCGCATACAAGGGATGCGCATAGGGATCGTTATCCTGTAGCCGCTCGGCCGCTTCGCCCAGGATTGCTGCAGCGTCTTCGCCTAGCAGTGGAGACGGGCTCGCTGGGAGTCGCGCAAAACCCTCTTCAAGCTTTGCCTGCGCGTCCCCCAGACGCTTCAGGAATTGGTCCCTTTGCGCGTCGGGTTGGGTCATCGGGTGAGGAAGCCCAGCTTGGCCGCATAGCCCGCAATCCCGGCCAGGACCAGCGCCAGCACTGTCCACGGACCTGCGCTGCGGATGCGTTTCCGCAACGCTTCGATCAGCAGAATTACGACGAACAACAGGATCATCAGCAGAACGCCATCCCAGATGAAGATGCGGGTTCCGTCAGGCGTAGTGCCAACTACATGCTCCATATGGAAGGGCGGGAAGAAACTGCCCGCGGCAAACACAAGCCCAAACAGTACAAACTGCAGCAGTGCGAAAAACACATTCTTGATCAAGATCGCTCCTCGAAACAGGTTCTATATCCGGCTCAACAATCTTAGAACCTGCTGCCCAACCTTGCGAGGCGAAATCAATGCCCTGGGAATAAGACGTCAAGGCCCAAATCATGGCATGGGAGCCAGTTCGGCCATCGCGGCGAGGCGCCTCTCGGTGGCAGCCGCCTCGATCTCGCTGTTTACAGCGCCGCCGAGCAGAAGCATCAGGCCACTGAGATAGAACCATGTCAGCAGGATGATGACCGCGCCGAGCGAGCCGTAGATAGCTGGATAGCTGTTGAAAAAATGAAGGTACAGGCGCAGGCCGACCGACGCGAGCAGCCAGCCGACGATTCCGATTGCGCTTCCGGGGGTGAGCCATCGCCACTGCCTCTGTTTCACGTCGGGCGCCCAGTAGTAGATAAGCGCGAAGAGCAACGCGAGCAGTCCGGTCGCGACCATCCAGCCGAGAATGCGGATCACCACGGCGATGGGATCGGCGATCATGGGATGCGCAATGTGCAGGCTGGTAAGGCGCGCGAAGAAATCCGCGGCCAGCAGCACGCTGAGGATCGCGGTAATCAGCAGCGAGAGCATTGTGCTGATCAGCACCGCTGTTCCGCGCACCTGCCAATAGGGCCGCGTCGGCTTGATCTTGTAGACGGCGTTCATCGAGTCCTGAATCGCGGAGAAACCCGCGGACGCAGCCCACAGCGCAATGGCCAGCCCGAAGGTGACCTTCTTGCCATTTGAAGCCGCAGTGATCTGGTTGAATGTCTGGAAGACAATGCCATAGGCCGACGGCGGGATCACAATCGACATGTAATGCAGCAGGCGGTCGTAGTTCTCTGAGGCGTGGCGCGCGGTGAGCCCCACAATGGACGACGCGCTGACCAGAGTGGGAAATAGAGCGAAAAGAAACCAGTAGCCAAGCTCTGCGGCGCTACCGAAGAGGTTGTCATTCAGCAGTGCGTTCCAGGTGCGCCGAATGATGATGCCGACCGGAACTCCCTGCAAGTCCCACAGCGAGTGGAGTGGCCGCCACGAGACGCAGTCCCGGATCAACTGTTCGAAGACGTCAGGCGGCTTATCGAGGGTGGGGTCCTTGACCGGCAACGGGGGCGCTCCTCAATCCCGGTACGCGGTCCTGACGCCTTGCATATGACATCACTCGCCAGCCCGGATGCGCACCTGATAGATAGATGCGGGTTAGCCTCGTCGAGGCGTTCGCTGATCGCTGCGAGGTGGTTGCCGAGCCCTCATGGCTTCGTAAACCGGGTCTGCTGCTTCTCGCGATGCCGCTCGATCGCGAGCTCGATCAGGCGGTCGATGAGCTTTTTGTAAGGCACGCCGCTCGCCTGCCACAGCTTCGGGTACATGGAGATGCTGGTGAAGCCGGGCATGGTGTTGATCTCGTTCAGGAAGATGGCGGGCTTTTTGACCTTGCGGCCCTTGCCGTCGCGGGGCGGCTCCATCAGGAAATCCACGCGAGCGAGGCCCGCGCAGTCGCAGGCCCGGAAAGCCGCGATTGCCATCTCGCGAATCTGCTTCGACTCGGACTTGCTAAGCTTCGCGGGAATGATGGGGATGGAGGGATTCTCCGACGACTCGTACTTCGATTCATAGTCGTAAAACTCTTTGTTTGGGACGATCTCGCCGACCATTGACCCCTCGGGCGCATCGTTGCCCAACACCGCGACCTCGAACTCGCGTGCCTTGACGCCGGGGCCGCCAACCCCCTGTTCGACAACCAGTTTGCGGTCAAAGCTGGCGGCGAGGTCGAGCGCTGCGGCCAGTTCACCGCGAGCTTTGACTTTTGAAATGCCTACCGAAGAGCCTAAATTCGCAGGTTTGACGAAGACCGGGTAGGCTAACGTCTTTTCGATCCGCTTTGTGCAGCGTTTCGGGTCGGCGCGCCACTCACTCCGCAGCAGGGTGACGTAGGGCGTCTGCGGCAGGCCGGCGGCAGCGAAGAGGCGCTTCATCGCGTCCTTGTCCATGGCGGCGGACGAGCCGAGCACGCCAGAGCCAACGTAGGCGACGTCGGCCAGCTCGAACAGTCCCTGGATGGTGCCGTCCTCGCCGAACGTGCCGTGCAGCGCCGGGAAGACGACATCGAGGGACGAGGCGAGCGGGTTGCCCGGCTGCGCAAGTTCTGCACTGGAGACATGCTGTAGGGAATCCGTGGCGCGCCGTTGCGGAGTCATCGGCGGAATGTGAAGCTCCTCGCCGCTGCGCAGAACGGCGGCGGCAGCAGCGAATTCGGGGTCAGCCTCGGAGATGTATTCCGGCGTTGCGGCACGGGAGACAGCCGGCTGCGCAAGTGGATTGCTGGCGAGCAGAAGGTCGGCCGCGCCGCCGGTAAGCCAGCGGCCGCGCTTGTCGATGCCGATGGGCACCACCTCGTACTTTTTGTGGTCGATGGCCTTGAGGATGGAGGCGGCGGAGAGCAGCGAGACTTCGTGCTCACCCGAGCGGCCGCCGAAGAGAATGCCGATGCGTAGTTTCTTCTTCATGGTCTCGATAAGACTACGGCCAAACTACGGTGGAGGCGAATTTGAGTCGCGGATAACCTTCAGCGCCTTCCACTAAAGGTATGGATGAGGCGGCGATCTCGCTTCGACGGGCGCCTTGGCGGGCTGAAATCGATTGGGCCGAGCAGACGGCGCGCTTCCGCAGCCTTGCGGCGCGACTCGACGCTGGCTTCGGTCTCACGGTAGAGCGCCTGGGCAACGGCTGCCGGGCCACGTTGCTGGCTAAGCGCCAGCACCTCGATTTCGAACTCGGCTGCCTCGTTCTTGATCTGCAGCGTGTCACCGGCGCGGACCTCGCGGGCAGGCTTGGCGCGGACACCGTTTGACGTGATGCGCCCCATCTCGCAGGCCTTGGAGGCCAGCTCGCGCGTCTTGAAGAAGCGCGCCGCCCACAGCCATTTGTCGATACGCGTGCCGTCCATGCGTCTATCTTACGGTCGGGGCCAATCAGTGTTAAGTTCTAGGGATGCCGGAGCTGCCTGACATCGCTGCGTATCTACATGCGCTGGAGCCGAGGGTTGTGGGGCAGCCGCTGTTGGAGGCACGGCTGGCGAGCGCGTTTCTGCTGCGAACGGTTGAGCCGCCACTCAAGAGTGTCGAGGGCCGCGTGGTGCGCGAACTGCGGCGAATCGGTAAACGTATCGCCTTCGGTCTCGACAATGGCGAGTGGCTGGTGCTGCACTTGATGATCGCGGGGCGGCTGCACTGGCGCGCTGCGGGTGCCAAGCTTGCGGGGCGGAATGCGTTGGCGGCGTTCGACTTTCCCAACGGGTCGCTGGTGCTGACAGAAGCGGGGTCGAAACGACGGGCGTCGCTGCATGTGCTGGCGGACGAGGCGGGGCTGGCGGCGGCCGATCCGGGCGGGATCGATGTGCTGGCGAGCGGGCTCGATGACTTTCGCGCGGCGCTGAACACGGAGAACCGGACGCTGAAGCGGGCGCTGACCGATCCCCGGATTGTGAGCGGGATTGGGAATGCGTACTCGGATGAGATTCTGCATGCGGCTCGGCTCTCGCCGATTGCGCTGACGTCCAAGCTGACGGCCGAAGAGTGGAAGCGGCTGTATCAAGCCACTCGGGTGACGCTTTTGCTGTGGATAGAAAGGTTGAACGGCGAGGCCGAGGTCGCGTTTCCCGAGAAGGTGACGGCGTTCCGCGAAGAGATGGCCGTGCATGGGCGGTTCGGCAAGCCGTGCCCACGGTGCGGATCGCCGGTGCAACGCATCCGCTATGCGGACAACGAGACGAACTACTGCGCGGAGTGCCAGACCGGCGGCAAGGTGCTCGCGGACCGCAGCCTATCGCGGCTGCTGGGGAAGGACTGGCCGCGGACCCTGGATGAGTTGGAGGCGCTGAAACGCAAGTAAGGCGCGCGTGACAGCTCAATTCATGTAAGAGTATGTGCCGCAGACGTCGGCTGAATTCGCCAGCGCATCGAGGGCAAAGAGCGGCGGTTTCTGTCCTGAGTAGAAGGCCAGTTGCAGAGAGTGCCCCACTACGTAAGTAGCCATCCATTCGGTATCCTCCGCGCCACAGAGGCTGTTTTT
>Ga0302198_10006144_pt1 | contig 10887 bp, 8 predicted proteins | sample II_Bog_N2_2_FD_193521 | JGI IMG/M metagenome (GOLD analysis project Ga0302198, IMG submission 193521) | Peat permafrost microbial communities from Stordalen Mire near Abisko, Sweden - II_Bog_N2_2 | ecosystem: Environmental > Terrestrial > Soil > Wetlands > Peat | place: Sweden: Abisko, Stordalen... | reverse complement strand
TCAAGCCCGAATACTATGCGTTTGCGGAGGGCGGCCGCTGGACCGGGCAGGGCCGCGACCCGACGATGGATTCGCTCAAGTTCATGGACGTGGCGCGGACGATCTCCGGGTCGCTCAAGGAACAGGCCTATTACCCGACCCGAGACCCGAAGGACACCCGGCTCCTGATCGTCGTCTACTGGGGAAAGACGCGGACACCGGGCAGCATGGAGGATTCGGTCGCTGCTCAGAACCTGCAGGTCACGGACGCGAAGGCCGCCGCGGAAAAGGACCTAGACAAGCAGAAGCTCATGGCTGCAAACGTCGAACACTCCCTTACCGGCGCCGGGATGGGGTGCGGCCGCGTCCAGACCGTGGCTGACAACGACCAGATCACGACGCGGCTCGATTCGCAAAGTGCCTCGAATGGCGCCTTCGCCGTTCTTGCCGCCGAGAACAATGCGCGCGACCAGCTGGACGCGCAGAACGCGATGATGCTGGGATTTGACAGGGCTATCAGCGAAACCCAGGGCCTGGTGGGCACGCCCCTAGAGCACCGCAGGACGGACCTTTTCCAGGAGATCGAGCAGCAACGCTATTTTGTCGTCCTGATGGCCTATGACTTCCAGCTCATGTGGAAGGGGAAGAAGCACAAGCTGCTCTGGGAAACCCGCTTTAGCGTGCCCCAGAGGGGCAAGGGCTTTGACGGGTACCTGGTGGCCATGACCCAGCAGGCCTCGAAGTACTTCGGGCGGAACAGCCGCGGCTTGGAGCACGTCGATCTGCCCGAGGGCCGGGTCGAGGTGGGCGACATCAAGTCGCTGGGCGTCGTGATGGACAAGTAGCCCCGGCCCTGGGAGCCCGAGGCGCTGCTGCCCGAGGGAAATCGGCGCTCGACCGATTCCGAGGGCTCTTCCAGCATTCTGGCCCCTTAAATTCCCGTGTCTGATCAGCCCGAAAAAAAGACCCCCATCCTCGAGGACGCGGGAACGGCGACCCTTCCTGCGCGGGCCGAGCCCCTCGTTGTGCGCGACCGCTTTGAGCGGGCCCCGGGTGTCGTCTTCGCAACCATTTGGAGCGAATTCAAGGTGCGCTTCTACGGCAAGACCGAGGCGCCTGAGGCGGAGTTCCAGATCCGCAAGGACAAGCTCCCGTCGATCTCCCCTGACGGACCCATCATCGCGGAGCTGGGGGGCGAGTCGAAGGTGGAGACGACCGCGGCCGCAGCGTTTTCGCGCCTGCGCATCCAGGGGAAGGGCCCCCTCGCCTGGAATGGAAAGCACGAGATCTTTAGTCCGGTTCACACCCCATAGCCCAAGCGATCCCGGGCGAGGCGTCCGGCCGCGGCATTCCTCCATGAAAACTCCGCCTCGTGTTCCCCTTCTGGTTTTTCAGCTGCTGCTCGCGGCACGCCTGACTGCGGCGCCTGTGGACGACGTCTACCTGTTGGGCGCCGACTCGGAGGTCCATCCCGGGGTTCCCCAGGGCACGGTGACCGGATGGGAGAAGCTCCCGAGCGAGGCGTACCCCGGCACGCTGCACGACTTCTGCGTCTACGTGCCCGCACAATACGATCCCGCGGTCCCGGCCTCGCTCATGATCTTCCAGGACGGCCATGCGTGGGCCCTGGCGACCGGGGAATTGAGGGCCCCCACCGTGCTCGATAACTTGATCTACCGCCGCGAGATGCCAGTGACGATTGCGGTCTTTATAAACCCGGGTCGTCGGCCGGACCAACCGGAGGCCTCATCGAAGGACTGGGGCGACAAGTCGACCAACCGGTCGCAGGAATACAATTCCCTGGATGACAAGTATGCCCATGTGATCGTGGACGAGCTGCTGCCGGTGCTCGCGAAGCGCTACACCCTTTCCACCAACCCCGATGACCGCGCCATCGCCGGGGCAAGCTCCGGCGCGATCGCCGCCTTCACGGTCGCATGGCACCGGCCCGACCAGTTCCACAAGGTGCTGAGCACCATCGGGAGCTTCGTGAACCTGCGGGGCGGCCATGCCTACCCGGACTTGATCCGGGCCGGCGAGAGAAAGCCCCTGCGCGTATACCTGCTGGACGGCGTGAACGACAACCGGGGCGTGCGGGGCGGCGCCGCAGAGTCGTCCTACGACCCGGAGCGCGATTGGCACGCCCAGAATATCCGGATGCTGGCGGCGCTCACGGAAAAGGGCTACGACGTGAACTATTGCTGGGGCATCGGCACCCACTCGCAGAAGCAGGCGGGAGCTGAGCTTCCAGAGATGCTGCGCTGGCTCTGGCGCGACTACCCGAGGACGGACGACCCCCATGACAAGGGCGGAAACCGGGCGCTGTTCGGCGTGGGCGCCCGGGCCCCGGCGCCCACGCCGGCACCCTCAAAGCCGTAGGGTGCCAGCCGGGGGGGCCGCGGCCCTATTCGGCGCGGTACAGGGTGCAGGTCTCGATCCCGGGCTCCCAGGAGCTGAAACGCCACGCCCTGCCCTGGTCGTCCTCGTCCCCATTCAGGCGCCGCCCGGGCACCCAGACGCCGTCCCTGAATACGCCCTCGGTGACCGCTGCGATCCCCACCCTTCCCTTGATCGACTCGGGATTGCGGAAAATCACGCGGAACCCGCTCCCGGCCCCGAGGTATTCCCCGGGGGCGGTGGCCATCACCAGGCCCGCGCCCCGCTCCGCACGGTGGCCGAAGAGCTCGTCCAGGCTGATCTCGAGCACCGCCCCTCCAAGTTCCACCGCCCTCGAGGGATGCTCCTTGTCCAAGTTGAATCCGACCAGGTCGCCCGACTCCTGGTGCTGGAGCACAAGGGGGGCAATCTGCCGCAGGATCGCATAGGCTTTCCCAATCGCCGCGCGGTCCGCCTCGGGCACAGCGGAGGCCGTCGGCGGGTTCGCCTCGATCGCGAAGGGTGAAAACCCAATCAACCCGAAGCTGCCCACCGCGAGGTACAGGTTGCGCGCGGCCTCCGCATTGCGGTTGGTCTCGGGGATGAAGAGCGGGTTCGAGCAACGGGTGAAGAGCCGGCAGCGCTCCTCGAAATTGGAGGCGTAGAGGTCTGGGGCCAGGAGGGAGAGGTGGGGCGCCGCCGCCTTCCAGAAGTTGAGCACCTCGGCCAGCGGACCGCCGCTCGGAAAGTCCCCGGGCTTGGCATTGGGCTCGTTCAGCCAGGCGTTGGCATAGAGCGGAATCGGATACGCCGCGGCGCCCGCGGCCGCAACACGGTCCACATACCGCGCGTAATGCCACGCCATGAACATCTGGTCGGTCGCGGACCCCGCCCCAAACACCTCCGTCCAGGTGCCCGCCGTCCTCGAGCCGTTAGCCTCCCATCGGGCGCGCAGTTCCGGCACCAGGTCCTGGGGGTTCGCCGCCGCGTAGCGGAACCAATCCTCGGGGACCGGCCCGTTGAACGCCGCATCCGCCAGGGGCGAGCGGTCCCGGGAATCTCCGAGGATCCCGACCTCGTTCTCGACCTGAACGATCAGGACGGTGTGCTCCCCGGCGTCGAACTTGGCCAGGTGCCTCATCAAGGCCCCGAAGGCGCGCGCATCGGCCGCCGCGCTATCCGCCCCGAGGGGCGAGAGCACCTCGGGCTCCTCGCCGCCCTGGAGCCTTACGCGCGGGAACCGGTGAACATCGCTTTTCACCCATGCCGGCACATAGCTCGACATGCCGTTCTTCCAACTCGCAAACCAGAGGAGGCCCAGGTGCATCCGGTGCGCCCGCGCCTGCAGGATCAGGCCGTCAAGGACGCGGAAATCGAAGCGCCCCTCCTCCGGCTCGACCATCTCCCAGGAGACGCCTGCGAGCACCGTGTTGAGATTTTGCGCCTCAAGCCGCTCCCAGATGGGGCCCATGTAGTCGAGGCTCGAGGCGCTCGAGTTCCTGAGCTCGCCGCCAAGGATAAGGAAGGGCCTGCCGTCAACGAAGAGCTGCATGGCGTGGCCCACGCGCCGAAGCTGGGGCGTCCCTTCAGAGAGCGGGCCAGCAAGGGACGGAGGGGATACTGCGAAAAACGCCGCGGCGCAGAGGACGCAGGCTGCTACCGTGAGGCGCTGCAAAACGGCAGGGGATTTCATAGGGTGTGGCCCCTAGGCTAAGACCGCCTCCCGAGAAAAGGCCAACCCGTTATAAAACCCAGCGCCGTCAGCAGGGCTGGTGACCCCAATCCTTTTCCTTAAGCTCCTTTTCAAAGAGAGCCATCTGCTCCTCTGGCGTCAGGGGCTTCGCGCCGGGCCCCTCCGGATCACTCGGGGCCTCAGCCGCCCCAGGCAGGGCGGGCTGACCGGCGCCCTCGTGCGGGGGAACCTTGTCTGCTGGGGGATCCTCCTTCATGCCTCCACGTTAGCACCCCACGAAGCGCCTGTCACTAATCTCTCTCTTGAATACTCCCTCAGTGCGGCGTTATCAGAAGAGCTGTAACTTGAAGCTCGCACAGTACCGGGCTTGAGTACCCGAATCGTTCACTCGCCTATTTGCGCCTCAAACCCAGCAAATCGCCATGCCTAATCCCTTTGTCCACGTCGAGCTCAACACCACCAACCTTCCCAAGGCGAAGGCGTTCTACGGCAAGCTGTTCAAGTGGAAGTTGGCAGAGCAGCCGATGCCAACGCCCGGCGAAGCCTACACCACCATAGCCGTCGGGAAAGGGATGGGTGGGGGCATGATGTCGCGGATGCCTCCCGGGGAGTCGTCCGCATGGATGCCCTACGTCCTGGTCGATGACATCGACGCGGCCACCAAGAGGGCGCGGCGCCTCGGCGCCAGGATCTCTTTGGGCGTGACCGAGGTCAAAGGGATGGGCTGGCTAAGCATGATCATCGACCCCACGGGTGCAAAGTTGGGGTTATGGGAACCCAAGGAAATGTAGGCCTCCAAGGCGACGCCCTCACAGATCGGCAAACTGCAGCAAGCGCTCCCCCGCGCCAAGGGAGCCCACCGATGAATAAACGGCAGTCCCGAGGGAATGGATGCTCACGGGCTTCAGCAGCAGGCGGGACACTCCTACCGCCTGCAGCCTCTCGGCGGTCAGGGAGTTCATGTAGCCGGACATCAGCATGATCAGGAGACCGGGGCTGGCCTGCCGGAGCTCCCTAGCAGGAAAGAGCCCGCTCTTCCCGGGCATTGTCTGGTCGGTAATCACCAGCTGGAACCTCCCGGGGTCGGAGACCACCATGGAAAGAGCGTCCGCGGGCTTTGTGGTATACTCGACCTCATACCCGAGCGCCGTAAGCGTTTCTTGGCAAAGGCGCGCAAGCATCTCCTCGTCATCCACGATGAGCACGCTCTCGCCGCCACCGCGCGGCGTGGGCCCCTCCTCATCGTCGATAGTGGCCACCGCCCCGGCATGTTCGGGGAAATAGAGCCGGAAAGACGTCCCGACATCGGGCTTGCTCTCCACCTGGACGGCGCCGTCATGGCCCTCCATGATGCCCCGCACCACGCCGAGCCCCAGGCCCGTCCCCTCCCCCGCCGGCTTCGTCGTGAAGAACGGCTCGAAGATCCTGAGCATCGTAGCGGGATGCATTCCGCAACCGGTATCCGTCTCGGTCATCAGCGCGAAGACGCCAGGCTTAATGCGCAGCTGGGCCGCCGTCCGCTCCGTCACCACGCATCGCTCGAGCGTCACGCGGAGGGAGCCCTGGGAATCCCTCATGGCATGCCAGGCATTGGTCCCAAGGTTCATCAGGATCTGGTGGATCTGGTTTGCATCGGCAAACACCGGGGGCGCGTCCTCCGAGACGAGCTGTTTGAACTCGATTGCCGACGGGATCGTGACCCGCAGGAGCTTCAGGCTCTCGGCAACGATCGGCTGAAGCGTGATTGCCCTGCGTTCCTGCGGCTGCTGGCGGCTAAAGGTGAGGAGCTGCCGCACCAGGTCGCTCGCGCGGTGGGCGGCCCTCAACACCGCCGCAAGGTGCTCTCGCACTTTGGGATTCTCCTGCAGCCTCATGAGCGAGAGCTCGGTGTAGCCGCTAATCGCCATCAGGATGTTGTTAAAGTCGTGCGCGACGCCCCCCGAGAACTGGCCAAGGACCTACATCTTCTGCGCCTGCAGGAAGTGCTCCTCGAGCCGTTTGCGCTCGGTGACGTCCCCCGCAGAGCAGTGGACCACCTGGTTGGACGCGACCGGGAAGAACAGCCACGCGCTGGTCCTTCCGCTGACCTGGGTCTCCAGGCGCACCGTCTTCGACAGGGACAGGCATTCCCGCGTGATCTCGAGGATGTTTCCGGGAAGAATCTGCCCGGGTGTCTGCGCGCCCAGGGAGAGCGCCATCTCGCCGGCGGCGTCATTGAAGTAGCTGACCTCGCCCGTCGCTGAAAGCTCCAGTACGGGATTGGGGTTATAGTGCGCGAAGGCCGCCTGCCTCTGGATCTCCCTCTCCGCCTGTTTGCGGCCCGTGATGTCCTGCGCTACCATGATGAAGGATGAAGGGGCGCCCGCGGACGAACCCATCGCGGAGGTGGCAACGCTCACCCAGACTATCGAGCCGTCCCTGCGCACGAAGCGCTTCTCCTGGGTGAACTCTCGGAGGGTCCCGTTTCCGAGCGAATCCATTTCCGCGGAGTTTAGGCCCACGTCCTGCTCGTGGGTCACCTCAGGGCATGACAGCCGGACCATCTCTTCCTCGGCGTAGCCAAGGATCTCGCAGAAACGATGGTTGACGCGGACGAAGCGCTCCGAGGAAAGGTCGCACTGGGCCACCCCCACCGCGGCCTGGTCAAAGATGACCTTAAGCCACTGCTCGCTTTCCCTGAGCGCCACCTCGGCGAGCTTTCGCTCGGTGAGGTCCTGGATCGTGCCGGACTCCCGGACCGGGCGCCCTGCCTCGTCGAGCGTCGTCTCGGCGATCTATTGAAGGTACCTCACCTCGCCCGTGCACCGGACAATGCGATGCTCGATCTCTGCCCGTCGCGAGGGCTCCAAAAAGGTCCTCTTCATCTCCCGGTGAACACGCTCGCGGTCCCCGGGATGAATCATGCTGTCGAACGTGGCCGCGCTCGGCGGAAATTCCTCCCTCGAGATCCCGAGGATCCGGAAGACCTCCTCCGACCAAACCAGACGGCCCGTGTTCAGGTCCAGCTCCCAGTCCCCGAGACTCATGATGCGCTGGGAGTTTTCCAGCCGCGCCAGGTTCATGATCGTCCCATGAAGGTGGAGGAGGCGCATCTCGAGCATGTTGTGAACCCTTATCAGCACCTCCGGCAGATCGAACGGCTTGCTCACGAAATCCTTGGCGCCTGCCTCGAGCGCTCGAAGCTTCTGGTCCGGCTGGGCGGTGATCACGAGGACCGGCATCTCGTTGCCGCCCTCGACCTCCTTTAGCCCCTCCAGCACCTGGAACCCATCCATGCCGGGCATCTGGAGGTCGAGCAGGATCAGGTGGTAGCGGTTCTTCTCGTAAAGCCCGCACACCTCGACGGGGTTCCGCGTGGAGGAAACGTTCAAGTATCCCGCGCCGCGAAGCACCTGCTCCAGCAGGAGGACGTTGGCCTTCAGGTCATCGACCACCAGGATTTTGGCCCTGAGGATGTCGGAGTCCCGAATCATCGCGTGAGCGCCACGCCATTTCCCCTGCTTGCCCCTCTTTCCGAGAATTCGAGCGCCTCGTCGAGTGCCTCGGTGAATTCCTTTATCCGTATGGGTTTGGTGATGTAGCGGAAGAAGCCTGCCTCAAGACCCTTCTCAATGTCCCGCTGCATCGCGTTGGCGCTGAGCGCGACCACGGGGATGTGCGCGGTTAGGGGGTCGACGAGCAGCATCTTCATCGCGTCTATTCCGCTTATGCCCGGCAGGTTGATATCCATCAGGATCACGTCGGGCCGGAAGTCATGGGCGATCGAGATGCCGAGGGTCCCGTTGACCGCGGTCAGAAGCCGCAGGTTCGGCAAGCGGGAGACGATCTCCTCCACGAGCGTCATGTTCGCGGGGTTGTCCTCGATATAGAGCAGGGTCCGTTGGCAGATCTCGGCCCCAGACTGGGGAGTCGCCTTCGCCAAGTGTTCGGCTTGATCCTCGGGAATCTCGGGCGGACCCGACGCCGGTAGATCCACCCAGAACACGCTTCCAGTCCCGAATGTGCTCTCGGCGCCGAGGTTTCCCTCGATGAGCTCGGCCAGCTTCTTTGTGACCACGAGTCCGATGCCCGTTCCCGCAACGCTGCCCGCTTCCTGCCCCAGCCGGTTGAAGGGCTGGAAAAGCTGCGCGACCTTCTCGGGCTTTAGCCCGGCTCCCGAATCCTTCACGCTGATTCGAATCATGTCCTGGCCGCAAGCGACGCAATCGACCACAACAGTGCCGTTCTCCTTATTGTATTTGATAGCGTTGGAAACCAGGTTGATCACGATCTGCTTTAGCCTCGTCCTGTCGGCCTTCACGTAGCTCGGCAGCTCAAAGCTGGGGAATGTCATGATGATCCCCCGCTTCTGGGCCAGTGAGTCCATCATCTCCCTGCACTCGGAGAGGATCTCCGAGAGCGACACGGGCTCCAATGAGAGCGACACCCTCCCTGATTCGATCACCGCGAGGTCAAGGATCTCGTTGATCAGGTTAAGGAGGTGCCATCCGGCCTGGAGGATCTGGCTGATGCGCCCGGCCTGCGATGGCGTCGGGGCCGGGGTGGAGGACTCCATGAGCTGGGCGAAACCGAGGATCGCGTTAAGCGGGCTGCGGAGCTCGTGGCTCATGTTCGAAAGGAAGTCCGACTTCGCGAGGTTGGCTTTTTCCGCCGCGGCCTTGGCGCGCTGGAGCTCGGAATTGGACTCCTGGAGCGCGTGCTCGAAATGCTTGCGCTCCGTCACGTCTCGGGCTGCTGCGAAAACGCCCTGCAGCCTGCGGTCGCGGTCGTAGAACGTGCTCGCGTTGTAGGATACCACGGTCTCCCTGCCGTCCCTGGCGCGCGCCGTCAGCTCGTAGTTGGAGAGACTCTTCTCGCTCAGGACGAGCTTTATGCCCGATTCCGCGCGCTCCGAATCGGTGAAGAAGTCCTTGAACGGCGCGCCGATCAGCTCGTCGCGCGAGCAGCCCGTGAGCGCCTCCATCTGCTTGTTGACGTCCGTGATTATCCCCGAGGGGTTGGTTGTCATGATCGCGTCGATGTTGGACTCGATGAGCGACCTTGTGTAGAACTGCTGGTCCCTGAGGCGCTGATCGAGCACCTTCTGCTCCGCCTCCACCTGCTTGCGCGCGGTGTTGTCCGTTCCGATGAGAAGGAACCCGATGATCGCATTCTTCGCGTCCCTTAGGGCCGTGACCGATACGACCGCCGGGAACCGGCTCCCGTCCTTGCGGATGTAGGTCAGCTCATAGATGTCCTCGATTCCGCGCGAGGCCTTGAAGACGAGCGCCTCGAACCCGGGCGTTATCGGGGTCTTAAGCTCGGCGCTCAGGGCCTTTGCCCGCGCAATAACCTCCTGGGGATCGGAGATGTCGGCAGGCGTAATCTTGTTGAGCACCTCGGCCGCCGTGTAGCCGAGCATCCGCTCCGCACCCACGTTGAAGATTTGGATGACGCCGTTCTCGTCCGTGGCAATGCTCGAGAAATTCTCGCTGTTAAAGATGGCGCTCTGGAGCGCGCCCGCCTTCAGGAGCGCCTCGGCCGTCTGTTTTCGGGCGGTGATATCCCGAAGGATTCCCGTGAAGTGTCGCTGTCCGCTAAGCCACATCTCGCTCACCGCGATCTCCACGGGGAACTCCGCCCCGTCCTTGCGCCGGCCGACGACCTCACGGCCGATGCCCGCGGCGCGCGCCTCGTCGCTCACGCCAAAGAACTCCAGGGTGTTGTCCCGCTGCTCCACGCCCAGTTCGGGTATGATGGTGCTGAATTTCCGTCCGATCAACTCGGCGGCCGTGTAGCCGAACATCCGCTCGGCCCCGGGATTGGTCGTCTCGATGACCCCGTCGCTCGCCTGGAGCGTGACAATCCCGTCGGCCACGGAATTGAGGATGGTCTGGATGAGCGCAACACTGTCCCTGCCGGACTGCTGCGCAGCGAACTCCTTTGTGACGTCGCGGAACACCAGGACCGCCCCGACCACCCGATTGTCCCGGTCGTGCATGGGAGCGCAGCTGTCCGCAATCGCGCACTCGCTGCCGTCCTTAGCGATGAGGATCGTGTGGTTCGCCAGGCCCTGGATGGTGCCATGCGCGAGCGTCTCCACGACGGGCACGACGCACGGCAGGCGGGTCTCGTGGTTTACGATCCGGAAAATCTCGTCGATCGGCCGCTTCGTGGCGTCCGCCAGCATCCAGCCGGTAAGCTGCTCGGCCACGGGGTTAAGGTAGGTGACCCGGCCCTCGGCGTCGGTGGCGATCAGGCCGTCGCCAATCGAGTGGACGATCACGGAAAGCTTCTCCTCGCTGGCGTGCAGCGACGCGTTTGCCCTCTCGAGCTTCGTGCTCGTCTCCTTCTGGGCCTCGAGGAGCTGCTTCGTCTCGGCGTGCACCAGGTCCTTCAGCCGGTTTTTGCCCTCCCGATACACGAGGTAGGAGAAGAGGAGCGTCAGGACCAGCAAGAGAGCGCTGCAGGCCAGGATGCTCAGGAAGAGGAACCGCATCTGCGACTGGAACTGCTCCTCCTGCGCCGAAAGGGTCGACTCCTCGATCTGCACGAAGGCGGCCAGCTGGGCGCGGATGTCATCCATGATCCTCTTACCCAACCCGGCGCTGACCTCGGCCGCGGCGGCCTCTCGGCCCTGGCTCCCCACGATGTCGATGATGCGCGCCAACTCCTCCATCTTCGCATTTATAAGGGGGGCCGCGGCGTCCAGGTGCTCGCTCGCCGACGGGCTTGTTGCCATCGAGCGCAGTTTTTCCAGGTCGGCCCCAATCCTGCCGCGCACGGAATAATACGGCTCGAGGAAGGCCTGGTTGCCGGTCAGCACGAATCCGCGCTGCCCGGTTTCAGCGTCCTTGAGT
>Ga0302198_10006131_pt1 | contig 10902 bp, 8 predicted proteins | sample II_Bog_N2_2_FD_193521 | JGI IMG/M metagenome (GOLD analysis project Ga0302198, IMG submission 193521) | Peat permafrost microbial communities from Stordalen Mire near Abisko, Sweden - II_Bog_N2_2 | ecosystem: Environmental > Terrestrial > Soil > Wetlands > Peat | place: Sweden: Abisko, Stordalen... | reverse complement strand
CAAATCGTTCAGGAAAACGTGGTCCATCGGCTCGCAGGTATCGCGCAACCACTTTTTCAGCTGCACGAAATCGGCCAGCATGCCGATCGAATCCAGCTTTTCTCCGCGCACGATCACCTGGACTTTGTAATTGTGCCCGTGCACGTTTTCACACTTGCCCCTATAATGGCGCAAGGCGTGACCCGCGGCGAATGTGTGCTCAACGGCAACTTCAAACATGAAAGAAACTCTCTACTTTCGCGAAATCCATGGAAAAACCGTAATCCGGCAGACTGTCGAAAAAAACCTGGCCGTAGCGTTGCTTCGTAATCCGGTGGTCCAGCAGCGCCAGCACTCCCCGGTCCGCCCGTGTGCGGATTAGCCGTCCGAAACCCTGCTTCAGCGCGATAGCGGCTTGCGGAATCTGGTAATCATAGAAAGGATTCCCGCCCGCCTCACGCACATTGCGAACGCGCGCCTCCACCACCGGATCGCTCGGCACCGCGAACGGCAACTTATCAATAATAACGCAGCTCAACTGCTCGCCCGGCACGTCCACACCCTGCCAGAACGAAGATGTTGCAAACAAAACGCAGTTCGGCGTCTCGCGAAATTCGTCCAGCAGCGCGGTACGCGGCCCCGTTCCCTGCGTCAAAACGGGAAACTCCACCATCAGGCTGACCCGGTCGTGAATCTGCCGCATCTGCATATAACTCGTGAAAAGCACGAACGCCCGGCCCTGGCTGGCATTCAGAATCTTCGCGATCTCTTCGCTCGCAGCCTTCACCCACGCCGGATCGCCCGGCGCCGGCAGATTCTGCGGGATATACAGCAGCGCCTGGCTCTGATAATCGAAGTGGCTCGGCACAATCAGGGTGCGCGCATCGCCCAGGCCCAGCCGCGATTCCACGTATTCGAAGCTGCCGGCCACGGCCAGCGTCGCCGAAGTCAGCACCGCCGAATCCACCTTGCTCCAGAGGAATTCGCGCAGCAGATCGGCCACGTCGATGGGCGTCGCCTGCAGGAAAACGCCCCGGCTGCGCCTTTCCGTCCAGTGAACGAAGCCCGGATTATCGCCCTCGATCATGAACTGGATCGCGGTGCGCATTTCGCTTGCCCGCCGGAACAGCGGGATCACTTCCTGGGGCGCGTCGTGGATCAGTTTCAGATGCCCGGCGAGCAGATCGAACGCCGTCAGCAGATCCTGATAGAGTTCGCCATGCAACACACGAAACTCGTCGCGGCCGGTAAAGCTGGCGCGGCCATCGGCGCCCGGCAAGCGTCCAAAGAAACTGAGCGAAACTTCTTCGAGGCGAATCAGAATCCGGTCCAGTTCTTCGGAGCCGAACTTGCGGATTCGCGACAGGGCCGCAATATCGCGCCGCAGATCCAGCACCTTATACGTGCTCACGGCGAAGCCGAAGTACTGCCCAGCCACGTCTTCAATTTCGTGCGCTTCATCGAAAATCACGGCGTTGTAATCGGGCAGAATCTGGGCCTGGTCCGCGCGACGCACCGCCAGATCGGCGAAAAAGAGATGGTGATTGACGATGATGATGTCGGCTTCCGCGGCGCGCTGGTGCATCAGCGTAATGAAGCAGCGCTCGAACTGGCTGCATTTGGAGCCGCCGCACAATTCCGAACGCGCGTCGATCTTCGCCCAGGCCGAGCTGTTCTCCGGCAGCGCAGTCACCTCGGCGCGGTCCCCGGTCTCGGTGGTCTTCTCCCACTCCTGAATAATCTGGAAGTCGGCCACTTCCTCCAGACCGCTCAGCACCGGCGTGCCTTCGGCATCGTAAATCTTCTGCCGGCAGGCGTAATTCGACCGGCCTTTCATATAGCAAACGCGCAGCGGACGCCCCAGCACTTTCTCAAGAAACGGGATGTCGCGAAAGAAAAGCTGCTCCTGAAGGGCCTTGGTGTTGGTGGAAATCACCACGCGCCGTCCGGAAAGTATGGCGGGAACCAGGTAGGCCAGAGTCTTCCCGGTGCCTGTGCCGGCCTCTACGATGAGCTTGCGTTTTTCCGTGAGCGCGGCTTCCACCGCGGCGGCCATTTCCATCTGGCCGGCGCGCAGTTCAAACGTGGGATGCGCCGCCGAAAGGGTGCCGCCTGGACGGAAAAACTGCCGAACCCCGTCCTTAGTTTTCCCTGAAGTCATCGCGCAAACTCAGTATAGACTCCCCGAACCAAAGGACTCCCGGCGACAATGGATATAGACATGAAAGGGAAATCGGCCGTCTACGTTGCGGCGCTGTTCATTCTGCTGGCGCGCACCGCCTGGGCCGACGATTTTCATCCGCCCGGCGGCGCCAATTACGCACACACCACCGGCAACGTCACGATACTGCCCGGCGGACGCGCGCTCAAGCCGCTCGGCAGCCAGATCGAACTCGGGCCCGGCGCATTCGGCCTCGCCATCAGCCCGAAAGGTCTCATCGGAGTTTCCGAAACAGGCTTCGAACGCTTCGGCGTTTCGGTGCTGACGCCGCATAAAGACGGCTGGAATCAGAGCCTGCTCTGGGCCGTCCCGACCGACGAACTGGACCCGCGCAGCAGGGCCGCCAAACAGCCCGATCGCTGGCAGAGCGCATCCTACGGCATCGCTTTCGATTCCGAAAAGTCCGTCTGGATTGCCGAAGGCGAGACCGGCAAGGTGCGTCTTCTCGACGCCGCCAACGGGGCGCACCGCAAGCTCATCAATATCAACTCGGGCGACTTTCACAACAGCTATACCGCCGATCTCGCCATCGATCCTGTGCGCCACATTCTCTACGCGCTCGATCAGGGCAACGATCGCCTGGTGCTGATCGATACCGTCAAGGACACGATCCTCTCGTCCGTGCCAACCGGCCACATGCCGTTCACGATTGCGCTTTCGCCGGATCGCAATACCGTATACGTTGCCAACATCGGCATCTTTCGCTACCAGGTTTTATCCGCGCCGCTGGCGTTCCCGCCGATTGCGTTTCCCTCGTCCGACCCGAATACGCGCGAAGCGAATTCCATCTGCGTCATCAATGTTCACGATGCGCAGAAGCCGGTGGTCGAGACATGGATTCGCACCGGACCGGCCATAGGCGCCACCGTGCAGAACGGTACGGGTCAACCCGCGGGAATCGCGGTGGGCGGCAGCGCGCCCACCGGAATTCTGGCAGTCGGCAACAAGCTCTACGTCTCTAACGCGCATTCCGATTCCATCAGCGTGATCTCGGTTCCCGATTACAAGGTGCTCGGTCAGATTGTCATTCGCGTTCCGTGGCTGTTGCCTCTGCGCGGCTTTCTGCCGGCCGGGATGGCGTACGATCCCGTCACGAAATGGCTGCTCGTTGCCGAAGCCGGTGTCAACGCGGTCGGCGTAATCGATACGGACCGCAACGTGGTGATCGGCCATCTTCCTGTCGGCATGTATCCGACGAGCATCGGTCTCGCCGATGGCCGCGTCTGGGTGGTGAACTCGCGCGGACGTGGCAGCGGCGCCAATGCCAGCCGTCCTTTGCAGGATCCCGACGAGCCGCGAACGTTCTATCGCGGCACCCTGACCAGTTTCACCATGCCCGCGCAGGGCGATCTCCAGAAGCTCACGGCGACTGCCTTCGCAGCCAACGGCTTCTTCGTCGAAAACACCATAGCGCCGTCGATGCCCGCGGGGATCAAGCACGTCGTTCTGATCGTGAAACAGAACCGCGCTTTCGATGAGATTCTGGGCGACGTCGGCAACGCCTCGAACGGCCAGGTGATGGCGAATGTGGCGCTCGCGCGCTATGGGATGCACGGCCGCGCCGATGGCGGCGGCACGCACTTCAGTGTGAAAGACGCGGCCATCACTCCGAACACTCACGCCATCGCAAAACAGTTCGCCTTCAGCGATAACTTCTACGCCGATGGCGATTCCGATGTCGATGGCCACCACTGGCTCACCGGAGTCATTCCCGACCTGTTCACCATGAGCGGACTCTTCGGCTCCTACGGCGGCCAGCGCCATTTCATTCTGGATAACAACTCGCCTGGACGGCTATTATTCGCCGGCACCGACACTGCCACACTGCCTCTCGAAATCCCTGAAAACGGTACCCTGTGGGACCATCTGCAACGCAACGGCATCACCTTCCGTAATTTCGGCGAAGGCCTTGACGTGCCGGGGCTGACAGACGGCCAGTACACCACCAACATTCCGATGCAGGAAGTGCTCGCTCGCAACACATCGCGCGATTATCCCGGCCCATCGCTCGATATACCCGACCAGGTGCGGGCCGATAAGCTGATCGCAGAACTCGGTAAGACGCCTTTGCCGCAATTCACTTTCATCTCGCTGCCCAACGATCAGACCGGCGACGACCGACCCACTGGCGGCTACCCCTACGCGTCATCGTGGGTGGCCGATAACGACTTCGCGCTCGGCCGCATTCTCGAATACTTGTCTCATTCGCCCTGGTGGCGCGAAACCGCCGTCTTTGTCACCGAGGATACAGCCGCCGGCGGTATCGATCTGGTGGATGCCCATCGCACCATCCTGCTCGCAGCGGGGCCATATGTCCGGCGCGACTATGTATCGCACACGAACGTGAGTTTCCCAGGGCTGCTGAAAACCATCTTCCGGATTTTGCGAATACCCGCGCTTAATCTGATGGACCAGACCGCGGCCGGTCTTGGCGACATGTTCACCGACGAGCCGGATTATACCCCCTACAAAGCAGTCCTGCCCGAAAAGCGTATCTTCGATCCCGACACCTTACCTGCCGCCCATCAGCCGCCGAACTGACGCCCGCGCCGCTCCTTGCCGAGCGCCGTGACTATCGCGCCGCCCAGAAAAACCACGGTGCCGGTAACGGCCATCGTCGAAGCGTAAGACATGTGCTCTGCGAGAAGCGCCTGGATATACACGATCGATCCGGATACCAGCACGCCGCACTGATACGCGAAGCCCGGCAGGAAGCTGCGCACGGAATCGGGCGCCAGTTCGGAGAGATGCGCCGGGATCACTCCCCACGCGCCCTGCACCATGAACTGCATCACAAAGGCGCCGGTCACGATCATCGCCGTGGTTGGCGAGAATGCCCAAAGCGGGATCACAACCACGGCCAGCAACAGCGCCGTAACAATAGCGCGGCGGCGGCCGATACGGTCGGACATAAAGCCGAAGAAGATGCCGCCCGCGATCGCGCCAACCGAAGAGATCGCGGAAATGATGGTTCGCTTCTGGCTATCGAAATGGAAGTAGCGTTGCAGAAACGTCGGGTACATATCCTGCGTTCCGTGCGACGCGAAGTTCATGAAGGTCATGAGCAGCGCGATGTAGAAGAAGATCTTCCAGTTGGAGAAAACGGCGCGCCAGAGTTCGCCCCAGTCGGCTGATCGGGTCTTCTCCCACGCCTCGGACTCTTTCACTTTCACGCGCACAAAGAGTGCGAGCAAAGCGGGGAGTCCGCCGAGCAGAAACATCGGCCGCCAGCCCCATTGCTGGAACAGGAAGAAGTAGCACAGCGCGGCCAACAGGTTGCCGAGTGCGTAGCCCTGCTGCAAAACGCCCGATAGTACGCCGCGCAAACGAGGCGGCACTTTCTCCATGGCTAGCGACGCGCCTACGCCCCACTCGCCGCCCATGCCTATACCGAACAGCGCCCGCAGAATCAGGAAGGCAGTATATGTTGGCGCGAACGCGGTGGCCACTTCGACGATTGAGTAGAAGACGAGGTCGATCATCAGCGGCGTACGGCGGCCGTAACGATCGGCCAGCAGTCCGAACAGGAACGCGCCGATGGGGCGGAAGCCGAGCGTGACCGTGATCGCCAGCGCCATGTCTTTATCGGATCGATGAAAATCGCGGGCGATCGCGGTCAGGCCGTAGACGACGAGGAAGTAATCGAAGGCGTCGAGGGTCCAGCCGAGAAAACTGGCGGCGACTGCAGCGTTCTGATCGGAAGGGACTTTGCTTGCGTCACGGGTCACTCGCACGAGGCTAACATGGTGGAACGATATGGCGCGACTATTTGCAGGAACCTCGGGGTTTTCGTATCCGGCGTGGAAGCCGGAGTTCTATCCGAAAGATGTCCCATCGAAGAAGTTTCTGGAATATTATGCGACGCGGCTGAACAGCGTCGAGGTGAACTACACCTTCCGGCAACTGCCTTCCGCGAAGACGCTCGAAGGCTGGCTGGCTGCAACATCGGAAGACTTCGCCTTCGCGTGCAAGGCGCACATGCGGCTGACGCACATCATGAAGATGAAAGACGCCGGAAGCTTCACGGAGGTGTTCCTGAAGGCGCTTGAACCACTGCGCGCCGCCCGACGGCTGGGACCGGTGCTTTACCAATTCGCACCAAGTTTCAAGTGCGATCTGGCGTGCCTCGACGAGTATCTGTCGCTGCTTCCGAACGACATGCGCTTCGCATTCGAATTCCGCCATGCCTCCTGGCTGACCGATGCGGTTTACGAACGACTCGGCAAGAGCAATATTGCGTTGTGCCTGGCGGAATCGGAGAGGCTCGAAGTGCCGAAGGTGTTTACTGCTGATTTCGGATATTTTCGTTTGCGTAAGGGCGACTACGGCGAAGAAGCCAGACGCGGAATTGCGGACCAGGTGCGCGAACTACTCGCGGGCGGTCGCGATGCCTACGTGTACTTCAAACACGAAGACGATCCGAACGGCGCTCTGTGGGCTGAAGAATTGCTTCGATCAGCCGCTGAAGGTCGAGCCGAAACAGGTTCTTCATAGCCACGTCCCAGTTGAAGAATGAGTTTGGCTTTTCCGGAAAGAACGGCGCAATCGGATTGGGAATCGGGATGTTGCGTCCCGTGCGTCCGGTCCGATGCCCGAACCCTGTTCTGTGCGGGCCATCCGCATCGATGGTCACGTTGAAGACGAAGGTCCGGTATTCGCCTGGATTCTTACTGGTGCGCGCCTCAGCCAGGGTTGGGAACAGCAGATCGAATTGCTGCTGCATCTCATCCACGGTCCCATCCGGAATGCCGGCGCCGAGCGCGAGCATGGTTTTCCCGCTCATCAGCGCCAGCAAGGCGAGGTCCGTGGAGTCTGGCCGGCCGCCGCGCAGCAATTCCTGTTTGCCGCGCAACCAAAAAGGCGCGGGGCCAACGATCTGTGCAAGTTGATCCGGATCCAGAGCGGGGTTGAAGCCAAATGCGGAACTCTCCACCGTGATGCCGGCTTCCGCAACGTAGATGAACGCAGGTTCCGCGTCACGCCGCCGTCCGAGACACGAAAGCAGATCGGGCCACTTCACTACGCAATAGCCGACCGCATGTAGTCCATGCAGCGCTGCAGTTCTTCCGCGGGCGTTCCAAGTCCGAGGTACTCGTATTCGGCAAATACCGGGAAGGCATACCCTTTGGCTTTCACCAGCCGCAGCACATCCTGGACGGGCGTATCGCCATCGCCGAACTGCTCGTTCATGCCCTTGTTGCGGCGGCGGTCCTTAATTGTGAGCTGCGAAACGGCGTCGTGGTTTTCCTGCAGCCAGGCAACGGGTGAGCTGTTCGCGGCGGCGATGGCGCCGATATCCGCATTCACTTTGAAGCGCTTCGAAGGCAGCGCGGAAGCCATCGCAAAATCGGTCAGCGCGACGTTGAGTTGGTGCTTGTCCGCAAAGGGCGCAAGCCTCTTCGCAACCTCAGGCGTACCGGGCGCGGTGATCGACAAAGCACTCAGCGCCTTCGCCTGGCGGAACGTGATGTCGATCTCTTCGTCCGTAAACGTGTCGTCGTACTTTACCGTGTAGGCGGCGACAGTGATTCCGGCAGCGCTGAGCTTTGCTCGAATGTCTTCGTAATGATTGGCCGGAGTGTTCGTCCGGAAATCGCGCAGCAGGTTGCGCGCCTGCAGCATCGCGGCGGCAATCTCTTCCTTTGAGAACGTGTGGATCTTGATGGGATAGGCGGCTGGCGGAGGCGGTGCACCCGGCCCTGTATTGGGTCCCGCCGGCTCGGTGTTATAAGACCAGAGGTCGATCTCAGCGACGCCCGCGGATTTCAGCGGCTGGATCAGATCGTCGATGTTGTCCTTGCCCGGAATACGGGGCAGATCACGCAGGCTCCAGGTGGTGGCGCCGAGCCGAACGCCGGGGTTGCCGGCCTCGCCGCTCGCGCCGTACGCCGCACTCAAGGCTGCGCCGCCCAGTGCAATCCTGCCCATATCGCGTCTTGTATACATGGATGCTGACTCCGATAACCGTCGCCGCTATTATATCCTGAATTTCATGGCGTTGAGATTTTTGCTGGCCACCATGCTGCTGGCCCTGTTCGCGGGCGTGGCCGAGACCGCGCCCCAGCCCTGTCCGATGGATGTGGTCCAGGACGCCTCGTCGCCCGTGCCGCTGAGCGATGTCTGCATACCGGACGGCTACTCGGACATCCCGATGGACTACTTCGACGACTTCTCCTGGCGCGAACTGGTCGCCATGGTCTGGCCGGCCGCCAGCGGGCACAGAGGCGTTGCCGATACCTCGAAGAAGATTGCGGACCCCGGCCCCCGCGTATTCGAGACCTACAAATCGCTCTATGAGTTGTTCCATGACGATGGCTCCGCACCCGCGGCCTTCAGCCGGTACGACGCTGCCGAAATGAACGCCTGCAAGGCGACGCAGGGCTTCGGCGACATGGTGCTGGCCTCGAAATCCGGAATCGACGATATCGGGCAGGCGGGCGTTGGCGAACTGGTCGCCCCGCTGGTGGCGCAAAACGGCCGGTACGTGCGGTTGCAGACGCTCTACAACCAGGTGGCGTACGACTTCATCGTGAAGAACAAGTACTACGTGCGCGCCAATCTGCCCCTCGTGCCGTCGCCCCGGCCGGACCTGCCGGTGGTGCAGTTCCCGATGGGGTCCGCGGTGCTGAAGGCGGCGTGGCTGGATATGGAAGGTTTCACGGATGCGCAAAAGGCCCGGTTTTACCTGCGCATGGCGACGGTGAAGGACCCGAACGACGGGCATTGTTCGGTGATTCAGATGGGGCTCGTCGGCCTGCACATTATGGTGAAGACGCCCAGCCGGCCGCAGTGGATCTGGTCGTCTTTCGAGCAGGTGGACGTGGCGCCGCCGAGGGCATTCGGCAATCCTGGCAAGTTCATCTTCAACGATAACGACAGAAGTCACGCGATGCCGGCGGAGAATCCGCTGCCCCTGCTCCCGCTGGCGAAGCAGCCAGCGACGCCATTCAACGTGACGCGGAACGTGATGGCGCCCATTCATCCGAAGACCGAGCTGATGAACCTGGTTTACCAGCGGCTCTTACATGGCACGCCGTGGGAGTTTTACCAGATTGTCACGACGCAGTGGCCGCGCCTCGATGGCAATCAGGCGGCGCCGGTGCCCGCTACTCAGGGGGGGGAAATGACCACCACTTTTCCGGGCGCGGGTGCCACCTCGGCGTTCGCCAATCTCACGATGGAGACGTTCGATCAGGCGCGGCCGCAGCTGGGCTGCATGAGCTGCCATAACCAGGCGCGCATGACCGTGGACTTCGTGTGGTCTTTGATGGACCATGCTTACCCCGCGAAGGTGGGCGTTGCAAAATCGGCGATGGCGCATTAACCGCGGCATCGATCGGTGTTAGTGGCGAAAGCCCGCGGCGCAACCCGGCCCCGCTCACGAACTCCGGCTCGCCGATCGAGAGATCCAGACTGATTCCGGCCGAAACGCCTCACGGCGCGGAGTAGACGGGCGAGTCAGCTATGCGCCAGGCTTCCGGGTTGGCGACCCGTTCCGGAGAGCCCAAAGAGAGACACGTCGCGGACATGGGGCTGTTGCAGCCACGCGAAGAGCTTCGGGTGATCCTCGTCCTGCGGCGAGTCAAAGAGAAGCTCGCAATTCCGACGCGCCATCGTCCTATACTTAGGCTACGGTGAGAAGGCGGGCAAAGCCCCGACGCGCAATCGAAATGGAACTCCGTGCCAACAAGAAACATACATAATGTGAACGCACGAACGGTACGCCTGGCATGTTGCATGGCCGCGCCTTTCCTGCTTTGCGCGCAATCGCCAGCTACTCCGATTTCCAACGAGCGCATCCTGGGCGTGATCCCCAATTTTCAGGCCGTCAACGATCCCGCCGTTCCTTACGCGCCGCTTCGTGTACGCGACAAGTGGTGGCTGTTCGTGAAAGAGACGATGGATCCCTTCACGTTCGCTTCGTCCGCGGCCGGCGCCGGTCTCTCGCAGTGGCATAACGGAGATCCGAAGTACGGACTGGGCACGAAGCCTTACTTCCAGCGCTTCGGCGCGGCGCAGGCCGATGCGACCACACAGAACTTCTTCAGCGACGCCGTGCTGGCCTCGCTGCTGCATGAAGATCCCCGGTACTTTCGCGAAGGGCCAGGCCACAGTGTGCTCCATCGCATCGGCTATGCGACTTCCCGCGTGGTCGTCACACGAAAGGATTCAGGAAGCCATGGGTTTAACTTTTCCGGAATACTGGGAATGGGGCTGGGAATCGCGCTTTCCAACGCCTACTATCCGCCCGCCAGCGTCAACAGCGAAGAGATGGAATCGCGCACGGCCACCAGTATCAGCGCGTCCGCGCTGGGTAATTTATTGCCCGAATTCTGGCCGGACGTCAAGACAAAGCTGAACAGCCTCAGGCACCGTTAGGCCCCGCCGGCCTTGCGCACGGCACCCCGGCGCCGCTTCGGTTCGGCCGCGATTTCTTCGGCGATGGCTGGTGGCTTGCGCATTTCGAGGCTCTTCTTCAGTGCTTCCATGATGTCGATCACGGGCGCGATTTTGGTCTCCGGCGTCTCGACCACGCTGTTGCCTTCGATCCTGGCTTGAATCATCTTGCGCAGATTGTCGCGATAGGTATCGGAATACTTCTGCGGCTCGAAATCGGCGGCAAGCGCTTCCACCAGATTGAGGGCCAGCGCCAGTTCTTTTTCGCGAATGTTCTCCGTATCGGTGCGGAACTCGTCCGTCTT
>Ga0302198_10006130_pt1 | contig 10902 bp, 7 predicted proteins | sample II_Bog_N2_2_FD_193521 | JGI IMG/M metagenome (GOLD analysis project Ga0302198, IMG submission 193521) | Peat permafrost microbial communities from Stordalen Mire near Abisko, Sweden - II_Bog_N2_2 | ecosystem: Environmental > Terrestrial > Soil > Wetlands > Peat | place: Sweden: Abisko, Stordalen... | reverse complement strand
GCTTGCCCTCAACGCGCTGCTTGCGGCCGCCCTGATCGGGCTCACCGTGGCGACCGCCGCCAACCGAGGCTTTGCGCTGGGGTTCTGTGCGGTGGCGCTGGGCACGCTTGGCCTGTTCCGGCTGGGGGCCATCGCGTTGACACGGGTGGCGCGCAGCCTGTCGCGGCTGCCGCGGTCGGCGTCGGTTCGGCTGGGGCTCGGCAATCTGCACCGGCCGGGCGCGGCGACGCCGCTGATGCTGGTCTCGGTCGGGCTCGGCCTGTCCACCCTCGCAGCGGTGGCGCTCATCCAGGGCAACGTAAGGCAGCAGGTCCTGGGCCAGATGCCGGCAAACGCGCCGAGCTTCTACTTCGTGGACATCCAGAACGACCAGCTTGCCCGGTTCACCGCCATCGTCCAGGGCAGCCCGGGGACGAGCGACCTGAAGCAGGTGCCGACCCTGCGCGCGCGTGTCGTGGCGGTAAACGGCGTTCCGGCCGAGCAGGTGCAGGCGACACCGGAGACTCGCTGGGCGTTGAGCGGCGATCGCGGCCTGACCTATGCCGCGGACCCGCCGCCAGACACACGGATCGTTGCCGGCGCCTGGTGGCCGCCCGACTACACCGGCCCGCCGCTGGTCTCCTTCGACTCGGGTCTGGCCAAGGGCTGGGCGGTGAAGGTCGGCGATACCATCCGGGTCAACGTGCTGGGGCGCGACATCGACCTGCGCGTGGCCAGCCTCCGCCAGATCGCGTGGCAAACGCTTGGGATGAACTTCGCCATGGTGGCGAGCCCCGGCCTGCTGCGGAACGCGCCGCACACGCATATCGCCACCGTGCGGGTGGCCGGTCCCGAGCAGGCCGCGCTGCTGCGGGCAGTGACCGATGCGCTGCCCAACGTAACGGGCATCCGGGTGGAGGACGTTTTGACCGCAATCGCGGCCCTGCTGAGCCAGATCGCCATCGCGCTCGCCGCCACCGGGTCGCTGACGCTGGTTGCCGGCGCGCTGGTGCTGGTGGGCGCCGTCGCCGCCGGGCAGCGCCGCCGCACGCAGGAGGCGGTGATCCTGAAGGCGGTCGGCGCCACGCGGGGCCAGATCCGCACCGCCTGGCTCGCCGAGTTCGGCCTGCTGGGTCTGGCGGCGGGGGTGATCGCCGCGCTGGTCGGCACGGCAGCGAGCTATGGCGTCGTTCACTACGTAATGAAGACCGAATGGTCGTTCCTGCCCGGCACGCTGGCGGTCACCCTGGCCGGCTGTCTCGCCTTGGTGCTGGTTCTCGGTTATGCTGGCACCGCCCAGGCGCTACGGGCGAAAGCCGCACCCTTGCTGCGGAACGAGTGACCGCGTGTTCATTTTCGAATCCGCTTGAACAGTCCGGCGCAATCTCCAAAATGGGATGACCGGGCAACACGCCTGAAATGAGGTAAAGGAACCCATGGCCCTAAGCCCCGACTATCGTGGCTACACGCCCGCATCCGCTGCCACGACCGCTGCGGTCCTGGACACGGGCCTGCGCGCATACATGCTTCGCGTCTACAACTGGATGGCGTCCGGTCTGCTGGTGACCGGCATCGTCGCCTACGCGATCGCCAACACAAGTCTGATCAATGTCTTCTACCCGCTGGTGGAGACGCCGGCCGGTCTTCGGCATTCACCCTCGCTGCTCGCGATGGTGGCGATGTTCGCGCCGCTGGCGTTCGTGATGGTGCTCAGCTTCGGCGTGAACCGGCTGTCAAAAACGGCAGTTCAGGCGATCTACTGGGTGTTCTGCGCGGCGATGGGCGCGAGCCTGACGAACATCTTCCTGATCTACACCAGCGAGTCGATCGTCAGCGTGTTCTTTATCACGGCGGCGACCTTCGCCGGGATGAGCATCTACGGCTACGTGACGAAGGCGGACCTCAGCCGGTTTGGCAGCTTCCTGATCATGGGCCTGATCGGCATCATCATCGCCGGCTTGGTGAATCTGTTCGTGGCGAGTTCGGCCTTGCAGTTCGCGATCAGCGTGATAGGCGTGCTGATCTTCGTCGGGCTGACCGCCTACGACACGCAGCGGATCAAGGCGACGTACGTGCAATACGCTTACGCCGAGGGTGCTGACGGTGCCGCCAAGCGAAGCGTCTACGACGCGCTGAGCCTTTATCTCAACTTCATCAACCTGTTCCTGCTGCTGCTGCAACTCCTGGGCAACCGCAACAGCAACTAGTCGCTTTCAGGGTCAGGCCATCCCGCAAACAGCCGCCAAGGTTTCCCTTGGCGGCTGTTTTTGGCGTTGCCCCGCCGGGGCGGAGCTGACCCTGGAGGTGGACAATCGCTTGCGCCGTCCACCGATCCCGCACCTCAAGCTGTGGACGGCGCAAGCGCTTGTCCACCCTTGTACGTTCCTGGCGTCCGGCGTTGATATGATGGTGCTGGATAGCCAGGGAAGCGGAGAGCCAGTGTCCACCCTCGGTGCTGCAAGCCCGTGATGTAGATTTGGCCCCGCTTTCTGAGCTCCGCCTGAAGACTGCACGGTATCCTGGGACGCACGCTGGTGCTGATCCTGCGTACAAGGTCGATCGCGGCGGGGCGTGGCTGGAACTGGCGGCAGGCAAGCGAGGGTGTCGTGGAACTTTCGGCCATCGGGATCGACGTCTCCAAGGAGACGCTCGACGTCAATGTCTTCACCGGCGGCAAGCCGCTCGGCAAGCAATTCGCCAATACCGAGCAGGGCTTCGGCCAGTTGATCGGCTGGCTGGCGCACCGCAGGCTCGGACGGGTGCATGCCTGCCTGGAAGCCACCGGGCGCCACAGCCTGGGCGTCGCCCTGGCGCTGCACGCGGCCGGCCACGTCGTCAGCATCGTCAATCCGGCGCAGATCCGCGACTTCGCCCGCACCAGGCTCGGACGCAACAAGTCCGACGCCGTCGACGCCGGGCATATTCGCGAATACGGCACGATGTTCCGCCCGCCCGCCTGGCGGCCGCCCTCGCCGGCGCTGCGCCGGCTGTGCGAGCTGCAGACGATGCGGGCCGGCTTCGTCGCGAGCCGGGTCGAATGGCAGAACCGGGCCGGCAGCCTGGGTGGCGAGGCCGCGGCGCGCGCCCTGGCGGAGGCGACGATCGCGCATTTCGCCGCCCAGATCGCGGCGGTTGACGCGGCGATCGCCGAGACCATCGACACGGATGACGATCTGCGCGGCAAGCACGATCTGCTGCTGAGCATCGATGGCGTGGGCCAGACCCTGGCCGCGCTCGTGCTCGCGGAACTGCCGGGCAGCGATGTGATCACCAGCAGCGCGCAGGCGGTGGCCTATGCCGGGTTGAACCCGCGCCAGTTTCAGTCCGGCAGCTCGATCAACCGGCCGACGCGAATCTCCAAGGTCGGCAACGCCACGCTGCGCAGCGGGCTGTTCATGCCGGCAATGGTGGCGATCCGACACAACCCGGCGGTCGCCGCGCTGGCGGCCCGGCTGCGGGCGAAGGGGCGGCTGACGCCGAAGCAGATCCTGATCGCCGCCATGCGCAAGCTGCTGGTGATCTGCTTCGGCGTGCTCAAATCCGGCCGGCCGTTCGACGCGGCGCTCGCCATGCCCGCTTGATCCGCTACCGGCATCCCTTGGTTCGATCAAGACGCGACCATCCCTTCGTCCCGACCACCCGCCGCCCGAGCGGTGCGCGCAGGCATGATCAAGGATGGCCGAAGGCCACCGCGAAGCGGCGCAACGCGTCCTTGAACATGCCGAGCACGCCGCTACCATCGAAAAATACGGGAACCGGCCACTTCAGGCTTGCAGCCCAAGACGGTACCTACCTCGCAGTGCGTGTTGGGACGTTGCGCAGGGCGGATAAGCGACAGCGCCATCCGCGATTGCCGCGCGCCGTGACCGCGGCTGCGCGAGGGGCACCCCGCCTCGGACGTTGCTGCTACTCCGACGACCGGATCAGCCCGCGATGGCTGGGGGCGTCGATGAAGGCCAGCACCTCGGCGATCAGCGGATCGGCGCCGTATCGTTGGCGCGTCGCCTCCAGCCGCTCGGCGAACACGCCGTCACCGCGGAACATCGTCTTGAACGCCGCGTGCAGGCGCAGGATCTGCGTCTTGTCGAACCCCCGGCGCTTCAGCCCGATCACGTTCAGCCCGGCCAGATGGGCGCGGTTGCCGATCACGCTGCCGAACGGAATGACGTCGCCCTCCACACCGGACACGCCGCCGATCATCGCCGCGCGGCCGATGCGCACGAATTGGTGGATTGCCGCCGAGCCGCCGATCACCGCGTGGTCGCCGATGCTGACATGCCCGCCCATCACGACGTTGTTCGCGATGATCGCGTGATCGCCCACCGAGCAGTCGTGCGCGACATGCGCCACCGCCATCAGCATGCAGTCGGCCCCGACGCGGGTGATGCCACGGCCAGTCACGGTGCCGCGATGGATCGTGCAATGCTCCCGGATCTGCGTGCGCGCGCCGATGTCGCAGTTTGTCGGTTCGCCTTTGTACTTCAGATCCTGCGGCGCGAGGCCCACGGTACAGAACGGATACAGTACGGCGCCCGCACCGATCCGTGTGTGGCCGTCCACCACCACGTGAGAAACGAGTTCCGCCCCGTCCTCGATCAACACATTCGCGCCGACGGTGCAGAACGGGCCGATATGCACGCCCACGCCAATCTCGGCGTCGTGCGCGACGGAAGCGCTGGGATGGATGACCGTGCCGGCGGTGCGTGGGGCAAGCTTGGCGGGCATGGCATACATGGGCGGTTGGTCCTCCGGCGAATCGGGCGCATGCACGGTCTCGACGGGCAGCTAAGCCCGAGATTAGCGCTCGACCAACACAATGATTGTTGCCGGATGTTTCCGACAACGCGCGCAAGGACTTGTTTTGACTGAAACTTTGGCGCTTTCAGGGCCCCGGCGCACGATCCATGATCATTGCCGCGTAAGTGGCCTCCGCCACCGCCACCCCGTCCACCCGCGCCACCGCATGGAACTTCCACACGTTGCCGCGATTACGCTCCTTGACGACGTGAAAACGAACCTGGTCACCCGGCACCACGGGGCGGCGAAACTTCGCGCCCTCGATCGACATGAAATAGACCACCTTGCCGGCGGCGTCGGGACCGAGCGACTCTACTACCAGCACGGCCGAGGTCTGTGCCATGCTCTCGATGATCAGCACGCCCGGCATCACCGGATGGTTCGGGAAGTGTCCCTGAAAGAACGGTTCGTTGACCGAGACGTTCTTGATGCCGATCGCGGATTCGTTGTGCACCACGTCCACCACGCGATCGATCAGCAGGAACGGGTAACGGTGCGGGATTGCATGCATGATGCGCGCGATGTCGATCATGGCCACCGTGCCGCGCGGACCCGGCGTAGCCGGCGGAGGCGCGGCCTGATCCTGATCCGTTGGCGCATGGGCGGAACCGGCCGCCTCCGCTGTCGTCGTCACCTGCATGGCGCCTCAGTCCGTGTCCGTCCCCGGCTTCGTTTCATTCGATTTCCGCCCCTCGCGCCGTGACAGCCGCCGCAGCGTCGCGATCTGGCGGAAGACTTCGCGGACCGGCTGGCCGGGGGTACCACCTACCTCGGCTCCCGGCTGCAGATCTCCCATCACGCCCGTTTGGGCGGCGATCCGAGCCCCGCGTCCAATCCTTACGTGCCCAACCAAGCCGGCCTGCCCTCCGACCATCACCTGATCCTCAAGAATTGTGGACCCGGAGATGCCGACCTGGGCGACGATCACACAGGCACGACCCAGGCGGACGTTGTGCCCGATCTGCACCAGGTTGTCGAGGCGGGAGCCGGCGCCGATCACCGTGTCATGCAGCGAGCCGCGGTCTATCGTCGTGTTGGCGCCCACTTCCACATCGTCCTCGATCACCACGCGGCCGAGCTGGGGCACCGACAGGAATCCATCCGCCGTCACCGCGAAGCCGAAACCGTCCTGGCCGATCCGGGCGCCGGGGTAGATCGCGACCCGATACCCCAGTACGGCGTGGCTGATGCTGGCCTGCGCCCCGATGCGACAATCGGCGCCGAGCACCACACCATCGCCGATCACCGCAAGCGGACCAATCCGGCAGCGCGGCCCGATCTCGGCGCGGCTGCCGATCACAGCCAAAGGGCCGATCTCGGCGCTGGGATGTACCTGCGCATCCGCCGCGACCACCGCGGAAGGATGCGCGCCGGGCGTCGCAGGCGGCAACGGATGGAACAGCGCGGCAACCTTCGCCCAGGCGGCGTAGGGCTCGGGCGTCACGATCGCCACCGCGGCCGCCGGAACCTTGGCCGCCAAGTCGGGATGCACGATCACGGCGCCGGCGCGCGTGGCCACCAGCGCCGGCAGATACTTGCGGTTGTCGAGGAAGCTGACATGGTCGGGCGAAGCCGTCTGCAGCGGCGCGACCCCTGTCAGCATCAGCCGATGCGGCGGCGCCTCGCCCTCCGCCGCATCGACCACCGCCGCCAGGCTGTGCGGGCCGCTGCAGCGGAAGAAACGCGGATCGCCGGCGATCGGCGGCCGATCCACGACCCGCCCTACTTCTTTGCCGGCCCGGCCGCCGGTTTGGCCGCCGAGGGGGGCGCCGACGGCGGGGGCGCCGACGGCGGGGGCGCCGACGGCGGGGGCGCCGACGGGGTTGCTGACACCGGCGCGGAGGGGGAAGCGGCCACGGACGCGGGCTGGGCAGCAACAGGCTGCGCATTCGGTAGCGGCGCCGCCAACCGCGGCGCCATCGCGACCGGAGACACGCCGTCCGGCGGGATCACCACGGACGGCAGCACCTTGTTGAGCACCTCGACCACCTGCGGCGTCAAATCGAACTCCGCGGTCGAGCCCAACACCAGAGCGCGGTTCAACACCAGGTTGACGCCACGGCTCAGCGCCGCCTGTTGCGCTACCTGCTCCAGCGTGCGGTCGATCTGTGCCATCACGTACTGGCCCGCCTCCTGGATGATGCGGTTGCGCTCGCTGAACTTGCGCCTGCTGTCGGTGATGCGGTCCTGCAACTCCTTCTCGCGCGCCCGGATCTGGTCCGGCGCGAGTTTGCCCCGCTCGTTGGCCAGCGCCTGGCCAAGATCGCGCAGCGCAATCTGTTCCTTCTGCGCGTCCTCGTTCAGCTTCTGCCGCCGGACCCCAAGTTCCTTGTCGGCCTGCTGATAGGCGGTGGAGACGCGCATCACGTCGGGCGCGGAGAGCACGCCAATAACGGCGGCGGGCGGCGGCGCGCCCTTCGTCAGTACGGGCAATTCAGGCGCCGGCGGCAACGGGACCTGCACCGGCTGCGCCGGCGCCGTCTCTTCCGGCGTCAGCCCTTCGGGACCAACCGGCATTGCACCCTGCCCCGGCTGGCCGGGGAGCGGCGCGGATGGGCGCGGCCCGGGGCGAGGCGCCAGTGCCGGCCGCTGTTGCGGCGGCTGCTGTCCACCCGGCACGAACCACCCTGGGTTCTGTTGCGCCCCCGCCGGCAGGGGCGAGGCGAGAAGCATACCGGCCGCTGCAGCGGCCGTCGCGAAAGTGCGGAAATGGATCACTAGAACCTCGTGCCGAAACCGAAGCGGATAAGCTGCGTCTGATCGTATTGCTGTTTCATAACGATCGGCGCGACGTCGATGTTGATCAGGCCGAAAGCGGTGTGCCAGGAGATGCCGAGACCGGCGCCGAGCCGCGGAGCCGCGGATTCGAAAATCGCCGGGCAGGCCACGGGCGCGCCGCCCGCCTGGTGGCATGAGTTGTTCTCGAAGTTGCCCTGGGTCAGGCCGCCAAGATCGACGAAGGCGCGGCCGGACAGCCCCAGATCGGGACTCACCGGCAGCGGGAAGTGCAATTCGGTCGACTGCGTCCAAATGAAACGGCCACCGACCGAGTCGCTGCCCTGGGTGGAACTCGGGACAGTATGCGGCCCTGCGCCGCCGACCTGGAATCCGCGGAGATTGTCGCCGCCGAGGAAGAACCGGTCGATGATCTGCTCCTGCTGGCCCTCGTTGAACAGGTAGCCGGTCGAGCCGCCGACCGAGATACCCCAGTCCCTGTTGCCGGTGAACCGGTCGAGCGGAATCCACTCCACGGCGTCGACGCGACCTCGGACGAAGCGCGCGTCGCCGCCAAGTCCGGCGTAGTCGGCGCCGAGCGAGGTGATAAAGCCGCGGTGCGGATCGATCCGGCTGTCGCGATAGTCGAGCGTCAGCACCTGACTGACCTGCGAGAGCAAGGTCGTTCCGGACTCGTCCTGAATAAAGAAGTCGGCATACTGACTGACGTTGAACACGGTCCGGTTGACCAGCGAGTAGCTCCAGAGTTGGCGCAGGTGCTCGCTGAAGTCGTAGCCGGCACGCAGGTCGAAGCCCACACGACGTTCGTCATACGGCTGCGTGCCGAGATTGTTCGTCTCGACGAAGAACACGTCCGCGCCGGCCACCAGGTTGCGGTCAAGGAAATAGGGATCGGTCACCGACGCTGTGATCGAACTGCGCTTCTGCGCCAGCACGCCGTTGATGCCGGCCGCGATGCCGGTGCCGACAAGATTGCGCTCGGACAGGCCGACATCGACCAGGAAGCCTGCGTCCGTCGAATAGCCGCCGCCGAGCGTCAGTTCGCCGGTCGCCTTTTCCTGCACGTTGGTGGTGACCACCGCCCGGTCCGGCGCCGAACCGGGCGTCGTCTGAATATCGACGCCGCTGAAGAACTGCGTGTCGTTCAGATCCGTGCGCGACTTGCGGAGCTTCTCGGCGTTCAAGGCATCGCCCTCGGCGAGGCGGAACTGCCGGCGGATCACCGAGTCCTTGGTCCGCGTGTTGCCGGTGATGTCGATGCGCTCGACAAAGACGCGCGGCCCCTCGCCGATCTCGTAGGTCAGCGCGACGGTGTGCTTGTCGGCGTCCTTATTGATGCGCGGCCGTACATCGACGAACGCGTAGCCGAGGCCGTGCACCGCATCCTCGATCGCATCGGTGTCGCGGGCGACCGCGTCGCCGTCATACCAATCACCGGCCTCGACCGACAGCACGCCTCGCAGCGCCTGGGGATCAAGCTTCGGCAGCTTCGAAACGATATCGACCTTGTCCACCCGGTAGCGCTCGCCTTCCTTCACCGTAAAAGTCAGGAAAAACGACTTGCGGTCGGGAGACAGCTCGCTGGTTGCGTCAACCACCTGGAAATCGATGTAGCCGTTCTTCAGGTAGAATTTGCGCAACAGTTCCTTGTCGTAGTTCAGGCGCTCCGGATCGTACTGGTCGGAGGAGGACAGGAACCGCCACCAGCGCGATTCGCGGCTGTTGATCACCTCCGATAGCCGATCCTCGCTGAAAGCGCGGTTGCCGACGAAGGCGATCCGGCTGATCAGCGTGGAAGGACCGTCGTTGATCTTGAACACCACATCGACGCGGTTCTGACTGAGGCGGATGATTTCCGGCTGCACCGTCGCGTCGTAATGGCCCTTCTTGGCGTAGAGGTCGAGGATCCCCTTGCGATCGGACTCGGCCAGCGCCGGGGTGAACACGGCGCGCGCGCGGGTCTGAACGGCCGGCCGGAGCTGCTCGTCGGTGAGCGTGTGGTTGCCCTCGAAGGCAACCCGGTTGACCAGCGGATTCTCCTTGATGTGGACAATCAGCGTGGAGCCATCGCGCGACAGCCGGACGTCCTGGAACAATCCGGTTGCGTACAGTGTCTTCAGGCTGCGATCGAGCCGGTCGGCATCGAACGGGTCGCCCACGGTGACCAGCATGTAGGAGCGGATGGTCCCGTCCTCGATGCGGTCGTTGCCTTCGACCTTGATTGCCTGGATCGTACCGCTCTGCTGCTGCACACGCGCAGGTGCGGCGCGCGGCGCGCGGCTGTGCTGGGCAGCGGCAGGTCCGGCGGGGACAACGGCCACCACCCCCGCCAGGATAAGCGACATCAGGCAGGCGGCGATCAGCCGCATGGGGCGTGAAGGTCTCAAGAGGCCAGTCTCCCGCTGAAACGCCACGCGAGAACCGCGGCGCAACAGGCTGTTCGGATTCTCGCCCGGGAGAATAGCCGCCACGAACCTGTGAGGCTAGGTGACCTGTTGCCGCCGGGCGCAGCAAACGGACCCTGCCGGTTGGATCGTCATTTCAGGGCCCCGGCGCCGCCCACGCGCTCCCGCCATCCGAAAGCAAGGAAGCGCAACGATGTCAGCGGCTTACCCTGCCAGACGGGCGACCCAATGGACGATCCCGAGATTGCTGAGGTCGTTCCAGGTGGCAAAGATGAACAGCGCGCCAATCAACGCGAGGCCGGCGCGGAACCCGTATTCCTGTGCCCGCTGCGGAATCGGACGGCCACGGACCGCCTCGGCCAGGAAAAACAACAGATGCCCGCCATCCAGAACCGGAATCGGGAACAGGTTGATCAACCCCAGATTAACCGACAGCACAGCCATAAATGAGATGAGGCTCGCTAGCCCGAGATCGGCAACCTGGCCGGAGAGCTGTGCGATGCGGAGCGGACCGCCCAACTCGTCGGCGCCACGCTGGCCGGCAATCATCTGCGCCACGCCGGTCGCGGTTTCCGACAGCACGCGCCAGGTCTGCTCGACGCCGCCCCACAGCGCCGCGGGCAGCGACATCTTTTGATACGCGGTCCGGTTGCTGCTGCGGAGACCCAACATGCCGACGCGCCGGCCGCCGACTGTCGTCTGCTCACTGGTGGTGACCGGCACTTCGATTGTCGAGTCGCCGCGGCGCACGGTCAGCATCAGGCTCTCGGCCGGATGGGCGGAGATGATGTGCTGGAGATCCTCGAAGGTGTGAACCGGCTGGCCGGCGATTGCCTCGATGCGGTCATCGACCTGCAATCCGGCGCGCGACGCGGCGCTGTCTGCGACCACTCCGCCGGCGATCGGCAGCGTCACCTGACGGCCGGCCGTCGCGAACAGGGCAGCGAACAGCACCATCGCCAGAAGAAAATTCGCGATTGGCCCG
>Ga0302198_10006096_pt1 | contig 10950 bp, 9 predicted proteins | sample II_Bog_N2_2_FD_193521 | JGI IMG/M metagenome (GOLD analysis project Ga0302198, IMG submission 193521) | Peat permafrost microbial communities from Stordalen Mire near Abisko, Sweden - II_Bog_N2_2 | ecosystem: Environmental > Terrestrial > Soil > Wetlands > Peat | place: Sweden: Abisko, Stordalen... | reverse complement strand
ACGCACGGAGCGGTATCGCAGAATTTGAAACTGAATGTTACCTGGATGGAGGCGGAGGGACTGGAATCGAAAACTCCGGATGACAGGAGTTATGAGGCGCAGTTAGAAGGCTTCGACGGCATTCTGGTTCCCGGCGGCTTTGGCAAGCGCGGCATCGAGGGTATGTTGAACGCCATCCGTTATGCGCGCGAGAAACAGGTGCCTTACTTCGGCATCTGCCTGGGCATGCAGACGGCCTGCATCGAGTTTGCGCGGAATGTTTGCGGCTTGAAGGATGCCAACTCAAGCGAGTTTGACCCGGCGAGCCAGCACCGCATCATCTACAAGCTGCGCGAGTTACTGGGCGTGGAAGAGATGGGCGGAACCATGCGTCTGGGCGCGTGGACCTGCATCTTGCAGGAAGACTCGCTGGCGGCGAAGGCTTATGGCGGAGCGACCGAGATCAGCGAGCGGCACCGGCACCGCTATGAGTTCAACCGCGAGTACGAGGCCCTGCTTACCGGCGGCGGCCTGCGCATCAGCGGGACTACGCCCGACGCCACTTATGTGGAGATTGTCGAGATTCCCGGGCACCCTTACTTCCTGGGTTGCCAGTTCCATCCCGAGTTCAAGTCCAAGCCGCTGGAGCCGCATCCGCTGTTCCGGGAGTTTATTACTGCGAGTTACAAAAACCGGCAGGGACGGGTGGCTGCGAATGTGAAGAGCGAGGCGGTCGCGTCGGAGATGCTGCAATAATCAGCGCCGATAAGTTACAGGTGAGCGATCAGCCCAGCAGCACCGCCCCCTTCGCCTTCCCTGCCAGCGCGCGGTCGAAGGTCACCAGCGTGAGCCCGCCCGCTTCCGCAAACGCCGCCAGATAAGCATCAATCCAAGTCTTGGGTGAAGAAGTGGCTCCCGCAGTTAGCGTTCGCAGCCCTGCCTCCAGGTCGCGAGGTTCGTCTACCCAGGCCACCTGGCCGGTTGAAATCCATTGGTCGTAGATTAGCCAGCACTTCGGTTGTGTCAGAACTTCTTGTCCCATCACTGCGGCGGTCGTCAGGATTCGGAAGTGTCCGAGTTGCGTTTGCCGGCAAAAGACAATGGTTGCGCTGGGCGGAATGGCTTCATACCACCGCTTTGCCGTCGCGTGATGCGCGTGCATTTCAAAATTCAGCGCGACCCAAACGTTCACATCAGGAAAAAGCGGTGAGTTCATCAATCTGCTCATTAGTCAATTCCAGGGTGCCTGGGCTAGAGGAGCGAATCAGTGGCAGTTGCAGCTTTTGAATCGGCTTTTCCTCCGCCCCTTCCAGCTCCCGCTGAATTCCACGCAGAACGATCTGCCGCACCGGCTTGCCCTCGCGCGCGGCCTTGACCTTCAGATCGCGATACGTCTCATCCGGGATGTCAAGTGTGGTGCGCATAAAAACATATTAGCATATTTATGGATTTATGTCTGAGTTGCGCTTGGAGTTGGCAAGCGCTGCTGCGATGGAAGCGAGCTGGCACTTTTCTGACCTGCGCTCTCCCGCGCACAGAGCGCATGCACCTCCCCGGCACCGGTTATTCCGGAATGTGCAATTGGGGATTGACAAAGCTTTTGGGCCGGGCCTATGGTGACTGGGTTTTTGAGGACGGAGGAAGCAACCATGGCACAGTTTGAACTTCAACCTGAGGCGGCGGACCTTCAACATTTGGCGGAGCAGTACTGGCAGAAGACGGGCGAGAAAGAGCACGAATTGGAAGAGGCCGCGTTCGAGGCCGGAGCGGCAATCCGGAACGGAGATTACTCTCTGGCCAACCTGGAGACGATCGTGCGCTGGAAGTCGGAGCGCGTGGTGCACTACCTGATCGGCAACAGCGAGGCCAAGATCAGGCGGGTTCTGGCGGTGGCGGCTGCGCCGGAGACCTCGCTGAGCAATGCCGTTGACGCGCTGACTTCGCTGCGCGGCATCGACCTGCCCATTGCCTCGGCGATACTGGCGGCGATCATGCCGGAGCGCTACAACGTGCTGGATTTTCGCGCCCTGGAAGCGCTGGGCCATGCCCGCCACAATGTTGATTTCTACGCCGAATATGTGGGTTTTTGCCGGCGGCTGGCGGAGCGCGGAATTGTTGCGCCTCAGCAGGATCTGCCAGGCGCGACCTCATTGCACGCGCTGGACCGCGCGCTTTGGGAGTGGTCGAGGAGCCATGTGGATGTGGCCACGCTGGTGTGAGTGGCCGCGAGTCCCGGCCGGCTTCAGCCGCTCGGGTAAAATCGGCTAGGTGAGCAACTCATTTGAAATCGGGCCGGTCGAGGTGGGCGCAGGGAAGCTGTTCCTGATCGCCGGCCCGTGCGTGATCGAGTCAGAGGTGCATGTGCGGCGCATGGCTGAGGCGATCCAGCGGATTGCCAGCGACCTGCGCATTCCCTACATCTTCAAGGCCAGCTACGACAAGGCCAACCGCACCAGCGTGAAGAGTTTTCGCGGGCCTGGTCTGGTGGAAGGCACACGGATTCTGGGGCGTCTTGCGAAAGATACGGGCCTGCCGGTGCTGACCGACGTGCATGAGCCTGCGCACTGCGAGATCGCGGCCGAGGCGGTGGACGTGCTGCAGATTCCCGCCTTCCTTTGCCGCCAGACCGACCTGCTGGTGGCCGCGGGCAAGACGGGACGCGCGGTGAACATCAAGAAGGGCCAGTTTGTGGCGCCGTGGGATATGGCGCATCCGGTCGAAAAGGTGCGGTCGACGGGCAACGAGCGGGTGTTCCTCACCGAGCGCGGGGTCAGCTTTGGCTACAACACGCTGGTGGTGGATTACCGCGCGCTGCCGGTGATGCGGCAAATGGCGCCGGTGGTGTTTGATGGCACGCACTCGGTGCAGCAGCCGTCCGCAGCCGCCGGAGTGAGCGGCGGCCAGCCGGAGTTTATCCCGCTGCTGGCGCGTGCGGCGGTTGCGGTGGGCATCGACGGACTGTTTCTCGAGGTGCACGACGATCCTGCCAACGCGAAATCGGATGGCGCGAATGCACTGGATTTGAAACTGCTCAAGCCGCTGCTGGAGAAACTGCTGGCCATTCACTCTGCCACCTGCGCCACCTGCGGTGGGGCAGACTCTCGCTAGTCGCTCGCATGGGTTTGATCGCTTCCCGTCCTTGCGGCAGAAAGAAGCCGCAAGGGTGGGGCACGGCTGTTGCTCGCCGCGTGGGGTAGCCTTAGAAAGATGAATCTCGACCTGAACGGCTGGCTGGCGCGGCGGTGGCTGCGCATCGCAATTTGGGCAGCGGTCTGCGTGCTGAGCGCGGCGAAGTTTTTCTACCTCACGGCCGATTTTCCCAACTGGTCGCCGTGGATGATCGACCAGGCGAAGTTTACGGATGAAGGCTGGTGGGGCAGCGCTGCGGTGACGCACGCGCTCACCGGCCACTGGTATATGCCGGGCGACTACAATCCCGCGGTGGCGCTGCCAGTCTGGCCCCTTCTGCTGAGCGGGTTGTTTCACTTTACGGGCGTGAGTGTCGTGTCGGCGCGGGCGCTGACGGTTGTGCTTTCCCTCGCAACTCTGTGCATTGTGTATGGGCTGGTGCGCCGCTACACCCATCGCGACGTGGAGACGCCGGCGCTGCTGGCCGTGCTGCTCCTTTCGGCCAGCCCATTTGCGTTTGCCTTCAACCGGCTCGCGATTCTGGAAACGCTGGTCATCTTTGAGTTTTGCGTGCTGATGCGGGTGGCTTCGTTTGCATCCCTAAAGCGATTCTGGCCGCTGGCCGCACTGGCCATAATAATCCCCACGATGCTGCTGACCAAGACGACGGCGGCGCTACTGGTTCCGGCGGTTTTCTGGCTGGCATGGTCGGCGATGGGACGCACGCGCGGCGGTTTGTGGCGGGCGGTTTTGGCTGTAGGCGTTGTGCCGGCCGTATTGGTGAAGAGCTACGCCGCGCTGGTGTCAGCGCTAGGATACGGGGCCGACTACCGGTACTTCTACGACGTGAATGCCATGCCCGACATTGCATGGGGGCAGACGCTGGCCACGCTGCGCGATCTTCTTGAGAACTGCCTCTGGATTGATCGCGTGCTCTATCCGATCGCGCTGCTGATCCTGGTGCTGACCGTGGCCTGGAAGCGCAGGTTGTGGAGCAATCCGCTGTTTGCCGCGGCGTGGATGGTGGTGGCGGCGCAGGCGGTGTTCATTTTCAGCCGCCAGGACGATTATGCCCCGCGGTATTTTCTGGTGATGCTGGCGCCGTTGGTGTGGATCGTGGTCCTGGTCTTTGACGAGCTTCTGCCTCACGGGAAAAAGGCGGCGGCGCTGCTTCTGGTCGGGATGGCTACTTCCGTTGCAGTCAACGTGGTCATAATTCGCCATTTTCTCGTCGACCGGGACTATGACTTTCACGATGCTGCGGCCTCGATTGCGGGCATCATCCGCAGCCATCCGGAACAAAGGCCGCTGATGCTGGGCGTGAGCGGCGCGCAAATCTCCATGATGACCGGCATTCCGGCCATCAACGACGGCTTCAGCACCGAGGATATGGCGAAGAAGGTGGCGCAGGACCGGCCTGGCTGGCTCCTTGCCTGGGACGATGCGGACCCAGCGAAAGATGAGTCTTTGGCCAAATTCAAGCTGGAGAAGATGGCCAGTTATCCGGCATTCGACGACGACACGCGCACGGTGCTCACGCTCTACAAAATGGTGCCCAGCACGAGTCAACCGTAGGGGCCGGCTCGCCTTCAGGCCTCGTCTCTGAAGATCTGCTCGATGCTGGTGGAGAAAAGCCGCGCCAGTTTGAAGGCCAGCGGCAGGCTGGGGTCAAAACGGCCGGTCTCAATGGCGTTGACCGACTGGCGCGAGACTTGCAACTGCGCAGCCAGGTCGGCCTGGCTCCAGCCGCGCTCAGCACGGAGGACTCGGAGCTGGTTGTTCATCGGTTCCTCCACAACTGGATGCGCACGGCGACACCGACCGAGACGCAGAAGAGGTCGATGTTGAGGATGGGGATAAGGCGGAAGATCTGGGGGTGGGCGAAGAGGCCGCCGAGGTAGGTGTCGACGGCAAAGGTGATGCCGAGACCCCAGAGCAGGGATTGGACGACGAGGGCGCGGATGAACTCGTCGGTTTCGCGGCCCAGGTAGCGGCCGACGACGGTGATGATGCCAATGACGGGGATGGTGGGCAAGAGGGCCATGAAATAAAGCAGCTGCGCAGTGACATGGCCGTCCTTGAACAGGTCGCGAGTGGTCAGGGAGAGCACGGCGGCGAGGGCGAGATTGGCTCCGAACAGTTGCATGGTGCGGCGCTGGAGGGGACTGAGATGGCGGTTGCAGAGGCTGATTTTCATTGGTTTCTCCGAATTTGAATGAAGAGCGCGAGCAAACTGGTCACGAAGAAGATGTCGATATCGAAGATCGGCGAGGGGCCATAGGCGCTGCCGCCTTCAAAGAGCACGCTGAGTACGATGTTGGCCACCATGGTGACGCCGAGACCCCAGAGCAGGGAGCGGGTGACGATCATTCGGATGAACTCATCGGTTTCGCGGGCGAGATATTGGCCGACGATCCAGACCATGGCGGCGACGGGGATGGCGGGGAGAATCTGGAGGAAATGGAGAAGCGTCGTGGCGAGGGTGAAGTGCGCCGGAAGGTCATGGGCAATGAAAAACAGCAGCATGGTGAGCAGCAGCGTTCCGGCAAGTAGAAGGCCTGAGCGGCGCTGAAGAGGACTGAGGTGCTCGTTGCGCGCGAACATAGATGGTTTCCTTTCCTAAAAGACAAGATAACTTTACATAGCGCTGGAGAGTATGTCAAGCGAACTTGTCATCGTGCTGAGAATCTTCTTTACCGTTGCTGCATTTCCGCATCTATATTGGCGCAGGCCCCCTGATAGGATTTCCGTATGTTTTTCACGCGTTTTCTCTTGTGTCTTCGCTTCGGACTCTTAGCCGGACCGGTCTTGCTGCTTGGTTTCACGCTCAACCTTTCGATCGCTGCGCAAGATGCGGCTGCGGAGCAATCTCCGGCGCGGGCGCATATCGACGAGGTGCTCAAGGGGCTGAACCGCGGCCACTCTGTGGGGCAGGTGGCGGTGTCGCCGGATGGTAAGTTGCTGGCTTGGCTGCAGTATGCGAAGGACGGCGCGGAGATCCGCGTGGCTCCGCTGGACGACCTGGACAAGAGCAAGCGCGTGACGGCGGCGTCCAAAACCGACGAGCGCTGCCACGAAAGCGAGATCGCCTGGGCTCCGGATGCCGAGACGCTGGCGTTCTTCTCCGATTGCGCCCACCCCGGCGAGCAGTCGGATCTTTATGTGGCGCGGGTGGATGGAGGCCCGGCACGGCGGCTGACCGAGCTGAAGGGCTATGTGGAGGCACCCGAGTTTTCTCCGGATGGAACGAGGGTGGCGTTCCTGTACGTGGAAGGCGCAACGCGGCCGGCCGGTGCGCTGGCGGCCATGAAGCCGTGGTCGGGCGTGATTGGCGAGGACGGGGTGGAGATTCAGCGCGTAGCCGTGACCCAGGTGGATGCGGCCAAGCCCGCCGCTCCTGCGTTTGCGACGCCGGAGAACCTGCACGTGTATGACTTCGCCTGGCGGCCGGATTCGAGAGGCCTGGCGTATGTCGCGGCCGACCCGCCGGGAGAGAACAACTGGTGGGTGGCGAAGCTCTACACGCAAGAACTGGGCGGCGCGGCGAGGGCCATTCTTGCACCGGCTGACGTTTCGGGTCCTCTGCATGGGCTGCAAATTGCGGTGCCGCGCTGGTCGCCGGACGGGCAGGCGATTGCGTTCATCGGCGGGCTGATGAGCGATCAGGGGTCGACGGGCGGCGATGTGTGGATTGTCGCTGCGAAGGGCGGACCGCCGGTGGACCTGACGCCGCAGCGGGCCACGTCGCCGGCATGGATCGAGTGGGGCGACAATGAGGACCTGTTCATCAGCGAACTGGCTGGAGGCGACTGCCAGCTGGTGGAGCTCCATATCGAGGGCGGTGCTGCCCACGCCACGTCGGGCGGCTCAAACCCGGCGACGAGCTTCAGCAAGCCTGTCTTCAGCATTCCGGGCAGCGTGGGCGACGGTCGTATGGAGCTGAGTCTCTCTGGATCAGCGAACCATTCGCTGTGGGTCTTCCACTCCAGCACGTTTGACCACCCTCCAGAGATCTTTCTTTCCAAACAATCCGGCTGCCCGACGTGCAGGTTCATGTCCTACTCTCTGACGCAGCTGACGCATATCAACGATGGCGTGGAGCCCGGGTGGGGCAAGAGCGTCTCGCTGGACTGGAAGAGCGACAGCTTCCAGGTGCAGGGCTGGTTGATGCTCCCCAAAGATTACGATCCGAAGAAGAAGTATCCGCTGATTGTGGAGGTGCACGGAGGGCCGGCGGCGGCGGAGATGGCGCACTGGGGCGGCGGTGGTGGGCTGAGCGCGAACGCGTTCTCGGCGCTGGGCTACTTTGTGCTGCAGCCCAATCCGCGCGGCAGCTACGGGCAGGGCGAGGCGTTTGCCCAGGCCAACCGCAGAGACTTTGGCTACGGCGACCTGCGCGACATTCTGGCCGGCGTGGATGCGGTTGAGGCGCAGTACCCGGTCGATCCGGGCCGCGTGGGATTGACGGGGTGGAGCTATGGCGGCTTTATGAGCATGTTTGCCGTGACCCAGACGCAGCGATTCAAGGCGGCCGTGGCCGGGGCGGGGATTGCGGACTGGGAGAGCTATTACGGGGAGAACTCGATCGACCAGTGGATGACGCCCTACTTTGGAGCGACGGTCTATGACGACCCGGCGGTGTACGCCAAGAGTTCGGCCATCTCATTCATCAAGCAGGTGAAGACACCCACTCTGGTGGTGGTGGGCGACCGGGATGGCGAGTGCCCGGCGCCGCAGTCGTTTGAGTTCTGGCACGCCTTGCGGGATGAACATGTGCCGACGCAGCTGGTGGTCTATCCCAACGAAGGCCATGGATTTGTGGACCCCGCGCACCGGCGGGACGTGATGGTGAGAGCGGTGGAGTGGTTTGCCCAGTACATGGGAACAACCACTCCATCGAGCCAAGACCGCTCGCCGGGGGCCCCGGCAGGGAACTGACACTGCTTTCCAACCGGCGGCAGCGGAGTCTATTGGAGCATGGCGGGAGTTGAAGCGCAGGGGTACCTGGAAGCCTGGAGGCAAGTGTCTGCAGGAGCGGGTCCGCCCTGATACACTTTTCATTGGAGATTTGCGAGCGGGTTTAGCCGCGTTTCTGAGGCAAAGAGCGTACCGCCGGAGACCGCGTTCAAAGCGGAGGCTACCGGCAGTGGGCCAACTTTGGACATGTAGGCGGGTCGCGTAGAAAGCATTTTGAGAGACAGGGTGGTTCCTGGACCTGAGTTGAGAGGCGTTGCTCCCCGGAGTTGGGGGTTGCGCATGGCTGCGGGCGGCGGCTTCGGTCCGGCGAGTTTCTTGAGGTGTTTAAACCGAAATTTTTCTGCTGTTATTTGCTAGAGACCGTTCCGCGGTTTGAAGAGGCGGGGCGGGGAGGATTCATGCGGCGGTTTTTGACGCTTGTTTGCTTGTTGTGCGTGGCCATACCGGCCGGGATATCGATCTCCGGTTGCACGCGCAATCCGCAGGGGAACTTTTGCAATGGCCTGGGATACGGGTTGACGAACTCCGATGTGGCCTCGATCTTCCTGACGCCACAGACTTCGGGGATTTCGCTTGCCTATGGGCAGACGCAGCAGATCGCGCAGCCGACGGCCAAGACGTGCAAGGGCACGGCGGCCAGCGTGACCACCTATAACTTCGGCACCACCAACAATCAGCTTGTGGATGTTTCCCCGTCGGGCAACCTCTGCGCCGGCACGTGGAACCGGAACTCGGGCGGCGGCATTCCCAACTACACCATCTGCAGCTTCCCCAATCCAATTCCCACCACGGGAAACCTGCCGTACGCTACGGTCTACATCACCGCGTCCGCGGACTCGGTGACCTCCAATCCGGTGGCGGTTTACCTGCATCCGCAGGTCACCTCCGTAGCCCTTGTCACGGAGCCCGTGTCAGGTTCGGCGCAGCAGTGTTTCTCGCAAGGCACGCTGGCACAGCTTGACGCGCAGGCCTGCGCGTCCGCCAATAACAAGCAATATCTGCTCTGCGCGCCGAACACGGTGACCAGCGCCAACAGCGCCTGCCCGATGCCCTCCGTCACGCCTGACATCCTGGCCAGCGGAACCTTTGTTTCAGTGCCGAACATCGGCAGTGTGGTCGCAGCGAACTATGTGTCGGGCGGCACCATCACTGGAACGCAGGGCCAGACCTGCCTGCTGAGCGGATTCAACGGCGCCAACGGTGTGGCTGGGACAGTGACCCTGACTGCCGACAACACGATTGCCAACCCGACTGCGGTGAGCATTACGGCGGCAGGCTCAGGCGCTACAGCGGCGCCCACCACGGCCACGCTGGCCAGCGGCACGGCAACCTGCTCGGGAACCGCCACCATCACCTCCGCGCTGGGTCCAATCGCCGGCACGGCAGGTGAGACCTGCACTCTGACCAGTTTCAATAACGGTTTGAGCGGTGGCTCCGCGACTGTTACCTTGAGCAGCAACAACGCGATTTCGAACGGGACGCCGTTGACCGTAACTGCGGGCGGTCTGGGCGCCACAGCGCCGCCCACGACCGCTGTTCTTTCCAACGGCACAGCAGCCTGCGCCGGAACGGCAACCGTGACCACGACTCTGACGCCGGTCCAAGACTGCTCATCGGTCCTGGGCACACTCAATTACCAGGTGGGAACGCCGAGCGTGGCTTCCATCAACGCGGAGACCAACCAGATCACGGCCGAATTGCCGGGCACCACGGTCATTACGGCTTTGAGCGCGGGCGGCTCTTCTTCGGCAGGCTATTTCTCCACCTGCCCGCCGCGGACGATCAACGTGACGCTGGCCAACGGCGCGACCTCTGGAACGGTCACCCAGGGCGTTACGCAAAACCTGACCACCACCGTGTACGACACCAACATCAATGCCAGCAGCGGACTCGGAAATCCGATTACCGGCTTGACGCTGGACTACCAGTCGACTGACCCGATCGATGTTGAGGTGGGCAGCCAGGGAGCGATTACGACCAGTTTCCCCGGCGTGGCTTCGGTATTCGCCATCTGCCAGCCGACCAGCTGCAATCCCGCGCCGATCAATGAGACAGGCTTGTATGGGACAGGTCTCTCCATTGCCTCGAACCCGGTGACGATCACCGTTCCCGGTACTGCCAGCGACTACGTCTGGTTCGCATCGCCCGGCCAGTCGCAGTACTTTGTACCCATCGAACTGCTCAGTGGCACGGTGGGCTCCACGGTGCGCCTGCCGTTTGTGCCCAATTCCATGCTGATGGACCGGGCCGGCGTCGACCTTTACTTCGGGTCCGCGCATGAGTTGATGTACTACAGCACCTCCACCAACACCCTGATCAAGCAGGACCCGAACGCGCCCGGAGTGATTCTGGCTGCGTCTCCAGCTGCCTCGCAACTGCTCATCAACGACCAGATCCGGCAGGTCTTCTATCTCTACAACACGGCCAGCGGCAGTTCCTCCACCTTTGGTGGCATGGGCACCGCAGCGCAGTGGACCCCCGACGCGAAGACCCTGTACATCACGGACAGCGCCGCCGCGGGCCCCGGCCATACGGATACGCTCTATGTCTACAACGTGAGCAAGGGCTGGACGAGCACTCCCCTGACCCCCTCCGGCGGGGCCAATCCGGGCGCAACCAACGTGGCCATCACTATCCCCGGCGTGGGAGCTTACATGAGCGGCAGCCCCACAGTGGCGCACACCTGGTGCCCCGCCGGACCCGTCGGCGGCAGCCCCATCACCTACTATCCGCAGGGAGACTCGGTGAACACGCTCACCGACGTTTTGGCGGCAACCACCGACGGGCAGCATATTCTGGGCGCGGCCCTCAGCGGCGGCGCGGTCACGTTATCTGATATTGGTATTACTCTGCCAACCATCACCT
>Ga0302198_10006093_pt1 | contig 10954 bp, 6 predicted proteins | sample II_Bog_N2_2_FD_193521 | JGI IMG/M metagenome (GOLD analysis project Ga0302198, IMG submission 193521) | Peat permafrost microbial communities from Stordalen Mire near Abisko, Sweden - II_Bog_N2_2 | ecosystem: Environmental > Terrestrial > Soil > Wetlands > Peat | place: Sweden: Abisko, Stordalen... | reverse complement strand
ATCCAACTCCGGCCTGCTCCAGTGCCGCGCGCACCACCGGCACAATGGCGCGCAAATGCTCCCGGCTGGCCAGCTCCGGCACCACGCCGCCATAGCGTGCGTGTGTGGCAATCTGGGACGCAACCATCGACGAAACAGTGCGGCGCCCACGCTCCACCACCGCCGCGGCAGTCTCGTCGCACGACGTCTCAATGCCCAGAACCAGCCCCGTCCCCATCTTTTCAGTTTAATGGCTGGAGGTTTTGGCCCCGGAGGAAACTCAGCCACGCAAGAACAATGGCTGCCCCCGGTCCCTCGCTTTTGGGGACCGGGGATAGCGCGAATCCCAACCATGGTTTTTCAAACTCACCCACCATCACCTGTCGCGGCCCATCTTTCTCGCGATATTATTTCCGTCATGCCGATTCCCCGCCGAAGCTTCCTCAAGACCGCCGCGTCTGCCGTACCCGCCGCAGCCCTCCACAATCTCCTCGCCCAATCCGCGCCGCCCGCGCCCGCTCTCCATCCAGTCGCCGCCGGGCAAGACCGCTTCGGCCCTCCGCGCACGCTCGGCATCAGTTCGTTGACCTTCAAGGTTGCCACCTCCGACACCGCAGGCAACCTCTTCGTCATTGAACACCGCGATCTCCAGCCAGGTACAGGCCCCGCGCTTCATCTTCACTACTCGCAGGAGGAATGGTTCTACGTCATGGAAGGCGAAGTTGTCTTCGTGGTCGGAGATCAGCGTCTCAGCTTGCGCGCCGGCGAGTCAGTCCTCGCGCCCCGCCGCGTTCCGCACACTTTCTCCGCAGTCGGCTCGCCCGCCCACATGCTCATCGCCTTCACCCCTGCCTGCAAAATGGAGCAGTATTTCATCGACGGCGCAGCCAATCCCTCTCTCGCGCCCACTGAGGACTTCACGAACCGCTACGACATGAAATGGATCGGCCCGTCCCCGCTCTGGAAGAGCTGAGGCATGGCTGGCGTGATTTCTGGGCTGGGGCTGTGGGGCTGTGAAGCGAGTGCTGGTAAAGCGTTGAATCGAATCAACCGGCTTTCACAGTTTCACGGTTTTTAAGAACTTTATCTTAGTTTTGAGTGGATTGAGTGGACTTCAGCGCGGCCTGAAAGGCGGCTATGCGGGCGGCGCGGCGAGCCTGTTCCCGGTCGTGGGCCGTGGCTTTCGCAGCCTGGCGGTTGCGCGCCATTACGACTACGGATTCAGAACCGAAACGCAGGTTGTTGAGATTCTGCAGGCAGAACTGCACAATTGCCGAAACCGAGGTGTTGTGGCGGGCGGCAAAGACGCGGGCATCGCTGTAGACGGTTTGGTCGACGGTAACGGCAATGTTCGGCATAAAGGTCTCTGATTTAGATTGTGCGCCGGGGAGACTTAATTAACTGCAAAGTTGGGAAAAGAAATTTGCAGTTGAGCAGTTGATCAATCAAACAGTTGAACAGCCAGGCAGTCAGGCGGTTGATCGCAGAAGGATGGTGCACCTAATTTGCGAGTGATTGAAGGGTGTGCCACCGGCCCGTAGCTTACACTCAAACAACATGCTCAACCGGGGCTATGCTTACACCGCGACCATCAGCAAATGCCACGGACAAACCCTGCTCACCCACTTGGCAAGCCTTTATCCTCATGCAACCGCACAAGTCTGGCAACAAAGACTGAACAACGGCGAAGTCACCATCAACGGCATCACCGCCGCAGGAAGTGAATCGGTCACTTTAGGCCAAACCCTTGTCTGGAACCGCCCACCCTGGATCGAACCAGACGCCCCTCAGCACTTCGAAGTCCTGTTTGATGATCCCCATCTGTTGGCCGTCAACAAACCCAGCGGGCTGCCCACCCTCCCCGGCGCCGGCTTCTTTGAAAACACCCTGCTGCGCCTGGTGCAAAAGCGCACCCCCAGCGCGAACCCTGTCCACCGCTTGGGCCGAGCCACCTCCGGCATCGTCCTTTTCGCCAAAACACCTCAGGCGGCGTCTAATCTGTTCGCAAACTGGAATACGCCCAAAATTCAAAAAATCTACCTGGCGCTGGCTCAAAACATTGCACAGCACGACGCCTACGAAATCCTCACACCCATCGGCCTGGTACCGCACCCGCGCCTCGGTTTCGTGTGGGCCGCGAAGTCAGGGGGCAAACCGTCCAAGTCATTGGCAAGTGTGATCGCACGCAGCGCAAGCAACACAACAGGCGACACGACAGGCACCACAACATTTGAGGTAAGCCTGCATTCGGGCCGCCCTCATCAAATCAGAATCCATCTGGCATCCATCGGCCATCCCCTGGTCGGCGATCCTCTGTACGGCTTAGCCGGCCAGCTTCTTGAAAATCTCCCCGGCCTCCCCGGCGACGGAGGATATTTCCTGCACGCCCAATTTCTGAGATTCCACCACCCCATCACCGGAGAACCAATCAACCTTGAGGCGCCCTTGTCGTCCGGATTCTCCCCGGTCCCCAACAGCGAGGGGCCGGGGGCACCCTCGGTGTAGTTTTAGGGCGTCGAGACCGAGGCCACCCGCCCGGGGTCCGGGTTCCCTACACACTCGAATAGCCGATGTAAGATGCCTTGCGTCATTGGCGTTTCCCGTCACGGATGCAGCTTAGGCGGCCTGTCGCTGCAGGCGGTGTCAAAGCAGATGCGCTTCCTCAATAGCCGCCAGATAGCTATGCCGTAGCCCGCTGCTGCTCCTGATGCCCCAGGCGCACGCTGACCACCTTGGAGACGCCCGGCTCCTGCATGGTGACCCCGTAGATCAGATCTGCCGACTGCATCATGCGCTTCGAGTGGGTCACCAGCAGGAACTGCGTTTCGCGGCTGAGCGAGTGCAGCAGGTCGGCGAGCCGGCCCACGTTGGTCTCGTCCAGCGGCGCGTCCACTTCGTCGAGCACGCAGAAGGGGCTAGGCTGGAACTGGAAGATGCCCACCAGCAGCGCCAGCGCGGTGAGCGCTTTTTCTCCGCCGGAGAGCAGCAGCACGTTTTGCAGCTTCTTGCCCGGCGGCGAGGCCACGATTTCGAGTCCGCTCTCCGCCTGATTCTCGACATCCGTCAGCCGCAGGAAAGCCTGCCCGCCCTGGAAGAGCCGCGAGAACACATGGGCAAAGTTCTCGTTGATGCGCGCAAAGGCCTCGTCGAACCTGGTGCGCGAGATCTGGTCGATCTCCTTGATGGTCTCCTGCGTGTTTTCGATTGACTCCATCAGATCCTTGCGCTGGGTTTCAAGGAACAGGTGCCGCTCCGCCGTCTCCTTGTATTCATCGAGAGCCATCATGTTCACCGGGCCCATTTGCTCGATGCGCTGGCGGAGCCCGCGGCAGGTCTCTTCCTCGGTCGCGAGCGCTTCTTCGGCAAGCCGCTCGATGAGGGCATCCTCGCGCAGAACCTGGGCTTCGACGTTCACCTCGGCCAGGCAACTGGCCTCCTGGTACTCGAGATCGGAGCGCAGCTTGGCCACCTGGCTGGAGCGGTTGGCGCGGTCGTCGCGCAACTCGTCAAGCGCCACACGCGAAGTCTTCAATTGCGTCTCGATGGAGTTCAGCTGCAGGCGCAGCTCCTGCGATTGCACAACCAGCGCATGCGCGAGGGCCAAGGCCTCGGTGCGCGCGTTGGCCAGCTCTTCCATGCGGCCGGCCAAGGCCGCGGTGTCGGCAATGCGCCGCTCACGCTCAGCTTCCGCGGCCGCGCGCTGCTGCTCGATTCCCAGCACCCGCCGCTCCAGGTCCGCATGCAGCCGGTCGATCCGCTGGAAGGCCGCCTCCGCGCCGCGCCGCCGCTCTTCCAGTCCGGCCAGCTCCGCGGTCACCTGTGCGGCTTCCTGCTGCAATCCCTCGCGCGTCTGGCGCAGCAGAGCGAGTTGCGCCTGCAACTCGTCGAGCGAGGCCTCGGCCTGGTGGTTTTCTTCTTCCAGCCGCGAAGTCTCTTCGCGTTTCTGCTCGATGGAAACATGCTTGGTCTCGCGCGCATCCTTGTTCCGCGCCGCCTGCAAGGTCCACTCCTGCAGGCGCCGCTCCACGCGCTGAACTTCAGATTCCATTTGTTTCAGCGCCGCACCCTGGTTGGCTGCTTCAGTCTCCACGTGGCGTCGTTCCGCGCTGCTCGATTCGAGCTGCGCCGACATCTCCTCCAGCGCGCGTGTGAGTGCGGCAGCCTCGCTTTCTGCCTGCGCCAGCGCGATCTCCATCTTGCCCAGCCTGTTCTCCGCCTCGCGCAGCTCGCGCTTCAGCGCCAGCGGACCCTCGCTGGCCGGCTTGCCGCCGGTCACCGTCCCGTTGTGGAAGCACTCGCCTTCCGGCGTCAGGAAGAACGCAAATCCAAACTCGCCGGCCAGGGTCTTGGCGCGAATCGCGTCGTCCACCAGGTAGCCGTGCCGCAGCTTGGGCAGAATCGTCTCCAGCGATCGCGCAAATCCCTCCTGCACGCGGATGGCGTCCTTGAGCGGCGTCGCGCCGGGCACATTCACCGTCTGCACGTTCTCTTCAAAAAGCACGCCCTGCGCCCCGTCGTGTATCAGGAAGGTCGCGCGCCCGTCCACGCCCGACTTGAGCAGCCGCACGCCCTCTTCTGCCGCGCCCCAGCTCTTGACCACAACAAAGTTCAGCTCGTCGCGCAGAAACTCGTCCACCACTCCTTCGTGCTCGCCGCTGACCTCGAGGAAATCCGCCAGCGTGCCCACGGGCGCCATGCCTGGGGCCAGCGCGCCCGGCTTCAGCAGCCGTCGCACCGTGTCGGTCGAGTAGCCGTGGTTGCGAATGAGCGCTTGCAACGAGTCGCGCCTACCGGCAATGGCCGCCTGCTCGCCGCGCAGCTGGTTGATGCGCGCGCGCAGCGCATTCTCCTCCGCGCGCCTGGCCTGGAGCGACTCGCGCAGCGCGGCAATCTCGCTCTCCAGCCGCTTGAGCGCATCGGCGGCCGACTCGAACTTGAGCCGCGCCTGTCCGCTCTCCACGCCCAGATTCTCGCGTTCGTTGCGCGCCTGCGTCATCTCCGCTTCCAGGCGCTCCGCCTCGCGCTCAAGCGCGGCCAGGCTCTCTTCTGCCTGCGCCGTGTGGTTGCGCGCATTGCCGGCCAGCGTGAGCAAGTGCATGGCGTGACGCCGCGTCGTCTCCAGGTTGCGCTCCGCCGTGAACACCTCTTCGGCGGCCGCGCGCGCCTCCTGCTGGCGGGACTCCACCCGCTGGCGGAATGTCCGCGCTTCCCCGGCCGCGGTCTCAAGGAACGCATGCTGCTGCACGCGTTCTTCGGCAATGCCGCCCAGCTGCGTCCGCGTCACTTCAAGCTCTGCCGCCGCCGCCGCGATCCGTCCTTCGAGGTCGGCTACCCGCTCGGTGTTGGCCCGCTCCCGCGCCGTGGCCCGCTCCAGCTCGAGCGCCGCCTGGTTCGCGCGTCCCTGCGCCTCCTGGCCCTCGCGGTCCAGCTCGTAGCCGCGCTCAGTCAGGCTGTGCTGATTGGTTTCAAGCGCACCAATCTCCGTCGCCGAGCCGTTGATCCGCTCTGACAGCCCGGCAATCTCCTCGTCCAGCCGCGCCTGTTCGGCGTCCATCAGCGCCATGCGGCTGGCCAGCACCACGCGCAGCCGTCCGCGCAGCTCGTCGCGGACCGCGGCAAAGCGTTCCGCTTTGGCCGCTTGCCGCTTCAGGCTGTTCATCTGCCGCGTCACTTCTTCAAAAATGTCGTCGACGCGGGCCAGGTTCTGCTTGGCGCTCTCCAGGCGCAACTCTGCAAGCCGCTTCTTGTTCTTGAATCGCGTAATGCCGGCCGCTTCCTCGATGATCGCCCGCCGGTCGTGGGGCTTGGAGCTGAGCAGTTGCCCAATCCGCTCCTGGCCGATGATCGCGTAGCTCTCCGGCCCCAGGCCGGTGCCCATGAAGATGTCCTGGATGTCGCGCAGCCGGCACAGCTTACCGTTGAGCAGGTACTCGCTCTCGCCGGTGCGGAAGAGGCGCCGCGTGATCACGATCTCGCCCTTCTGCGGCGTGCGCTGGAACTTGCGGCGGCGAATCTTGAGCACCACCGCCTGCGGCCCGGCCGCTTCCGCCACCTGCGGTGGGGCTGACCCCTCTTGGGTATCGTAGTCGAGCACCTGTCCCGGCTGCTCGTTGGCGATGATCTCTTCGGCCTCCGAGGCACGTTCCCGGCGCATCTCGTCTTCGTCCCAATCGGTGGGCTCGTCGTGCTCCACCGCGACCTCCGGCTCCACCGGCACTGGCCCTTCGTAGGCCTCGGGGTCAACCAGGGTCAGCGTTACCTCAGCCATGCCCAGCGCCTTGCGGTCGCGCGTTCCTGCGAAGATCACGTCCTGCATGTGCGTGCCGCGCAACGACTTGGCGCTCTGCTCGCCCAGTACCCAGCTTACCCCGTCCAGAATGTTGGACTTGCCGCAGCCGTTCGGCCCAACCACCACGGCAATCCCGGTCCCCGGCACGGTCAATTCCGTGCGGTCACAGAAGCTTTTGAAGCCGAGGATATGGATCTTCTTTAGTTTCAACATTGTCGCTCCGAATAAATGAAGTTCTGGTCAAGGTCCTTAGGCAGCTGCGGATGGGATGGTTCCGCGGGAAAAAGAGGAATGAAAAATTCTCCCACCCGATTACAGACTCTAAGCAGCGGAGAGGGTGCGGTCAACGGAGGAAGGGTGCGCTTTTGTGGATAAGGCAGCCCGGAATTCGACTTCCGGAAAAATAGCCGCGGTCAGCCGAAAAATTGCCCGGAATCAACCGGTTTGGTGCCGCTTTCCCACAGTTCCCGGAAGCCCCCGAAGCCGCGCACCCACCTGCCTGCATGTCCACTTGCAACCAGCGGCTAGAAAGTTGCGACGAAAGGTGTATTGCAGATTGGGCTTTAACATTAGATTCTATGGGTTAGGTGGGTTTCGGGTTCGATTTGAGTGGTCCTGAACGCGCGTGCCTTTTGTGAGTCCGAGGGTGAGATAATCCCCTTGGTGCGGCAAACGTTTCATTCGCGCGGCTTTATCATCAGTCCAGCATTTTGCTTGCAACGCGTCCCGGCGAACGGCTGAAAAGCGTGTGAACGACGAGCTGGTGTGAAGTGCGCCCGCCGGCGTAGACCTGGTCTCTGAATTTATTTGCACGTTTTTGAGAGGTTCAATTGCAACAGTCAACGCGCGGCACGCACGGTTCACTGGTCACTCCGAAGGAAGATCTCGTCCTTACGGACCTGTGGCTCATCGTGCGCAAACGGCGCTGGCTGCTCGCGGCTGTGGCGGTTGGCGCGGCGCTGCTGGCGGCCACGGTCGGCCTTTATCGCGGGAAAATGTATACGGCCACGGGCGAGATCCAGATCCAGCCCGGTTCGGCCGCGGATCTCAAGCAGTCCATTACTTCGGTGCTGGGCGGCGGCAGCACCCTCGACGTGATCATCGAGAGCGACAGCCGCATCCTGGAAAGCGACAAGCTGCTCAGCACGGTGGCCAAGACCCTGAAGCTCCAGGACGATCCCAGGTTCCTGGGCAGCCAGAGCCCCCTCAAGGCATCGCTGTTCGGCACAAAAACGCCGCCGCTGCTGCATGGCAATCTCGACGATCCGTTCGTGCGCAACGCCATCCTGGGCAACCTGCGCGCGCATCTGACCATTGCCCGCGTTCCGCGCACGCAGATGATCACCATCTCCTATGTCAGCCGCTCGCCGCAGCTCTCGGCAGACATTGTGAATGCGCTGGAGAGCGAGTTCATCAAGAACAACTTCATTGCCCACTACAACAGCACCCAGCAGGTGACCAACTGGCTCACCGGGCAGATCGACGACCTGCGGACCATCGTGCAGAACTCGCAAGACCGCATGGTCGACCTGCAAAAGAAGCTGGGCATCTCGGCGCTCGATCCCAGCCACTCCATGATCGTGCAGGAGATTACCGATCTCGAAAAAGGCGCGGCCGACGCCACCGAGCAGCGGGTCCTTGAAGAAGCCCGCTACCACATTCTTCAATCGCTTCCGCCCAATCGCATTCAGGACGGCCCTTCGCCGGTCAGCATGGATGGCACGCAGGGGCTGCTGGAGAATCTTCGCTCGCAGCGCGCCACCCTGACCGCTCAGCTGGCGCACGATCAAACCTACTACGGGCCTAATTATCCCGAGATCAAGAAGCTTAACGGACAGCTCAAGGCGATGGATCGCGAGATTGCCGAAGAGGAAGAGGCCGTCGTCAACAAGGCCAAAGACGCGTACGGCATTGCCCACTCGGCAGAGGACAAGGCCAAGAGCGTCCTCAACGACCGGGTAAAGGAGATCTACGGACAGCGCGACGACATTGTGCGCTACGAACTGCTGACGGAAGAGTACGAGTCCAATCGTCACATGTATGAGAGCATTCTGGCCCGTTTGCGTGAGGCTGCCGTGGATGCGGGACTCGACTCGGCCGACATCAGCGTGGTCGATCTGGCCTCGCTGCCCATCGAACCGTCCAGCATGTCCGCGGTGTCACTCGGTGAACTGGGCCTGCTTTTCGGAATCTTCGGCGGGCTGGCACTGGCGCTGCTCCTGGAGCGAATGGACACGCGCATGCGCGACTCGCGGCAGATTCAGGAGCTGCTCGGCGTGCCGGCCATCGCCATCGTTCCGCAAACCAACTGGAAGGGCAAAGGCCCGGAGCCCGATGCCGGGAGTGGCCCCGAGATTCTGTGGGACGCGCGCTCACCCTTCGCCGAGTCCATGCGCGTCTTCCGCACATCGATCCAGTTGTCGAGCACCTCGCGCCAGTCCAGGGTGATTGCTATAACAAGCTGCCAGCCAGGCGAAGGCAAATCCACCTTGTCGATGAACCTGGCCGCGGCGCTCGCCCAGGGCGGCAAGAAAGTTGTTCTCGTCGATACGGACATGCGCCGCCCCAGCGTCTACTGGCGCCTCGGCCTGAGCGACAAGAAGGGTCTGTCGGAGTTTCTCACTGGCCTTGAAACTCTGGATGCAATCATCCAAACGCACAAGACGCTCGCTTCGCTGGACGTGATTGCCTCCGGCATCTGCCCGCCCTTGCCGGCCGACCTGCTTGCCTCCGAGCAGATGAAGAAGTTTGTCGAGGTGCTGCGCGAGCGCTACGACTACGTGATCTTCGATTCGCCGCCGGCTCTGTCTGTGACCGATCCGCTAATTGTTGCTTCATTGTCCGACGGCCTGGTGCTGGTGATTCGCCAGGGATACTGCACTCGTGCCATGCTGGCGCGTTCCGCGGAGATGTTCCGCGGCGTGGGCGTGAAAGTCTACGGCTTCGTTCTCAACGGCGTGGACGCCAGTCTTCCCGAATACTACGGCTATCTCGGCTATTACTCCTATGACTATAAAAAGTAAGTGCGCTGGTAAGTGGAGGGATCATGAAACTCGGGTCGATGAAAGCTGGAAGTCTCGTTATTGTGTCCGCCGCCGCGCTGAGCGCGGGCAGCCTGACCGGTTATGCGCAATATCTTGGACCGGCCGTCACCTCGCCTCCCACCGCGGCCAGCGCGCCGGTCTCCGCGGGTAACTACCAGTTGCGCGAGATCAAGATAGCACCGGGCGATGTCATCTCCATTGCCACGTATGGAGCGCCCGAACTGACGACAACCTCGCAAACCACCTCAGGTTCAACCGTCCTTGGCGCAACGCCTCCGGTTCTGCAAGGTATCAAGGTCGGAACACGAGGCGAGATATCGCTGCCCTATCTCGGTTCGGTGAAAGTCTCCGGACTCACTCCATCGGAAGCAGCAGCCTATCTCACCCGGCAACTCAAGGAAGGCGGCTTCCTGGTCGATCCGCAGGTAAGTGTGCAGTTAGTCGATTCTCCGACCAGTGCCATTACCGTGGTCGGCGAAGTGCTCAAGCCGTCGCCCATTCCCGCCTTCGGACAGATGCGCCTGCTCGATGCGATCTCCGCATGCGGAGGACTCACGCCCCTGGCCAGTCATCGGGTTACCATTCGCCGCGCAGCTAACGCCGATCCCATCACGATCGACCTGGGAACAGATCCGAGCAACTCCAGCGACAGCAATGTCGCGGTATATCCCGGCGACACCATCATCATCGCAAAAGTCGGAAGCGTCTTTGTACTCGGCTATGTCAAGACGCCTTCGGCTATTCCGCTTTCCAGCAACGCTCCCGTCACTGTGCTGCGCGCGCTGGCCATGGCCGGTGGCGTGAATTATGGCGCGGGACTTTCGAAAGCCAGGATTATCCGCACCACCGGCGATAACCAGCAGGTTGAGATCAGGCTCGACCTGCGCAAGATCATGTTCGGCAAGCAGCAGGACGTCGCGCTGATGTCCAATGACATTCTGCTCGTGCCCGGAAATGCATTCAAAGCCGGCATGGCGGCCGGCGGAGCAGGCGTCGCCGCATCCCTGCTTTATGGTGTGAGCGATACGGCAACAATCTTCAAGTAACTCAGCTTGCAATGAAGAAAGAGATGCGCCGCGAAGCTGTGAAGACAGGCCCAATGCAATGAGGAACGCAGATGCTCAAGCCGTATAAGATTCCCACGACGCTGCTGTTTGTCACAGTAGTGCTGTTGGCGCTGGGGGAGATTGCTACGGGCACTCAGCCTCTTTTTGTCTTCTTTATGGCGAGCACTCTTATCTGCATCGGCGTTACGTACAACGTCCTCGGCGGGGCAAGCTCGATTGGTGGCATCGCCTTCGCCGGGTTCGCATCGACCACCATCGTCATCTCCCAGTTCGCGAAAGTCATCTTCATGGAGCCGGCGGACAAAACGCTGGAATCGGCTGAACTGACCATCAAGGTTTACTTCGTGTTTTATTTTTGCGCACTGATCGGCTGTTTCGTCTATAAAAGCCTGCGCATCAAGCTACCCAGGCCGCTGGAGCCGGCGACCTTTGCCCAGGCCGATTTGCAATACGGGATCTCTGTTTCCGTGGGTTTGCTCGCCAGCCTGGTCTATGAAATATATGAGTCGTCTCCCAATCCTGACCAGAGAGCTTCCACAGCGCATAGCATCGGACTTGCTTTCTCTGTGTTGCTG
>Ga0302198_10006082_pt1 | contig 10968 bp, 17 predicted proteins | sample II_Bog_N2_2_FD_193521 | JGI IMG/M metagenome (GOLD analysis project Ga0302198, IMG submission 193521) | Peat permafrost microbial communities from Stordalen Mire near Abisko, Sweden - II_Bog_N2_2 | ecosystem: Environmental > Terrestrial > Soil > Wetlands > Peat | place: Sweden: Abisko... | reverse complement strand
AGGTCAACGTCCCCTGTCGCCTCCTCCAGATAATCGGCGTTGCTTTGTTCGGCCGCTGTCGAACCTCCGTCGACCGGAATTACGGTGTAGTTCGAGAGGGCCTCGCCAGAGCCGATCAAGTTTATGTAACCAGACAAATCCGAGGTCGCAGGCGTTGCCCATCCATAGACCGCAACCGTCTGGCCCGCCCCCGTCAGGCTCGATGAATTGTGGTAGACCGTGTTGATCACAGTCGGCGTTAGGGTGAGGTTGGGTTCGAAGGTGATGACCCCCTGCCCATCCAGGGCCTTGGCCCGGTAATGCCTCTGTAGTCCGTTCACCCCGACCAGCTTTGTATTGATGGCGGCGTCGATGACGGGCTCGGTCAGGGCGGAGGTAACGGTTTCAACCGTACCGGCGACGATGACCTTGCCGAACTTGACCTGAAGGGCATTGGTAATCGCGGCGACGGTCCCGCGAACCAAGACGTTGGTGTGGTTCGAATCCACGAGGTCCGTCCGAATGGTCAACCCACGGGAGGCGAGCCATGAGGCGACCTGGTCGTAGTCGGACTTCAGGGGGAGGTACTTGGCCTCCATCTCATCCTGGGACACAAGCTGGCCGGACTGGATGCGGGCGTGGAGCTCGTCCATGTTCCGCATCTTCAGGGCCACGGAAATGTTTATCACCTCCGTTTGCTCAACCCCCGTCAGGGCGGTCCGCACGATCGCGGAGGCAGGCACCTCAAGAGTGCTTACCCGGTTAGCCCCAAAGGACGTTCCCGCCGAGAGGGCGGTTGCGAGGAGGAAGGTTGAGAGACGCATGGTGGAAGGGAATGAGTGCCCGATTATGGAGGAGAGATACGGCGACTCCTGGGATCGGGAACGGACAACCGCTTGTCAGCGACCAACGCCATGACCGCGAACACGCCGAGCGGCCAAAAGGTTGCCGCAAAGAACGCCGCGAAAGGATCAGAATGACCGTTTCGGAGGGAGGACCGCAAGACTGCGATGAACGCCGCTCCGGAAAGGGCTAACCAAGCGAGGGCTAGGGTGGTCGCGAGAGTAGGCATGAAGGGATTGTTCTGAGGATAGCAGATGAGGGTTAGGCGGCCCTGGGAAGAGAATACATGCCCTCGGAAACCCGCAGGAAGTGCTCGCTGTTTTGAAGGACCTTGCGAATCTGCTCCCTCCAGAAGCGATTGGATGTCGGGCGCTTGCCCTCCAGTTCGCTGTAGATGTCAGCGAGAGAGGCTCGGCCCCCGAGCTTGACCATGGCGGTGAGGACAGTCTCCAACCAGACGCTCCTGGGGCCGTTGACGGCATGGTCGAACTTCTCCCGGGTCTCCTCCGGCAGCCCTCGGATGTCGGCAACCTCGGGAAAGAGGCGGAAACCGACCAGGCGGGGTTGGAAGTCGCGGGTGAACAGGCCGAAGATCAGGGGCTTCGAGAGATCGAAGAAGAGGTCGCGGGGGAGGATCTCCTGCATGATGGTCCACGTCTTGTTGAGATCGCGGACGGTGCGGCTCGTTTGGACAAAGTAGGCCGGGAGGACGAAACCGGCCTTCTGGCCGTTCTTTAGGATGCTGGCGCACCGCTCCATGAGCCCCTCGAAGACGCGCAGGCTGAACGGGGGATTACCGAAGACGGCTGAGACGCCGCTCGGAAGGGGGACGTAGCGGCAATCGCCTGTGGCGACCTCGCGGCCCGTCCGCCTGCGGGCTTCCGCCGCCATCTGCGGGTCGATCTCGGATCCGAAGGCCGGGACGTCGCCAGGGATTGCGGCGAGACAGTTGCCCGTTCCGCAAGTCGGCTCCCAGACCATGTCGGATGCCCCGAGATCGGAGAAGTGGGCATCGAAGAGCATCTCAGCGGCCCACGCCGGCGTCATGTACTGGCCGAGGGCCTTGCGCGGGTCCTCCTCTTTGGTGGACGGAACCGAGGGAGCTGAAACGAGCGTGTTCAAGCGAGAGCCTTGAACATCATTCCGTTGCCCGCGACGCAGGCATCCTTCGGGTCGAGAAACTGCCCGTGTCCCGAGCCGTCCTGGCTGTCGATCAGCTTCCAGTATCCGACATCGCGATCGAACGCGATCTGGAGACCGCAGAAGTCGTGCGTGTAGTACGGACCCAAGCCAATCCCCTCGTGCCTGGTCCAGTAGAGGGTCGTGGTTTCCCTCTTGAGGGTTTTGGCCTTTGGGGAAATCAGCATGGCTAAGAGATACGGGGAGGCTTTCCCTGCTAAATCACGCGGCCGGGCCTCGCCGGGCTGCCTGCACCGGGTCCTCGCGAAGCCATTTAATCACAAGCTCCTTTAGTTCCGGCCGTGGGTCCTCGGCTGAGCCGATGCGGGCAGCGAACTCCTGATCGGAGACAAAAAGCTTAATCAAGCGGGCGGCGACCTGCGCAACGAACATCTCCCTCGCGGCTTCATTCCCATAAAAGCCATGATTGCAGACGACCCCATCGACGAATTCCTCCGTAAACAGGCAGGTCGAATTCTCAAAGAGGTCACGTTCGTCGAGTTTCTCGAAAACGAAGGGCTGGGGCCTCGGGGGAGGCGCGATCTCCGCTTCTGAAAAGAGCAGATTCTGGTCCATGGGAGCAAAGTACTTTAGGCCGCCTTGGGCAGGGCAATTGCAGGGTTGCGCCTTGCGTGCTCGATCGCCCGGGCCTCTTCCGAGAAGGGCTGCGGGGAAACGGCTACCGCCTTCTCGTAGGTGATAACCCCAACTGATGCCGCCATCCGGTTGTTCTTGTGGGCAGCCTTAACCATGTCGGCCGCTTCCTCCGGGGTGTTGGCCCATTTGCGGGCCTCGAACTTGCCCCACTTGTGAGCGTAAGGGATGGTGTAGCAGATCATGGATAAGGGAGAGATACGCCGAAGTCCTCCTACGTTTTAGCACGGGAAATTTTCAATCCTCCGCCAGCACCGGTTTGGGCTCCGGGTCTCATTCGGACGCTTTCGCCGCGACGGGCTGGTAGTACCACGACCCGTTCCCTCGGGCCTCGGAATCGGTGCTTTCATCGAGCCCGATCGCCTTAAGGCAGGTATCGGCAAGGCGTCCTAAGAGTGCCGCTGTGATCGCCTTGCGCAGGTCCGCTCCGGCCTTAACGTCTTCGCAGATGTTGTTTACGGCCTCGATGTACCTGGGGAGCGCCCATTTGTTGTAGTCCTTCCGCTTGCTCTGGCCGATGTCGTACTGGGTCACAGCGTGCAGGAGGGCCGAATGGAGCCTGGCGGGGCTCATCTGGGCGATGGGCAGGGAGGGAGTGGTTACGGGATTCATGCGGAAGAGGTACGCCTGGCGCGAAACGGGCCGCCGAGGTCAGGAAATCGATCCTCCAATGGCCGCAGCGGTATACCGCCGGCCCGCGCGTCGCTCCCGCTTGGAGTATTTGCGCTTCTCCTGCGCCGTGAAATGTTTCCTCCACGAGCGGGGAGCGGTAAGGGTGTCTTTGCGGGTGTGTGCCATTTTTTGAGTTTCGGAAATTGAAACCGGGGCCTAGGTCCACTCTTTGAGAGAGTGGTTCCTAGACCCGCGGTGCCTCGCCTTACTAACCAGTGGGCTGCGTCCCCCGTGCAACGTCCCCATCGAGGTCTTTGATGGGAACGGCGGCTGTATTCTTGCGGATACCCCACACTCTTTACCTACGCCGCGAGGTAGTGGGCATCCGTTACGTTAAAGGAGAGATACGGGGAGGAGGCCCTGGGGGCCTCAAACAAGCTCCCGAAGATGAGGAACTGCTTCCTCCAAGGGCATCGGGCGGAAAGACATGTCGATTTCGATGCCGATTCCAAGCGGGCCGCGCGTGAAAGCGATCTCCTCCAGCGAAAGGTAGCCAAATTCCATGTCCGCAGTCCTTCCGAACCCGGCAAAGCCGAAGGCCTCATTCCGGGCCTCGTCCCACTCGGTGATGTAGGCCGTATAGGATCCGCACGGATCGAAAAGCTTCACGAAGGCGGTCGCCCGAGGTCCTTGCCCGTCCTGGGACATGAGCGGACCGGTGTTGCGGACCTTTAAGGCCTCCCTGAACTGGGCGAGCTTCTTTGCGCCTGGACGAACCCCGTCCTGATAGCGGTCGCCTAGGATTTGGCCGAGGGAACGGCTCGCGTCCCCGATGCTGTTGGAGGATGTGTCGGTGATCATAACGCAGAGTTACGGGGCGATCACGAAAGCCACTCGAGCAAATGCGCCCGGTGTGCGGCGTTGTAGGCGACCATGGCGTCATCCCTGCCAACTATCCGGTAGGAGCGCACATGGCCGAAACCGCTGGTCTCTTTCGAGATTCGTACAGCCCGGACCTTAAGGGCCCTGAGGCTGCGAAGAAAGGAGAGGAACTTGGCCCGATCGAAGGAACAGAACGATTGGACGTGGAGGATGAAAGGTTTCATGGGGAAGTGGCTAAAGGTACGATCTGCGCTCGAATCATGCCGCTTTCGCCGTGTCCGCTTCGGAAACCTCTCCCGCCCACGCGCCCCGGTAACCGCGAGAATACATCTCGGCGAAGTCGAGCCGGCGGGGCGGGCCTATCCTGGCCACGTGCGCGGCCATCATCGCGATGTCCTTCTGAACTTCCGCCTCGAACGCTTCGACGTCGAAGGAGAGTGTGGCCGCAAGCGAGCACCGGCCATTTGCGCGGTCGATGTAATACTTGTGCATCAGCCCGTCGGCCCACGAGGATACCGTGCCCATGTCCGCCTCAGGGATGCTCGCATCCTCGCGCCATGTCAGAAAGGATCCGTCCGGGGCGATTTCACAGTAGCCAAGGTCGAGCGACAAGTTGTAGGCCTTGCGCATGAGATCCTTTAGCGAGGGAACAGTGTCTGTGCTGGATTCGGGTGCTTCGGCGATGGTGGGCATACCGCAAAGCTACGGGCCAGAAATCCGGCCCTAAACCAACGATCTTTCTCCAACCGCGTTCATCCGTCCCGTTCTTTGCAATCCACCTGATTATCAGCCCAGCCGTTTCGTTGTCCCTCGCTTGGCACCCGCGCGCCGCCGTGAGGTAGAGCCCGTTCTATTGCTACTTTGCCCTCTACCCCCGAAGGGACGGCGCGGAGCCAAATAGGCAGGCCGGGTGCTCAAAGGCGTTTCGCTCAACCGGGTACGCGTGGACTTTCCCACGGTTTCGGTTTCGTTGCGACCTGATGGATTGCAAGGAACGGGATGGACAGGGAAAGGTACATCCGCCCCTCGCCTCAAACCGCCCAGTTTTCGTTGTCGGGCGGAAGGGAGGGAGCGCAGGGACGGCACGCATCGAGCGCCGCCTTCAACGCAGAGCTTTCGGCATCGTTGCTGTCCTCGTCGAACGCTGCGATCGCGCCCCTCCCGATTTCAGCAAAACCCTCCAGCATCGCCCCGTGTTGGGCTCGCGCCGCAGCAATCAACCCACTGGCATGGTCGCGCTTGGACGCTGTTTCTGCCGTGATCTCTCCATGCAGGTCCAGATCCGGACTATCGAGGAGCGTCTGCACGGCATCGAAGAACGATACGATCGCCGGGGTTGGAATGGAGGAGGGAGCGGCCTTGGTTTTGAGTCGATTCATGGGGCAGAGATACGGCCCTCGCCGCGCTTGCCGCCTCACTCCTTGTTCTCCGCCGGGACTGGTGTCTTCAGGAGCTCGGCGAGCTTCTCGACATGCCATTCGGGCTTTGATCCGAAAAACGTCTCCCTGATCTGCCCGTAACCGTGCTCGATCGCGGAGGGCGTAGGGTTCGTGCCGTCCTTGAGCCCCAATGCGGTCAGCTTCTTGCCTACAGCGACAGCGGAAACGCCGAGGGCCTTTCCGATTGCGGTAAGTTTGCCCCATTCCTTCCCGGGGAGGACGCCGACTAGTGCCTTCTTACTGAGTTCGTCCGCGGCTGAGTTCTCCTCGCGGGGAATCCAAGAGATCGTAGCTTTCGCCTGGTGGAGCAAATGCACGGCTCGGGAATGGTAGCCCTGAAGGGTGGGGCTCTTCACCTTCCAGTTACCGTTGACCTGGCTGACGACCAGCTGGGAGTCCCCGAACACTTGGAGGCCGGTGGCGCCTGCGGCAATGGCCGCCTCGAGGATCCGGGCAAGAGCCTCGTATTCGGCCTCGTTGTTGGTCCCGTGTCCGATGGCCGCGGAAACCTCCACGCGCTCCCCGTTGGGCCCGAGCAGGAGGGCTCCAAGTCCGCGCTCGCCTGGATTAGTGGGCTCTGCTGCTCCGTCAAACCATGCGCGCCAGTTCTTGGTGGGAAGCTTTGGGGTCACAGGGAAGGGTTCTTCGTTGTGCGTTCTGTGTGCCGGCCTCGCGAACCAAACGCACTGCTTGGGAATAAGGGAAAATTGGGAATGGGGGCAATTTTATCGTTGCCTCAAGGGAGAGATACGCTGCCTGCCCGTCGCCCGGTTTCAGAATAGCGCACGCCCTTCTGAGAGCGCCCCGTCAGGCAGTCGGTTCCCCTGTAGCCTGCACCCAACGCCTAAAGAAAGGGCTATCAAAGACAACCTGCTCTCCTTCCATTGTAAGGATTTGTTTGTCGAATAGAGCAATTTGGGCCGTTCGCACCGTGCCAGAGGTTAATCCGTACATATCGAGGGTCGCCTTGGCGAACCGAGGCTGCCCGTTCGCGATTGCTCTCAAAAGTAAACGTTGGCTCGGTGGTAATGGCCTCCAGATTGTACCGAACTCCGGAGTTAGGTACTCAAGCGCGATTGTATCGAGTGCCATCCTCGCGGCGTCACCTTTACGTCCAGTGGCCACGAAATCGAACGCCTGCTTTGCAAGGCGGACGATGTCTCCCGTACATGGTCCTGCGACCTCGACAACGGCTGCGCCGAAAGAGCTGCCTGGGAGTCCTCCCTTGCGGCTACGGCTGTCGATCCAGTTCGTAAGGAGAGCCGCGTCAATCGGGCCCACCTCGATCAGTTCAAGCTGTTTGAAAAATGCCGAATTAGGCTCAGTCATCCATTGGATTAGTCGATGATCAGACCCGGAGAACACAAAACTGAGCTGCTCATGGTGCTGTATCGTTCCTCTAAGATTCCACTCTGCCCTGTCGCCGCCTAGCCGTCGAAGATCCTGAAATTCATCCATACAGACCGTGAGGCATTGATCCGACGTCGCTGCGTAATCGTCGAGGAATGCCAATACCTGTTCCAAGGTCTTCTGCGCTGGCGCTCGTAGGTCTCCGCCGAGAGAGAAATGTCCGCCCGTCAGACTGATGCGCTCCACATACCTTCGCAGTAGCCGCATGAGTTTTGTCCCAAGATTCTCATTAACAGGGAAACTCCCCAGAAGCTTGCGGGCGACCTCGTTGAGATCATTTGCGGTTGAGAGGTCTACAAAAGCGAACGGCTGCTTAGAGGTTACGGCGGCGTGCTTAATGAGAGATGTTTTCCCTACCCTGCGGCGACCATACACCAAGGCCCGTTGCTTGGGCCTTGTGAGCACCTTCAGGACACGCGGTAGCAGATCCTCGCGATCGGTGAAGCTCCAGCGATCGGCGGGGGTCTCGAAATTGAACGGATTGACGATGGTGGGCATGTATCTCGTGGTTTACCGTGACGGTAATCACCGTGACGGTAAACACCGTGGTTGCAAGGAGAATGGCTCCGGAAGACGAATTATCCGAAGAGCGGCATTTGCGTTTCCCCGTCGTTCTCTCCGGAGGTGCCGAGGTTCGGCTGGTTCGGCATCGGAACCACGTTGACGATCGGAGCGACCTCCTCGCCACGGTTGACTGCCAAGTGGCGGCGGATGGCCTTGGCGAAGGCCTCGAACGTGTGCCCATCGACAGACTGGCCGACCTGCTCAAAGCTGACCTCCTGCGAGACCGCGTTCAGGTTGAAGCTGTCTTGGATGCCCTGCAACCGGCGGAGAATGATCTCGTTCGGGGCAAGGTAGCGTCCGTCTGGCGTCAGTATCCGGATGGCGTCCTTCGCGCAATGGGCCTCGCTCTTGGTGATCGTGGGCGCACTCGCGGAGTCGATCGTGATGAGGCGGGCCCGTCCCGTCTCTAGGCCGCCCTTCAGGGCGCTCGAATCGCTCACATCCCGGCAGAAGGGGAGCTGGTCCGCGATCATGGCCCAGACGCGGCCAACCGTCGGGATCACGTTGCCCACGGGGGCTTCGAATCCGGGGTAGACGCTTGCTACGGCGAGCCAACGACGCCTTGAGGTGGCACCTCCGAAGTCCCGGGCATCATGGACGCCTGCGGTGACGTTGTAGCCCCATCGGCGAAGCTTCGTGACCATCATCTGGCCCATCGTGCTCGTGCCGAAGCCGGAGACGTTCTCGATCAGGATCGTGGCGGGCTCAAGTACCTCGACCAGCCGGAGGCATTCCCACGCCATGTCGAAGGTCGTGTCCAAGCTGGCGATGGAAGCCTCGCGAGCCGCCTTTCCCTTCAGGCTGCTGTATTCATCACATTGCGGGGCCATGAGGAGAACCGCCGGCCGGGGCTGGCCGTTCAAGGTCTCGCCCATGCGCTTGAAGTCAATGCGGAAGATGTCCTCGTTGAAGACGAACTTGAAGGGGTTGTTGGCGATAGCCGTTAGGATGCCGCTCTCGGTGACATCGCGCACGCGGCCGTCCTTGATGTCGCGCTTTTCGATTGGGCGAAAATCCAGAAGCCCGTGGGGCTCGAAACCGGCTGCGCTGAAAAAGGACGCATCCACCCCGCTGGACAGCGCGGCAAACATGCCAAGGGCCTGGGTCGGGTCACGAAACGCCTTGCGGATGTGGAAGGTGCGCTCGGCCACGGGGCGGCCAACGATCACGCCATCGCGGATCGTGAGGTGGACGCGCTCGATCATGGAGGGGAGTGCCGCGTTCAGGAACTCCTGGTTCTTGTCGTCGATGATGCTCTCGCAGGGGTTGTTCCTGCGCTGCGTGTAGGTGCGGCGGTAAACCTGCTTCGATCCGTTCAGGCTCGTGCGGAACTCGAATCCGGCCCCGGCCCCTAGGGTGCGGCGCTCATAGGAGCAACCCGGGGCAAAGCCCATTACGTCGAGAAGGTTGCTGGAGATGCGCAGGCGGCGCTCGTTGCCGGGCAGGCTCTGGAGCTTGAGCTCCTTGGTGAAACACTCCGGGCGGTTGAGGGTCAGGTCGATCATGCGGGATAGGTACGTTGCGGCCCGTAGCAGGGACTAAGCGCAGTTCGCCTCCGCCAGCACCCTCTCGGCTGCTATCTGGGCATCTATGGCAACCAACTCGGCGGGTTTTTCAAGGCGTGCCGCGACAAGCTTCTGCTCATGGCTGTTGCCGTACCGGCGAACGAATGCGCGGAGGGCCTCAATCCTCGGGTAGCAGGCGAATTCGCGGCTGGCCGAGTGGAAGTCATACGAATCCCCAAAGTCCTTGTAGAGATGGCACTGGTCGATGATCCGGTTGACATCGTCCCAAGTGGCACGTGTTACACCCCGGAAATGGAGGAGATTGGGCAGGTCGAAGATTGCCAGAAAGATCCGCTTGCGACCGACCTTTTCGTTCGCCCCATGGCGTTTATTAAGGGCGGTACGGCCGCGCTTGAGCAGTCCGCTCGAGATATGACCGCCAAAGGCAAAGTGAGCGGCCTGGATTGTCCCGCCTGCCTGCGACTCCACGGCGACCGAGTTGCCGAGGCATCGATCGAGAGCCCGGACGAAGTAGTCGCGGGAGGGAAGCTTGGGAGCGGAAGGGAGAATGTTCGTCATGGCTAGAGATACGGGAAATGTGTGGGGTGCGTCCCCACTCATCGCCTCCAATGGCGTCTGCAGGTCTGCGCTCCGGGGCAGAGGCCGCCGTTACTGGCGACCTCTCCCAAAGAGCAATCCGGCCTTAGCTCGGCCAGACCAGCGTGGGGTAAACCAACTCGCCGCTTGGCATGATCCGGAACAGGCCCCCACTGTGTGAGGCCATGCGGGTCCTGTCACCGGTGTTGGCGTAGCCGAACTCGAGGAAAGGCATCCCTGCCTTGGCAATCAACTCGCCGAGGTATTTCAGGAACGGCTTCGGGAGATGCTCTTCCATACTATACATCTCGGCGAACAGGTAGACGCCGTCCTCATCGTGTTCGCTCTCGAACCCGTGAGCATGGTCCTCATCGGGATCGGCCTCGGGCGCGGGCTCAGCGGTCAGCAGAGCGTCTAGCTTGTCGTATTCATCCTGCGTGCAGGGAACCTGCGCGCAGGCAGTGGCGGTGGTGTAGCTATTGGACATCCCCAGAGATACGGGAACGGTACCGGCTTAAAGCTGTGCTACGATGGGGCTACCCGTGAAACACGATATCATCCCTGCTGTGCTTACCATCGCTGCGTTTCTCGCAATTGGCTTCATCCTACGCCAGATCTTCGGAGCAAAGGAGGGGTACCAAGACGAAAAAGGCTTTCACTTCGGAACCGCTCCCGTCCCTCCAGAAGTCGTAGAATCGAAGAAATCCTGGCGATGACCTTCCCGTTGTCGCGCACGTCACCGCCCGTCCAGTTCCCGCCGCCGAGCCCATATTTGTCGATGAAGGCCGTGCAGACACGGGACGCTTCCGCCAAGGAGCCAACCGGTACCACTGCCTTGCGCCGCGGAGGGATGTCTCCCCTGTAACCGCCTGACCGAATGTCGGGATTCGGTGCATGTGCCAGAGTGACGGACAGCTGACGAACGGGAACGATCGCAGAGGGAATCGCCTTAACGGCCTCGGGCGGCGCGACAGGAACAAGGGAGGAATGCATAGATAAAGAGATACGTGCGCATCAGGGGCTCAGACACATGCGCCTTCAACGGCGAAGGCATCTGCCCATAGGGTTCCCGGGGATAACCCGGAGGACTTCGGGCCGGAGCCGGGCCGCTAAGGACTGAGCAATGCGGCTATTCCATCCGCCAGATCATGGGTTGGCTTCATCCCATCGAGCACCGTTACACATGGGAGGCTGCGCTGGGGAAGGATGTAGCGCGCGGTCTCAGCTTCTCCGATGAGTGCAAACGACTTGTCGGAGAGTCGCTGCGGCTTGCGAGCCGCCCGCCGCGCGGCGCAGACAGGGAA
>Ga0302198_10006080_pt1 | contig 10971 bp, 7 predicted proteins | sample II_Bog_N2_2_FD_193521 | JGI IMG/M metagenome (GOLD analysis project Ga0302198, IMG submission 193521) | Peat permafrost microbial communities from Stordalen Mire near Abisko, Sweden - II_Bog_N2_2 | ecosystem: Environmental > Terrestrial > Soil > Wetlands > Peat | place: Sweden: Abisko, Stordalen... | reverse complement strand
CCTAATGCGGCGAAAATTATATAGCAATTTCAATTACATAAGAGTTCGCAGTTTTATTCTGAATGGCGCGCCAAATTGCCACCATTCAGAACAAAACAACGAACTCCGGGCCTGCCCCTTGGAGCGGCTGTTCACAGGTTGGGGATGAGATGGACTGGGGTGCACCGAGTGGTCGACATCGCCATTAAACATGGCCAAGACTCGTCGGCATGGCCAAGCAGAACCCGCGCCAGATTCAGTCTGTTGCATCTACCGACGTGCTCGCCGCCCAGGCCGCGGAGGCGCTTCATCTCGGCAGATTCAAGGAGGCCATCGAGTTCTATAAGCAGCTATTAAAGCAGGCGGCTCGGCCCGACTGGCGGGACGCCCTCGCAGCCGCATATGTGGGCCGCGCCAAGACCTTGTCCGCCAAGGGGCTCTTCAAGGAGGCTGAGGTCGTGCTCGGCAACGCGGTGGCGCTCGGCGGCGCCGTCAAGGAGCCGCTGCTCCTGCTCAGCTGCCTGATCCGCCAGGGCCAGATCGAAAAGGCGCTCGCCCAGGCCCTTAGATACATCGGCACCGACATCGCGGAGCCGCACCAGAGACGCCCGTTGTCAGAGTTGACCGCGGCGCTGTTTTTGGCTCGACCGGTTCCGCTTAAGTCGGGCGACGGCGACCCGCCGGCGCGCGCCGAATGGATCGCGGCCGCCAATGCGGCGCGCGCAGCGCTGGCCGCGCTGACTGAGCAGAAGCCCGCTGACGAGATCGAACCGCTGCTTACCAACATCCCGGCGCGCTCGCCGTTCGGGCCGGTGCGGCTGATCGTCAAGGCCATGCTCACCGACGATCCGGCTAAGGCCCGCCGGCTGCTCGACGGCGTGCCGCCCGCTTCGCCATTCGGGTCGCTGCGCCTTGCGGTCGAGGCTGCGCTCCCGGGAGAGCCAGCCGAGGTTATCGGTCAACTGGGCCAGGCGAGCACGGCGCAGCGGGCCTTCGCGCTCGACAGGCTCGGCGGCGGGTCTGCGTCCGGCCCACCGCTACTGGCGCGGCTGCTGGACGCCGAACGCGGCGGGCCAGGGACGCTGTTCAACTTCCTCTCGAAGCAGGCGACGACCCTGCCGGCCGCCGACATCCGGAGCGCTTGCTTGAATTTGCTGCCGTGGCTCCCGGACCGCGTCATTCTCTTTGAGAAAACCTTCGGGAAACTGTCGGAGGCCGAGAAGGCGCGCATCCTCGCGCTCGCGGCCGAGACAAAGCAGAATTGGACTCGCGCCGAGACCAGCTGGCGCGCCGCAGCAGAGCATTTCGCGTGCGACGGCTTGCGCGACGGTAAGCTGTCGGCCGGCATCATCTATCGTCATTTGGCGAGCTTGGCGCTCAAGGAGCCGATGATCGCGGGCGAAGATCCCTTCACCGACCCGGTCGTCTCCTATCTCAAGAAGAGCCTCGACTACGATCCTGACCATCTGCCGGCGGTGCTGCAGCTCATCAAGCGCTATCGCGACGACGGCGACGACAAGGACTGGCATGCCCTCACCGAGGAGGCCGTGCAACGGTTCCCGGCCGAGAGCGCCGTACTGATGCAGGCGATCGAGTCGGCGGCCACCCGCAAAGCTTACAAGAAGGCGGCCGGCTTCGCGAAGAAGCTTCTGGCGGTCGATCCCATCAACCGGCCGGCGCGCCAGCGCATGATCGAGCTACAGATATCGTACGTCCGCAAACAGATGCGCGCGAAGCGTCCCGACCTCGCCTGGAAGGAGCTGGCCGGAGCCGGCGAGTGGGACCGCTCCGATACGCCGAACGCCGACCTTCGGATCAACCGCGGACTCGTCGGCTTGCGCGGCGGGCTGGACCCGGAGGCGGAGGCGCGACTTCTCGAGGGACTGGATTTGGCCGGTGGCGGCGCGGTCGGCTGGTTCCGCACCGCCTTGCAGGATGCGCTGCTGATGCCGCCGAGGCAGCGTCCGCTATCGCTGATCAGTGACGAACTCGCGCGCATCTTGCGCGAAGTCCCCTCGAAGCCGGATATCACCGCGATCGCCGCGCTCTTCTCGGCGGAAGACGTCCGGGCCGATCCGAAGGCGACGTCCGAGCTTCTTTGGAAGTTCGTGACGTGGCTGCGAAACGCCACGCATACCGTGCTGTCGATCGCGGAATTTCATTCTGTGGCGGACGCGATCGTGCGCGGGCACCTCTTCGAGATACTCCACGCGTTCGCTGCCGTCGGCAAGCGGCGCGAGCCGAACGAGCGGCTGTGGCGCTTCTACGAGATTGTCGCTCGGACCAAGAACAACCCGGACTGGATGTACGTCGGCGAGGAGGACGATATCGATGAGATGTGCCGCTCGCCTGCAATCGACAAGGATCGGCACGGCCGCAGCCGCATCGACCGCTACCTCAACGGTACTGGTGATGACCCCGAGTCGAGGCGACGCGCGCGGCGGCGCGCGGCGAACGACACCCACAGCTTCGATGTACTCGAAGACATTGTGACGAGTTTCATGGAGACAATTTCGCAGCGCGACGTTCAGAAGCTCGTCAAGTCGCATGGACGGGACGGCGGCGTCGCGGCCCTCGCCGATCGGCTCACCAAGCTGCCGTTGGGAGCCGCATTGCCGCGCCCGCTCCTGGAAATGGTCGCGACGACGATGGTCGCCGCGGCCCTCGGCGAGGCGCCGCCGCCGTTCTGAGCGCCCTGAGGACAGCACATGATGACGGATCCGTTTTCCACCCTCGGCGTCGACGAGAACGCCGGTGACGACGAAATCAAGCGGCGCTACTTGGCGTTGGTGCGGGACTTCCCGCCAGACCGCGAGCCGGAGCGGTTCCAGAGCTACCGTGCGGCCTTTGAGGCTCTGCACACCGAACGCCAACGGCTTGCGGCAAAGCTGCTCGCCACGCACGGCACCGCACTGACGCGGCTCAAGACGGCCAGCCTGCCGTCGCCCGAGGCGCGGCAGCAAGGGCGGATTTTTCAGGCGCAAGTGACGGCGCTGCTGGTCGAGGGTATCGAGCAGGCGATGGCGCGATGGCAAGAGACCTCACGAACCGAGACCCAAAACGGCGCCTCGCGGACCAACGGTACGTGAGTGGCGGGAAGGACGACATGGACCAGTCCATCAAGGAAATGCTGCTCGAACGTCTGCGCACCTATCTGGAAGAGCTCGATGCGGCGCACGCGCCGGAGGCCGGCGTCTCGCAGACCGCGGACGCGATCCAAATGGTGACCGACCTCGAGAGCGAAGCAGCGACCGATGAGACGCGGGACCTGTTCTCGGTGTTCGTGGAGATCGCCGCCACCCGCAACGAGGTGCGCACCCAGTCGCGCATCGTCAAGGACGCGCTGGACCAGTTCCGCGCCGTGTTCGAGACGCTTCAATCCGGCAACACGGCGCTGGATCGCGAGCTGAAGGAAGCGCATGTGCGCGCCCGCGAGCAGACCCGCTCCGTTCTGCGGCCGCTGTTACTCGATATTATCGATGTGCGGGACCGTCTCGCGGCCGGCCTCGCCGCTGGTCCGCCGGTGCGTGCGCCGGCATGGTGGGCACGATGGCGCCGGACTGCATTCGTTCCCGATCCCATACGCGACCCTTGGCGGGAGGGCCTGGAAATGACGTTGCGGCGGCTCGACCGGGTGCTGGCGGATCGCCGCGTCACCCCGATCGCCACCGTCGGCCACCCGTTCGCGCCAACGGTCGCGCGGGTGGTGGAAACGCGGGACGATCCGTTTGTCGCTGAGGGACTGGTGATCGCCGAATCCCGCACCGGCTTCGAGTGGGAGGGCGAGCTGCTGCGTGCCGCAGAGGTGATCGTGGCGAAACGCACGAGCGTCAAAAATCTGGGCACCGAGGATCGCGCCGATCGGGGAGATAGCGAATGAGCGAGACCATTGTCGGAATCGATCTCGGGACCACCAATTCGGAGATCGCGGTTTATCGCGACGGCCGGCCCGAGGTGCAGGCTGATAGCAGCGGGCGCCAGATTCTGCCGTCCGTCGTGGGGCTGGATCAGGACGGCAACCTCCTGGTCGGCGAGGCCGCGCGTAACCAGTACATCCTCCATCCCGAACGCACGGTGCGCTCGATCAAGCGACTGATGGGTAGCGACCGCAAGGTCTCGCTCGGCGACCGAGATTATACGCCGCAGGACATCTCGGCGATTATCCTGCGTCGCCTCAAGGAGATCGCCGAGGAAAGGCTGGGCGCGCCGGTGCGCAAGGCGGTGATCACGGTGCCTGCGTTCTTCTCCGACGCGCAGCGGCAGGCCACCCGCGAAGCCGGCGAGATCGCCGGGCTCGAGGTGGCTCGCATTGTCAACGAGCCGACCGCTGCTGCGCTGGTCTACGAGGCCGCGCAGCAGCAGGGCAAGCGGGTGCTGGTTTACGATTTCGGCGGCGGCACCTTCGACGTCTCGGTCGTGCGTATCGAAGACGGCGTGGTCGAAGTGATCGCCAGCCACGGCAACAACCATCTCGGCGGCGATGATTTCGACCACAAGATCGTCGAACACCTGCTCGACCACCTCAAGATCGAGCACAAGGTGGACGTCAGCAACAATCCGCAGGCAACTGCGCGGATCCATCGCGCCGCCGAGAATGCCAAAAAGCATCTCTCCGACCATCCGTTCGCGCGGATCGAGGAGGAATACCTCGCCGAGGTCGACGGCAAGCCGATCCATCTCGCTTTGGAACTCGCCCGCACCGACTACGAGGAGATGATCGCGCCGTTCATCGAGGAGACACTGAGCGCGATCCACATCGCGCTCGAATCGGCCGCCCTTACCGCTTCGCAGATCGACGAAGTCCTCCTGGTCGGCGGCGCAACCCGCACCCCGCTGATCCGCAACCGACTGATCGAGGTCTTTGACCGGCCGGCTCGGGGCGAGGTCGATCCCGACCTGTGCGTCGCGATGGGAGCTGCCATCCAGGGCGCATCCATGGCTGGCGAGAAGGTGTCGGCCGTGCTGGTCGACGTGACGCCTTATACGTTCGGTACCGGCGCGCTCGGCGAACTGGGCGGCACCCTCTATCCCAATTGCTTCATCCCGATCATTCCCAAGAACACGCCGATCCCGGTGCGCAAGAGCGAGGCGTTCGCGACCATCAACGACAATCAGAAAGTCGTCGAAGTCCGCATCTATCAGGGCGAGAACGAGGACGCCCTGGAGAACATCCAGATCGGCGAGTTTCGCGTCGAGGACCTCGCCGACGTGCCTGCCGGCAACACCATCATCCTCGACCTCGCGCTGGACCGTGACGGCATCCTGCACGTGTCCGCCAAGGAGAAGGCGACCGGTCTCGAACGGCGGATCACCATCAACAATGCGATGTCGCGCTATGACAATGCGGAGATCGAGGAAGCCCGTCAGCACATCGATCATCTGTTCGGCGAGGCCGTTGACGAGACGGCGACAGCCGACGACGTCGAGGGGGCCGCTCCGGCCGACCCGAAACTCGAGGCCCTGCTCGCCAAGGCGCGCGCCAAGCTCGACGGCGCCATCGCGGAGGACCGCACCGAGATCGTCGATTTGATCGAGGCCATCGAGGATAGCCGGGCGAGCAACGACGCGGCCGGGCTCTCCGACGCAGCGCGGCGGCTTGATGATCTCCTCTTCTATCTCGACACTTGATCCGGGGCGGCGCGGCATGATCACAGGGATTTTGGACCAGTGCCCGATCTGCGGTGCGCGGCTCGGCGGCAGCGATACCTGTCGGCGCTGCCGGGCGGAGCTTGAAACTGTTCACAGCATAGCGCAGCAGGGCGCGGCGTTGGCGGGTGCCGGCCTTCAACGCCTTGCCGCAGGCGACAGTGCCGCCGCCATCCGCCTGCTCCGCCGCGCCAGCACATTGCGGACAACCCCCGATCTCGCCTGGATCCTGTCGGCGCTTGCCGGCGGCGAGACGCCCAATCGCAGACGAACTGAGCCCGATCCAACCGAGAAAGCGGCATGGCGATAGCGCGCTTTGACCGCGCCGGGATCGTCGCCGCGCGGCACCGGCATTCATCTTCCTGATCGACGCTGGCTCCGGCGTGCTCCGATAGTGCGCCTCACTATCCTGGACTACGGGGTCGCAGATCGCGGCTGCTCGAAGCGCCGGCCCGGCGGACTGATCGGAGTGGATCGGTCTAGCTTTCATTATCGGCGCAAAACGGGCGTTTATGCGGTTGTCGCTGCCCGTCTGCGGGTAGCTACGATCTCAACGAGTTCGGATATCTCTTCGTGCCCATGATGGGACCTCCACTCCACCCCGCAGCGGAACACCCCAACGATCACGCCCAGACGGGCCTCGAGCTGGACGATGCACTTTCCCGACCCCTGCAGAGTAGCCGTGTGCAGCCCTCAGGCTGCATTCAGTCTGAAATTATATCGTAATTTCAATAGCATATGAGTTCGCAGTTTTATTCTGAATGGCGCGCCAAATTGCCACCATTCAGAATGAAACTGCGAACTCGGGGCTTGGATCGGCCGATTGTGATCGGCCGCCCTCTTGCGCAGCTATCGGGCGAAGCAAAATCTCGTCAAGCTGATATTGGATAATATTGGCGCAAGCCAATCTTCACGATGACGCAAATGGACGCCAGAATTACCGAACTCGTGGCGCGGCTCACGGCGCTGGAACGCGAGCGCGCGGAGATCTTAGCCGAGATCAACACCCTGCGATCGGTGCGGAGTGAAGAGGCCGCGGCTATCAAAGCGGTCCCTTCGGCAAAAGCCGGCGATCCCATCGACCGGAATTCGACAATCGAAAAGAAGATTGCTCTGTTTCGCCGGCTTTTCCGTGGCCGCTCAGATGTCTTCCCCATCCGTTGGGAGAATCGCACGACAGGGCGCAGCGGGTACGCACCTGCCTGTACGAATGAGTGGCAGCGTGGGATTTGCGAAAAACCAAAAGTCAAATGTTCGGCATGTCCAAATCAGGCATTCCAGGCCGTAGATGAAGTGTCGATCGAACGCCATCTACGCGGGACCGACACGAATGGCGCCCCGTTCGTTATGGGCGTCTATCCGATGCTTGCGGATAATACCTGTTCGTTCCTGGCCGCGGATTTCGACGAAGGGGAATGGCGAAGAGATGTATTCGCTTTCAGGGAGACCTGCCAGCGCCACAAAATTCCTGTCGCCATTGAGCGGTCGCGATCCGGAAACGGTGCTCACGCTTGGATTTTTTTCGAGGAACCGATACCGGCGGCGTCGGCGCGCCGTCTCGGGGCCTTCCTAATCACCGACACGATGGAACGTGTCCCCGATATCGGATTCGGATCCTACGATCGGTTTTTTCCGAGCCAGGATACAATGCCGGCGGGTGGCTTCGGTAATTTGATTGCCTTGCCGCTTCAGGGACTCGCGCGAAGCTCTGGCAACAGCGTGTTCATCGACGAGTCTTGTTCGCCATATCTGGATCAATGGGCCTTCCTATCAGCGATTGAACCTATGGCGCGATCGAGGGTGGATCATCTGGTCGAGGAAGCGAGTGCATCTGGAAAAATTCTCGGCGTACGTATTCCTCTTGTCGACGAAGACGAAGAACCGTGGCTTGCCCCGCCATCGCGCCGACAGCCACCGCCAGCAATAAGCGGGCCACTGCCAAGCGCGGTCACCATCGTGCAGGCTGACCAGATTTACATCCCGCGTCACGCGCTACCGCCGCCCTTGATCGCGCGCCTTATTCGTCTCGCTGCGTTCCAGAACCCCGAATTCTACGCTGCACAAGCGATGCGCCGATCGACCCATGACAAGCCTCGGATCATCTCTTGCGCGGAGTTGACTAGCCATCACGTTGCTCTGCCTCGCGGGTGCTTCGACGCCGTCCGCGATCTCCTTGCGTCAGTTGGAATTGCAGTAACGATCGAAGATTGCCGCACTACCGGTGCGCCGATCCCATTCGCATTCACCGGGGCACTGCGCCCAAGCCAGGAGCAGGCGATCGCGGCCCTGTTGCCGCACGATACCGGCGTGCTTGCGGCATCGACGGCGTTCGGCAAGACGGTCTTAGCCATCCGGATGATAGCCGAACGTGGATTGAATACGTTGATCCTCGTTCATCGCCGTCAACTGATGGATCAATGGATTGAGCGGCTCACAGCGTTCTCAGACCTGCCGCGCGATGCGATAGGCGTGATAGGCGGTGGTCGTCGCAAACCAAAGAGTCAGGTTGATGTAGCACTGATCCAGAGCCTTGTTCGCAAAGGAGAGGTCAGTGATATCGTCGGCAATTATGGGCATCTCGTAGTCGATGAATGCCACCATTTGTCGGCGGTGAGCTTTGAACTCGTCGCGCGCCGCAGCAAGGCGCGTTACATCCTGGGCCTGTCAGCAACGGTGACCCGAAAAGACGGGCATCACCCGATCATCGTTATGCAATGTGGCCCCATCCGGCATCGTGTAGATGCGCGATCCGAGGCCGCCAAGCGCCCATTCGATCACGTGGTGCGGATCAGGGATACCAGCTTCCAACTTCAAGCCGCATTGGACACCTCTTCTCTTTCCATCCAGGATGTTTTCAAGGAAATGGTCGATGATGAAGTGCGCAATGATCTGATTTTCGATGATGTCTTGCGTGCGCTGGAAGCTGGCCGCTCACCTGTCGTTATAACCGAACGTACCGCCCACTTGGAGACCATTGCAAAGCGTCTCGAGCGTTTCGCGAGGCATGTGATCGTATTGCGCGGTGGGCAAAGCGAGAAGCAGCGCCGCGACATCGCCGCGCGGCTCGCAGCAATTTCCCAGGCCGAGGAACGTGTCATAGTCGCGACCGGACGCTACCTCGGCGAGGGGTTCGATGATTCCCGCCTCGATACCCTTTTTCTTACCATGCCGATTGCATGGAAAGGCACACTTGCCCAGTATGCCGGCCGATTGCACCGTCTCAACGACGCCAAGCGCGAGGTGATCATATATGATTATGTCGACATGAGAGTGCCGGTTCTGGCCCGCATGGCTGCGAAACGCCGCATTGGCTATCAGTCAATTGGTTACAAGATATTGGGTACGCGTGATTTGTTTTCCGGCCAGGTGGTCACATCGAGCGCACTCGCTACGCGATAGTCAACCGACCAAATCGTTAGAAGAATGCGAGCGGAATTGCAGGAGGCCGCCAAGCCGGATAATTACTTTTCAGCCTGTCCGACGCCAAGGGCGCGGATTTTGTGAGTGGATATCGCCAGATCCGAAAGGAACGAGACCAACTCCCGGCTATCATTGCAATGATTCGCGGAGGCGCCTCGATGAGCCGAACCCAGCCAAAATCCTCGCCGACGGATGCGCATGCGAGACGGATCGCGCAGGCGATCGCCAAGGGTCGACCGCCCCCGTTCAATGATGCCTTCGATCGGTACTGCGAAAGCTCCCCACGCGAAATCTTTGCCGCCTTCACGGGTGCGGCTCGCCACATGCCTCCGGCTGGCCAGGATGAGCCGCTTGCGATCGGTTATCTGTTTCTGCTGCAGCGGCTGCTCGAGCATCTACGTTATCGCACCGATCGCGGCTACGCGGACGCAGCCAAACTGATCGCGGATTTTCAGGCCGACGTCGTCGCGCAGGTCGAGGCCGGAAACGTCGACGGCCGCATGCTTGCCTTTGTGGGAGGAGCCCTGCACCAGTCGAAAATCCCGGCATCGCCTGAGCTTGCCGCGGCGTCGGCAAGGCAGCCCGTCGACCCGGACGAGGACGGACCGCTTCCGACCGACGTCCACGCCGCTCTCGCCGGCATCCTAGAAGCCTGCGACGGCGATCCGTTCCTGGCCGTGGGCTCGCTGATCGAAAGCGGTCATGCCATGCCGGCGGAAACGCGCAGCGCCTTGGCCGTGGGCCTGGCGCTTGCTGGCATCCCCGAAGCGCGTGGCGCCGCGGTTCTGTTCCTGCTCGACCCAAATTCGACTGTGCGCCGGGCGGTTGCCGGCGCGCTTGCGCAGGTCGCCGCCTCGCTGACGCCGACAGATGTCCGGCGGCTGATCGCAATGCGCAATTGGCGACCCGAGAACGAGCGAGCCGAAGTCGACGCGGTCATACGCAGGGCGCGGGCGGCTGGGATCGATTGCGCGCCATGGGAGGCTGGCAGCATCGAGGCAATCGTCGCCACCGCCGTCGACGGTGGCACAGCGCAGGGGTTCCTGTTGATATCCCCGGCCGGACGGAAAAAGCGGATATCGTCGGTCCTGACCAAAGGCGGGATAGCGGATGCCTGGAGCGGCGAGCCGGAATCGCGCCGCCAGATCGAGACGAGTCTCGCCGCCGCCGGGATGGATACCCCTACGCTTGCCGTATCCCGATCATATCTCGATCGCATCGTGGCGCACGAACTGGCGCTCAGTATCGAGAAACGGGAAGCGCCGCCGTTCGGCCTGCTCCAGGTCGCGGAAACTATCGGCGGTGCCGATTGGCAACCCGCGCGCATGGCCTTTGGTGAAACGCTCGCCGGGCTGATCGCCGAGGTCCCCAAGGCGATGTGTGAGCCCGCCACGCTCGCATCGGTGCTGCGGAAGAGCAACGAACTTGCCGAGCTGGAGGCCGTCGCACAATCCTGGTTCGAGGACGACCCGCAGGTCGCTCAAGCGGTGGAGCGCGCCCGCGGCCGTGATCGTGCTAAACTTGTTACGTATCTATTGCAGAGCGTCATTGCGCGACATCGTGACAGATGGGCTGACATTGTTTTGCGCACGGCCCTATGGATGCGCGAGGCTCCACCGGAAGCCGACCTATGCTGGCGCGAGCTCGCGATCGTTGCAAAAGCGCTCGTCGACGGACAGGATGTGACGGAGATCGGATTGATGCGCGATATCGCATTGCGGACGATCGCGGTCCTCAGGGACGGTGGGCGGATGTGAGAGATCCGCAGACGGTTTTGCGCCGCCTATTCGCCGAAGTGGGGCGTGGCAGATGAGATGGCGCTTCCAATAGGATCGATCGCAATAAATTATATAGCAATTTCAATTACATATGAGTTCGCAGTTTTATTCTGAATGGCGCGCCATTTGCTAATGTTATTAGATACTT
>Ga0302198_10006071_pt1 | contig 10984 bp, 6 predicted proteins | sample II_Bog_N2_2_FD_193521 | JGI IMG/M metagenome (GOLD analysis project Ga0302198, IMG submission 193521) | Peat permafrost microbial communities from Stordalen Mire near Abisko, Sweden - II_Bog_N2_2 | ecosystem: Environmental > Terrestrial > Soil > Wetlands > Peat | place: Sweden: Abisko, Stordalen... | reverse complement strand
CGAGGACACTACTCCACCGGTCACAAAGATGAACTTTGCCGACATGGCCGCGACCTCTTCAGTTGTTTGTTTGCTTTGTGCTTGGTGTGCACGACCTAGTATATCGCAGGGCGGGGAGGGTCACTTTTCCACCGTTGGGGCGCTGCGCTGGGCGCGGACGACCCAGAGCAGTGGCAGAAGAAAGAGCAGGCTGGCGAGGCCATCGACCAGGAATAGGCCGCGGACGCCGGAGAGGCGGTAGCCGAGGCCGTCGGCACGGGTCATGTAGTTGACGTTGAGGTTGATGGCCGCGGCGAACAGCCCAAGCTGCGTGGCCGCGACCGGGCTGCTGCCGGTGAGTTGCAGCGCCAGCGCGTTGTAGGCGGAGAAGATAGCTCCGACGATGGCGCTATAGATAAGCGTGCTGACGATGAAGACCAGCGCGGTATGCGGCAGCAGCGCGGTCGTGATGGCCGTCGCCGCGCTGAAGAGTCCCGCGAAGAGGTAGACGTAGGCGCGGGGAAAGCGGTCGGCGAGTTTGCCGCCGGCGAGCGCGCCGAGCGAGATGGCCAGCGCCTGGCCGATGCCCGTGACCCAGATGACCGTCGCCTCGGAGGCGTGGAAGTCGCGGCCGAGGCCGGAGACCAGTACGCCGGCGGCGGTGCCGGCGGCGGGCGAGAGCAGCAGAGCAAAGCCGATCAGCGACTGGCGGCGGCGAACGGTCTTCCAGAGCGCGACGAGCGCCGTGCTGTAGGCCTCTGCCAGCGGAAAGCGCGGCTGGGTCGGCGCGGGGAAGAACAACAGCGCCGCGGCACCGACCCAGACCATCCCGCCCATGAGCAGACCCGCGCCGGACCGCGAGAGCAGGTTGCGCGCCAGCAGTTCCATGATGGCGAACGAGCCGAGCGCGCCGCCGCCGAGCAGGAAGAGGTTGGCCCATCCGGCGACCGCGCCGCGCTGGCGATCGGCGGTGACCTGCGAGATCCAGCCGTTGGCTGCGCCGGCGTAGAGCACCATCGAGAGCACAGCGAGCCATAGCGCTGGGACGGCGATGACAAGATGTGCGGGCGTGAGCGCGGAGACGCCGATGCAGACGCTGAGCGATGCGATAGCCGCGAAGATCCAGCAGTAGGCGCGGCGGGTGAGGCCGGAATCCAGCACCGGTTTGACGAGGAACGCCCACACCGTCGGCAGCAGGACGGTGGCACTGATGCCGGCGACGCGGGCCAGCGAGACTCCCTGGCGGGTGAGCAGGAAGGGCAGCGCCGTCCACATAAAGCCCAGCACCAGACCAAAGGGAAGGATGGCAAGACCGCGCACCCAGGGCGCGGGTGATGATGGCGCGGCGGTAGGCGGGGTGGCGGGAAGGACTTCGAGTTGCATCTGGAGAAAGCCTACACGCCGCGCTATGCTGTCTGCATGAGCCGAGCCCTGCTGAAGCTGGAAGAGCGTGCCCATGCGGCGCTACGGGCGCGCGCTGACCGCAGGCGCGCCATTCCGGCGCACCTGGTGACCGGCGAGCGCGGCGAGGATGCGGCGTTCTTTCATCTGCGCGGGCTGGGGTACACCATTGTGGCGCGGCGGTGGCGCAGCGAGCGGCAGGCAGGCGATCTGGACCTGGTTGCGTGGGACGCCGACACGCTGGTGATCTTTGAAGTGAAGGCGAGGACCGCGCGCGACCTGTATCCGGCCGAGTTGCAGGTGGACCCGCACAAGCAGACGATTCTTCGTAAGATGGCGCATGCGTTCCTGCTGCAGATGCCCGCTCCACACCGGGCGGCGGTGAGCGTGCGGTTCGATGTGCTGAGCGTGTACCTGCTGGAGAGCGGCGTGGAGTTCCACCACATACCGAATGCGTTTCCGCGGTTTGCTGCGCCGCCGCGCGGGTGGCGTTAGCGACCGGCGGCGGCAGGGGTAGCGGGGCTGAACTCACCGGCGGAAAAGGTGGTCCACGGGCCGGCGATCATGTCATGCAGGATGGACTTCTGCCACGCGAACTGCGGGTGTGCGGCGAAGAACGGCGCGGCGACGAAGTCCTCTCCGCAGGGATGACCGGAGCGGGCGATGAAGCTGAGCTTGGCGGCCATGTCGGAGTCCATGACCTTGCCGGTGACCGCACCGGAGGGCGAGAACGGCGGGTTGTCCCAGACCTTCTCGCCTATATCGGAGGTCTCTTCGTGGCCGCAGAGGCTGCGCTTGCCGGCGTCGATCTTGTGCTCATAGCTGTCGTAGTGATCGGAGAGATATTCCTCAGCGAGCGCGGTGTCGAGCTTGCCGTAGTGCTGCTGCACGAACTGCTCGGCGCGGATGTGGCGGGCGTTCATCGAGCTGGACAGGTCCTTGGGGTCAAAGCCGCTGGTGTCGTCGCGGATGAGCAGCGGATCGGCAGCGAAGTTGGACGAGACAAAGTAGCCGTCCTTCTTCTTTGTGAGCGGCGTGTGGTGCAGGCCGAGCTCCAGGTAGGCGATCTCGCCGGTCTTGCGGTCGCCGATGAGCCACGAGTTGGCGTAGCCGCCGTTGTTGCCCGCGCGCATGATGGCGGCATACTCATCGATGGACGAGGCGAACTGCATGGCCTTGCGCGAGCGCATGAACTCCGGCACGCCGTTGGGATCGAAGCCAATGGCCTGCGGCAGCGTGGTCTCGGTGATCATCAGGCCGGCTGAGTTGACGCCGAAGTCGTCCTGGCTGGTGATGACTCCGGGCGTGCCGTCCATGAGGATGTGGTAGCCGCGGTCAGGGACGATGTCAAAGACGACGGTCCAGCGTTCACCTTCCGCGTAGCTTGACCAGTTGCTGTGCGCGATGACGATCTTGCCGTCTTTGGTGGCGGAGCCGGTCGCGATGAACGCGCTGCATTTGCCGGGAGGCACGGCTGCGGGCGGACTGGGCTTGTGCTGCTGGGCGTTGAGCCAGGGAAGATAGTAGCCGGTGAGTTCTTCGTCACCGTTGACAGCGACGACGTCCCAGAGATCGACCTTGGAACCATTCGCCTTGAGACCCGCGGCGATGCCAAGCAGCTCAACCTGGTACTGGGGCTCGAGGTGCGGCCACAGGATCGTGCGCGCGGCGTCGCGGAAGAAGCTCCAGTCGCGCTGGTAGAGATTGGGCGCTTCGACGGAGTAGACGTGCACGTTGTCTTCGATCTCGCGCGCGAGCAGATAGCCGTGCTGGAAGCCGATCTGCGCGGGTGTTCCGGCGAGGTGGACGTACGTCCATCCGGCCTCGTTGTGGCGATAGCTGCCTTCGAGGCGGATGTCCTGCGCGTGTGCTGTGGCGGAAATGGCGACAAGGAGAGTGAGTGCGGCGAGGCGCATGGTTTGGCTCCTGTGGGGATGCCTTGAGTGTAAGCGATGCAGGTACACTCAAGCGCATGACAAGGCGCTCCTCGGCATGGCTGGTCGGCATTACCTATCTGCCGTTCGGGCTGTACAGCGGATTCATCATCGTCTCGCTGCAACTGCTGCTGACTGCACGTGGGCTGGCTGTGGACCACATCGCTCTGCTGCAACTTGTGGCGCTGCTGCCCAGCTATACGAGCTTTCTGCTGACGCCGCTGGCCGACTGCGGGCTGCCACGGCGTACGTGGGCGTTTCTGTTCGCAGCGATTGCGGCGCTGTGCCTGGGCGGCGGCTCGCTGCTGATGGACGCGGCGGTGGCCGGTCACGCAACGCCGCTGGCGCTGACGCTGCTGGTGGGAGCGTTCGCCGCGCAGATGTACTCCAGCACCATGGGCGGCATGACGCCGAACCTGGTGGACGAGACCGACACCGGTGCGGTGAGCGGATGGCTGAACGTCGCCAACCTGGGCGGAACCGGGCTGGGCGGAACGCTGGGGATCCTGCTCGTCGAGCACCTGTCGCGGACGATGGCGGCGACGGCGCTGACGGCCGAGGTCTTCGCGCCGTGTATGCTGCTGCTGGTAATGACGCGCGAGGTGCGCGTCCCACGCGCCGTCGGCGAGACGATGCGGCGGCTGTTTCGCGACCTGTGGCAGGTGAGCAAGACGCGAGCGGCGGTGATCGGGCTGATTATCTTTGTCACTCCTTCGGCGACCTTCGCTGCGCAGAATCTCTTCAGCGGGCTGGGGCGCGACTTCCACGCCAGCGACAACGCCGTGACGTGGATCGTCGGCGTGGGTGTGGCGATTACCTGCTCTGCGGGCGCGTTTGCAGGCGGATGGCTGTGCGACCGGTTCGACCGGCGGATGCTCTTCGTTGGCAGCGGCGTGGTGGCGGCGACGGCGACGCTGGGAATGGCGTTCGGCGCGCACACCGCTGCGGTCTTCTTTGCAGGGGTGACGCTGTACAACCTGCTGGCGGGCATCAACTACGCGGCGGCGAGCGCGGTGGCGTTCGACATTATGGGTGTGGAGAATCCGCTCTCCGCCACGCAGTATGCGCTGCTGATGGCGGCGTGCGATGTGGCGATCTCCACGGTGATATGGGGCGACAGCCGCGGCTACAAGGCGTTTGGAGCGCGCGGCGCGCTGGTCGCGGATGCGCTTTTCAGCCTGGTGACCGGAGCGGTGATGCTGGTGGTGATCAAAGTCTGGGGCGGGACCGGAAAGAGCCAGATCGCGAGCTAGTTTGGCCGCAACCGGCGGAGTGCGAGCGGCGGACCTCATGATGCACGATACTTGTCATGGCGACGATGAGTGGGGCGACCGCGCAGGCGGCGGGAATTGAGTTCATGGCGAAGCACAACGGCAAAGCGGCGGCGGTCTTCGCGGGCAGGGCGTGGCAGCAGGTGCTGGCGCGCGACGCCGCGGCGGACGGGCAGTTCGTGTATGCCGTAAAGTCCACCGGAATCTACTGCCGGCCGAGCTGCCCCAGCCGCAGGCCGGAGCGCAAGAACGTGAGCTTCTATCCGACGGCAGCGCTGGCCGAGGCCGCCGGATTTCGGGCGTGCCTGCGCTGCGAGCCGGCTCGCGTGGCGCCAAAGGACGATCCGCAGGCGGCGGCGATTGCGAAGGCAACGAAGTTCCTGAGCGAGCGCGCCGGCGAGCGGACGTCGCTGGATGAGCTGGCTGAGGCCGCGGGGCTGGGACGCTTTGCGCTGCAGCGCGGCTTCAAGCGCGTGCTCGGCGTAACGCCGGGCGAGTTCTCGCGGGAGCAGCGCAAGGAGCGTTTCCGCGAGCGGGTGCGAGCTCCGAAGCTCGCGTCTAAGTCTCCGATTACGGACGCGGTGTACGAGGCCGGGTTCGGCTCGTCCAGCCGCCTCTATGAAGATATCGACGCAACGCTCGGCATGACACCGACGGCGATGAAGGCCGGCGGCGCGGGCGAGACGATTCGCTATGCTGTTGCCGAGTCGCCGCTGGGGCGCGTGCTGGTGGCGACGACCGAGCGCGGGTTGTGCGCCGTGCTGTTTGCGGACTCCGATGCAGAGGCCGCGGCGGAGTTGCGCGAGCGGTTTCCGCAGGCGGTGTTGCGGCGCGACGAGAAAGGTCTCGGCGAGGCCGTCAGCTTTGTGATGGGCAGGCTGCGCGAGACCTCAACCGCTGCTTCGCTGCCCTTCCATGTACGCGCGACGGCCTTCCAGCAGCGGGTGTGGCGCGCGCTGTTGGCGATTCCGAGGGGCGAGACGCGCACCTACGCCGAGATCGCCGAGTCCGTCGGCTCGCCGCGAGCGGTACGCGCGGTAGGTACGGCGTGCGGGGCGAACCTGCTGGCCGTCGTGGTGCCATGCCATCGCGTGGTAGGTGCCAATGGCAGGCTGACCGGCTACCGCTGGGGGACCGAGCGCAAGCGGCGGCTGCTAGAGATAGAGCGGGGCGAGTCCCTGGGCTAAAGCCCCGTCCTCTCCTCGCAAGCATTCAGGGGTCTGAAGACCCCTGCTCCCTCCGGAACAACAGATTGGCACCGGGCCAATGGGCAGCCGGCGCGTCTAAAATCGAGGTAGTGCGCCTCTGCGCCGGCGAAGGTCTCCGCTCGATGAAGATGAAACTGCGTCCTGTTGTATTCGTCCTCCTGATTCTCTGTGCTTTCTACTACGTGACCACGCGGCTGATGCCGGTGGGAGCGCTGGCCGGGCTGGTGCATCGCGGGCTGGGCCAGCTCACCGGCACAACGGATGCCACGCTGCGCGGGCCGCTGGGAAACTTCACGCTCACTGAGGCCTCCGCTGCGCCCGGCTTCGACTCCGAGGAGGAGCAGAACATCGCGGTCTACAAGAAGGCGCTGCCCAGCGTGGTGAACATCACCTCCACCGAGGTCGCGTATGACTTCTTCTACCGCCCCTACCCGCAGCAGGGGCAGGGCTCAGGGTTCATCCTCGACAAGGAGGGCCACATCCTGACTAACAACCACGTCATCGACAATGCGCAACTGGTCGAGGTGACGCTGTGGAACAAGAAGAAGTACAAGGCCACGGTGGTGGGCGTGGACCGCAACCATGACATTGCGCTGCTGCAGATACAGGGCGCGCCGGACCTGCAGCCGGCGACGCTGGCGGACTCGGCGAGCCTGGTCGTCGGGCAGCGGGTGTACGCCATCGGCAACCCGTTCGGCTTCTCCGGGACGATGACCCGCGGCATCATCTCCGCGATCCGGTCGATCGGCATGCCCAGCGGCAACAAGATTGAAGACGCCATCCAGACCGACGCGAGCGTGAACCCCGGCAACTCCGGCGGGCCGCTGCTGAACTCGCACGGCGACGTGATCGGCATCACCACGATGATCGCGTCCAACCCCAACGGCGGCGCGGACCAGTCAGCGGGCATCGGATTTGCGATTCCGATTGCGACCGCCAAGTCCGTGCTGGACGACTTCGCCAAGTACGGCCATGCGCGGCGTCCGTCGCTGGACATTGTGACCATACCGCTCGGCCCTGAGGACTCCGAACAGCTCGGGCTGCCCGCTGTTCCGGGCATCCTGGTGGAGAAGGCGTTGCCAGGCGGCGCCGCGGAGCGTGCCGGTCTGCACGGCGGCACACAGCGCGTCTATGCGGGCAACACGCCGGTCATGATCGGCGGCGACCTCATCGTCGGCTTCGACGGCGAGGAGATTGCCACACCGCAGGACCTGGCTGCCGCGCTGAATACGCACCATCCCGGCGATGTGGTCACCCTGACCGTCTACCGCGGGCAGCGCCAGATCAACATCAAGGTCACGCTCTCTGATGCCAAGGAAGAGACGGGAGCGCAGCAGACCTGAGAGGTAGCGAACAGTTAACAGGGAACAGCGAACAGTCCCTACCCTCCCCCTGTCCTTTTCCGCCAAAATCTTCATAAATAAAGACTTAGCTTTGGACCTCCCTTTTTCCGGGGTCGCTGGCCTGCGATAACCCCTTTGTTTTCAGTTGGGCGGTCGCACGCTGGCTTTTCGGGGATGTATCTTAAGGATGTATCACCCTTAGGAGCTGGCCAGGAGGAAAAACAGCTACCAGTTGCCAGTTCCCCAGTACCCCAGATCGCCCCGCGAGACCACCCCTCGCAACCTCCATTATACCAATTAGCGCGACCTCACTATCGCGGCCAAGCTGCTGATTCGCAGTCGTTTAGGTGGGTGGGGGCTTGACAGCATTTGAGGGGCGAACGCAGAACGGCCCGGAGTCGCCTCCGGGCCGTTCGTGGTTGTGGTGCAGGGTTGGGTTAGAAGATGAGGCGGCCGGCCAGTTGGAACTGACGAGCACCATAGATAGTTCCCGAGGTCGAGAGTGGCGCCTCGAATTGTGTCGCGGTGGAGGACAGCGGACCAAGACAGCCGAGGGCGTTGGGGTTGGTAATTACGGAATACGCTGGGCAGGTTCCGCTGCCGGGCTTGGTGTAGCTGAGATACGTCGACGACACACTGAAGATCTCGTGGTGGTTGACGACGTTGAAGGCCTGGGCAGAGATTTCGAAGTGGTAGCGCTCGGTGATCGGGAAGTCACGCGTGACGCTGATATCAAGCTGGTGGATGCCAGGCCCCTTGAAGCTGTTGCGGCCCGCGACGAAGGTAGGAACGCGGGTAGCAGCCGAGTAAAGGGTCTGGACAGCGTTCGAGGGACCACCGTCTGTAAGAGCGTAGGTCGACCCCTTTTGCGCCGGAATATAGGCGCTCAAGCTGCCGATGCTGATCGTGGGATCAACCGGCTCGCCGGTCTGTGCGGTGTAGGTGCCGGAGAGGCGCCAGCCGTCAATCGCGTACTTTTCGTAGCGGTTGGCAATGGCGAAGCCCGACAGCGCCGTGAGGGTGATGGTGCCGCGGTTACGCACATCGATGTCCGAACGGGCATACTCAGCGCCGAGACCCTGACGATGACCCTGAGCGAAGGGGATAAGGGCAACGTCGCCGCCGGAGTAGCTGCCGTAGTTACCGACCGACTCACCACCGTCCATCGCCTTCGCCCAGGTGTAGTTCACAAGGAGTTCCACGTTGTTGGAGAAGGGATGCTTGATGGTGGTGACCATCGAGTGGTAGTTGGAGTTGATAACCGAGAAGCCAGTGTCCATAAGACCGAGGTTGTTGAAGAGGCGGTCAGAGAAGACCTCCTGCTGGTTCTGGGAGACCGCTCCGGTGGTCGGGTTGGTGTACTGGTAGGTGTGGTTGAACTCGGCGGTGGCGGGGTCGATGTTGGTATCAATGTAGATGGGCAGACGCATGCCGCGGTTGCCCACGTAGCCGACGGTGAGGGTCGAGCGGAGCGGAAGCTGCTGCTCAACGGTGAGATCCCAAGACTCAGAGTAGGGGTTGGAGAAGTTGGGCGAGAGGCCGTGGGGCGAGATGGTGGTTGAAGCGGCACCCGGTACGCCGGTGGCAGTGATGGGAGCTCCGGTAACGGGGTTGACCATCGCCGGACCAGGCGCCGGAGTGAAGGGCTGGTCATTGACCGGCGCGTAGGTAGCGAAAGTACCGTTGAATGCCTGATAGCACTCGTTGGTGGAAAGAGGGGCGCAGGGCTGGTACGGCGCTGTGCTCTTAGGCGTGTTGAGGGTGTACTGGATCTGATAGACGCCGTTCTCGACGCGGTCGTTGTAGAAGGCCGTGTTATAGATGTCGCCGTAAAATACGCCACCCCCGCCTCGAACCACAGTGCCGGGGTAAGGGTTCCAGTTGAAGCCAACGCGAGGGGCAAACATTTTGAAGTTGGGATTGATAGCGGTGTTGTACATCGTGGTGAGCGCGTTGGTGGTATTGGGCCGCGGCGGGCTGGGGACGAGCTGCACGTCATAACGGACACCGAAATCGAGGAGCAGGGAGGGCTTGATCTTCCATGCATCTTCGACAAAGCCGTCAACATTCTTTTCCCAGAAGTCGTCAGCACCGATGCCGGTGATGGGATCGACTGTCTGCTGGAACTCGTCGTAGTGACGGCCTCCGTCAACACCGACCGCGTCCTGAACGAAGTTGGCGAAGTTGAACTCCGGGGAGGAACCTGAGCTGTAGTAGAAGGCGCCGTTTCCGTTGTAGAGGTTGGCGATCTGGTCGTGGACGAAGCGAAGATCGAAGCCGCCCTTGACGTCGTGGTGGCCCTTCGTCCATGAGAAGACGTCTGAGATCTGGATCATGTGTTCGTCGGGCAGTGCGGGACGGGGCAGAGCGTTGCCTTCGCCGATGGCCGCGATGCTGGAGATGCTGAAGTAGGGTCCGCCCTCGTTGGAGGTTGTAGCCTCAAGGTCGCGCGACCACTGGAAGTGGACCACGTTCGCCATGCGAGCATTGATGGCGGTTTCGGCGTTCACGATGATGAAACGCTCGTGGTAGTTGGCCGCGCCGTTGTAGCCGATGCCGCCATTGGAGACGGTATTGGCGGTAGTGTAGGCATTAGGCTGCTGGTAGTCGTCCCAGAGGAACTCCCCCGCGATGTGGGTCTTGGAGTTGAGCTGGTAGTCAATTCGGGGGAAGAATATCAACTGGTCGAGCGTACGGTTGAATTCGCCGAGCTGCGCCTGAAGGGTGGTGACCGCAGCGGCGCACTGCGTGGTGCTGACGCCGGGGATGGTGGTGGGAAAGGTGTACTTGGTGCCGCCGATGGTTGCCATGACCGGCGTCGTGCCGCCGTTACAGAGGTTGGCAAGGGTGGCGACCGAGCTGGTTGCGCTGTTGTACGTGGACAGATAGACGATGGGGTTCACCTTATCGAAGCCGTCAAAGGTGAAGTGATAGAAGAGCTTGTCCTTGATGATGGGGCCGCCGACCGAGATGCCGTATTGGTTCTGGACCTTGGTGGGCTGCTGAGCGAGGAAGGGGTTGGCGCCGGGCAGGCGGGACTGATACTTGGTGAGGGGGTCGAGCGCGTTCCAGCCCGGTGTGCGGTAGTACTCGTAGGCGTCGCCGTGCATGTCATTGGTGCCGGACTTGGTGATGGCATTAATGATGCCGCCGGCCGCGCCGCCGAGCTCGGCCGAGTAGCCGGTCGCGGAGGACTCAAACTCGCTGATGGCATCGATGGGGAAGACGTAGGGAGCACCGATGGCGCGGCCGCGTGCTTCACCCCAGAACTGGTCGTTGTTGTCAGCGCCGTCGACGATGTTCTGGTTGTTGACGCCGTTGATGCCGCGGAAGGCGATAAGGCCGGTGTTACCGTCTGGGATAGTGTTTGGGGTGAGCAACACGAAGCTCTCAAAGCGGCGGCTCGAGACCGGAATGTTGGAGACGAGCGCTGAATCGACGACCTGGGACTGCTCCACCTTCTCGGTGTCGACCAGGGGGGCCTCAGAGCTGACGGTAATTTCTGTAGTGACGCTGGCAACCGGAAGTGTGACATCCACCGATACAGGCGCGCCAACGGTGACGGGGATGCCCTTGCGATCGACCTTGCCGAAGGAGCCGCCGCCCAGGGTGACCTCATAGGTGCCGGGCTGCAGGAACTGAACAGAGTAGTAGCCTTCAGAGTCCGTCGTCACGGTATGGGAGGCTCCGGTGCCGGAGTTGGTCACCGTAAGAGTGACTCCCGAGACGATAGCTCCGGTGGTGTCGCGAACAACGCCGCCGATTCCGCCAAGAGCGGAGTTCTGGGCAGCAACGGGGAGACAACAAGCGAAGGCGACCGAGAGGGTCGCCACGACGATACGCAGGCG
>Ga0302198_10006069_pt1 | contig 10987 bp, 9 predicted proteins | sample II_Bog_N2_2_FD_193521 | JGI IMG/M metagenome (GOLD analysis project Ga0302198, IMG submission 193521) | Peat permafrost microbial communities from Stordalen Mire near Abisko, Sweden - II_Bog_N2_2 | ecosystem: Environmental > Terrestrial > Soil > Wetlands > Peat | place: Sweden: Abisko, Stordalen... | reverse complement strand
TCATTCCGGGATGGTGCGTTAGAGCCTGTCCTCAATTGGTGGATTCCCAAGGGGGTAGCGGCGTGATTCATGAAGTGTCAGCTGATTCGGAGCTGACAGATGCGCCGCTATGCCCTTCGAGACGATCAATGGGACAGGATCAAGGATATTTTGCCGGGGCGTGAGGGGCACGTCGGAGCAACGGCCAAGGACAATCGGCTGTTTGTGGAAGCGGTTCTTTATCGCTACCGCGCTGGCATTCCCTGGCGAGACCTGCCGGAACGTTTTGGTGACCCGATCAAGATTCACACCCGGTTTTCGCGCTGGGCCAAGAGCGGCGCATGGAAGAAGATCTTCGAGATGCTGGCGGCCGATGCGGACAACGAATACGCGATGATCGACAGCACCATCGTACGCGCACATCAGCACAGCGCCGGCGCTCAAAAAAAGATGGCGAAGACCAGGCGATCGGGCGCAGCAAGGGCGGATTGAGCACCAAAATCCATGCCATGGTCGACGCCCTTGGCAATCCGCTGGCCTTCTTCCTGACCCCGGGGCAAGCCCATGATCTGCAAGGTGCCGACGTACTTCTGCCCCAGATGCAGGCCGACACCTTGTTAGCAGATAAGGCTTTCGATGCCGATGAACGCGTCATCGGGCCTCTGCTTGCGGAAGGAAAAAAGTTTGTCATTCCGCCAAAAAGCAATCGAAAGGTTCAACGCCCTTACGACAAGGAATTGTACAAGGCGCGCCACCTCATGGAGAACTTCTATTGCAAGCTCAAGCAGTACCGAGCGATCGCGACCCGCTATGACAAGACCGCCAGAAACTTCCTCGCCGGCATCCATTTGGCCGCCGCAGTCATTTGGCTTAATTGAGGACAGGCCCTAGCATTACAGTTGCCCTTTCTGAAGATTTCTGAATCCATGGACAACCATGATTCGAAGATCGTGGGCGCGTGCAGCGTCGATTGAAGAGACGCTTGCGTTGTGGGCTGCGTCGCTTCGGGAGGTTAAGAAGCGGATACGTCCATTATTCGGGCAGGAACGGGTTGCGAGAAACGCAGGCCTGTTTCTGGAAGGTCTGCTCGGCGATGAGCAACGCAAGACCGGCTGGATGCGCGCGGAGGCGGCTGGCGATCCTGGCCCATGGCGGCAACAGGCGATCCTTGGTCGCAGGGATTGGGATGCGGATGCCTTGCGCGATATCGTGCGCGACTATGTCATCGAGCATTTGGCAGATGACGATGCGGTCCTCGTGATCGACGAGACTGGCTTTCTCAAGCAGGGTAAGGCGTCGTGCGGCGTGGCGCGGCAATACACCGGTTCGGCAGGCAAGATTACGAACTGCCAGATCGGCGTCTTCGCTACCTACGTTTCGTGTCATGGCCATGCGTTCATCGATCGCGCGCTGTATCTTCCAAAGGAATGGGCCGAGGATCCAGGTCGTCTGGAAGCCACATACGTACCTGCCGACACGGACTTTGCGACCAAACCAAAGCTTGCGACGAGAATGATTGCACGCGCGATAGCGGCGGCTGTGCCCTTCAAGTGGGTGGCTGCCGATACGGTCTACGGTGTCGGAGATATCGAACAGCAACTCCGTCAGGCAGGCAAAGGCTATGTGCTCGGGGTCAGCAGCGCTCATGTATTCCATTCCTGGGGCAAGCGGCGACCCGTCTCTGGCACCGCCGCGGACATCGCATCGACGCGGCGTTCATCCGACTGGAAACGCCTGTCGGCAGGGGCCGGAACCAAAGGACCGCGGCTGCATGATTGGTGCTATCTCGAATTGGCCGATCTCGAGGCCGAGCAGTTCGACAGTGCAAATGACGGTTTGTGGACACGCGGTCTGCTGATCCGTCGTCGTATCGCCGATGGCGATCTCGCCTTCTTCACCACCTGGTGTCCAGCGGGAACATCCATCGAAACGCTGGTCGCGGTCGAAGGCCATCGCTGGGCGATCGAGGACAGTTTTGAAACCGCCAAAAACGAGTTCGGGCTCGATCACAACGAGAGCCGATCCTGGCATGGCTGGCATCGCCACGTATCCATGGTGATGCTCGCCTTCGCCATGATGGCGGCGATCCGCCATCAGGCCAATCCGCCGCAGCCAAAAAAAATCCAACGCCGAACCAAGGCAAAAACAAAACCATCGCCGCCTCGTCATTGATCCGATGGTCAATCCAGGAAGTTCGGCGCATCGCCATCAGGCTCGCTCGAAAGCGGATCCAACCCGCACACGTCATCGCATGGTCGCTCTGGCGCAGAGCTCACCAAGCCGCCGCTCAGCGGGCGCACTTCAAAGCAAGTAGGCAACTGTAATGCTAAGCAAACATTACGGAAGGGAGCGTAGAGACGACAGCGCGCCGGCGACGGTTCGATTTCCACGCCACGGCTGCATCGCGCGGATTGGTCGAGACTTCGTCGAGGATCGTACCTTGCAAGCATCTCCCGGAATTCCAGGCCGTCATTATCTGGCGATCTTCGTGCTGGCCTCCGCCACGTTGTCCTACCAGATCCTGATCACCCGCTTCTTCAGCGTCATTCTGTATTACCATTTCGCATTCGCCGCAATTTCGCTGGCCATGCTCGGGCTCACGCGCGGGACCATGGAGGTCTACGGCAAGCCCGAGCGCTACGCGCCGGAACGGGTGGCGGTGGGGTTCGCGCACCACGCGTCGTGGTTCGCGATCACCGGCGTCGGCGCGATGATCGTGTTCCTGTGCGTGCCGCTCCTGGTTCCCGACCAATACGTGATGGTGACCCTGGCGCTCGCGACCGTCGCCTTCGTCAGCCCCTTCACCGAAAGCGGCGTCTGCATCACGCTGTTGCTGACCCGCCTGCCCTATGGCGGAGGATGGCTCTACGCGGCCGATCTCGCCGGAGCGGCGCTGGGATGCCTCGGCGTGATCTTCCTGCTGCTCGTCGTCGATCCCGTCAGCGCCACACTTGGGATCGCGGCCCTTGCCGCCGCGGCGGGCTGGACCGTCGCGCGGGGCAGCGGCGACGTCCGCAGCCTGCGCCTGAGCGGCGCCGTCGCGCTGACGCTGGCGGCAGCGGCCATCGTGCATACCGGACTCGACGTTTCCGGGAAAAGCCATCTCGGCGTGTTCTGGGCCAAGGGCACCGAGCAAGTCGGAACACTGTTCGAACGCTGGAACACCTATTCGCGCGTCAGGGTGACGGCGCAGGGCGAAGGCGCGCCGACCGGCTGGGGCTTCGCCCACAAGCCCGAGGCGAAGATCGAGCAGAACCGCCTCGACATCGACGCCGACGCGGCCACCGTCATCACCCGCAACGACGGCGATCTCGGCAAGCTCTCCTACCTGAAGGACGACGTCATCAACTCCGCCTACCTGGTACAGCCGGCGGCCGACGTCGCCGTCGTCGGCGTGGGCGGCGGCCGCGACGTGCTGTCCGGGCTGTTCTTCGGCGCCCGGCACATCCACGGCATCGAGATCAATCCCGCGATCTTCGAGGTTCTCACCGACAAGTTCGCCGATTTCTCCGGCCATCTCGATCGCCAGCCCGGCGTGTCGCTGGTCAATGCCGAGGCCCGCAGCTACATCAACCATTCACCCGACCGCTACGACCTGGTCCAGATCTCGCTGATCGACACCTGGGCCGCGACGGCCGCCGGCGGACTGACGCTGACGGAAAACCGGCTTTATACCGTGGAGGCATGGGGCGATTTCTACCGCGCGCTGAAGCCGGGCGGGCTGTTGTCGGTATCGCGCTGGTACGACCCGAACGACCACCGCGGCGAGTTCTATCGCCTGGTGGCGATCGCGGCCAGCGCGCTCCATCGCCAGGGCGTGGCGAAGGCCGAGCTACCGAACCATGTCATCGCATTGAACGTCGGCAACATCGTCACCGTGATCACCCGTCCCGACGCCTTCACCCCTGCGCAATGGCAGGGTGCGCGCACGCGGCTTCAGGCCCAGGGCTTCAGGATTCTGATGGGTCCGGACGTCGCTTTCGACGCGGTCACCTCGACATTGATGTCCGGCGATGCCGACGCGGCCTTCTTCGCGTCGCTGCCGCTGAACGTCAGCCCCTCGACCGACGACAATCCGTTCTTCTTCTACACGGCGCGGTTCGGGGATTTCTTCAGCAGTCCGCTGTCGACGCTGTCGAACAACAACGCGGCGATCAGCATGACGCTGATGCTGATCGTGTTCGCGCTGGGGGCCTGCCTTTATTTCATCGCGGGGCCTTTCGTCCAACTGGCAAGAAAGATGCCGCTGTCGGTGCTGGCGCCGCCCGTGGCCTATTTCTGCGCCATCGGCATGGGCTTCATGCTGATCGAGATATCGCAGATGCAGCGGCTGATGGTGTTCCTCGGCCATCCCGTCTACGGATTGAGCGTCGTGTTGTTCACGATCCTCCTCTTCGGCGGCATCGGCAGCACCACGGTCGGGGCGCAGGTCCCGCGAGCGGGCGCGGTCGTCGCCCGGGTGGCCGCGCTGCTGGCGACGCTGGCGGCGGCGGGACTGTTGACCCCCTTCGTCACCGGCTGGGCGCGGTCGGAAGCCACCGACATGCGCATCCTGCTGTCGGTGCTGCTGCTGGCACCCCCGGCATTCTGCATGGGGATGATGTTCCCGCTCGGGCTGAGCATCTGGCGCCGGCACTCCGGTTTGCTGCCGTTCTTCTGGAGCGCCAACGGGATCACGTCGATGCTGGCCTCGGTGCTGGGCATGGCCTTGTCGATCGAATTCGGCATCGCCAGCACCTACGCACTGGGCGTTGGCTTCTATGCCTTATGTGCAGCGATCGTCGTCGCCAGCCGCCGGGCGAGCCGATCGAGCATGTCCGCGGCGACACCGGCCGAGGAACCCGAATGGTCGCTGATCGCAGCCGTGGCCGCCCCGTCGATTCAACCGACGCAGATCGGGCCGGCCGCCGGAATTCCGAGCGCCGAACCGCCCGAATGGACCGTGCCCGCCGCGCAGCGTTGAGGCAAAACGCTCAGGTCAGCGCGGCCTTCACCAGGCCGCTGGCCTTGGCGAAATCCATCTGGCCGGCGTATTTCGTCTTGAGCACGGATATCACCTTGCCCATGTCCTTCATGCCGGCAGCAGCGGTCTCGGCGATCGCGGCCGAGATCGCCGCCTTGACGTCGTCCTCCGACATCTGCTTGGGCAGATAGGCGGAGATGATCGCGATCTCCTCGCGCTCCTGGGCTGCGAGTTCGGCGCGGCCGCCCTTGTCGTAGAGTTCGACGGATTCCTGGCGCTGCTTGATCATCTTCTGGAACACGCCGAGCAGGTCGGCGTCGGTCAGCGGCGGCTTGCCCTCGCCGCGCGCGGCGATGTCGGCGTTCTTGATGGTCGAATTGACCATGCGCAGGGTGGACAGCTTGCGCTCGTCCTTGGCCCGCATCGCGTCCTTGACCGCATTGTTGATGTCGTCGCGCAGCATCACTGATGTCCTCTGGCGGCCTTCCGGGCCGCATCGCCTTGGCTGCCTGATCTAGGCCGTTCGGGCCGAGGTGACAACTCGGATCGGCGGCCGCAGCGCCTGCACCCGGCGGCTTGAACTGCGGATTGCGCCTCCTCGGCATGGGAACGGCCGGAAATATGCGCATTTTGCATGTGAATCGGCCGGTTCCGGCTTTGACGCGCCGGGTGGCTGCGACTATGTAATGCGCTCATGACCAATCCTGAAAACGCCTCAGCCTGGCCGGACCTCAAGCCGACCGCGCTCCTCGTGCTTGCCGACGGCACCGTGCTGGAGGGCTTCGGCCTCGGCGCGGAAGGCCAGGCGGTCGGCGAAGTCTGTTTCAACACCGCGATGACCGGTTATGAGGAGATCCTCACCGATCCCTCCTATGCCGGGCAGCTCATCACCTTCACCTTCCCGCATATTGGCAATGTCGGCACCAACGACGAGGATATCGAGACGGTGAACATGGCGGCGACGCCGGGCGCGCGCGGCGTGATCCTGCGCGCGGGAATCACCGATCCATCGAATTACCGCGCCACCCGCCATCTCGACCAATGGCTGAAGGCGCGCGGCATCATCGGCCTGTCCGGCATCGATACAAGGGCATTGACCGCGCTGATCCGCGAAAACGGCATGCCCAACGCCGTGATCGCCCACGCCCAGGACGGCGTGTTCGACCTGCACGGGCTGAAGGAAGAAGCCCGCGAATGGCCCGGCCTCGAAGGCATGGACCTGGTGCCGATGGTCACCTCCGGCCAGCGTTTTACATGGGACGAAACCCCATGGGCGTGGAACGAGGGTTTTGGCCGGCAGACCGCGCCGGAATTCAACGTCGTCGCCATCGACTACGGCATCAAGCGCAACATCCTGCGGCTGCTCGCTGGCGAAGGCTGCAAGATCACCGTGGTGCCGGCGACCACCTCGGCCGAGGACATCCTGGCGATGAAGCCCGACGGCGTGTTCCTGTCCAACGGCCCCGGCGATCCCGCCGAGACCGGCAAATATGCGGTGCCGGTGATTCAGCAGGTCATCGCTTCGGGCACCCCGACCTTCGGCATCTGCCTCGGCCACCAGATGCTGGGGCTGGCCGTCGGCGCCAAGACCAGGAAGATGCATCAGGGCCATCACGGCGCCAATCATCCGGTCAAGGACGAGACCACCGGCAAGGTGGAGATCACCTCGATGAACCACGGCTTTGCGGTCGACCAGGCGACGCTGCCCAAGGGCGCGACGCAAACCCACGTCTCGCTGTTCGACGGCTCCAATTGCGGCATCCAGCTCGAGGGCAAGCCGGTGTTCTCGGTGCAGTACCACCCCGAAGCCTCGCCCGGCCCGCGCGATTCACATTATCTGTTCAAGCGGTTCGCCGATCTGATGCGGGCGAACAAGAGCTCGTAGGGCCCAATCCAAACCACCGACCCGTCGTCATGCCCGGCCTTGTGCCGGGCATCCACGTCTTTGCGGCAACGAAAGTCAGACGTGGATGGCCGGGACAAGCCCGGCCATGACGCGAAAAACGCTTCCGGCGAAGCTGGCGCTCTCGCGGCTCCTTTAGTATGATGGTCGTCATCAAAAAGGAGACCGCCATGAACGACCAGCCCGCCAGAATCGAATACGGCGTGACGCCGATCGAAGTGATGGCCGGCATGGCGGGGCTCGATTTCGTCCGCGCGATGTTCGCCGGCAAACTGCCGGCGCCGCCGATCATGCAGACCATCGAGCCGTTCGACCAGACCGCCGAGCCGGGCGTCGTGGTGTTTCACAGCATTCCCGGCTTCCGGCACTACAACCCGATCGGCTCGGTGCATGGCGGCTACGCCGCGACCCTGCTGGATTCGGCGATGGGGCTCGCGGTGCACAGCATGCTGCCGCCGGGCACCGGCTACACCACGCTGGAATTCAAGATCTCCTTCATCAAGGGCATGACCAAGGACACCGGCCCGGTGCGCAGCGAGGGCCGCATCCTGAATGTCGGCCGCCGCGCCGCCACCGCCGAGGCGCGCATCACCGACGCCAAGGGCCGCCTGCTGGCCCACGCCACCACGACCTGCCTGGTGTTCGAGCTGCCCACGAACACACCAAAGGGAATGTAGGCCGCCCGCCTACGCCGCGTTGGCGCCTTCCTGGCGGCTGGCCTCGAACAGGAACCAGGTGCGGCGCTCGGTTTCGTCGATGAAGGTCTCCAGCAACCCGGCGGTGCCGGAATCCTCGTGCTCGTCGGCGAGCTTGTGGGCTTTGCGCATCGCCGCGGCCATGTGCTTGTTGTCCTCCATCAGTTCGCGCAGCATCTCGCGCGGCGGGACGTAGCTCTCGTCGTTGTCCTGGATGGTCTGCAATTTCGCGATCTGCCCGATCGAGCGGATCGTGGTGCCGCCGAGCTTGCGGACCCGCTCGGCCAGCTGGTCGGTGGTAGCGAAGATCGCGTCCGATTGGTCGTCCAGCATCAGGTGGTAGTCGTGGAAATGCCGGCCCGAGACGTGCCAGTGGAAATTCTTGGTCTTCAGGTAGAGCGCGAAGGCATCCGCCAACAGCGTGTTGAGCGACGCCGAGATCTTGTCGACCGCCGCCTTCGGCATGTCGGTCGGCGTATCGAGATGGTGGGAAACCTTGTCGGTCTTATTGTCAGCCTTGGCTTTGCTCACGATGCACCTTCCTGTTAGGAAACGGACGATTGACGGCATGGACACGGACTGCCGGACCATCTAACGCAACAGCCTCCCACCGGTTCCGTTGCCGGAACCCACTTTTACCGAGCACCCTTCACCGAGCATCTGGCGACCATGGACGACTGGATCGATTATTACGATTCCACGCATACAATTTATGCGAGCAAGCTGCATCGCGACCTGCATTTCCAGCTGATCGCCAAGGATATCGTGGGCTACATCGCTTCGCCCGAAGCGGTGGTACTGGATTATGCCTGCGGCGAGGCGTTGTCGGCGGCCAAGGTGGCGGAGGCCTGCGGCCAGCTGATCCTGGCGGAGCCCGCCCCCGGCGTGCGCGGCCGGCTGATCGCCCGTTTTGCCCCCGACACCCGGATCCGGGTGCGCTCGCTCGACGACTTGCGCAAGATGGCGGAAAAATCGATCGATCTGGCGGTGATGAATTCGGTCGCCCAGTACATGACCTCGGCCGAACTCGATACCGCCTTCGCGGTCGTCAAGCGGCTGTTGAAGCCGGGCGGCCGGCTGGTGGTGGGCGATGTCCTGCGGCCCGAGATCGGCATGGCCAGGGACGTGATCGCGCTGCTGCGCTTCGCCGGCAAACATGGCTTCCTGAGGGACGCCATGATCGGGCTGGTTTCGACCGCGCTGTCAGACTACCGGCATTTGCGCTCCCGGGTCGGGCTGCAGCGCTACGGCGAGGTCGAGATGATCGCCAAGCTGGCGGCGGCCGGGTTCACCGCCTCGCGCGCGCCCTTCAATATCGGCCACAATCCCTGGCGGATGACGTTCGTCGCGCGACATGCCATGAGCGCCGCCCCGGCCGGTTAGGGTTAACCAGTGGCAACCGTGGCTCACCGCGGCGGCATCGGCCAAGATCGCCATGGCCCGGTGGCGGAAGCGTCGACGCGAGAGCAGTGCATCGCTCTTTATCCTGGTTCAAATCCAGGCCGGGCCTCCAGCCTTCGCCGCTTTCGCGGCTTCGGCTCGGCAGGCCAGCCCCAAGCCAGCCCCCGCAACCCCTCCCCGGCCCGAAGGATTCGTCGAAGGCGGGCTTGCCGCGCCGTAGCCCGCAGGGCGAAGGCGGGAAAAATCGCGGTTGATGGGGCTTCTGAGACCCTTTCGCGGCTGCGAAATCTGGTCTAAAGGTCCACCCGCGCGCGAGAAATACGCGCTCTTGGCTCGAGGGACGCGCGGCATGCGCGCCCTTTTTTTGTGCCCAATTCCCTGCTGTCGCGAGACTCGATGCCCAAAAGAACCGACATCTCCACCATCCTGATCATCGGCGCCGGTCCCATCGTGATCGGCCAGGCCTGCGAATTCGACTATTCCGGCACCCAGGCGGTGAAAACCCTGAAGGAAGAGGGCTACCGCATCGTCCTGGTCAATTCCAATCCGGCCACCATCATGACCGATCCGGAACTGGCCGACGCCACCTATATCGAGCCGATCACCCCGGAAATCGTCGCCAAGATCATCGAGAAGGAACGCTACGTGCTGCCCGGCGGTTTCGCGCTGCTGCCCACCATGGGCGGCCAGACCGCGCTGAACTGCGCGCTGAGCCTGCGCCGGCAGGGCACCTTGGCGAAATTCGACGTCGAGATGATCGGCGCCACCGCCGACGCCATCGACAAGGCCGAGGACCGCGGCCGTTTCCGCGAGGCCATGACCAGGATCGGGCTGGAAACGCCGCGCTCGATCCAGACCAAAAACCTGCCCGACGCGTTGCGGGCGCTCGACGACATCGGCCTGCCCGCCATCATCCGCCCCTCCTTCACCATGGGCGGCACCGGCGGCGGCATCGCCTACACCAAGGCCGAGTTCATCGAGATCGTCGAACGCGGCATCGACGCCTCCCCCACCGACGAGGTCCTGATCGAGGAATCCGTGCTGGGGTGGAAAGAATTCGAGATGGAGGTGGTCCGCGACAAGAAGGACAACTGCATCATCATCTGCTCGATCGAGAACCTCGATCCGATGGGCGTGCATACCGGCGATTCCATCACGGTGGCGCCGGCGCTGACCTTGACCGATAAAGAGTACCAGATCATGCGCGACGCCTCGCTGGCGGTGCTGCGCGAGATCGGGGTCGAGACCGGCGGCTCCAACGTGCAGTTCGGCGTCAATCCGGCCGACGGGCGCATGGTCGTGATCGAGATGAACCCGCGGGTGTCGCGCTCCTCCGCGCTGGCTTCCAAGGCAACCGGCTTTCCGATCGCCAAGGTCGCGGCAAAGCTCGCGGTCGGCTACACGCTGGACGAGATCGCCAACGACATCACCGGGGGTGCTACCCCGGCCTCGTTCGAGCCGACCATCGACTACGTCGTGACGAAAATCCCGCGCTTTGCGTTCGAGAAATTTCCCGGCGCCTCACACACGCTGACCACCTCGATGAAGTCGGTCGGCGAGGTGATGGCGATCGGCCGCACCTTCCAGGAGAGCCTGCAGAAGGCGCTGCGGGGCCTGGAGACCGGGCTGACCGGCCTCGACGAGATCGAGATCGAAGGCCTCGGCCGCAGCGACGACAAGAACGCGATCCGCGCCGCATTGGGCACGCCGACGCCGAACCGGATCCTGCAGGTGGCGCAGGCGATGCGGCTCGGCTGGACCGACGAGGAGATCTTCACCTCCTGCAAGATCGACCCCTGGTTTCTCGGCGAGATGCGCGGCATCGTCGAGATGGAGAGCAAGATCAAGACCAGCGGCCTGCCGGAAAACGCGTTCGGCATGCGCAGCCTGAAGGCGATGGGCTTTTCCGACGCGCGGCTGGCCGGGCTGACGCAAGCCACCGAGGCCGACGTCAAGGCCAGGCGGCTGGCGCTCGGGGTTCGCCCGGTGTTCAAGCGCATCGATACCTGCGCGGCCGAATTCGCCTCGCCCACCGCCTACATGTAT
>Ga0302198_10006041_pt1 | contig 11016 bp, 10 predicted proteins | sample II_Bog_N2_2_FD_193521 | JGI IMG/M metagenome (GOLD analysis project Ga0302198, IMG submission 193521) | Peat permafrost microbial communities from Stordalen Mire near Abisko, Sweden - II_Bog_N2_2 | ecosystem: Environmental > Terrestrial > Soil > Wetlands > Peat | place: Sweden: Abisko... | reverse complement strand
AATCGGCCGGACGAATGCCGGGTCGTTCAGGGCAATGCTGGGCAGGGGGTAGGGCGCCCAGAAAGCGGCGGGATTGTGGAGCTGGCGGGACCAGACTGCCTCAAAGATTGCCTTGTCGCGGGGGTGGGAATGATCCAGAACGTGCTCGCCTAGCACCCGGGTGATGAGATCGCCGCGGACCCGGACGAACTGATTCTGCGCGTCGAGATCGTAAAAGGAGGCGTCTTCCGGCGAGTAAAGCTTGTCGATGATCAGCTTGCGGATAGTCTCCGCATCCTCAAGCCAGCGCGCGGCTTCGTCCGGCTTGCCGAGAGCTTTGGCCATGGCCGCGAGTGCAATGCGGCCGCCGAATACCGTTGCGGAAAGATCGGGGCAAAGGCGCGGCAGGGATGAGAGTGGCGGGCACCTGCGCGCATCACCATCCGGACAGCCATTCGGAATCCCCTTCCACCGTGGACTGTTATCGTGCCCCGTATCGTAAGTACAAAACCCCTCCACAAGGCCGGTCTTGCGCGTGTCGCGATATTGGCGGAGCCACGCATCCCATCGACCGCAGGCGGTGTAAGCCGCGGTGATCAGTTCGTCGTCTCCGGTGAGTTGGGCGAGTTCCCAGGCCGTGGCGGCGATGGGTACAACCATCTGAATCTGGCCGAAGCCGTTTCCACTGGTCTTGACATTCGCCGGCAGTTGGCCGTCGGGGCGCTGCAGATCAAAGAACGCCATGTGGTTGTTGCGCGCGGCTTCAACTGGGCTGGTCTGGGATGCAATCGCTGGAATGTACCGGGAGAGGTTGGCGTAAACCAAACCTTCGTGCGGCCCGCACTCCAGCCAGATTCCCGGGTAGGTGCTGCCTTCAAGAAGGACTCGTTTCGGATTTCCCGCAAGCGTTTGGATATTGCCAGCCAGCACAGCAACGGCGGCGTCCCAGGTTTGCTTCCAGGCGGGGTTGTCCGAGGGAAAGCGCGAAGGTTGGGCCGCCGTTTCTGATTGCGGCGGGGTATGGGCTTTCTCTTGTCCGGAGGATGGCAACGTCCGCAACGCGAGGCAGGCTCCCGCAGCATTGGCAGCGCCCGCGAGGAAGCGTCTCCGGCTGTGCTGGGATGGAGCGGAAAAAATCATGATCAGGCAGGACCTCAGTGCGCGTCCGGCCGCCCGGATCAGTGCGACGAGTGTCCGTCTTCCTTGCTGCTGGTGGCCCACAGGATGCACGAAAAGAAGACAGCCGCGATCACGGGGACGACGAAGAAAGGCGTGTAAAGGTGCATTGCGAAGGCTCCCTGCAAGTAGAGTACCAAAACCTGACGGAATTCTGGAATCGCCGCGTTTTTCCCTGCGCGACGCGCAGGCTCTTTGCGGCCCTTTCTTGCTTTGCGACAAGGAGCGCGCTGCTCGCGGCGGCTGCTTCTCACGGCATTTCCTGCTCCCCGCGTATAATGAGTTGTCGAGTTTTTTATCTCTCGCGGTGGAGTATGCCCGCTCCCCGCACTGGAACGTGGATGCCCGAGCACATAAAGAAAAAGCTTCTCGAAGAGATCGGTATTCTTGAGCACGAACTTTCTCATGAACTGCCTGCGGAGATCAAGAAAGCCGTGGCCATGGGAGATTTGTCGGAGAATGCTGAATATCACATGGCGAAGCAGCGCCAAGTTTTCGTCAATGCGCGCCTGGGGCAATTGAAGAAGCGGATGGCTGAGCTCTCCCTGGTGAACCTGACCAACATCCCCAGAGACAAGGCTGGTTTTGGCTCGACCGTGGTGGTGTTCGACACCACCAAGGACGAAGAGATTGTGTACCGGCTGGTAACGAGCGAGGAATCGGACGTCTCCAAGGGGCTGATCTCGACGACTTCGCCGATTGGCCAGGGAATTGTGGGCAGGCGGGTGGGCGACGTGACCACGATTGTGACGCCGAACGGCAAGCGCGTACTTGAGATTCTGAAACTGACCACCATTCACGATGAAGCGGCCGAGGGCGAGCAGCAAAACGAATCCGCCGGCCAAAAGAGTTAAGGAAAGATTGGAATGACCTGGACCAGCGCTTTTGGCCGCAGCTGCGGCTGGCTTCTTGACCACATCGTGCATGGCCTGGCGCTCACCCGCATCTCCCCCAATGTGCTGACGTTCGTAGGCCTGGTCATCAACATCTGGGCCGCTGTTCTGTTTGGGCACGCCAATGCGGCCAATTCGGGCATCATGTTTTTCTATGCCGGCCTGGTGATTATTGGCGCCGGACTCTTCGATATGGTGGATGGACGGGTGGCCCGGCGCAACAACCAGGTCACGGTGTTCGGCTCGTTTTTCGATTCGGTAATCGACCGCTACTCGGATGTGGTGCTGTTTTTCGGACTTCTGGTCTACTACGGGCGGATCAACCGGATGCGGTACGTCGTGCTGGTGGCGTTTGTCATGGTGACGTCGCTGATGGTGAGCTATACGCGTGCGCGGGCCGAAGCGCTCATCGGCCAGTGCAAGGTGGGTTTCATGGAACGCCCGGAGCGCATCGTCCTCGTGATTCTGGGCGCGCTGTTCAACCACTGGGGCGTCATGGCGCCTGTGTTATGGGTGCTGGCATCGCTTTCCACCATCACCGTGGCGCACCGGATTATTTATACCTATTCAAAAACCAAGCACCTTGCGCCAATTGGGTGACCAGGGTTGCCTTCAATTGGCTAACCCGGTTCCAGAAAACTCGCACGAGCGCAATTCCAAACGCCTCGTACCAAGGGCACGATTTAGCAGCTTGGTGAAAAACGTTCTCGGTGCAACTAGCGTCAGGGCACGACTTTAGTCATGCCTTAAGTGGCACAAAATAAGCGCTGGGCTTTAGCCCCTGCCTCGGCCCGCTATCCTGACACGCATCACCGTCAATAGGAAGCCTCTCATGCCCTAATACCCGATTCAGCAGTTCACCATTACGGTCGAACACCCTTGCCGAACCGGCTTCCATTGCACAAGAAAGTTAGTCACGGCCGAGGATTCCATGCGGCGCATGGCTTCAAACTCGCCGGCTTTCTGGCTGTAGAGCAGTGTGCCCTTGTCGCTGAGAACAGCCAGTGCCGGGACGCCTTTGCGCAGCGGAACGTCGTATTTCTCGGCGATGTCCTGGTTCTCGTCCATGTGACCAATGTTGATGTGGACGAGGACGAAATTGGCGTCGAGCAGGGGCAGGTTGGCAGGATCGTGGAAATAGATGTCGAGCACCTGGCAATCGCCGCACCAGTTCCCGCCAAAGTCAATCAGAACGCGCTTGTGACTGGCAGATGCGGTTCTAAGAGCGGCAGCGAGGTCGGCTTTGGCCTGCGAGGGGTCAGGATAGATATCGCGTCCGGCGGAGTTGGCGGTCCCGGCGGAAACGGCGAGCAATAAAGCGAGGGCGAGCAACTTGAAGGCCTTCAACGGGGAACCCTCCACTCTTAAGTGTGCCACAAAGGTTCGCCGCCGTTCCACTTTCGCAGCGTGCTTCCGCGGCGTTAGCATGTACTCTTGAATGGGGCGGGATGATAAACCATAGCGAGTTGCGCAAACGCCTTGAATCAACCGCGTACCCTGATTTGGGAGCGATGATGGAGGGGTATGCGCGGGCGGCGGTGGATCTGGCCCAACGCGATTTCCGCCACAAGCTGGACTACAGTTCCGAATCGATCGATGAGCTGGACGAAATCCTGGTGCAGGTGGGCGAGAGCCCGGAACTGGACCTGGACTTTGAAGTGAGGCTTTGGGGCAGCTACCTGGGCGAGGTGCTGCGCAGGCGCTATGCGGGGGCGTGGGAGATGACCCCGTATCCCGGCGGCGCGGTCGCGGTTCCTGCCGTCGACGTGCGCGGCTCGCGGCTGTTTCCGCTCATGAAGGTGTACCGCCGTCTCACCATGGGTGAAGAAGAAGACCTTGGCGCCTTCTTCAGCATGGTGACGGAACGGCTGGGTAAGCCCGCGCAGGTGAATTAAAGACAGTTATCGGTTCTGAGTGGTCAGTCGTTTCCACCCTCTTCGGCGAATTTGTAAAAAGGGTGCGACATTCAAGCATCCGCCTGTGCCGCCCGTGCGTACTCCAATTGCAGGGACCCGTGTTTGCTGTGACGGATGCCGCTCGCGGCGTTACGACTATGTGCGACAATACTGAGTGTGAATGCGCGCCGGGAAAGAACTGGGCGCGGAGGATAAAACAATGGGCGATCTACTTCAACCGTGGCACCTGATTATTCTGGGCATCGTGGCATTCCTGCTGTTCGGCGCAAAGCGGCTGCCGGAATTGGGCAAAGGTTTAGGCGAAGGCTTGAAAGGCTTCAAGGAAGGTATCAAGGGCGTGACCGATCCGCCGCCAGCGCCGCCTACCGCGCAACACAGTGTGACTCCGCCACCCGCACCCCCGGCGGCTGCGCCGGTTGAGCCGCAGATTGTTCGCAAAGACTAATAGCGACTTCAGCCTGATTCCGCCGGCGTGACCCTTGGGGCGCCTCCAGAGCGGAGTAGATTGAATCCTGGAATTGAGAGGCCTGTGCCCGCGCACAGGCCTTTGTCTGTTCGGAGACAGATCGCTTACACGCTGAGCAGGGCCACTGCGGCCAGCGCCAACGCGGTTCCCGCGAACTGGCGAGGTGTGGGCCACTCGCGCAGCACAATCGCGGCCAGCAGGATGGTCCCCGCAGGGTACATGGAGCAGACGATCGCAGCGATGTCGAGCCGGCCGACCCTCGTGGCCTGGATATAGAAGAGATTGCCCGCGGTATCGAGCACTCCGGCGACGATGCCGGTGAGCCAGAATCCGCGCCACGGCGCCTTGGGGGGCATCACGGCGACCACAATCACCAGCGCGATGACCCCGGCTGCGCGGGCGGCGGTCATTGTCCAGAGGATGCCGCCGGGGCTCGCCATTTTGAACAGGATCAACTGGGTGCCGAAGCCGAGGCCGGCGAGGGTCCCTAAAAGGAGCGGGAGCCGCTGCGTAGACGGTCGATTCGAGGTGGCTCTTTTGGCCGCCGGTGTGTATGTGATGAGCCAGATGGCGACCAGGCCCAAAGCCAGCCCAACACAAGTGAGCGGGGTCGGCAGTCCCTCGTGGACGAGAGAAAAGAGCACTGGGACCAGGGCAGTTAGCAGCCCAGTCAGAGCCGCGGTCAGACCCATGGCTCCCATGGCGAGTGCGCGATAGAAAATGGCGAGTGCCAGCGAACCCTCAAAACCGCCCAACGCGGCATAAAGCAGCGGGCCGGAGGCGGGGATGGCGGCGTGCAGGACGCGACAGAGGACAAGGAGCAGGAGCAGCGAGACAATGTGGCCGGCGGCGACAACAAGCAGCGCTGGAGCGCGGCGGGCGCCAATGCCTCCGACGAAGTCCGAGCCGCCCCAACTGGTAGCCGAAAGGAGTCCGAAGCCGGCCGCGCTTCCCGAACCACTCACCAGCTAGCGGGCATCCCCGAGGGGGCGCGCATCCTGAGCGGAGGGGTAGTACCCTGTTTTGGCGATGATTTCGAGGCCGGGACGTGTGACACGGACGTCGATCTTGCGGAACTTGCCGTCGATAAATGGCTCGTGCGTGACGTAGCCCAGCGTGTACTGGTTGCGCGCTTCTTCGGCAATCCTCTGGTAGCTCTTCTCGATGCCGTTTGTGCTCAATTCCGAATCAAGCGTGCCGCCGGTGGCCAGGGTGTACTTCGACAGGATGTTGTCGTACATGGTGAAGGGCAGGTGGAGGCGGCTGATGGTTCCCTCTCCCCACATGGCCGAGGTTCCCACCGCGGTCCCGTATACGGCGATCTTGTTGGCTTCGAGATAGTGCACCACTTCCTTGAACGTTGCCTTGCTGCCGTATTCCTTGCCGTCGGAGATGACGTAGATAATGCGGCGGCGGCCCTTGGGGCGCTTGGACAATTCAGTGGCGGCAGCCAGAATGGCATCGTTGAGGGTATGGATTTCCTTGGGGATGGTCATGACGCCGCCGCCCGCGCCGGTTGAGAATCCGGGTTGGATGGTGGGGTCGGCGCAGTTTCCGTTCACATGAATCGGGCAGCCTGCCAGCGGCCCGCTATTCACTGGCACGATCATCTCAGTGCCCGATGACTTGACCATCTCGAGCAGGAAAGGGACGCGGGCGCTTTGACCACCAGTAAAGCCGTGTGAGCGGTCTTGCGCGCCGTTACCGTATGAGTAGACAGCGATTTCGTCGTAGGGGGTGAGAGCGCCCTTAATTGCGCCAAGCGAGTTGTTGACCTTGGCCATCACATCGGAGGTCAGGCTCTGATCCACAACAAAGGCGATGGAGAGCGGCGCGGGGTCGACCGTGAAAAGCGTCAACGGCTCGCGCGAGTTGTTTTCGTAGACCTTGAAATCGCGATAGGTGAGGCCAGCGACCAAATGCCCCTTCGGGTCTTTGACGGTGACCGGGACTTCAACAAAGTTCACATTGACGACGAGGTGGGTGAGCGCTTCCATGCCCTCGTTAGCCGCGGGTAATTCCGGCGGAGCGGTTTGCACTTCGTCCTTGCCTTCACTCGTAGGTGGCCGACTGGAGGGAGCGTTGGGGTCGGGCTGATCCGGTGTCGCGGAAGAAGTTGCCGAAGAGGAACTGCCTCCCGTTGGCTCGGAGCCTGCGCCGATGCCCGGAGTGATGGGTGCGCCGCCGGGGCCGGTCAATGGCGGCGGGGCCTGGGGCGTCGGGGCATCGGGGATGGAGGACTGCTGCTGGGCGAAAACCGCCTGAGTCAAATTCGGGCCGAGAATCACGAGCGCGGCCAGCGCCATTGCAGTCAAACCAAGCTTCACAGGTACTTCTCCAATAGTCAGTGATCTGCGGTCAGTGATCGATTCAAGAACCGACTGCCCGCCCCCAAAGCGCCGACGAATCCGCCTTCAGTACGATCTCAGTATCCCGTTATTACGATGCAGTCGTGAGGCGCCCGCAGGGGCGGCAACTGACAACTGGCGACTGATAACCAACGAAGACAACACTTCATTCGTCAGATTATCAGACGCGGGAGACGAGTGGAGGTTGCCCGGCAGCCGTGAAACAGTTCAGGTATGCTTTCTTCGAGGTTGGGAATTCGTCTAAATGATCACGATGCGTCGTCGATTGGGAGTTTGTGGACTTATGGTGTGCCTACCGGTATTTGCTTCGGCGGGATGGGCCCAGCTCGCCCCTTCTCCGGACGCGCCCCCGGTGAGCACCGCACCGGCACAGCCTGAGGATGAACAACCGGTGGCCACGCTGAAGCTGAGCGTGAGCCTGGTGGACTTGTTCTTCACCGTCAAGGACAAGCAGGGAAACCTTGTTCCCCACCTGACCAAGAACGATTGCACGATTTCGGAAGACAAGGTTCCCCAGACGCTGAAGAGCTTTGTGGCCGAGACCCAGCAGCCGCTGACGCTGGGGATTCTACTGGACACTTCAGGAAGCCAGACGCGCGTGTTGCCGCTTGAACAGCAGGTGGCAGGAGAATTCCTGTCTCGCGTCCTGCGGCAAAAGGACGAGGCCTTTGCGCTGTCGTTCGACGTGAATGTGGACCTATTGCAGGACTACACCAACAGCGCGCACATGCTTTCGCGGGCGCTGGACAAGGCGGAAATCAATACTGCGGGCGGCAATGGCGGAGGGATTCCCGGAGCCGGCGGAGGGACGATTCCGACACACGGCGGACCTAAAGGCACAGTGCTTTACGACGCCGTCGTTCTGGCATCGGGCCAAAAGATGAACCAGGAGGCAGGCCGCAAGGCGATGATCCTGCTGACCGACGGTGAGGATGAAGGCAGCGACCACAAGATCGGCGAAGCGATAGCGGCGGCGCAGAAGTCGAACGTGCTGGTGTACACGATTTTGATCGCCGACCGGGCAGCGTACGGGAATTTTGGGTACTCAGGCTATTCGGCGATGAAGCGACTGACCGAGGAGACGGGTGGCCGGTTGATCGACGTCGGGAATAACGGCCCCAAGCTTGAAGCGGCCTTTCAGCTGATTGAAGACGAACTGCGCACGCAATACGTGGCTACTTATACCCCGAGCAACACCAAGCTCGACGGCACATTCCGGCACATTGGCGTGCAATGCAATGGCGAGGGGATGAAGGTCCAGGTGCGCAAGGGCTACTTTGCTCCTTCGCCTGAGAATTAGGGCACAACCGGCACAGCTTTCATACCAGACCGCCCGGACTGGATAAAACTTGCACAGCTTGCGAAGGAATTTCCGATTTGAGCCGCTTTGACCGTGAGCAGGGTGAGAGACGCCACGCTGCGGTCAGTTGTTTGTCTTTTTGAATGAACCCTTTAGATAGAATTTTGCACGAAATCCCACTTGGCAAGACGCATGCAAGCCTTCGATGTCGATGGGTGCTGCTCAGCGCCGCGCGGGCGGACAAAGACTCCCTCTTGCGAACGAAGGGCATCCAACTAAATGCAGATGGAGGATTCCCCAAATGAACACAAGCAAACGAATTCTGATTACAGCGATGGCGGTTGGAAGCATGGTTGTGCTCGGGCGACCTGCGGAAGTGCGCGCGGCCCAGAACAGTGATGCAGCTTCAACAAACGCTTCAGCACCCGTCGAAATGAAGCAGGTGAATGGCGAACTGGTGGGCAAGCTCGATTCGAAATCGGCCAAGACGGGCGACAGTGTGGAGGTTAAGACCACCGAGTCCGTGAAGATGGCGACAGGCACGGAGATTCCAAAGGGATCGAAGCTGATTGGTACAGTGACAGCGGTGAAGCCGCATAGTGCGGACAATGCGAATGCGGAGATGGGCATAGTGTTTGATCACGCCGAGCTGAAAGACGGTCAGAGTGTGCCGATCCAGTCGGTCATTCAATCCGTCGCGCCATCGTCGAGCGATGCGGCGAATAATCCGGCGGATAATGCTCCGGTGGTGAGAGGCACGCCAATGGGCGGGGGCCCAGGGTCAGGGAGCATGGAAGGTTCCCGTCCGGGCAGCCCGACCGGCAGCGGCGCGGCGGACCAGTCGATCAATGGGATGGGGCCGGGCGAGGGTTCTGCGACCGGAACAAATAACGCTCCCGGAGCTGTCGTGGGCAAGCTGGGAAGCCAGCAGATTCGAACCACAGCGATTCCGGGGGTGTTGCTGGCCAGCAATACGCCTGCCGGGGCAGCAGCGCTCTCTGGTGTGTTCGTGGGCGCCAACAGCGATGTGAAATTGAGCGGCGGAACGCAGGTTGTGCTGGAAGTGGCGCCGGCGACGGGGCACTGAGCCGGTACTCCCTGAACTATGGTGGCGCGATGGGTATAGCGGGCCGAGAGAATGCCCGCTATGTCTCATTTTCAGACATACTTCGACGCACATCCCATTCGAAGGTAATCTTTCGCAGGCAGATAGCTGGGGATAATATCGGCACAAGGGCAGAAAACTTTAGGCCGTTGGTAAAAATATTTTTCAGGCCGCGCAAGATTCCGCCCCGAGGAGACGCCACCATGATGACAAGCTGCACAGCGCAGGAAAGTTTCGAGATCAGCCCGCGGTTTCGGCGCACCATTGAAGAGCGCATTGCACGGCTCGAACGCGACGCGAATCACGACGAGGCGCAAGTGGAGTTCCTCTGTGATGGCGACCATATTCGCCGGCAGATGCGGCTGGTGGCGATGCAGCGCTTTGAAGCATTGCGGATGCGGATTTTTCTTGACCGCGCCAAGGTGAAGCTTCCCCGCCCGTTGATCGCTCTGTAGCGATTCGCGCAGTTTCTTTGGGAGCGCCACAGAAGACTCGAAAAGGCCGCTGCCCTGCGTGGGCGGCGGCCTTTGTCTTTTCAACCGAAGATTTGGAGCACCGGGCGGGAATTGAACCCGCGAATACAGGTTTTGCAGACCTGCGCGTTAGCCGCTTCGCCACCGGTGCCTTAAAAGCAGTGGTCAGTGATTAGTGGTCAGTGAACAGCAAACGCTGACCTGACATCTCACAACTAAGAACTGCGAACTGCAATTGAAAAACCCACCGCGCCTTGGGCGGGTGGGTCGATTGGGTTTCGATTCGGTTTTTCGAATCTTAGCCCAGCGAACACGCCCGCGTAGCGCAGCAGCTCTGACAGCAGCAGCAACAAATCGCGGAGGTGAGCTGATTGGGCATCAAAATCCTTCTTTCGCCGGAGACAAGTGAATGTGCATGCAACGCGGCGGATATCCGTAGACTAGGGGGAGTTGAGCGGGTTGTCAAGCTGTTTACCGCATCAGGCAAGCGAACTGCTCAATGCATCGAGATCGGAGACGGAGCGAACTTTGTATGCGCGGATGAGTTCGCAGGCTGCGTCGGCCCGCCATGACCATCCTCTCCGGCTTCGAGGAAGGCGTCGAAGATAACTGGAAAAAGAGATGCGCGATCATCGAGTTTTTGATTCCGCGCACGCAGAAAGTTAAATCGAAAAGATGAGCACGTCTCCAACTGCGCGAGGAATGCGGGAGACAGGAACTTACGCGCGTTGGCAACGGCCATCAGGATGAGCGAGCGCCAGCTCATGCGCAACAGGTGCTTCAGGCTGGGTGTGCCGTGGGGCAGACGGTCCATGCGGGAAGCGACCGCATCGCTGAAATGGAGAAGTTGCAGGACCAGGTCATCCAGCAGCAGGCCATTTGCAAGTGCCTGGGTGAAGAGCGTGAGCGAGCCACGATCGAAATCCTCCTGCACATCCTGCAGGTCGTCGCCAAGCTGCAGCAGGACGCCCCAGTCAAAGGAGAAGCCAATCTCTTCCGGGGTGAGCCAGGGTTGCGCGAGATAGGCGTCGGCCAGAACGGACGTTCCCCCTTTGGCGCAGGTGATGCGCAGTAGTTCCGACGGATCGATGGATGGAAGGCAGCCGGCGCTTTGTTTGAGTTGCCTGATGCTGTCTTCCTGCGCTTGATGGATATCGAGAAGGGATTGAAACACCTGCTGGTATTCAGCGCGAGGATATTGCTGCTCGATGAGTTGAACGAGCGCCCATATGGCCGACTCGCGTGGATTTTGAGCGGAGAGGTGCTGCCCGTTCAGGCGAAGGCGGAAGCGCTCACTGAATCGCAGTTTGTCCTGGGAGTCGAGGCCGGGCTGGTCAAG
>Ga0302198_10006038_pt1 | contig 11021 bp, 6 predicted proteins | sample II_Bog_N2_2_FD_193521 | JGI IMG/M metagenome (GOLD analysis project Ga0302198, IMG submission 193521) | Peat permafrost microbial communities from Stordalen Mire near Abisko, Sweden - II_Bog_N2_2 | ecosystem: Environmental > Terrestrial > Soil > Wetlands > Peat | place: Sweden: Abisko, Stordalen... | reverse complement strand
GGCCCGAAACGGGGTATATTGGTCTCAGCCTGATTTGAAGGGTCTGCCTTGCAGGGGAAAGCGCTTTCTCCCAGATCTTTTTTGAAACAGTTGCTGCGCATCGCGGTCGCACTGGCCGTTGCAGTCCTTCTCTGCCCCGCCCAACACTACACCTTCAGCACTTCAGCCGCCGGCATGGACAACCTGAACGTGGACTGCATGGCGCAGGACCGCGGTGGCTACCTGTGGGTGGGCACGGAGTCTGGTCTTTACCGTTACGACGGCACGCGCTTCAAGAAATTCGGCGCGGCGGAGGGACTGGAAGGGCGCACGATCCAGAGCCTGTATACGGGCAGCGACGGAACGCTGCTTGTAGGTACGACGGCGGGCATTTACTTTGAGCGGCAGGACGGCGAGTTTGCGGAGATCCACGCTCCGGTAGGGGCCAGCCGGTTCTCGCAGCAGTTAGGGACCGTGTTTACGGCAGACGGTCCGGAGCAAGTGATTGCGGCAGACCGCGGCGGAGCTTTTCTACTGCGGCATACGGCAGCCGACCAGTGGACGGCCGAGGCACTCACGCTGGAAGAAGGGCCGATCTGGAGCGTGCTGCGGACGCCGGGCGGAGCGCTTTGGTACGGGTGCGGCAACGACCTGTGCCGGCTTGAGAACGGCAAGACGACCCACATGGGAGCGGTGCTGCATTTGCCGGAAGCTCCGTGGCTGTACCTTTTGCTGGCAACGGACGGGCACTTGTGGATCCGGGGCGGAAGCCACCTGGGCGAAATCTCGATAGCGGAGAACAGATACGTTGCGCACGATCTGCCTGGCCAGTCGAATGCGGAGCCTTACGACTCGCTGGTGATGGACACGCAGGGGCGGATCGCGGCGTCGCAGGGACCGGCGTTTGCGCTGTGGGAGAAGGACCATTGGCGAATGGTGACAGCGCGCAACGGACTGACGAGGTTTGATATTTCAGCGTTGTTTACCGACCGCGAGGGGTCGCTGTGGATTGGCGCTGTGGGCCACGGGTTGACGCGCTGGGTTGGACAGGATCGCTGGGAGGCGCTGACGGTTGCCGAGGGCCTGAGCGATGACGTGCAGTGGATGACGCTGCGGGACAAGCGGGGACGGCTGTGGGTGGCGACCGAGTCAGGGTTGGACTGGGTTGGGCCGGGGGCCAACGCAGCCGTGGCATGGAAGAGCGCGGGGATTGAGACATCGCGCGGGGATTCGCTGGCCGAATCGCCGGACGGGACAATCTGGCTGGGAACAGCGGCGGGCAGCCTGGTGCGCATCGATGGACGGACGCTGGTAGGCCGCGAGTGGAAGACGCCGGAGGTGTTCAAGATTCTGTTCGACGGCGGGCACCAGCTTTGGCTGGCAACGATCGATGGGCTTTACGTGGTGGACGTGGATGGAAGAAACCAGACTCCGCAGCTGGTAGAGGACGCGGCGATCCAGTTTCCGCGGGGCCGCTTCAGAGATTTGAGCCTGGACCCGGAAGGCCGCATGTGGGCGGTGGCGAACCAGGGGCTGTTTCGCCTGGAGGCGGAGGGATGGCAGCGCATCGATCTGGGCCCGTCAGGCGTGCTGCCGGAGCTGATTGCCACCGACCGACAGGGAAACCTTTGGGCGAGCGGGAACTTTGCGGGCGTGGTACGGATGCGCATTGCGGGGGGCCGCGTGGTGGATTCAGAACACATTACGCGACCGAGGCTGCTGTCGAACCAGGTGGTGTCGTTGTATGTCGATCGCCGCGGCTGGTTGTGGGCGGGGGAGGACGCGGGACTGACCATTTTCGACGGGCACTCGTGGCGCAGTTTTGACCAGGACGACGGGCTGATCTGGAACGACCTGGACAGCAACGGCATCAACCAAGACGCAGACGGCAGCATGTGGATTGGCACGTCGGGCGGTCTGTCGCACCTGATGAAGCCGGAGACGGTTCCGTCGATTGCGCCGCAGCCTCCGGCGATTCCACAGATTGCTTTTGGCGGGACACCTATCAAAGACGGAACGAGCGTGCGCTGGAGTGCGAGCCCCCTTGCCGTGGAGATGGGGACGCTGGAGTTTCGCGACGCGCACCACGTTCAGATTCGCTACCGGTTGCTGGGGCTGGAACAGGATTGGGTGGATGCGGCCGAAGGAGACGCACGCTATGCGCGGCTGGACCCGGGAAATTACAAGTTCCAGGCCGAGGCCGTGGATGTGAGCAGCGGCGCCGAGTCGGCGGTGAAGGAAATTGACTTTACGATTACGCCGCGCTGGTGGCAGAGCGATTTGCTGCGGGTAGCGCTGGTGCTGCTGGGCTGCGTGGGCATTGTTGCGCTATGGCGCTGGCGGGTGCATTTGCTCATTATGCAGAAGCATCAATTGGAGCAGGCCGTGGAACGGCGCACGGATGATTTGCAGCTCGAGAAAGCCGAGCTGCTGCGCACACGCGAGCAGATGCGCCACTTTGCCGAGCACGACGACCTGACGGGCTTGTGGAATCACCGCATCATCATCGAACGGCTGCGCGGCGAAGTGGACCGCTCACGGCGCGAGGGCGTGCCGATCAGCCTGATCCTGGTGGACCTTGACCACTTCAAGGAAGTGAATGACACGTATGGTCATCCGGCGGGCGACCGTGCCCTGAAAGAGATCAGCGCCGTGTTTCTGCGCTCAGTGCGTTCGTATGACTGGGTGGGCCGTTATGGGGGCGAAGAGTTCCTGCTGATTCTGCCGGGCACAAACGTGACCAGCGCACGGCTGCGCGCCGAGCATCTGCGGGTTGCAGTCCAGGTGACGCATATCCAGTCAGGCGATACGAACATCAAGATCACGGCCAGCTTTGGCGTGGCATCAGGCTTTGCCGCGGACTACGAAACGCTGCTGCACGAAGCGGATGCCGCGCTTTATCGGGCGAAGAACAACGGGCGCAACTGCGTGGTGGCTACGGAACTTAAGCCGCCTCCGCATCTTGCCGCGGCGTGGCGCGAGATCTAGGCTGTATTCCTCATCAAGCAAGCATGAGATTGGGGCGCGGCTCGGGCCTCGCCCGAATGAAGAGAATACTTGGGTGCAATCTCTGATTAGAAGCGGAAGACCACGCCGAATTCGCCTTGGGCGTCCCAGTGGAGGTGGGGCGAGTAGGCGAGCAGGGGCGTGTTGTTGGTGACGGAGAAGGACGCGCCGATGCGGTCGCCAGAGGCGCGCAGGGCCCAGCGCTGGCTCATGTTGTAAAGGACGCCGCCGCCAAAACCGCCGGCAAACGCGATGTTGGGGGTGATGCCTTCGCCGCCCGTATGCTCAACCCCGAGCAGGCCGTGTGCAAAGCCGTCGAAATTCCCATAAAGAGTGACGCGAAACTCCGGACCCACGAGTGCGGCCCACACCGAGGGATCGCCGGGATTGCCGGGATTGCCGGAACCGGCGGAAACCTTGTAGTAGGTCCCCATGCCGGTGATGCCGACGTAGCGGCCAAAGTCGCGGGTGACGCCAGCCTTGCCGCCAATGAGGCCGTAGCGGGACTGGTTGACCTGATTGAGGCTGGTGTAGCTTGCCAGAGCGTAAGCGTCGTACTTGAAGGTGGGCGCGCCCCGCTCATCGGGGGGACGTTCGGGAGCGATCTGGCCAGCGGCGACCAGGGGGATAAGCGCGACCGGAACGGCAGCCAGTATAGAAAACAGGAACTTGCTCTTCAACTTGAAACACTCCTCAAAAACAACGCTGGGTCATTTCTTACTGACCGGGGGCGTGGCCCCGCAGCCGACGACCTGACTCAAAAAATGGGTACGTTCATAGACTATCCTCTACCCCCCGGTTCCATGAAGTCCCGGAGGGAGAACCTTGCTTGAGATGGGCCCGGATTCGACGGCTTTGGGCGGAATTCAACGGCTTTGGACCGGGACCGGCTCGGCGAGGCGGACGGCATTCTCCGACGTGGCTTTTACTGTGACGGGGATTCCGGCGGGAAGATAGCGAGCGAGGACTCCGGGGCGGGACCAATCGAGGTCCCATCCGTCCTGAATGGCGAGGACGGAGTACTGGCCGGGCGCGGCGTCGTGGAGGGAGAAGCTCCCGTCGGAGTCAGACTGGTCGAGGCGAATGCGGTCAGAGAATGCCGCCGGAGCAGAAAGAGCCGGTGCCAGGGGTACGAGCAGCACCATGACTCCGGAGACCCCTTTGGCGTCTTTGCGCGCGAATCCCTCGACTGAGGCTCCGCCCGAAGTGATGCGGGCCACCAGGGTGAGGAGGTGGTCGTGCACGGTGACTGCGCTTCCGCAGTGGGCCTGCCCCGCAGCGGCGATGGAAAGGACCGATTCCGGCAAGCCGTCGACCTGGGCGCGTAGCTTCCACGCGCCGACGGGAACGGCCGGAAAGTTGAATGCGCCTTTGTTGAAGCTGGACTCGAGCGGTTTGAGCCCCTGGGCGGCGTCAGCCGGCTCGAGGGTGACGATGGCAAAAGAGGTGACCGGCTTGCCGTCGGCGGTTTCGAGGGTTCCGGCCACCGGGAAGGCTGGCAGGCCTGCGCCGGGCTCAATCTGCAGGCTGGCGGTGGCGTCGAGTTCGATGACGCGGGGAGGATCGCCCTGGGTTAGCTCGTACTGGCCGGGGGGCACCCCGACGAATTCGGTTGAACCGGTTGTCGCGGCATCCAGAAAGCCGGCGCTCACGTTGTCAACGGTTTCGCCAAAGATGGTCTGGCGCAGTTGAGGCCGGGCGAACTGTCCGTCCTGGCGGCGGGGCACGGAGATCTGCAGTCGAATGGCTGAAACCGCATGCAGGGTGAGATTGGCTTCGATGCGACTGCCCTGGGCGAGAAGAATGGGCGAGGCGGAGGCTTCGTCAGTTGTGGAATCGAAGTAGGTGATGGGGTAGGCGACATCGAGAGCGGGGTTGGGGGGCGTGGCAGATGTTTGCTGCGGAGAGGGGGAGTTGCCGTGCATTGCGTACCAGGGCATTGCCTTGACGGCGAGCAGGTATTCGCCAGCGGAGAGGTTCGAGAACTCGTAGGCGCCGGTATCGTCGGTAATGGCGGTTTCCTGCTGGACGATTTTTTCTCCAGGGGCGTAGCCTTCAGGTTTCTTGAAGAGCATGACCTCGGCATCGGTGACCGGATCGCCACCGTCCGCGGTGACGACGCCGCGGAGGGCAGCGCCGGGGGTGAGACGGAAGACGAGATGGGTGGTATCGAGGTTCGAATTCGGATCGTCGCCGGTAACGATGGCGGAGCTGAAGTCTCCGTGCTCATCGTAAGCGGCGGTGGAGTAGCCGCGCTTGGAAGCGGTCAACTGATATTTGGCGGCGGGCAGGCCGTCGACGGAGAAATGACCGTCGCTTCCGGTCTGGGTCGCGGCGATGGAGTGACTGTCCTGCTGGGCGAGCACGGAAACGGTAGCTCCGCGCACCGGCTCGCCGGTTTGCGCATTCACGACCGTGCCGGCGATGCGATAGACGGGGGCAGCGGACTGCGCCTGCAGCGAGGTGGGGAGGCAAAAGAGGGCGAGCAGCAGGAGGCGATGCGCGCAAGAGGACGAGAGCGTACGTCGAAGCGTCATGGCGCCGCCTCCACTTGAAGATTGGCGCTTGCGGAGGGAGAAAGCGTTATGGCCTGGGCGCGGCTGCTCATGGCTCTGAGGGCATCGGGGTTACGCCATGCGAATTCGACAGAGCCGGGGAAGGTGTAGACGTGATAGTCGCCCGGCGTGAGATTGACGACGGTGGCGCTGCCGCCGGTGGAGGGACGGAGTGTGACGGGATCGATGTCGGCGGTGGAATCGAAGTCAGGAATGACCCAGACGGTGAAAAAATGCTCATCGCCGGCAGTGATAGAGGCCTGGGTGTCAGGCAGCGAGAGCGCGAGGCTGGCGCAGTCGTCGCGAAGTGTGAGGGTCATGGGAAACGAGGAACCGAAAGGTCCCATGACCAGGGGCTCACGCGCGAGGTCAGCGCCACCAGCGGTCAAAGAAGACTCACAGAAGCCATTCTGCTGGACGTGCGTGGAGACCCAGTAACTCCCCGGGCGAGTGTAGACGGCATCGAGGGGACCGGGAGCGTTTCCATGCGCATACTCCATCACCATGTTGTCATCGATCCATCCCTGAGCCGGAGAGACCATGACCTGCGCGAGCGGGCCGGAGCCCATGGGCTGCGCCGCCTTGTGCAAGACCGCTACCTCTATGGAACTTTGCCTGCCGGCGGAAAGAGCAAGACGGAGATTGGGGACTGGATGGCCCGCTACGGCAAAATCGACCGAACCAGCAAAGATGCTGGCGCGATTGCCTATGGACCCATTTCCTTCAAGGGGCTCATTGTTCGCGGCAAGCAGCACGTAGTTACCGTCGGGCAGCTCAGCATGGATGGAATGGGAGTCAGGATCGTATTGCGTCTGGTAGGGCAGCTGGCGGCCGGCGCTGTCTGCGATTAATGCATTGAGGTCCACGCTCATGCCGGCGACGATGCCCGACGGAAAGGAGACCGCTGCGCTGACAGGCTGGAAGGGCTCGAGGGCAAGGGTGAGGTTGGCCTGCGCCTCCTGACCATTGGCCACGTGGATGGCCGTGATGGCGGAAGGATCGCGCGCGTCAGGAAAGTAGGCACCGGGGAAGCCAAAACGCTGGCCTGCGCCGGATGAGGAGGGCGTGTCGTCGGAGTCGTTGTCCATCGTGGGCACTGAATAGAGAGCGTAGTCGTCATCGGCGAGGCCGCCAAAGCGAAAGCTGCCGTCGCCGCGCACCTTGGTGACGGCGAGCGCCTGCCATACTGAGCGGCCGTGGGCAATGGCGCGGCGCGCGAGCGAGAGCGTGATGCCTTGCGCGGAATCGCCCGTGGATAGTTCGACCTGGCCGCGAATGGCCCCGGTGGGTGAGAGCGCGAAGACGACATCGGGCATTTCCGCGGCCACCATCACGTTGTGGCCGCCATTGGGCTGGGCGGAAAGAAACTGACTGTCAGCTGCATCGACTCGCAACTGGGAGAAGTCAAGAAAACCGGGCTTGACGACGCTGACCTGCTGAGGACCGACGGGAAGGTTTGGGATTTCAAAGCGACCATCGCCGTCGGTGAGCGCACCTGTGGCCGCATCTCCCTCAACGCGGATCAGCACGCGGGGCACTCCTTCGCCCGTGATCGCGTTGCGCACCACGCCGTGGAGAGAGGCGACCGTGCGGTCGAGGGACTGGGGCTGTGCTGGTTCCTGCGCGGGGGCTGGCAGTACGGCGACGGAGAGGATGGCTACGAACAGGACGGACCGCGTGGTTCGCAGTATGTTTTGAATCCGTTGACCGTTTGCTCGAAAGTCCACGCACTATTGTGACGGTTGAGCGGGGGGATAGGAAAGCAGAGAACAGCCAAGGTGGGTGCTTGCTGTCCCACCCATCGCAAAAGCGCGATGGATGGGGCACGGGGCATTTTCCTGGGGCGAGCGAAAGGCAACCGCAGGTCCTTCGACTGCGATTGGCGCAAAACACGCGCCAATCTCGCTCAGGAAGACAGTCAGTTTTAATGTGAACTTCGGATCTGATGTGAACTTCAGAGACAGGACATTCGATTACTTCTTGAGTTTCAAAAGCTCATCGCGATCGATGACGTTGCCGTCGAGGATGACGGTGGAGATGTGGCGGGCGTTCCAGATGTTGGCGGTGGGGTCAGAGGAAAGAATGAGGACGTCAGCGCGGCGTCCTGGGGCGATGAGGCCGAGCTCGTTCCAACCGAACTGCGTGGAGTAATTGCTGGTGGCGGTGGCAAGCGCCTCGCGGGACGAAAGGCCGAGGCGTACGAGCATTTCAAGCTCGGTATGGAGGGAGATGCCGGGCATGGCGCCGGAGACGGGCGCGCCGGAGCCGGCCAGGTAATGAGGAAAGGCGGCGAAGATGGTCTCGTTAATGAGCCACATGCGCATGGCGTCCTGATCGTTCCTCTTACGCGCGTTCTCTTCCAGGTAGCGCTGGCCTGCGGCGGGCAGATGGCGCGTCCACGGCGACAGCGGATAGGTCAACTCGCCGGTGACCGGATCAGTGGGATCGAAGAGCTGTGCGGGCGTGAAGAGCGAGGCGACGGGCTCCAACCACAGGTTGCGATGGGCGGGCAGCTGCGCGTAATTGATGCTGAAGGTGGGCATGAGCGCGGCGTGGTGGGCGGCAAGAAAATGGGCGTATTCGCGCACGCGCGGGTCAGTGGGCGGAAGGCGCTCAGAGTAGTCGTAGGCGGTGTTTGCCGAAGAGCCTTCGGGGTCGTCGATGAGCGGGCGCTCCAATTCCTTAGGAATTACGCCGAGATCGTAGCGTGCCATGTGGATGAGCGCGTCGACCCCCGCCTCGACGCCGACCCGGTAGGGCGTGGATACGAATTCGCCGTAGGCGATGAGGCCGAGCTGGTGGGCACGAGTGACGATCCACTGGGTATTGGCGGCGGTGATTTCATGGCCGAGGAAGATGACGCGGGTTCCGAGGTGGAGCGTATCGTCGAGCTGCTGGCTGGTGTCTTGCGGGCTGAGCTCAACGACGCGCGCGCCTTCCTTGAGCTTGGCAGCCCAGGCAGGATCGTGGGCGAGCAGGCTCCAGTTGTCAGTGGCGCCGATGGAATCAATTCCATAGAGATGGGGACGGGGATTGGCCGAGTAGTCGGCCATGCCGTGGCTATGGTCGGTTCGCACGACCACTGTGGTGACGCCCATGTAGAGGTTGGCGTTGGCCTGGGCCTGGGAGTTCATGCCGGCGAAGCCGTCGATGAGTCCGGGGACGATGAATTTTCCCGAACAGTCGATGACGCGCGCGTCCTTGGGAATGGGGAGCGTGGCGGCGGGGCCGACATCGGTGATGCGGCCATCATGGATGATGACGACGGCGTTCTCGAGATCGCGCGCGGAGTGTCCCCAGTCAGATAGATCGAGGACGGTTCCGCCGGCGAGAACGAGGGGGGGCGCAGCAGAGACGCCAGCGTTGGCCTGGGGACCGGGTTTGGGCCAAGCCAATGCCGCAGCCAGCCCCAAAACAACGAACCCATGCCAGTGCCGGAACATACCCATAGCGAAGATGGTCTGTTCTTGATTTTCGCACAGCAGCCTTGATCGATGGCTCATGAGACCGGACCTGGATGCGGGTGGTGAATAGCGGCCCAGAGCCTGGGCCTGAATGGAACAGGGACTGCAACGGGCAGGTGGGAAAGGGCAGCGGCCGCGGCAACAATCAATACCGGAAAACACTCGAGCGTGTAGCGCGGCTCAGGGTTTTCAAGCGTGCCCAGCAACAGGCAACGAAGCAGGAAATAACCGCCCAGCATGAAGGCAAACGGAACCTGGCGGCGCAGAAATGCAAAGGCAGCAGCGGCGACATAGGCAAGGTTGACGATGCCGAGCAGTACGGCGCAAAGCGATTCGCCGGGATGATCGGCCCAGCGCCACCAGAAGTTGTCGAGCCCGAAGGACCAGGTGCGGGGCCGCAGCATCATGTCTGCGATGCGCATGAGGGGAACGGCGAGGTAATAGCGCAGCGGGTTGGCGCGAATACGCTGGACGGCGAGCGCGGCAAAACGGGCATCGAGCTGCGGGGAGATGGAGTTGGTGCGGTTGTATTCGTCGAGCAGTGCGGCGGTGAGCGCGCGCTGGGCGGGTGAATCGAAGGCGCGGGAGGGCAGATCGCGGATGCTGATGGACCGCGTGCCGATGTTCCAGTAGACATTGCCGGTGGAGACGTAGTCGACGGCCCATGTGCGCATCCATTGGTAGAAGCCCGCGATGCAGGTTTCACCGGGATCGTTGAGATAACGGGGCGCGAGCGGCTGAAAGACCTTGAAATCGAGCCAGTTTCTTGCCGTCCACACGGAGATGGGTGCGAGAGCGACTAGCGAGTAGATGGCGGTAGCAGCGATGGCGCGGCGGAGCGCCGGCGGGCGGGCCGGAATGGAGGAGCTGGGGCGCAGCGAGTAGTAGAACAGACCGATTGCCAGCGCAAAGCAGAACAGCGCGCCATCGGGTCGGAGCATGGCGGCGAGACCGGCGGCACAACCTGCGCCTACCAGAGCCCAAACGTCGCGCTTACCCTCCACGGCGGCAGCGAGGGCGCGGCCTGCCGAATAGATGCCCCAGGCGATGGCGAAGACCGACAGGCTCTCAGTGAGGGCAATGCCGGTATAGGCAGCGGTGAAAGGGCATAGCATGGCCAAGGGCAGGGCAAACTGTGCGGCGCGGCTGGAGATATGGCGTTTGACGAAGGAGGCCAGCAGCAGGCATCCGGTTACGTCGACGACAGCCTGGACGAGGAACACGGCATTGATCCAGGAGCGGAGCCAGATACCAGCAAAGAGCTGTTCGAAGGTGGCGAGTAGGATGGGATAGGCGGGCAGACGGAAGAGGTTTGGCAAATCGTAAGGACCACCTTCCATGCCGTAGATGCCGTGATGGAAGAGGTTGTGGCCCAGCTGGAGGTAGTCGATGGTGTCGTCGTCAACCGGGCGGGGAAACCAGATCAGCAGCAGCCGAAGTGCGAGGCCCGCAGCAGCCCACAGCAGCCATTTGCGCGGCCAAGGGAACAATCGGCTGAAGGTGGGCATAGAGGGAAGGATACACCCGTGGATAAGGGATTAGCTGGCTACGAGTGTGGGACGGCGGCGGCCTGCTAGCAGGGGCAGGACCTGCGACCATGCGGCGTCGACACTGAGTCCATACCTGGCGCGAAGGTCGTCGACCTTGCCGTGCTCGATAAACTGATCGGGCCAGCCGATGCGGACCACGGGAACCGCGCGGCCCAGCTCTTCAAGCGCTTCAACGACGGCTGTACCGAATCCGCCCATGAGGACATGATCTTCAAAGGTGACGAAGGCAGCGACGCGGCGCGAGAACTGGTCGAGCATTTCGCGATCGATGGGCTTGATGAAGCGGGGATTGATGACGGCGGCGGAGTAGCCCTCGCGCCCGAGACGGGCAGCCAGTTCTGTGGCCATGGAGGTGAGTGGACCGAGGCCGAGAATGGCGACGTCGGAGCCGTCCTGGAGCAGCTCTGCCTTGCCGATGGGCAACACCTGCGCTTCAGGCTTGCGGGCCACGCCGACAACCACGCCAC
>Ga0302198_10006037_pt1 | contig 11021 bp, 11 predicted proteins | sample II_Bog_N2_2_FD_193521 | JGI IMG/M metagenome (GOLD analysis project Ga0302198, IMG submission 193521) | Peat permafrost microbial communities from Stordalen Mire near Abisko, Sweden - II_Bog_N2_2 | ecosystem: Environmental > Terrestrial > Soil > Wetlands > Peat | place: Sweden: Abisko... | reverse complement strand
GTTCTGTGAGCAGTAACGGATTCCTACAGCGCAGCTAGTATCCGGGCCATTTCCGTCAATCCATTCGCGAGTCTACGGTAAAGTTTTCTCCGGGAAAGTGAATAAACGCGAGGCGCGATATCCGCGAAATATCGGAACCCAGACAGATCGAGCGCGCCGCTTCCCGGAGACGTGTTTCGACCGGGGTGACCGCGACCGAGACACAGGCCTGGTAGAAAATTGAGCCGTGAGACGCACTCAGTCCGTGTTCTGCAGCATAAATATTTGCTAAACAGTTCAACTTTTTCGCCGATATGTCCAAAGAAAGGAAGGTCTACTTCATGTCGATCTCCATCTCGGGCACGCTCTCAGCGGTACCGGCTCCTACACGTACCACAGGTACTTCGGCAACCAGGCCGGCACCTGCAACACAGTCGTCAGAGGACAGCGTCTCGGTTTCCCAGGCAGCACAGGTTAGCCAATTGAGTCTGCAGGGCCAGGGCCCATCGCAGATCGCCGCGAGTCTGGGCATACCCGTATCGTCCGTGGATCTAGATTTAGGGATTGCGGCTGCCGCTTCAAAGTGACAACTGCGGTGGCCGCGCCATCAGCCAAGAGCGCATCCGCAAGCTAACGGGGTCCACGTTCTCGGTTTGGGTTGCTGGCTGAACGCGTGACGCCGTACCCAGGAGCGGCGCGGTGTCTACCAATATCGGTAGGTGTCCTACGAATGGCGCAACCTGAATGTCCGGTTCGCCGAGGGCGAGCAGGAAATTTCCCGACAGGACATCATTCATTCGCTGAGTGCGGAGACGCGAGAAAGCAACAGAAAGTGGGATCGGGAATTCAGGGGCATCTTCAGCGACGCGAAGCCGGCGTTTCAGAAGTTGTTTGAAGATCCCGGTGAAAAAAGGCCGCCGCTCAAGGCTGTCGTCGAGCATCTGATGGCCGGTGGGGGTGCCTATCTCACTATCGGCGCTGGGTTAATGGGACGCGCTTCGGGAAAGGAGCCCACGGAAGAAGCGGTCAAAGATCTCATAGAGCGATGCCCACCCTTCAAAGCGCTCCTTATCGCGCTCTGCTTCAGTCAATATGATCGGTGTATTCGAGGTGAACGCGAACCTTCACTTCCGGGAAGCGAGAAGCCGATGTCGAGCGCGCGCTCGGTCGGCAGGTAGCATTGCCGGAGGTTCAGGCGGTACTGCGGTATCTCAAGCAGGGCGTAGAAGGAGTCAAGCGCCCCGGCGATGCGCTATACGACCGGGCGGACGCCCTCGTCGCTGCGCTTGGGGCACTGCCTCACGTTGCGCAGGGATTTCGCGAGGTGCCGTGCCTGGCGGTCGCGGCGCGCATGAAAGCGGCCAGCCTGAAATGGGCGCTCGGCGAAGAATGGGACGAAGATCGTCTGCAACGGATCCTGTTTCCGCCGGGTCAGACTCCCTCGAACAAAATCGGTCAGATCGCCCATCTGGATCAGAATCCGTCGTGAGAGGCGTCGGCCGCGGCGCCCGCAGGATCGATCCTGAACGTCAGGCCATCCGGCGCCGGATCGGCGTAACGGATAATAAACTTCTCGGCAACTTAACGAAGCAAGGATCTGCCCGCATGTCTTTCAAGTCCAATATTCCTGCCATTCCCGTTCTGCTCATCCTCCTCAGCGCCCATTTTTCCGCGCACGCCGCGGAGCCGAAGATATGCGACCTGATGACCCGGCAGCAGGCAACTGCTCTCGCCGGCGCACCAGTCAACGCGGGACAGGAACAGAGCATCACAAAGGGCGCTTCCATGTGCCTCTACACGGCCAGCGGGAGCGGCGGCCAGACGGTCTCGGTAGGCGTGATGGGCAAGGAGTCCTTCCACGGAGCTTCCGCGGCCGTCGCCTTCAAGGCCGCCACAAGCGCGGGGAATGGCGACAAGGTCGAATCGATCCCCGGCCTTGGTGAGACGGCGGTACTTGTTCTTTCGGCGGACGATAATGCTCTCAATGTTCTGTACCATGACAGAATTATCAACGTCGACGCAACCGGATCGAAAATCCCCGGCCTTAGGGCGGCGCTCATAGCCGCGGCAAAACTGGTTCTCGAAAAGCTACAGTGAGCGCTGCCCTGTCTCGTTCACTAGGAGTGTGTCGGGAATAGATTAATCGATTTCGGGTTGAGTCGAAAAATTTCTTGATCTGAACCACCGGAGCGGCGGCTGAACAAGATGAAGTTCTGCGCTGCTGAGGACACTACCCGATATCTTCGAAACTTCGGTGTCAGTGATTGACCGGTAAGCGCTGGACCAGATAGCGAAGAATCTCGAAAGACGCCGAACCCGACCCAATGATCATAGCCGCGCGCAGGACGGTAACCGGCACTCCAGCAGACCCGAGCGCCGATTCCACGTCCCGGCGCGAAGAAAGATGTTCACTGAGACCCGGACCCGTTTCGCCGAGGCCACCGAGATAAACGATGCGGCGCACACCTGCGCCGAGCGCGGCCTTCGCGAATGCGAAAGCAAGGTCGAGGTCGCGCTGCGCATACTCGCGGTCCGCCGACATCATCGAGTGCACCAGATAGAACGCTGCGAACCACAATACGCTGGTATTTCGGCTTCGCTGTCCTCGTGATAGTCGTCTCGGCCGTCACGCTTGTCTTGGTTAATTTGCCCACGGTACAACGCGTCCTCGGCACTGACAAAGTTCAAGGAACCCTCTTCGGCGCATTGTTTGGCGCGTTTGTAAGTTTGCCGTTGAAAGAGATTCAGGATAGACGAAACAAGATACTTCTTTTGGACTTGCTTATCGACGAATATGAGAACGCGTCGGCGCTGCGAGACGCGCTGGCTTTGGAGAAGCTCGAACAGCGATGCCAGCAGATTACGGACAAGATTCTGGGGGGATAGTGCCGACTGATGATCTTCAAGAGTCTCGGCTGCGCTCGGGCCGTCGTGCAACTCCCTCATTCTGACGCACCTTCCGCGACCACATCAAGAGCAAACCTTTCGTATGGTGCACACAGCGCAGCCGGGCTTCGACTCCAACTTCAGCGCTATCCTGGGTTTCATCCGATTTGGCCCCGCCATATGGACACCTGCTCAGTTACTGGTGCTGATATTCCACCTCGAACCGGGGGGCTCTTCCGGGTTTCCTTCTTCGGCGCTCGGTCCATCTAGAAAGCCGTCAGGATACATCGTATGACGGGGGCAACGCAAGCGATGGCGGCTACTCCTCGCGGGCCGAAAACGCGCGGTACGGAATGGTGGACTCCACCGCCGGATACGCCGCTGAATCTCGCGATTCCGTATGTCGTCCAGATCGTCGACGATGGCCTTTCGCTCGCGCAATCCCGCGTGCTCGCATGTATCACCGACCTTCAGGGAGGGGCCAAACGGCAGACGGCCAGCGACGAATGCAAAGAGCGCGGTTTTCTGTGTGATCCTGGCGGCCACACGAAGATCGCCCGCAAGACGGGGCTCAGTCGCAAGACGGTTTATAACGCCATCCAGGCGCTGATCGCGAAGGGCGTTCTGCGGATCTGGAAGGTTCAGATGAAGGGTAAGCAGCGCGTCAAGACATGGTATTTCGCTCTGCATTACGGCGACATCCTACCGCTGTGGCGCTCCGATGTGGACTTTCCGGATCTCGCGGCGGGCCGAAACGCGGATGGCACCTGGAAGAAAACCATCAAGCTCTTCCACACGGCACATAAAAGCTCGATCGTCGTTCGCAAACGCTCCAAGCAATTCGTCAGCATCGAGGAGGGAACGATCTGGAGTATGAACCCGGCTCGTGCGCCGAAACGTGGCTGCGGCCGCGGGCTAACCGAGATCGCGATAGTGCGGCCCGTCTCCGAAGGCGTGGCCGTACTTCCCCCGCCGGCGCCGATAGATAACGACGAAGACGTCCAGACCGTCTATATGGAGCTCCGCCGTCATTGCGACGGCAAAGCCTGCCTCAAGGACGCCATCGACCTGATCGCCGACGCCAGGCGCGAGGCGACGAAAATGGGCTACGCGGAGCTGGGCTACGGCGGTCCGTTCCCCTGCCTAACAGTCGCCGAGCTGCTTGCGAAGGCCGCGGCCGACTACAAACCCAACCGCCGCTACCCTGTCCCAACGCCGGGATGGTTCCTGGGTGGCTCGGTCCGCCGCGAGGTGGCTCGGCTCCTAAACTTCGAGTGGGAGCAGAAACAAGGCTGATAAGCTCGGCCCGCGGCTCGCCCACAAGTTTCGCCTTTTATTCGCTTTTCGCTGTGTATTCGCCATCTTGCGGCCCCCTCTGCCGCCGGTCCCGCATCGCTCCTCTCTCTTTTGCCCGGCCCCAACCACGGTTGTAAGGGTTTTCCTTATACAAGCGGCTAGCGGCGGGGAAAATCCTCGACGCCGCGCTCCGAAACCGCCCCTAAACCGCCCACAGCATGGTAAACGTTACTACACCCCGTATAGTAGGGTTTACCACACACGTATAGCACCAAATACCACTTCTATCCTTTGACTTTAAAGCCTTTGATAGGCTTTGGACTTCTTCTTTCTGTTGTCAGTGCGCAGCGCGCCTGTGGATAAATTACTCCTGCACGCTCCGCGACGCGGGCGCGCCGGCAAAGGTATTCGAATGCGCGAAGCGGCGCGGGCTCTTTAAATTAAACGCACGGAGAGGCAACCTGCCGGTCCTGAAAAAAACCCATCCTATGAATGGCGCAGATCGGTTTGGCAACCCGGCTAGCTAAGCTACGCTGGGGAGCCGGTGCATCCGGAGGTGCCAACTGATGTATGACGGTTCGGAAGGCTCCGGGTAAGTGTCACCGGCGGCAGTGATCCTCGCTGGCCGCGAACTTCGAAAGCTAAACTTCGGAAGGGCGGCACCACCCGGTTCTCGCCCGTCTGCGCACCGTCCTGCGAGACCTTGAGGCTGTGGCGCCTCGCCCACATGAATCTGGCCATCCACGGCATCGAGGCCAGGCTCGGCGAACAGCCGGCTGACACGTTCCTCCGCGACCTGCACCCCGACCTCAAGGCCGACTTCGTTCTGACTAACCCGCCCTTCAACGTCAGCGACTGGTCTGGCCAACTGCTGCGCGGCGACAAGCGCTGGGCTTACGGCGAACCGCCCGTGGGCAACGCCAACTACGCCTGGATTCAGCACTTCATCCACCACCTCGCCCCGCCCAACGGCCGGGGCGCCGGCGTGGCGGGCTTCGTCATGTCCAACGGCAGTTTGTCGAGCAACACTGGCGGCGAGGGCGAGATCCGGCGCAGGATCGTCGAGGCCGACCTCGTCGACTGCATCGTCGCCCTGCCCGCACAGCTCTTCTTCACCACCGGCATCCCCGTGTGCCTCTGGTTCCTCACCCGCGACAAGACCGGCCGGAACATCCGCCGCGGCACGCCGAACCGGCCCGGCGGGCGAGCAGGTGAAACCCTTTTCATCGACGCCCGCAAGCTTGGCACGATGCAGTCCCGCGTGCTCCGCGTGCTCACCGGCATCGAGGAGGCCGAGTGCGTGCCCGGCACCGGCGACCCCCTACCCGCGTCCGACGTCGGCCGGATTGTCTACGCCTACCGCCGCTGGCGCGGCGAGCCCGCCCCGGACTGGTGGAACGTGCAGGAGTACGGCGACTGGGCGTTCGCGCCGACTCCTGGCTTCTGCAAAGCCGCGACGCTGACCGAAATCGCCAAGCACGGCCACGTCCTCACCCCCGGCCGCTACGTCGGCGCGGAAGAGCAGGAAGGTGACGCCGAGACGTTCGCCGAGAAGTACCCGCGGCTCGTGGCGGAGTTGGAGGAGCAGTTGGCCGAGGGGGAACGGCTGACCGCCGCCATCCGTGTCACCTTGGAAGGTGTCTTCGATGCGGACTGATGCCTTGGGCGTACCCGAACTCGAAGTACCAGCCGGGTGGAACTACGCGCCGTTGGGCAACTTGATCGATGAACAACGCGGCATCTCCTACGGAATTGTTCAACAGGGACAGCACGTTGATGACGGGGTACCCATTCTGCGGGTCAACAACCTGCGCGGCGGGCGCATCTTGACTGATGACGTGCTCCAAGTTGGAACGGAGATTGAAGCCAATTATTTGCGCACGCGCTTACGCGGTGGCGAGGTGCTTCTCTCGCTCGTCGGAACCTTGGGCGAGTGCGCCATCGTACCCAATGAGCTTGCAGGTTGGAACGTCGCCCGTGCGGTTGCCGTAATTCCCCTGAAGGCAAACATTGATCCCTATTGGGTGGCGATGTGTCTGCGCTCGGCAGACGTTCAAGCATTGGTGCGTGCGTGGGCCACTACCACCGTGCAGGCGACGCTGAACCTTCGCGACGTCCGACGATTGCCGGTCCTTCTCGCCCCCGAGCCAGACAGAACCAACATCACTCGGGCGATCAGACAATTTGACGACAAGCTCGAGCAAAACCGGCGGACGGGGCGGGCGTTGGAGGGACTGGCGCAGGCAACGTTTAAGGCGTGGTTCGTGGACTTTGAGCCAATCAAAGCCAAGGCTGCCGGTGCCGCAGGCTACCCCGGCATGCCTCACGCCGCCTTTGCCGCTCTCCCCGGCCGTCTGACAGACTCCAGAGTGGGTCCGGTGCCGGAGGGGTGGGAGGTGCGGTCGCTGTCAAAGGCGGCTGACTTCCTCAACGGTCTCGCGCTCCAGAAGTACCCGCCCGCCGGTCAATACACCGATCTCCCGGTCATCAAGATCGCCGAGCTGCGAAAGGGTTCGACTGAAGGCAGCGATCTCGCCAACGCCAACGTCCCCGATGCCTACGTCATCGAGGACGGCAACCTGCTCTTTTCTTGGTCGGGCACCCTGGAGGCCGAGTTGTGGTTTGGCGGGCGTGGGGCGCTCAATCAGCACCTGTTCAAGGTCACGTCGGACGACTACCCCCGCTGGCTCTGCCTCAACTGGGTTCGCCAGCACCTACCGGAGTTTCGCCTCATTGCGTCGAGCAAGGCAACAACGATGGGGCATATAAAGCGTGGCCACCTGGATGACGCGCAGGTCGTTGTGCCCGACGAAGAATCATTGCATGCCGCAGACGACGTGACCGGGCCGCTCTACGATTTGCACGCGTGTCTAGCACTTGAGACGCGGAAGCTCGCCGCCCTCCGCGACTACCTCCTGCCGCGACTGCTGAGTGGGCGGGTGCGGCCACCGCACGGAGAGGTGAATGTATGATCCGTCAGCTAAAGCCCTGGGCATACGGTCCCTTCGAAATTCTGTTGCACGCCGAGTTGCACTATCGGATCGGCGAAGACTTCGACCGCCGAATCGCGATGATCGGGTTCGACAACGCGATCGAGGTGGCGATCACCACCTACCTTCGCCTCCACCCCATCCAGCGCGACAACAAGCAGTACCCGAGTGCGGACGTGGATCGGTGGTTGAATAACTACCATACGAAAGTCGACTTCTTCTTTCGCGAGTGCGTCGCTCGTCAGGTTGCCGTCGTTGGCAAGCACGATGAGATCATTTGGTACCACGACGTGCGGAACGGACAGTATCACGGCGGCGGTGCGACCGTGCCACAGAGGCGTGAACTAGACGGCGTGCGAGTTGCTGCGCTGGAAGTTTTCGCCGTTCTTTTTGAGGTTGCCGATGCAGACGCTCAGCTGGACGCGCACATCTCAGCGATGCAAAATGCACCGCAACCCAGGACCGACGGAGGAGATCGCCTGATAGATGGTAAGTTTGGGCTAATCGAACTCTGCGGACAGTTGGAATACTCCAGTGAGTTGCTCTACGCTGTCGACCCGAACCGCTACCACGACACGATTCAAAATCTGGAAAATGGCGCGGAGACTGAGGACCCGTCATGAGCCGCGCTCTCACGGAGAATGTCGTCGAGGAGTTCGCGATCGGCTCTCTCGCCGCCTGCGGCTCAGAGGTGCGTCAAGGTACCGAGTTGGGGGCGGCAGGGCTGAACCTGACGGGCGGACTCATTGATGCCCGCGTAAAGGACGTTCTTGAACGGCTCAATTCCCAGCTTTCGCACGACGAACGCGAGCACGTGCTACGCATAATAAGCCGCCCGCCGCACCCGTCGCTCATCGAGAACAACCGCTGGTTCCACGGCTCGGTGACCGATGGTGTGCCGGTGGAGTACAGGGACGCCGTCATTGGCGAGACGCGCGGCGGGCGGGCCGCGCTGATCGACTTCGACATCCCGGCCAACAATGACTTCCTAGTCGTCCAGCAGCTCACGATTGCTGGGGCGGACGGGAAGACGATCCGGCCGGACCTGGTGCTGTTCGTCAACGGCCTGCCGCTGGTAGTGATCGAACTGAAGGACCCGGCCAACACCACGGCTGACCTCGACGTGGCGATAGACCAGCTCGGACGCTACAAGACGATCGCGCCGGACCTTTTCGTGCCGAATCTGCTGCTGGTTGCCAGCGATGGGCTGCTAACGCGCGTGGGGAGCATTACCAGCGGGCGGCAGCGGTTCACGCCGTGGCGGCCGGCGAGGGGGGGCGAGCCGACACTGGAGGCGCTCATCCGCGAGTTGCTGAACCCCGCAGCGCTCCTGGATTACCTGCAGTCGTGCGTAACGTTCGAGGAGGACGAGCGGGGAAACATCGTCAAGAAGGTGGCGGGCTACCACCAGTTCCGGGCGGTGCGCAAGGCTCGGGCGAGCGTGATCGGCGCTATCAAGACGCCGGACCGCAAGGGCGACGAGGCTGCGGGCAAGGGTGGCGTGGTCTGGCACACACAGGGCAGTGGCAAGAGCCTGACGATGCTGATGCTCGCTGGAACGCTCGTGCGAGCGGCCGAGATGGCGAATCCGACGGTGGTGATCGTCACCGATCGCAACGACCTGGACGATCAGCTTTTCGACACGTTCGCGATGGGCCGGGCGCTGCTGCGGCAGGACCCCGTGTAGGCGGAAAGCCGCGAGCATTTGAGGCAACTGCTCGACCGGGCGAGCGGCGGCGTGGTATTTACGACGATCTACAAGTTCACGGAGGCCCACGGCACGATCAGCGAGCGGGCGAATGTCGTCGTGATGGCGGATGAGGCGCACCGCAGCCAATACGGGTTCGTCGAGGGCGGCGCGCGGTGGATGCGCGAGGGTTTGCCGAACGCGACGTTCGTCGGGTTCACCGGGACGCCGCTGACCGCGGGCGACAAGGTCACGCGGCACGTCTTCGGCGACTACGCCGACGTCTACGACATCCGCCAGTCGGTGGCCGACGGCGCGACGGTGCCGATCTATTACGAGCCGCGGATCGTGAAACTGACGATCAATGAGGCTGGCGCGAAGGTGGCCGAGGCGACGATTGCAGAGTACGCGACCCGCGACGAAGACGGTCGCGAGACGCCTGCGGATATTCGCATCCCACTGGAAGAGCTGTACGGTGCCCCGGAACGATTGGAGCGGGTGGCGAAGTTCGTCGTGGAGCATTGGGAAGAGCGCCGCTCCGCGATGGAAGGCAAGGCGATGATCGTCACGATGAGCCGCGATATCGCAGCCCGGCTATATGACGAAATCCGCAAGATCCGCCCGGTGTGGCACGACGACGATGATGCGAAGGGCGCGATGAAGGTCATCATGACCGGCGGGCCGGACGATCCCGAATACATGGCGCGGCACGTGCGGAGCAAGTCGCAACGGAGGGCGCTGGCGGACCGGTTCAAGGGCCCGGCCGACGACTTCCGGCTGGCGATCGTGGTGGACATGTGGCTGACGGGGTTCGACGTACCCAGCGCGCATACGATGTATCTGGACAAACCGCTGGCCGGGCACAACCTAATGCAGGCGATCGCCCGCGTGAATCGAGTTTACGGCGATAAGCCGGGCGGCCTGATCGTCGACTTGATCGGGCTGGCCGACCCGCTGGCCGATGCGCTGGCGACATACGCGAGCGCAACGGGGGAGACGGACAAGCCGGTTAAGTCGCTCCAGGGCGAAGCGATCCCGGCGATGCAGTCGGCGTTCGAGCAACTGCGGGCGTTCTTCCACGGCTGCGACTATACGGCTGCGCTGGACGCGGAGCCAGCGAACGTGCTGCGGGTGTACCTGGGCGCGATCGACTTCGTTCTGGACGTGAAGCACAACGTCGGGGAGGAGACAGGCTGGCAGCGGTTCCGCGGAATGGTTAAGCGGCTGGCGACGGCGTTCGCGCTGGCCGTTCCACGGGAGGAGACGCGGGAGGTCGCGCCGCACCTGGCGTTCTTCCAGCGCGTAGTGGCAATGATCCGCAAGCGGCTAACCGACGAGTCAGGGCCGGGGGCGGGCGGCCGCGATTCCGGATCGCTCGACATCGACATGGCCGTGAGGCAGGTTATCGGCGGCGCGGTGGGCGCGGGCGAGGTAATCGATTTGTTCGCCGCCGCTGGCCTTGAGGCAGCCCGGCTGGACATTCTCAGCGATGAATTTCTAGAGCGGGTGTCGGCCCTGCAGCAGAAGAACCTCGCGCTTGAGACCTTGCGGAAGCTGCTCAACGACCAGATCAAGATCAGCGAGCGGACCAATCTCGTGCAGGCACAGAAGTTCCGCGAGGCTCTGGAAAAGGCGATGCTCGGCTACACGAACAAGCAGATTTCGACGGCCCAAATGATCGCGCAGCTTCTGGAACTAGCGAAATGGGTCCGCGAGTCGAAACAGCACGGTGAGCAACTCGGTCTCAGCAACGAGGAGACGGCGTTTTACGACGCGTTAGCGGAGAACGGGTCGGCCAAAGAGGTGATGAAGTCCGACCACCTCCGTCTGATGGCCCGCGAGCTGGCGGAGTTGGTCAAGAAGATGCCCAAGCTTGACTGGACGCAGCGGGAGAGCGTGCGGGCGGACCTGCGGCGGAAAGTCCGTCGGCTGCTGGCGATGTACGGCTACCCACCAGACCTCGCGGAAGACGCAACACAACTCGTGCTCAAGCAGGCAGAGTTGTCGACTCAGTATGCCGAGTGACGCGCTACGGACGCTTCGTCGGAGGCCGAACTACAGCGTGCAGCGGACGGAGCTCCGCGGCACCGCTGATGTCGGACGTTTACCTGTCGTTGCTCGCTATTCCGCTGATTCATTTGAATCACCTCCGACTCGAGAAATATGCAGCGGTCGGCGTGGAG
>Ga0302198_10006036_pt1 | contig 11021 bp, 10 predicted proteins | sample II_Bog_N2_2_FD_193521 | JGI IMG/M metagenome (GOLD analysis project Ga0302198, IMG submission 193521) | Peat permafrost microbial communities from Stordalen Mire near Abisko, Sweden - II_Bog_N2_2 | ecosystem: Environmental > Terrestrial > Soil > Wetlands > Peat | place: Sweden: Abisko... | reverse complement strand
TGCGGCAGAACCAGCTGATCGGCTACGGCCTGGTGGTAGGCCTCAACGGCACCGGCGACACCCTCAACAACATTCCGTTCACCAAGCAATCGCTGCAGGCGATGCTGGAGCGGATGGGCGTCAACATCCGCGGCGCCACCATCCGTACCGGCAACGTCGCCGCCGTGATGGTGACCGGCAACCTGCCGCCATTCGGCACCCAGGGTACCAGGATGGATGTCACGGTATCGTCACTCGGCGATGCCAAGAACCTGCAGGGCGGTACCCTGCTGGTGACGCCGCTGCTCGGCGCCGACGGCAACGTCTATGCGGTGGCGCAGGGTTCGGTCGCGATCGGCGGTTTCCAGGCCGAAGGCGCCGCCGCCAGCATCACCCGCGGCGTGCCGACGGTCGGCCGCATCGCCAACGGCGCCATCATCGAGCGCGAGATCGAATTCGCGCTCAACCGGCTGCCCAATGTCCGGCTGTCGCTGCGCAATGCCGACTTCACCACCGCCAAGCGCATCGCCGCCGCGGTCAACGATTATCTCGGCGCCAAGTGCGCCGAACCGATCGATCCCTCCACCGTGCAGCTGTCGATCCCCGCCGAATTCAAGGGCAACGTCGTCGCCTTCCTGACCGAGATCGAGCAGCTGCAGGTCGACCCGGACCTCGCGGCCAAGATCGTGATCGACGAACGCTCCGGCATCATCGTGATGGGCCGCGATGTCCGCGTCGCCACCGTCGCCGTCGCGCAGGGCAATCTCACCGTCACGATTTCCGAAAGCCCGCAGGTCAGCCAGCCCAATCCGCTGTCCCGCGGCCGCACCGTGGTGACGCCGAATTCGCGGGTCGGCGTCAGCGAGGACGGCAAGAAATTCGCGGTCGTGAAGGACGGCGTATCGCTGCAGCAGCTGGTCGACGGCCTCAACGGCCTCGGCATCGGCCCGCGCGATCTGATCGGCATTCTGCAGGCGATCAAGGCGGCCGGCGCCATCGAAGCCGACATCGAGGTGATGTGATGCAGATCAGCGCGAGCACCGGCAGCCACGGCGGCGCAACGCCCAGGGCCACGATGGCGATGTACCAGGGCCGTCCGGATTTTACCCTGATGGACGCCCTGACCAAGGTGTCGCCGCAGGCCCAGGCCAAGGCGAAGTCGACCGCCACCGATTTCGAGGGGATGTTTCTCAACCAGATGTTCGCGCAGATGACCAGCGGCCTCAAGGGCGAAGGCCCGTACGGCGATACCCAGGGCACCGGGGTGTGGCGCTCGATGCTGACGGAACAATATGCGAAATCCTTCGCCAAGGCCGGCGGCGTCGGAATCGCCAGCAATGTCTACCGCGAGCTGATTCTGCAGCAAGCCAAAAGCAACGGCCAGACCCAGGAAAACCCGTCATGAACCAGCAGACACAACGGCAGCCGGCCGCCGCGCCGGTCGCGGTCGCATCGACGCCCGCCGAGATCCGCAAGCTTGCCGAGGACCTGATGGAAGTCATGAGCGCCCTGCTCGGCGTCATCGAGCGTGAAACCGAACTGGTTCGCGCCGGCAAGGTCCGCGAGGCGATGATGCTGCGGGGCAAGAAGACCGAATTGTCGCACCGCTACACAGCCGCGATCTCGCAAATGAAGGCGAGCCAGAAACATTTGTCGCAGGCTGCCCCTGAACTGCTGAAGACGCTGCAGCGCCACCATGACGTGTTCCGCGCCATGCTGCAGATCAACCTCACGGTGCTCGCTACCGCGCATGCGGTGTCCGAAAGCATCGTGCGCGGCGTCAACTCCGAGATGCAGCGGCGCAACATTCCCAACACCTACACCGCGGCCGGACGGCGCGCCGCTCCCGGACCGCGCAACATCACGCCGCTGTCGGTCAGCCGCTCGCTGTGAGCGGCCGCGTTTTTGCCGGTCGGCAATAGCAGGGATTTTCGTAAAATTGTCGCGCCGCTATCGGCGCGGCATTCAGCATGTTTTCTAACGTCGCATTGAGAGGTGCAGGTCAATAGTTGCGATTGGAGGGGTTGGGATTTGACTCGAGGGAGGCCAGGAGGCTGCCATGAGTACGGATTTCAGCATCAAGTCGGTGGGGGCACCGGCTGCTACCCAAGTTGCCCAGCCGGTCAGCGAGGCGGCCAACAATGCCGTCGCGACCGAACTGCCGGCAAGCCAAAGCGTCACGGTTGCCGACGCCAGCGCCGGCGCGCCGCCTGCGAACGATTACGTATCGCATCAGGTGGTGCTCGACCGCGCCGCGGCCTCGATCGTCTATCAGGTGATCGATGGCAGAACCGGACAGGTGGTGGATCAGTTTCCCGACGAGGCCGTGCTGCGCCGCCGCGCCTATTTCCACACCCTCGACCTGACCAAGGACCAGCCCACCCGTCCGCTCGCCACCGACCGCACGGCCTGAGGCTTGCCCGCGAAGGCGCAGCCCCGCGGCGCAGCGAGCTGCCCGCGAGGCATTTTTACCCCGAAATGCTTTCCGTTACGAACGACGGAGCCCGGCCCGGCGAAAACGCCGGGATGTCGCGTCGCGATGAATGCGGTTTGAGGGCCGTCAGGGCCGGCCGGACAGACCGGCAGCGATGTTTGAGTTGATGTCGATCAGCGACTGCAGTTTTTCCGGGGCCGGACTTGACTGGATCTCGATGGTCCGCTGCATGACGAAAACCGCAAGGTTCAGGATGTTCTGACGCACTTCGATCGGCTGGGGATTGTCGTTGCTTTCCGCCGCGCTCATGAAAATCGTCCAAAGCCGACGGTTGAACAACAGGGCGGCATGCATCCGCTTGTCGGCGCCATTCCAGTTGGTCTGAACTTCCACCAGTTTCCTCGCCGCCATCAGCAGCGTCTGGGCCTCGATTTCGCGAGGCGAAGCAGATTGTTGGACGGTGCGAGCATAGGCTGCATGGGACATTCAGGACCTCGATACGCTGGGAAAGGCTGTTGCGACGGTGAGGCGACTTTAGCGGGGCTTCCCTTTCAATATGGTTACTTGTTGTTCAAGCCCCGGATCGATGCAGCTGGCCGGGCCGCGTCGTCGGCGCAGCACAAAACGGCGGGGTTCCCCCCGCCGTCCCGGTTTCCGATGGAGTCAAAATCAGCGCAGCAGCTGCAGCACGCTCTGCTGGGACTGGTTGGCCAACGCGAGCGCGGAGACCGCGATCGACTGCCGGGTCGACAGTGCCTGGCTGTTGGCCGCTTCCTGGTTCGGATCGGCCAGGGTCAGGTTCGACGCGCCGGTCTGCAGCACGTTGATCAGGCTCTTGTTGAAGTCCTGCCGGATTTCCACGACCGACAGGTTCGAGCCGAGCGCAGAGGCCTCGGTGCGCAGCGTGGTGCTGGCCTGGGTCAACTGTCCCAGCACCGCATTGGCGGAGTTGCTGTCGAGGAAGTCGGTGCCCACGGCGAGGCTGGAAAGACCAAGTCCGGCGTCGTTGAAGGTCACGCCGGTAATCGCCAGCTTCGAGGCGCCGGTCTCGTCGAACGTCATGTTCAAGGTATCGCCGTTCAGCAGGTTGATGCCGTTGAACGAGGAATCCTGGGACGTGGTGTTGATCTGCTGGAGCACCTCATTGTACTGGGTCACCAGCGAAGCCCGTATCGCCTGCGAGTTCGCGTCGGCGACGGGAGCGGGCCCGCTGGCATTGGCGAAAGCCGCGAAAGCCTTGCCGGCTCCTGTCGCCGTGCCGGTGATTTGACCGATCGTCGAGGAGGCCGCGTTGTTGGTGGTCGAGATGGTGATGGCGCCGGTGGTATCGATGCTGGCCTGCAGGTTGTTCGCCGCCAGCGCCGTATTGAGCCCGTTGAGCGTCGAAATCTGACCTTGTCCGGTGCCGAAGGTGATCGCCGTGGCGGTGCCGTTGCCGGTGGCGGCGATATCAAGGGTGAGACCGCCGAGGGCTGTGGTGCCGCCGCCGCGCGCCTGGGTGACGCCGGTGCCGAGGCCGAGCGCGGCCAGGGCGGTACCGGTGCCGTTGGTGATGGTCAGATCGCTGGTGGTGCCGGTTTGCAGCTGAATCTCACCGCTTCCGTTGACCGTCGACGCCGTTGCGGTGCCGGTGATCTGGTCGATCGCTGTCAGAACGGTCTGGATCGTGCCGGTCGCGAGATCGATGTTGCCGCCGTTGGCGCTGGTGCTGGTGGCAGTGTTGTTGAAGGTGATCGTCTTGCCGTTGACGACGATGGTGTCGCCGGAGGCGATCGTCCCGCTGATGCCGTCGGTCGAAGAGCTGCCGGTCAGCAGCGACGCGGCCGTCACGGTATCGGAGGTATCCGAATCGGTGAGCGCGGTGCCGGCGGTGGCGGCCGCGTTGGTGTAGGCGCTCGGGGTGCCCAGCAGGTTGTCGGCGGTAGCGCCGGTGATCGCGGTCGACGTCACGCTGGATTTGGTGTCATAGCCGGTCGAGGTCTGCAGCACCTGGTTGGCGATCGACTGGGCGTTGGAGACCAGGTTCTGCAGCGAGGTGATGCCGGTGTTGGCGGCCTGCAGCACCTGCACGCCGTTGCCGATGCCATCGAGCAGGTTGCTGATGTCGCTGGCGCGGTTGTTGAGGGACTGCGCGGTGAAAAAGCTTGTCGGATCGTCGAGCGCGGAGTTGACCTTGTTGCCAGTCGCAAGATCGTTTTGGGTGGTGGCGAGCAGGGCTGCAGTCGACTGCAGCGAGAGCAGGTTCTGGCGAACCGACGCGGAGAGCACAATACCGGACATTTTTCATACCTTTCTGGTGTGAAACTTGAGTACGCAATCCCAATCTTTTTTGATCGGGCGACCGGGCAACGTTGGAAGCAAGCTTCTAACAAAAAATGAATCGGTGCCGCTCAGCCGCTCTGCCGGGCATGCCGGCGACACGCCGGGGTGCGCTTCCGCAGGTCGTGCCGTTGCAAAATAACGCTGCAAATACTGCACATTTGCGCGGCATCCGGCGCCGTTCACGAAGCGTTAACTACATTAGGAAAGGATTGCGGCCACATCGGCCAAAAAGCCTACCGCGCGTCGCTAGCGACTAAAGCCGGCATCCAGTCGAATTAGCTGCATTGAAGGCCCGCGCCAGACGCGGCAAACGGAGAACAGCGATGGCCTTGAAAGTCGAACTCAAGCCGAACGAACGGATCATCATCGGCAACTGCGTGATCACCAACACCGATCAGCGCGCCCGGCTGTTGATCGACGGCGACAAGGTACCGATCCTGCGCGAGAAGGACATCATGACCCCGGAGACCGCCGACACGGTGGCCAAGCTGGTCTATCTGGCGGTGCAGTTGATGTATATCGCCCCGGATCCGCAGCGCAATCACGGCACCTATTTCAGCCTGGTGCGCGAGATCGTCACCGCCGTGCCGAACGCCTGGCGCATCATCGAGGGCATCAACAACAGCATCCTGAGCGGCGACCTGTATCACGCGCTGAAGGAAGCCAAGAAGCTGATCGCCTACGAGAAGAAGCTGCTGGAACAAAATCAGGCGATCCGGGACAAGCGCGCCGCCGCCTGAGCGGGAGCGCCTACATCGCCAGCGGCGGGGAGCGCTCGACGTCGAGCAGCGCTCCATCGTCGGAACCCGTTCGCTGCGCACCGAATTCGAGCACCGCCGAAAGCAGCGCGTCGATATCGCAGGTGTCGGTGCGGTGATTGACGATGGCCGCCCGTATCGCGAGCCGGCCCTCGATCAGCGTGGTCGAGGGAGCCGCGATCCCGGATTCCTGGATATCGGCGACAATGTCGCCATTGACCCTGTTGGCGCCGGCGGCGCGGTAGCGGAAGCAGACGATGTTGAGCTGGACCGGTGCCAGCAGCTCCAGCCGCGGCTCGGCCAGAATCCGCGCCTCCAGATATCCGGCAAGCGCGCAGCTGCGCGCGATCATCGCCCCCAGCTTTTCGGTGCCATAGGTCTTCAGGGTGAACCAGGTCTTGAGCGCCCGAAAGCCCCGTGACAGGTCGGGCCCGAGATCGCAAGGCCAGGATGCGCCCGCCGCCAGGCCCCTGGTTTCCCGCCGCAGATACGCCGCGGGCGCGGAGAAGGTATCGCGGTGCTGCTGGCCGTCGCGCACCATCAGGAAGCCGGCATCGTAAGGCACCTGCCCCCATTTGTGGAAATCCAGCGCAATCGAATCCGCGTTCTCAATCCCGGCCAGTCGCGGCGCCAGCGCCGGGGCCAGGATTCCGAGCGCGCCATAGGCGCCGTCGACGTGAAACCACAGCCCCTCCTCGCGGCACAGCGCGCCAAGCGCCTGCAGATCGTCGATGGCGCCGATGTCGACCGTTCCGGCCGAGCCGACCACCAGAAACGGTTTCAGGCCGGCGTTGCGATCCGCGGCGATCCGCGCGCGCAGCGCCACGACGTCGATGCGGTGGAACCGGTCGACCGCGATACAGCGCAAGGCGTCGCTGCCGAAGCCGGCGAGGTCCATCGCCTTGGCGATGCAGCCATGCGCCGCCGTCGAGGTATAGGCCGTCAGCCCGCCGCCCTCGTCGCCGACGCCGCGCCGCCGGACCGCCTGTCCGAGCGCCGCGGTTCGCGCCACCAGCACCGCCATCAGGTTCGCCATCGAGGTGCCGGTGACGAAAATTCCGCTCGCCCCGCTCGGGAAACCGAACATCGCGCGCGTCCATTCGACGACCTGACGCTCGACCTCGAGGGGAATGTGATCGCGTCCGCCGAGATTGGCGTTGAGTCCGGCCGCCAGCATCTCCGCCAGCATGCCGACGGCGGTGCCGCCGCCATGCACCCATCCCATGAAGCCGGGGTGGACGTTGCCGGTCGCATAGGGAACGATGAAATCGGAAAATTCCCGATAGACCTCGCCGACATCGCAGGGCTCGCGCGGCAGTTCGGCGAGAAAACGGGCGCGGACCCGGTCCGGTATCGGTTGCCAGACCGGGCGCTCACGGATGTTGGCGGCATAATCGATCATGTCGTCGAGCATGCGGTGGCCCTGGGCGCGGATCTCGTCCCAGTTCTGCGGATCCAGCGTCTCGCTGGATTGGGCTGCCGCCGGGGCTTCGCGCAGCACCCTGGTCATGCCGCGCGCTCCCGGCCGCGCCCTGCGTGGCGGATCAACATGGCCGCGAACGCGTCGAATATCCTGCGCATCTGCGGCAGCTTGTAGGGAAACACCGCGGGCGGATCCATGTCGTGGACGATCGCGGTATTGTCGGCCTCGAAAATCAAGAGCTTTCCGTCCCTGGTTTCGGCGCAGTCCACCGTGAAATAATCCAGGCCGATCCGCTCGGCGAGGCCGCTCAGCGCCGCCCGATGGCGGCGCGCGAAGCCGATGTCGAAGGTGCGGAAGAAAGTCTCTTCTTCGAGCCGCTTGCTGGCGCTGGCCGCCATTCCGGCATTGAGATACCAGATGTCCCAGCGATCGGCGATCGCCATATGGCAGGCGTAGGGCCGGCCATCGACGAAGACGATCCGGCACTTGCGAAACAGGCCGTGGTCGTCGGAATAATCGACAAAGCGCGAGACGAAGAATTGCTGTTCCTGCCGGGTCCCGAGATAGTGCCCGACCGCGGCGCGGTCATCGAGCTTGGCAAGGCCCGCCCCGGCATGCGATCCGCGCGGCCGCACGATGACCGGAAAGGCGAGGTCGGCCGCGATGCCGCCGAGCGCCGCGGTCGAGCGCGAGACCTCCGACAATCGCTCGCGCGTCACGGCGATCGTCACCGGAATTTCGAGCCCCTCGATACCGTCGAGCAGGCGATGCAGCTTGTCGCGATCCAGGTTGCCGACGCGGCGCGGCGGATTCAGCAGCGGCCGCGGCCAGTGCGGCGCCGCCCGGTCGATCCTGTGCAGCGCCTCGCGGCATTCCTCCGAGTCGGACGCAATCACAATGGCAACGTCGTGATCCGGCAGCGCCGCCGGCAACTCGGCGTCCGGGATGACATACAGCGTCAGCAGCTCGATGGCGGATTCCTGCAGCAAGAACTCGATCGGCGTGTTGCTGCCCATATCGGTCGCCGCCGCCAGCGCCAGCACCCGCAGGTGGGGTTGCGGCACCGCGCAGGGCGAGCGGAACAATCGATGCGAGGCAAGGATCTCATGCTGGATCGCCAGACCGGCCTGCTTGTCGCCGAGCAGTTGCGCGATCAGCGACAGATCGAGCCCCTCGCCGGCTTCGGCGGTGCCGTCGACCACCTTGGCGATCAGATCCTGCCATAGCGGGCGAAGATCGGTCCCGGCCACCGCCATTTTGGTCAGCCTGGCGACGCCGATCCGGTCGGCGCAATCAGCGCCCGCCGGCGGGGTCTGCTCGGGGCAAGCCGATGGCATGTCACGCCGCATCGGAGGCAAGGGCGGGAGCGGCAAACTGCGACGAGACATCGCCGTGGAACACCGATGGGCCGACATGATCGAGACGGCTCTCGAGATCGACCCAGATTTCGCCGCCGATATCGGTCCAGCGTTTGCAGAACGCAAAATCCTCGCTGAGATAGGTTCCGGTGCCGGAATCGATCATGCATTCGAACAGCGCAAACCGGTTGCGGCTTCCCGCCAGCGCATCGACCGAATGTTCACGAAAGAACTGCAGCGAAGCGTAGCCGGGATGGGCGCACATCTTCTCGAACACCTGGCGGCGGATCATCAGAAAACCGGTCCCGGCATAGCGCACCCGGGTAAAGCCGTTGACGACGGCAACATGATCGGGATCGTTGACCTCCAGCACGTAGTCGAGCGCGGCCGCAGGCATCGGCCGCCGGTTCTCGATCACTCGCTTCACCTTTTCCCAATTTATGCGCTTGATCGGATAGACGCCGGCCACCATGTCCGCGCCGGATTCGATCAGCCGGAACACCTGCTCGGGCGTAAAGCCGATATCCGCATCGATGAACAGGAAATGGGTCGCGGCGGGGTCGTCGAGGAACTGGGTCATCAGGTTGGCGCGCGCCCGGGTGATCAGGGCGTCGCCGTCGCGCAGCAGCACCTTGAGGTCGATGTTGGACTTGGCGCGCACCGCGCTCTGCAGCTGGAAAATGGAGCTGGCATAGATGCTGGAAACCTGCCCGCCGAAGCACGGCGTGGCCACCACGAGGTGAATCTGCTCGGTCATGAAGCGCTCCGAAAGCGGCGGAAGTCGCCAGCAATTCTGACCAAACAGTAAATAGGCGTGGTTAATGAAATCCTAACGCCGGCCCGCCGTTCCGGTGAGCAAGGCGATCCATCCTCTTGTCATTCTCGATGAAGGCCAGCCCTACGCGTTCTGGTCCGACGCCCGAACCAGCGCCGCCAGTTCGCGGCGCACACGGTCCAGCACGCCGCCGTAGTCCCGGCTCGCGGTCTGCCGGAACAGACGCGCCGTCGGGTACCAGGGGCTGTCGTCGCGGCCCAGCAGCCATCGATAGTCCGGCGTGTAGGGCAACAGGATCCAGGTCGGCTTGCCGAGGGCGGCGGCAAGGTGAGCGACGCTGGTGTCGACCGTGATCACCAGGTCCAGGCATGACACCAGCGCGGCCGTCTCGATGAAGTCCGTCAGGTGCATCGTCCAGTCGATGATGCCGGTCCCCGTCAGGGTCGCCCGGTCCTCCGGCTTCGGATCCTTCTGCAGGCTGACGAATTTGGCATCGACATCAAGTATTTTGGTCAGCATCCGCAGCGAAACAGAACGGTTGCGATCGTTGGCGTGCCTGGGATTGCCGGACCAGACGAGGCCCACCCGCAATCCGTCACGGGCGCCGAGGCGATCCTGCCAGGTTTGCAAGGCATGATCCGGGAGCGGTGGCAGATAGCGCGCTTGTGCCGGAATCGTGTCGAGGCTGGTCCGAAACGCCAGCGGCAGGCTCGAGATCGGACAATAGAGATCGAAGGCGGGCAAGGCGGCCGACCTGGCAACGCACTGCGCCACGCCCGAAAGACCCGACAGCAGCGGTTGCAGCGCTTCTTGGACGCCGAGCACGACGCGCGCGCCGCACGCCGCCACCATCGGCACATAGCGCGCGAACTGGATCGCGTCGCCGAGCCCCTCATCGGCATAGAGCAGGATGGTTTTGCCTGCGATGTCCGGGTCGCCGGACCATCGCGGCTGCGGGAAGTTCGGGTAAACCACCGGAAGCGACGGCAGCCTGAAACGCGCTTCGCGGCCGGTCCAGCCATCGGCGAAATTTCCGGTCAGCAGCTGCAGCAACGCCAGATTCCAGCCGGTCCCCGCATGATCCGGATCGAGCGCTTTCGATTGCGAATAGACCGCGAAGGCCTCTTCGAAGCGATGCAGCCGCGCGAGCGAGAATGCCTTGTTGTTGAGGGCCTCGATGAAGGCCGGCCGGACCTGAAGCGCCGCCTCGAACCACGGCAGCGCCTCGTCATGGCGGCCGAGATGCATGAGGTCGCGGCCGAGATTGTTGCGGATGAACGGATTTTCCGGATCGAGCTGATGCGCCCGCCGGTTGTCGCGCAGCGATTCCTCGAACCTGCCGAGCGCATGCAGCACCAGCGCCCGCTGCTGCAATGTCGGCGCCCGACCCGGCTGCAATCGCTCGCAGGCGTCGAAATGGACGAGAGCTTCGGCGAACCGTTCCTGCTGCTGCAGCAGCACGCCGCACTTGTAGGCCGCATTGTGTTGGCGGGGATCCATCTGCACCGCCCGCGCAAAGCAGACAAGCGCATCCGCAACGCGTCCAGCCTCGACCAGCGCATCGCCGAAATTGCTCCATAGTCCGGCATCGTCAGGCTTTAGCTGCACCGCCTTGTCGAAGACCTTCAGCGCCTCGTCGTGACGCCCGAGGTTCAACAGCGCGGTTCCCAAGGTCGTCAGATAGGCCGGCCTGGGGTCCTTCCTGATCGCGCGCGATTCCCATTCCACCGCGTGATCGAACTGCCTGGCGTTGAAGCACACCAAGGCCATGAGATGCAGCAGTTCGGGATTTTCCGGACTGGCCTCGAGTGCCTGAGCACAGCAATGCTGGGCGTCGAGATAGCGCCCGGACCGCATGTGCGCCAGAACCGCCGCACCCGGAGTCGGATCCACGGCCGGCGCAGCGGGCCTGATGCCGGCTTTGGCGCGCTTAGCATCGGCCCGGCGCTCGCGACGGCTCATGGCACTTCAC
>Ga0302198_10006034_pt1 | contig 11024 bp, 8 predicted proteins | sample II_Bog_N2_2_FD_193521 | JGI IMG/M metagenome (GOLD analysis project Ga0302198, IMG submission 193521) | Peat permafrost microbial communities from Stordalen Mire near Abisko, Sweden - II_Bog_N2_2 | ecosystem: Environmental > Terrestrial > Soil > Wetlands > Peat | place: Sweden: Abisko, Stordalen... | reverse complement strand
CTGGGACATCCTCAGGGATTTCGAGCCGGTGTCGCTGGTCGCCACCGTGGAGTGGGGGCTGATCGCCGGCAACCAGACCGGCTACAGGACCGCGGCCGACCTGATCGCCGCCGCGAAGGCCGCGCCCGGCATGATCGATTATAGCTCCGGCGGCCCGGGCAGCCCGCAGCACCTGGCGATGGCGATGTTCGCGTCCGCGGCCGGCATCACGCTGACCCATGTGCCCTACAAGGGCGCGACGCAGGCCGCGACCGACGTCGCCTCCGGCCAGATCCCCGTCGGCTTCCAGGGCCTCGGCACCGTCGCGGCGCTGGTGCGCGGCGGCCAGCTCCGGCTGATCGGGGTGACCACCGAAAAGCGGTTGCCGCAATTCCCCGACGTGCCCACTGTTTCGGAATCCGGCCTGCCCGGGTTCCTGTTCAATTCCTGGTTCGCGATCATGGCGCCGGCCGGCACGCCGAAGGACATCGTCGCCCGGCTGAACGCCGAAGTGCTCAAGGCGATCGGCGATCCCGAGGTTCGCCGCAAGCTCGAGGAACTGGGCTTTTCCGTGCGCGGCACTTCGCCCGGCGAGCTCGATAAGCTGACCCGCGAACAGCTGGCCAAATATGCGCGCGTGATCGAGGAAACCGGCATCGCCAGGGAGTAGGTCCTTGGCGCGGTAACCGACACAGCCGCATCAAGCGCGAATTGTAGCGCTCGCCAGGATTGTCGTCTAATCCTTGTGAACGTTTTCCCGCGATTCCCGCACCCGACCCCGGCCGGCAGCCGAGGCTGCTGCAACCGCTTGTCGTGTCATGATATTTCGTTAATCTGAAACGTGGTGGTGGAAGGAATCCAAGGGTGTCTTGTCAGGTCTGTCTCTCGACCTTGAAGGCAGGCGATTTGTACTGCTCGTCTTGCGGGGCGGTGGTCCCGGAACACCCGATAAAGCCACAGGTTGCCGACGTTCAAGGCCGCATCGCTGGCGAGCGCAAGTACCTCACCGTGCTCTGTGCCGATCTGCAGCGTTCGACCGACCTGATCTCGGAACTCGATCCCGAGGCGGCGATTTCGCGGCTCGAGCCCGCCCTGATCGCGATGCGCACCGCGGTTCGCCGCAACCGCGGCATCGTCAGCAAGGAAGGCGGCGATGGGCTGATCGCGCTGTTCGGCGCGCCGCATGCGGATGACAATCATGCCGTGATGGCCTGCCAGGCGGCGGTCGAACTGGTGCGGCGGGTCAAGCTGCTCGACGATCCCGGGCTCCGGGTGCGGGTCGGCGTTCACTCCGGCTACGTCGTCGCCCATGTCATCGAGGCCGACTTCTCCTCGATCTACGAGGCCGGCGGTCCGGCGGTCCATCTGGTCAAGCGGCTCGAGAACGGCGCGCAGGCGGGCCAGATCCTGGTGTCGGAATCCTGCCAGAACCTGGCGGCCGGCCTCGTGACATTCAACGCGCTGGCGCCGAAACGGCTGGAGGGATTTGCCGCGCCGGTTCCCTGCCATGAGCTCGTCGAAATCAGCGGGCTCACCCGCTGGCGCGCCCGTTCGTCCAAGGGGCTGTCGTCGTTCGTCGGACGCACCGAGGAGATTGCCCTGCTCGAGCGGGCGGCGCGGGAAATCGCATCGACCGGACAGATCATCGCGCTGGTCGGCACCGCCGGCATCGGCAAATCCCGCATGGCGCACGAGTTCGTCGGCGCGTTGCGCCATCAGGACTGGCAGGTGCTGGAAGCCGACGGCAATCCGCTGGAGCAGGCCGTTCCCTATGCGCTGCTGAAGAAGCTGCTGCAGAGCGCGCTGCGGCTGAGTGGCACCGCGCCGACGGATCTGCCCGGGCCGGACGACGGCCCGGCGCATGCCGACCTGTGGCCCGCGGCCATCGCTTCCGTGCTCGACCAGCCCGTCGCCGATCCGCGCTGGAACGATCTCGAACCACTGCTGCGGCGGCGCGCGATCACTGAGGCGGTGCGGCATACCATCGACCGGGTGGTCTCGACGCGGCCGACGGTTCTGCTGCTGGAGGACCTGCACTGGATCGACGGCCAGAGCGAAACCGCCCTCGAAGCCCTGATGACGCTGGCGGCGAACCGGCCGCTGTTGATCCTGCTGACGTGGCGGACGGAAGATACGCCGGGCTGGCTGGCGCGGCTCGACGTGCGCCGGATCTGGCTGCGATCCCTCGACGTCGCCTCGGCCAACGCGTTGCTCGACAATTTCCTGGGCACGGCGCCCGATCTGCAGGCGCTCAAGGGCCACATCCTTCGCCATACCGGCCAGGTTCCGCTGTTCATCGAGGAAGTGGCGCGGCAGCTCGTCAATCGCGGCGCGCTCGAGGGTGATGCCGGCCGGTTCGCCGCGAAAGCCCCGTGGGAGGCGCTGGAAATTCCCCCCACCGTGCAAGGGGTGATCGCCTCGCGCATCGACCGCCTGGCGAAGGAGGACAAGGCCCTGCTTCAGCTCGCCTCCGTTGTCGGACCGCAAATCTCGCCCTCTTTGCTGGCGGCGGTGAACGGCATGCCGGCGGCGCAGCTGCAAAGCCGGCTCTGGTCGCTGGAGATTCTCGATTTCCTGGTGGAGTCGAAATGGCTGGCCGCGCCGGAATACCAGTTCGCCCATGACCTGATTCGCGAGGTCGCCTATGATTCGATCCTGCGGCCGCAACGCGAGGAGCTGCACCGCCGGATCCTGGCGGCGCTGGAGGCGCAATCGCTGGGCCACGAAGAGGATGTCGCCGAAGCACTGTGCCATCACGCGGTCAAGGCGCAGGACTGGGTGAAGGCGGACCGATACGCAGAGATGGCGGCAAAAAAGGCCTTTGCCAGATCGGCGTTCCGCGATGCCACGGAATATTTCCGGACCGCGATGGACGCGGTCGACAAGCAGCCGCTCTCGACGGCGCGCGAGCAGCGGGCGATCGATCTGCGTATCGATGCGCGGCTGGCATTCGCTCCGCTCGGAAGCATTGAGCAATGGTTTGGGCTCTGTCGCGATGCCGAGATGCGCTCCGAGAAGATCGGGGACGAACAGCGACGGCTCGCATCGATCGTCGCCAAGGCAATCGCGCTGAATTTCTACGGAACGCCGTTTGAGGCCGTCACGGCGGCAGAGCGGGCCGTTGAATCGGCGGACACTTTGGCCGACTCCGTGTGGTACAGTTACGCCAAGTACGTGCTCGGCCAGGCCTATTTTCTCGCGGGCCGCTACCGCGATGCCGCTCTGCAGTTTTCACAGGCGCAAAGGAGGCTTGCCAGCGCCCCGCACGAAGTGCCGCCCGGGACAACAGGGACGAGCTTGTTGGTGCTGTGTCAGATGATGCGGGCGATCGTTCACGGCTGGCTCGGCGAATTCGACGATGCCGCTCGGTGTGCCAAGCAGGCGAGCGAACTCGCGGAAGATAGCGGTCGGCCCTACGACCTGGTCGCGGCGGACTATGGCGACGGCCTCGTGCAAATGTTTCGTGGCAACTTCGAGCAGGCCGAGATTGTGCTTGCCGAGGCCACCTTGCTGGCGCGCGAGAACGAGGTCCGGCTGTTCTTGCCTCTGGTGATGTGCGCGCTTGGAAATGTCTATCTGCAACGAGGGCATGCGGCGAAAGCGAGAGACCTCCTGCTTGAGGCAAAGGCCGAAGCAGACGACCTTGGGAACGCGACCGGTACCCTGGTTGCGTCGGTCTATCTTGCATCCGCGTACAATCAGCTTGGAGATTCATCGCGCGGGCTGAGCCTCGTTCGCGCCTCACAGGCGGGTGCGAAGCAGAAGGGTTATGGTGGAATCGAAGCGATGGCGGTCTTTACCGAGGCCAATATCCTCGCGTCGCGGGGCGCCGTCGAGGCAGCGGAGGCCATCCGATGCATGACCAAAGCGGCTGAAATCGCCGGCCGGCTTGAGGCCAGTCCCTTGCTGGGAGCCGCCAAAGGAATTCTGAGCCGGTTGTTGGCCGATTCAGGCAGGACCGCGGAGGCCAAAGACGAGCTGGCACAGGCCATCGTGCTTTTCGACCGGTCAAAAATGACTGTGCAGCTAGAACGTGCTAAAGCAGCGCTCTCCAGGTTCTCTGATATATGACATATCGCAACTACGACGGCAGGATTCGTCGATTTTTTGAGGGGTAGACCATGGCTATCGTTATCTACGGCGGAAAATTCGAAGCACATATCAACGAATTGTACAGCCCGAAGAATATTCGCAAGACCGCGAAGATATTCGCGGAATACGAGAATGAGCATGGGCCTTACAAGTTTGGGCAGCAATACACGAAGGTGCTGGTTCCCAAGACGGAAGACTGGGCGGACAATCAGGGATCGACGGTGGGACACGCCAAGTGGGAAAAGAACTCCGGCGAGATACCCGTGGCCATTCGCAACAAGCTGACCAGGGTCATCCGGGCCAATCTGCGATCCGCCAAGCCGAAGCCGATGCTCTTGAAGGTGGGTGAGAACGTCGACGCGACTCACGATCTGCATGTGAAGACGTTCAAGCATAAAAGTCACGAGTACATCGGTCTGCACATGCTTTGCCCCAACACGTCGCTCAAGAAGTGATCCGGGATTTTGCCCCGCTGCTCTCGGCTTTTGTGCGGCTCTCGGTCAAAGCCACGCCAAACGCCGGCCGAGGCGGCCGGTTAACGCGTCATCCGCGCCCAATCGCCTTGGGAAACTGACCGAAAGGCCAGAAATCCCGGGCCTTTCTTGCTTTGCTCCGATGGAGGGGTATAAATCCGTCCGGGCGGCGGATGGCTGGTTCCGGTCCGGCCTCGTCTTCGGCACGATCCGTCGATCGATAACGGACTTGGTGATCGCAGTGAGCAGCGTGTCTCAGGGCAAAACGGGCGAAACCCGGTCGGTTTCGAACGGCAAGCTGGCGGTGCTGCGCAAGCATCCGATCTTCTGCGACCTCGCGCCCGAGGCGCTCGAGCAGCTCTGCCGCTACGCCAAGCAAGCCACCCTGAAGCGGGGAGCCACGATCTTTGCCAAGGGCGATCCGGGCAACAGCCTGATCGGGGTGGTCAGCGGCACCGTGAAGATCAGCGTCTCTTCCCCCGACGGCCGCAGCGCGATCCTGAACCTGATCGGCGCCGGCGAGATCTTCGGCGAAATGTCGGTGCTCGACGGCCAGGCGCGGTCCGCCGACGCCACCGCCAATACCAATTGCGAGATATTCGTCATCGACCGCCGCGAGTTCCTTCCCTTCGTGCGAAGCCAGCCGGAGCTGGCGATGAAATTCATCGAGCTGCTCTGCACGCGGCTGCGCTGGACCAGCGACCAGGTCGAGCAGGTCATCCTGCAGAACCTGCCGGGGCGGCTGGCCAGCGCGCTCATTCGCCTGACCGAGAAACACAAGGCGGAGCCCAAAGGCCGGACCATCGCCGTGACCCAGCAGGAGATCAGCGAGATGGTCGGCATGACCCGGGAGAGCATTAACAAGCAGTTGCGCGCCTGGGCGGCGCGCGAATGGGTGCGGCTGGAACACGGCGCCATCGTCGTGCTCGATGTCGCGATGCTTCGGGAACTCGCCGAAGCCGGCGGCGAACAAGACGGCTAGATTCCTGATTTGACTCGTTTCTCGACGCGCGCCGGTTTCACCGGGGATCGCGACCGCTCCAAATGCGCCATCCCGAAAGTTTGATCGTGTCCTGTGTGAAGCAATTCACAGGGGTTCTGTGGATCGACGGCTAAAGAGTGCCGGGGACTGCCACGGAAATGGAGGCGTCCATGCACGGAATGTTCGATCGCTCAGGCAAGACCGGCAAGTCAGTCAACCGGAGTTCGGGTCTCAGGTTCGTCCTGATACCCACGCTGCTCGCGGGCGCGCTGATCGCGCTGGCGATCAAGCAACCCAACGCTTCTCGCTGGATATCGGAAGCGGCCCAGGCCGAGTTCGCAGCGACCTACCCGGTGCCCGAGGCCGTCCCGGCCACGCTCGCGCAACCGGCAGGCAACATCCGCAGCGCCAGGGTCGATTGACGTCGCCGGCCGCGGGCCGGTCTGCGGCTAGCAGAACCCGGCGCGCTCGCGCAACCCGCGGTGGCCTGCGGCCGTCAACAGCCCGATCAGGGCCTGCGCCTGTTCGGCGTGCGCGGCCTGCGTCGTCACCGCCGCCGTGTACATGGTCGCGAGCTCGTATCCCGGCGGCAACGAACCCGACAGCACCACGCCCGGTGTGGAGATGATCTCGGTCGACTGCGTGCAGCCGATCGGCCGCAACGCGTCGGAGGCGGCGAGATGGCGCATCGCAGTGGCGCCGTTCGGATGGATCTTCAGTCGCGACGCGACCTGCTCGGCGATACCGAGCCGCTGCAGCACCTTCGCCACGTGGATTCCGGCGGTCGATGCCTGGATGTCCGGCACGAAGATCGCGTCGGCCGCAAGCAACGCGGCGCGCAGGCCTGCTTCGTCGCCGACCGTGACCTTGGGATCGCCGGCGCGGACCGCGACCGCGGTCTCGACCAGGCCGACATCGGCGATCGAGCCGGGGTCTACCCGGTGCTCTTCAGCCAGTTTTTTGACGATGGCCGCCGTCAGGATGACGATGTCGGTCGGCGTACCCTGGCGCAATTTCTCGGCCATGGCGCCGACCGCGCCGAATTCGCCGGATATGTCGAACCCGGTCAGCTGCTTGAATCGCGGCGCCAGGCTCCCGACCAGGCCCTGGGCCGCGCCGCCGCTGAGAATGTTCAGGTTGCTCATGAGCTCAATTCCATGGCCGCGATCAGGCTGTCGCGGGTGATCGGGAGGTTGCGGATGCGTATCTCCAGCGCATCGAACACGGCGTTGGCGATTGCCGCCGTGACCGGGCCGTGCGCCGCCTCGCCGGCGCCGAGCGGATCGCTGTCGGGCCGCCGGATCAATTCGACATCGACCTCCGGCACCTCGCTGAAACGGAGAATCGGGTATTCGGTCCAGCTGTTGCTGGTGATGCGCGCACGGTCGAAGCGGACGCGCTCTTTCAGGACCCAGCTGGTGGCTTGGATCGCGCCGCCCTCGATCTGATTGATCACGCCGTCGGGATTGATGGCCTCGCCGACATCGACCGCGATGGTCAGCCGCCTGACGCTGATGTCCTCGGCGCCCTCGACCTCGGCGACCACGGCGCAATAGGCGCCGCTGTTCTTGTATCGCGCAAATCCGATCCCGTAGCCGATCCCGGCGCGTTTCTCCGGTTTCCAGTTGGCGCGGCGGGCGGCCGCGCGGATCACGTCCTGCGCCCGGGAATCCGTCAGATGCCGCAGCCGGAAGGCGACCGGATCCTCGTCGCGTTCGGCGGCGAGCTCGTCGAGAAAGCACTCGATCGCGAACACGTTGCCCTGGGCGCCCAGCGTGCGCAGCGCCGAGGTGCGGATCGGCATCGTGAGCAGGCGATGGCTTTCGATCCGCCAGGACGGGAAATCGTACAGCGGCACCGAGTTGCGATCGGCGCCGCCGCCATTGGCCTGCGGCGGGTTGGTGGCGATGTAGCGCGGGAAGGGTTTTGCCAGTTCGGTCGCAGCCAGCAAAGCGGGCTGCGCCGCGCGTCCCGGGCGGGCGGTGTGGCCGTTGCCCCAGATGCTGTGGCGCCAGCCGACGATCTCGCTCTGTGCATCGAGATCGGCCTCGATCTCGATCGCCATCGCCGCACCAAACGGCGCATGCGACATCTCGTCCTCACGCGACCACTGCACGCGGACCGGCCGGCCGCCGGCCGCTTTCGCCAGCAGCACCGCGTCGAGCGCGACGTCGTCGGCGGCGTTGTGCCCGTAGCAGCCGGCGCCTTCCATATGCTCCACCGTGATGTGCTCCTGCGGCAATTGCAGCACGATGGCAAGATCGGAGCGGAGAAAATAGACCCCCTGGCTGTGGGTCCAGACGCGGACGCGGTCGTCGCTCCACTGCGCGATCGCGCAGGACGGCGCGATCGAGGCATGGGCGAGATAGGGGCGGGTGTATTGCCGCCGGACCGTTCGCTGCGTTGGCGCCGGCGCGGCCGCCGTTCGCTGGTCGATCACGGATGTTTCCGTTGGTTGGGCCTTCAGCCATTCGGCGAGCCCGTTTTCATCGGGCAGCGGTTCTCCCGCGGCCCAAATCGCGCCCTTGCACAGCGCCTTCAGCGCGGCCTCGGCGCCGTCCTCGGTTTTGCTGACGACGCCGGCGAAATTGCCGTCACGGACGATGGCGATCAGGCCGGCCACGGCGCGCGCGGCGTCTTCCGCCACGCCGGTGAGTTTCGCGGCGCAGAGTTCCGAACGCAGCACGCGTCCGTGCAGCATGTCGGGCATCGCCTGATCGTGAATGAACCGCGGACGCGCGAAAACCTTGTCCGGAATGTCCAGCCGCTGCACCGAATTGCCGGCGAGCCCCCGCCGGGCGGCTTGTTTCGGTACCGCGCCCGGCGTTGCGTCGCGATCCAGCGAGATTTTGTCGGCGAGTTCCCAGTAGCTGGTGCTGATATTGCCCGGCCCGGCGATCGTGCCGTCCTTGATTTCGAGCGCGTCGATGGCGACGCCCAGCTGATCGGAGGCGGCGGCAAGGAAGATGTGCCGGATTTCGGCGCAGGCGTAGCGGATGGCGCGACCGGATTGCTGAACCGAGAGGCTGCCCGAAGTGACGCCTTCGTTCGGACTGCCCGACGTCGACGCGCGGACCATCCGCACCCGGCCCAACTCGATATCGAGTTCATCGGCGGCGATCTGGGCCAATGCCGTCACGATCCCTTGCCCGATCTCCACCTTTCCCGGCGAGACCACGACCTGTCCCTCGGAATCGAACCGGATCCATGACGACAGCCGAGGGTTAGCTGCAAGACTGACCGGTAGGTTGACGGCGGAGGAGGGCGCCTTGCTCATGGGGCGGCCATTTCGGCGGCGGCGCGCAGCACCGCCCGCACCATGCGGTTATGCGATCCGCAGCGGCAGAGGTTGCGGTCGAGCGCGGCCTTTACCTGTGCTGCGGAGGGCGAGGGATTTTGCATCAGCAGCGCCGCCGCGCTCACCAGGATGCCGGAAACGCAATAGCCGCACTGCATCGCCTGTTCGGCGATCAGGGCGCGCTGCAGCGGATGCGGCTTTTCCGCGCTTCCCAGCCCTTCGAGGGTAGTGATGTCCTTGCCCGCCACCGACCACAGCGGCGTGTCGCAGGCAGTCACCGCGTGATCGCCGACGATGACCTTGCAGGCGCCGCATTCGCCTGAGCCGCACCCGAAATGCGGGCCGGTCATCCCGAGCCGCCCGCGCAAAATGGACAGCAGCGAAGAATCGGGATCGCCGTCGACATCGGTTTCGACGCCATTGAGGCGAAATCGGATGTTTGGCACTGTTCGACACTCAATTTCTGGTTTGACGCGTTTTCTTAAAGCGAACCGGTCTCCACTTCGCTTGAAAACGCTTTTATTGCGGCTTGTCGGGGAATTGCTTGACCACCTCGGCCCATTTCACGATATCGCCGCGCAGATATTTGTCGAACTCTTCGGGTGTCATCGACATGGCAACCGCGCCCTGGTCGCTCCAGAGTTTGACGATCTCCGGCCGCTTCACCACCTCGTTCACGGCGGCATTCAATTTGTCGATGATCGGTTTCGGCGTCCCGGCCGGCGCCATCAATCCGAGCCAGATGGTCGCATCAAAGCCGGGCACCCCGGCCTCGCCGGCGGTCGGCACGTCGGGCAGCACGGCCGAGCGCGTCTTGCCGGTGGTGGCGAGCGCCCGCACCTGGCCCGCGGCGACGTTGGGGGCCATCGCGGTCACCGCGTCGATCATCATCTGCACCTGTCCGCCGATGACGCCGCTGCGGGCCTCGCCGCTGTTGCGGTAGGGGACATGCACCACGTCGATGCCGGCCATCGATTTGAACAGTTCGCCGGCCATGTGATAGGGCGTTCCCTGGCCGGAGGATGCATAATTCAGCGTTCCCGGCTGCGATTTCGCCAGCGTGATGAACTCCTGCAAGGTCTTGGCCGGAACAGACGGGTTCACGACGATGACGAGATCGGAATTGTTCACCGGCGCGATCGGCACCAGATCGCGCATCAATTCGTATTTGCGCTGCTGCGGCGACAACAGCGATTCGTTGGCGGTCTGCGTGTTCGATATCATCAGCAGCGCATAGCCGTCGGGCGCCGACTTGGCGGCCTCGAGCGTGCCGATCACGCCGCCGGCGCCGGTCCGGTTCTCGATCACGACGGCCTGGCCGAACTTTTCCTGCAGGCTGTTGCCGATCAGGCGTGCGGCGACGTCGGCCGGCCCGCCGGCGCCGAAGGGCACGATCATCCGGATCGGCCTGGTCGGATAGTCCTGTGCGAGGCATGGGGCGGCTAAATTTGGCGTTGCAGCAAGAATGGCCAGCGCGAGCGCCAACCTTGGGGCCGTCATCTCCATCTCCCGAATTGCGGTCCTGTTCTCTGTTGGTTTGGCCAAATCCAGCCATCAAGTCCAGTGATAAGGGCAACATGCCGCCGACGAAAGACTGGCTGTGCGTTCCCGGAATAAAAGCTAACGTCGGGTGTCCCAGCTCTCGTTCCAGCTCTCGTTTCCAGCCTCGCCCGAACATGCGGATCAGCAGCCAATGAAAATTCAAAAAATATCGCGCCGCACCGTCCTCAAGGGGGCCGGCGCGCTGCTGGCGAGCTCTGCCTTTTCGACCCGCGTGCTGGCGGACGCGCCGCCGCCGGAACCGGTGACGCCGGCCTTGATCGAGGCGGCGAGGAAGGAAGGCCAGGTCATCCACTACACCTCGACCGACCTGCCGGTGGCCGAGAAGCTGGCGAAGGCGTTCGAGGCGAAATATCCGGGAATAGCCGTGCGCGTCGAGCGGACCGGGGCGGAGCGCGTGTTCCAGCGCATCGGCCAGGAATATTCCAGCAACATCCACGCCGTCGATGTGGTGAACTCGTCGGACGCCGCGCATTTCATCGTCTGGAAGCGCGACGGCCTGCTGGCGCCCTATGTGCCGGAAGACGTCGCCAAATTCTATCCGGCCGAGCACAGGGACGTCGACGGCCAGTTTGCCAGCTGGCGGGTCTGGCTCTCGATCATCGCCTACAACACCGCCCTGGTGAAGGCGGAGGAGGCG
>Ga0302198_10006032_pt1 | contig 11026 bp, 10 predicted proteins | sample II_Bog_N2_2_FD_193521 | JGI IMG/M metagenome (GOLD analysis project Ga0302198, IMG submission 193521) | Peat permafrost microbial communities from Stordalen Mire near Abisko, Sweden - II_Bog_N2_2 | ecosystem: Environmental > Terrestrial > Soil > Wetlands > Peat | place: Sweden: Abisko... | reverse complement strand
AGAAAATTCTACCGCGGTCTGCTTTTGCACTCACGCGAAGCGTCAAGAACGGCACGAAGTGCTTGCACTCACGCGAAGCGTCGAGAACGGCACGAAGTGCTTGGACTCACGCGAAGCGTCGAGAACGGCACGAAGTGCTTGTCCCATACAAACGGTACCCCATTCGATGCGCTCAATCGCAACCCGGGCTAAGAAAGATGGATGAAAAGTTCACCCCTTGCGCTACTCTATCCCCCATGCAGACGGAACCTTCGCCCACCGCCGCCCCAGTCGCCCCGGAAGCCTGCCCGCTCACCGAGCACCACTCCGTCTTCTGCCCCAACTGCTCCTCCCGCCTCGCCGACAGCCGCTGCAAGCTCGTCTGCCGCACCTGCGGATACTTCCTCAGTTGCGCCGACTTCTACTGAGCCGTTACCCCATCGCCAGCCTGATTCACCAACTCCCGGGAGTGATGAACCGCACCAATTGCATCTCAATACTTGAGATACAGTGCAAGTGAGGTAGTCCATGCTCCCCGCCAGAAACACATCAAGCCGTATCGCATTGCTGGCCACCGCGTTCCTTCTGCTGCCCTTCGCCGGATGCGACTCGAAATCCAAGGCGACCCCCGAGAACTTCACCGCCGGACTTAACGCCCACTTCGCCGATCACCCCGACTGCCTCTTCGGCAACCCGCCGCACTTCCCCTACGAAACCAGCGACCCCGCCATGACCAAGCAGTTGAACGCCCTGGTCGACGAGCAACTCCTCACTGTCGGCCAGGAGCGCGACCTCCATGTCAGCCGCTACACCACCACCGACGCCGGTGCGCGCGTCGCACCTCGCTTCTGTTACGGCCACCGCGTCGTCGCCAGCATCGACAGCTTCACTCCGCCTGCCACGGCCAACGGCTTCCCCGAAACCCAGGTCGCCTACCACTACACCATGCAGGACGTTCCCGTCTGGGCCAAATCCGACGCGATGCGCCTCGCCTTCCCCACCCTGGCCCTCAATACCAGTGGAACCGCCAGCGACAAAGCTACCCTCGCCGGCACCATGGCCGGTTGGCAAGTCCCCGACTAGGCGTTCACACGCTTTTTCCCGCTTCGCGCTGTCCTCCCGTGGATCGGCACTTAGCCCTGATTGCGACCATCGGGAGCACCACGCGAAGCCCAATACAAGTAACGAAGTGACAGCCCCACGCGAAGTGGGCCCGTCCGGCAGGACTCATCTCAACGTTTTCGATCCTTGAGCGCCTTACGCCGCTTCAGTTTCCGCCTTCAGCTTCTCGGCCGTGTAATGCGAAATCAGCGCGTCGATAGTAGGCTGCAACTGTCCTTCCATCACCATCGCCAACTGATGATTGGTCAACCCGATACGGTGGTCTGTCATCCGGTTCTGCGGGAAGTTGTACGTCCGTATCTTCTCGCTTCGGTCGCCAGTCCCAATCTGCGATTTCCGGTCCTTCGCCTGGATCTGGTGAATCCGCTCCTTCTCCACCTCGTACAGCCGCGCCCGCAGCACCCGCATCCCTTTCTCGCGGTTCTTGATCTGCGACTTCTCATCCTGGCAACTCACCACAGTATTGGTTGGCAGATGGGTAATCCGCACCGCCGAATACGTCGTGTTCACGCTCTGCCCGCCCGGCCCCGACGAGCAGAACGTATCAATCCGCAGGTCTTTCGCCTCGATCTTAATGTCGACTTCTTCGGCCTCAGGCAGCACCGCTACCGTAATTGCCGAAGTATGCACCCGCCCCTGTGTCTCAGTCGCTGGAACCCGCTGCACGCGATGCACCCCCGACTCATACTTCAGTTGCGAATAGACATTGTGCCCTTCGATGATCGCGGTCACGTCCTTCAGCCCGTGGCCAATCCCCGACTCGGTCTGCGACAGCACCTCAACCTTCCACTTATGCTGCTCTGCAAATCGCATGTACATGCGGAACACCTCCGCCACGAACAGTGCCGCCTCATCTCCGCCCGTTCCCGCGCGCAGCTCCAGAATCACGTTCTTCTCGTCGTTCGGGTCCTTCGGCAACAGCAGCACCTTCAGCGCCTCCTCGACCGGCGCCAGTTGCGGCTCCAGCATCGCGAGCTCTTCCTGCGCCATCGCCTTCACGTCCGGGTCCGAATCGGCAAGCATCACCTTAGCCTCGGCAATGCCATCCTTGATCTTGCGATACTCGCGGAACTTCTCCACCGCCGGTTCAATATCGCGGTGCGCCTTCGACACCTTACGGTAGTTCTCCTGGTCGTTCACGATCGTCGGGTCCGAGAGCTGGCGTCCGAGCTCTTCGTACCGCGCTTCCAACTGGTCTAAGCGGTCAAACATGGGATCTCTCCTGAGGTCAGGGCAGCAAGACTGAAATAATTGAAGGGGGCGCAGGCGCAACACCGCGCAGCAGACGTTCGATTAGGCGCAGCTAGTGCTGGCCGCGACGCAGGAACGTCGCGCGGGAGGCATTCACCGGATTTGCACTGACATTTGCCATCACTCTTTAGATTCTACCCCGCGCGTCAGGGATGCGGCGCCACAGGATCACTCTATGGCACCACCGTCTCCCCCGGCAGAATCCGGCTCGTCGCCTTGAACAGATGGCAGCCCGTATACATCGCCTCAAAGTGCAGCGTCACTCCATCTTCCTTCGGCACGTCGGCCACCATCTTCGCCGTCAGCGGATACACCTTCCCATCCAGTTCCGTCGGGACAAAATCGATGGCCGTGAAATCAACCACGTGGACCTGCCCGGCAAACTCCGGGTCAACCCTTCGCTCCAGGTGCGTCGCATTGCCCACCTGGTCCAGCAGCGCAAACCCGCTGGGAGCACCCGTATTCGTGCATTGCGGACGGTCAAAAGTGCCCGGCGGCGACGCAAAGTCGATCCGTCCCACGCCCATCGAGTACTGGAAGCACGCCTGCGTCCCCGGCAAAAAGAAGAATAGCGACTCGCCGAACCCTCCCTTCACCATGAACGGCGGCTCGAACTTGCCCCGAGTGTAAGGCTTGCCGTTCACCTCCGTAACCTCAAGCTGCTCGTCCAGCCTGCCCCCCGCCGCCCGTTCCACCCGCAGGTCAGCCACAAACCGCACCTGCTCCTTCACCTTCCCCTTCTTGAGTTCTTGGCTCAGCCCGGTCTCTTTGCACGTAAAGCTTGGCAAATCATTCTGCAGCGATTGCGCCTGCGCTCCTAACTGCTCGAGCTCGGCCTGCAGCGAAGCCGTCTGGTCCTTTTGCGCAACCTGCCCCTGCGCCACCACCGAGCACGCCACCAACAGCCCGATTTCCAACCCTCGCCCCATGCCAGATTCTAGCCGGAGAACGAATCCCGCGACGCCGATACCCCTGGGCGCATCCTTATGGCTTGAGGATCTTGCGCATGACGCCGTTCGCCCGCGTCGCCCAACTCGCTGAAGAAATGGCCGCTACCACCAGCCGCCTTAAGAAGCGCGCCGCCATCGCGCAAGCCATCGCCGCCGTCCAAGCCGCTGCGCCGCAGTCTGAAGACGCCAGCCTCTTAGCTCTCTACCTCGCCGGCACTCCGTTCGCCGAATCCGACCCGCGCAAGCTGAACGCCGGTGGCGCGCTCCTGACCAGAGCCGTCCTCGTAGTCTCCGGAGCAACCAACGCCGCGCTCACCGCCGCCTATCGCCGCCACGGCGACCTCGGCGCCGCCACCTTCGATCTACTCCCGTTTCACGCTGTGCCAGCCCAGCCCGACAAGCCCGCATCGCTCACCCTCGCCGAAGTCGCCCAGACCTTCGCCGCCCTGGCCGCCGCCCGCACCACCGCCGCCCGCGCCGCCCTCGTCGAAACTCTCCTCCGTCGCGCTACTCCCCTCGAAGCAAAGTACCTCGTCAAGCTCATGCTCGGCGACATGCGCATCGGCGTGAAGCAATCCCTAGTCGAAGAGGCCATCGCCGCCGCAGCCTCCAAGCCCGAAGCGCCCATAACCCCGGCGCAGGTCCGCCAAGCCGTCATGCTCGAAGCCGACCTGGGCAGTGCCGTGCAGCGCGCCTTCGCCGGAACCCTCGCCGAAGCCCGCATGCAACTCTTCCACCCCCTCGGCTTCATGCTCGCCTCGCCGGTCGACTCGCCTGAAGAGGCCATCGCCCGCTTCACCGCCAACGAACAACCTTCAACTGACGAACTGCAACCTGCAACTGTTTCCGCCTTCCTCGAAGACAAGTATGACGGCATGCGCGCCCAGCTCCACTGTGGCGATCCCAACCAGCCCGGTCGAGTCGCGATCTACTCCCGCAACCGCGACGACGTCACCGACAGCTTCCCCGAACTCGCCGAAGCCTTCGCCCACGTCAATCCACTTCTGGACGGCCCACTCATCTTCGACGGCGAAATCCTCGCCTGGGACTTCGCCCAACCCAAATTGCGGGTGCCCCATTCATCGCAGTCTCATCGCGATGAGTGGGGATCCACCAATCCCAATCCATCACACGACGCGCCTCACGCTCTTCCCTTCGCCGTCCTCGGTCAGCGCATCGGCCGCAAGCGCGTCTCCAACGAAATGCGCGCCAGCATCCCCGTTATATTCATGGCCTTCGACCTCCTCTACGCCAAAGGCGAACTCACCCTGGACCTTCCCCTCCGCGAGCGCCGCAACCGCCTCGAAGTCGTCGTCGAGCGCCTCACCCACCGCACCGTCTCCCCCCTCGAGATCGATCCGCACGCCAAAGATGCTCAATCCAACCTCTTCGCACCGCCCACTGACAACCTGCAACCTGCGCCTCCCCTCCCCCGTCTCCACCTCTCCCCCTCCCGCCTGGTTGAGAGCGCCGAAGACATCGACAGCGCTTACGCCGCAGCCCGCGCCCGCTCCAACGAGGGAGTCATGATCAAGGCCGCCGAATCCACCTACCAGCCTGGCCGCCGCGGCCTCGCCTGGGTCAAACTCAAGCGCGAACTCGCCACTCTTGATGTCGTCATTACCGGTGCCGAGTATGGCCACGGCAAGCGCGCCGGACTGCTCAGCGACTACACCTTCGCCGTCCGCGGCCCCCACTCTGAACTCCTCAACGTTGGCAAAGCCTACTCTGGCGTTACCGATGCCGAAATCGCCGAGCTAACCGAATTCCTCAAGGCCCACACTCTCGAAGACCAGGGCCACTTCCGCACCGTCGAGCCGCTCGTCATCCTCGAAGTCGCCTTCAACAACATCATGCGCAGCACCCGCCACGCCAGCGGCTTCGCGCTGCGCTTTCCCCGCATCCTGCGCCTGCGCCCCGACAAGCCCCTAGCCGAAATCGACACTCTCGCCCGCGTCGAAGAAATTTATCAATCCCAGGTCGATAAACCCGTCGAAGCCTGATCTCAACGCGCGCCCAGTTGAACCCGCCCTGCACGATGGCGCATCCTATTCTCATGGAATACCGACTACTAGGCCGATCCGGCCTCAAAGTCCCTGAACTCTGCTTCGGCTGCGGAACCTTCGGCGGCAGCGACGAATTTTTCGACGCATGGGGCGCCACCAGCGACATCGCCGAAGCCCGTAAGATCGTCGACATCTGCATGGAAGCCGGCCTTAACTTCTTCGACACCGCCGACATCTACTCCATGGGCCGCAGCGAAACCGTCCTCGGCGGCGCTATCAAGCATCTCCGCCGCGAAGACGTCCTCATCTCCACCAAGGCCACCTTCCGCTTCGGAGACGGCCCCAACGACGTAGGCTCCTCGCGCTACCACCTCACGCAGTCCCTCGAAAACTCGCTCAAGCGGCTCGGCACCGACTACATCGACATCTACCACCTCCACGAAGTCGATTCCCTCACCCCCGTGGAAGAAACCCTCTCCACCCTCGACAAATTCGTTCGCGATGGAAAGGTCCGTTACATCGCAGTCTCCAATTTCTCCGGCTGGCTCCTGATGAAGTCGCTCTCAGTCAGCGAGCGCTACGGCTGGTCCCGCTACGTCGGCCACCAGGTCTACTACTCCCTACTCAGCCGCGACTACGAATGGGAACTCATGCCTCTCGCCCTCGATCAGGGTCTCGGCGCGCTCATCTGGTCGCCCCTCGGCTGGGGCCGTCTCACCGGCAAAATCCGCCGCGGAACCCCCATTCCGGCGACAAGCCGCCTAAACTCCAAGCTGGTAGTCGACATGGGCCCGCAGGTCCCCGACGAGCATCTCTACAACGTCGTCGCTGCCCTCGACCAAGTCGCCGCGGAAACCGGCAAATCCGTCCCCCAGATCGCCCTCAACTGGCTACTCCGCCGCCCCACCGTATCCAGTCTCATCATCGGTGCGCGCGACGAGGCCCAACTCCGCCAGAACCTCGGTGCCACAGGCTGGGCCCTCACCCCCAAACAGATCGCTGCGCTAGACGCCGCCAGCCAACTCCCGCTCGCCTATCCCTATTGGCATCAACGCCAGTTCGTAGAACGTAATCCCAAACTCACGTAATCCCCGCAGCTCCAACCGGCGTCCTGCCCAGTCGAACCCATCTGCGGCAGTTACCGCAAGGCTCATTCCGGGACGCAAAGGTAACCGACCAGCTTTTTTGCGCCCTACTCGCATCTCAAGATGAGAAGATGGGTGGCATTCAATTCTCCGGGGTTTTCGACGGGACACCAAGGGACCGAGCCAAGATGAAGTACCGCAATGTCTTTCTGACGCTGGCCTTGCTGCCTGCAACCCTGCTCTCGGCAGTCTCAGCCGCAGGCCAGCACCCCACCGCGTCCCGGCAGCTTCAACTTTCGGCCTTCGGAGCAGCTTCCGGGGACTTCACCGGCTTGCAGGGCGGTAAGAACTTCGCTATCACCGCAGGCGGCGACCTTGCCCTCCCTTCCTGGCACGGCGTGCGCCCAACCCTCGAAATCCGCGGCCGTTTTCCCACGGACCACGGACTAATCGATTCGCAGAAAAATGTTCTCGGCGGCCTCCGCGTGGATTTCCTGCTCAACCACCGCCTGCGCCCCTACGGCGACTTCCTCTTCGGCCGCGGCCAGATGAACTACGGCCTCACCGGCTACATCTACGGCAACAACATCTACGCCCTCACCACCACCTACATCGACGCCGGCGGCGTAGGCTTCGACTACGTCCTCAACGAACGCATGGCCATCAAGGTCGACGCCCAGCTTGAGCGTTGGGGTTCCGCACCCACCTCCACCGGCCGCGTCTACTCATCGGTTGGCAGCGCCGGCCTCGTCTACTACTTCAACTTCGACCACCGCCGCCGCTAACTGCGAACCACCGCATTAGGACCTGTTCAAGAATTGAAGGACTGTCCTGCCGGACGCACCCACTGCGCGTGGGGCGGGCGTTCCCACGCCTATTACTGCTTTGCGTGGTCCTCCCGTTGGTCGGCACGGAATCCTGTTTGCGACCGTCTGGAGCACCAAGCGAAGCCCAATAAGAGTCACGAAGTGACCGCCCCCGCGCAGGGCGCCCGTCCGGCAGGACAGCATTTAGATTCCTAAAGATTAAACAGCTCGCGAAGCTTCTTCGTTTGCGCCCGGCTCACTGGGATCTCCGTCTTCTTCGGGTCGTCCATCCGCAACTGATAGCTGGATTTGAACCACGGCACCACTTCGCGGATGTGTTGAATATTCACCACAAACGATCGGTGCGCCCGCCAGAACGCCTCCGGATCGAGTTGGTCCATCAGCTCCTCCAGCGTGCGGCAGTTCGACTCGCCCTCTACCCCCCGCGTCACCACGCTGATGGTCCCGCCTTCGATCGACGCATAGCAAATCTCTCGCTGGTCCACCAGCAGCAGCCGCCCCACAGCCCGTACAATCACCTTGCCCGCCCCCGGCTTTACAGGCTGCGTCCGCGTCTCCACCAGCCGCAGAAGTGCGTCCAGCTTAGCGTCTCCCGCCGTATCGGCATGCCCGGCCAACCTCGCGCGTACCTTCTCCACGGTCTTCAGCACCCGCTTGCGATCGAACGGCTTCAGCAGGTAGTCCACCGCATTCACCTCGAACGCGCGCACCGCATACTGGTCAAACGCCGTCGCAAACACCACCTGCGGCAAGTCCATCCGCTTGTCCAGCAGCTTCTTCAGAACGGCAAACCCGTCCAGCCCTGGCATCTGCACGTCCAGAAAGACCACATCTGGCTTGTGCGCTCGAATCAGCTCGACGGCATCGATGCCATTCGAGCCTTGCGCCAGCACCTCCACCCCCTCCGCCGACTGCAGCAGATACAAAAGCTCCTGGCGCGCCAGTGGTTCGTCATCGACAATGAGTGCGGTTATAGGCAAGGGGGTTGTCAGTTGCAGGATTGCCAGTCGTAAGCGACTGCACAGACTACTCTAGCGGCTGGAAAAGCCGTTGTCAGCCTCATAATGTTGGGATTGCTGCGAGATAGGCGAATCGTGTGTCAGACGGTGGTTTTGGGCTTCCAGTTTGGCACAAAAGGCTGCTTCGCGGCGACAATCACCTTGCCCTTCGGGTCGAAGTCTATCTTGACGATGGCGGGTTTTTCGCGGAAGGGCGATTGGGTGTCGTTGCCGAAGTAACTGGACCACCAGGCGCCGGCGTGGTCCTGGAAGAAGCCGGTGCCACCGCCGCAGGGGACCGACTCGTGGCGCGTGAGGTAAGGGCCGTAAATGTTGTCCGACATGGCGAGGCAGGTGGAATAGCGGCCTTCGTATGTGTCGGCGGCACCGAGATAGTAGATGCCATTCGCTTTGAAGAGCACCGCGCCCTCTGTGCCGAGATCGTTCGAGCCACGACCAACGCAGCGGTCAGCGTGATGCGATGGAGTGTGGTCGGGGTCGGTGAGGGTTATGGGGTGCCAGTCGTCAGCGAATCCTGAGAGATCGTCCTTCAGTTGCACGATGCGCGTCGCGGAACTGGCGGTGAAGTAGACCTTGCCGTTGGTGTCTTCGAAAAGCGTGGGATCGATGGCGTTGATGATGGGCTTGTCGGGCGAGAAGGCGTGGACATAGGGGCCGGCGGGTTTGCCGGTGGTGCTCTTCAGGATGGAGATTCCGGTGGGCGCGATGCTGAGGCAAATATAGTAATTGCCGCGAAGGTAGTGGATCTCGGGCGCCCAGATGGCGCGGCAAGGCTTGTCGTGCAGTGGACGCCATGCCTTCTCCCACGTGCCTTCCTTGTCCATATCCCAGACGAGACCGAGGTAGTGCCAGGTCTTGAGGTCCGGAGAGCGCCAGAGTTCGACGCCGCGATTGTAGGCCCAGATGTTTTCGCCGGTGGAGCCGGTCATGTAGAAGTTGCCGTCGCCGCCGCGGCAAACGATAGTATCGCGCACCTGGACCTCGATGATCGGGAGCAGCGGCGGGATGAGGCCTGCGGTAACGGCGGAGCCGGAGGCATCCTTCTCGGTGAGAGGCTGGGTGGGAAATGGGTACGGATGCTCGCCCTGGTAGGCGAGGCCGCCGCTGCCGGAGCGATAACCGCCGTGGCCGCTGGCTGCGTCGACCGGCCAGCCAGGGCCGCTGATACCGGAGTAGGCGTAGGGACTCTTGCCGTCGAGGGGCATAGGCGTACCGGGGGGAACACCGTTCATGCCTCCGGGAGGGACCGGCTGCGCGACAGGAAGAGCGGCTAGGGATGAAGCCGTCTGGCTACGCAGGGTGGCAGGCAGCAACAGGCCACCGGCGACTAGACTTGCGTCCGCCAGAAGTGTCCTGCGCGTGAGATTTCGTCCGGAACGGTGTTGCTGTTTCATGTCGACTGCTTCCTCGGGGTATGGCCTTAAAGACGAAGACCGCGCCTGTTTCGACGCGGCCTAAGGATACATTCCGGGGAAGCGGTTTAGTGGGCGCCTACAGTCTGCTTTTCGCTGATCTCGCTGAGGCGCTTTTCCAGCAGCTTCTCCAGATCCTCGAGCGCTTTGGAGAAGCCTTCGATGCCTTCCGCCAGCTTGTCGTGGGCCATGCGGTCGGCGGCATGCATCTTGTCGAAGGTGGCCTTGTCCATGGGGATCTTCTCGATATTCATGGACGCAGCCTTGGCCGCGTCGAGTTTGCGCGGCAGATCGCCTTGTTTGGAGTCGAGTTCGGCGAGCAGCTTGGGCGCGATGGTCAGCAGGTCGCAGCCGGCCAGTTCGGTGATCTCGCCGATGTTGCGGAAGCTGGCGCCCATGACGACGGTCTTGTAGCCGAAGTGTTTGTAATAGTTGTAGATGGTGGTGACGGACTGGACGCCGGGGTCGTCGGCGCCAGTGTAATCCTTGCCGGTGTCCTTTTTGTACCAGTCAAGGATGCGTCCGACGAACGGGGAGATTAGTGTAACTTTGGCTTCGGCGCAGGCGATAGCCTGGTGCAGGCCGAAGAGGAGGGTTAGGTTACAGTGAATACCCTCTTTTTCGAGGATTTCGGCCGCCTTGATACCTTCCCAGGTGGAGGCGAGCTTGATGAGAACGCGCTCGCGGGATACTCCGGCCTTCTCGTACTGCGCGATGATGTCGCGGGCAGTCTCGATGGACTTCTCGGTGTCATAGGAGATGCGGGCGTCGACTTCAGTGGAGACGCGGCCGGGGATGATTTCTAGGATCTTTCGGCCGAACGCGACGGCGAGGGACTTGAATGCGAGCGCGGCTACTTGTTTGTCTGAGGCGGACGGGCCAGCGTCTTCGCGGGCTTCCATCAAAACACTGTCGACGATGGGAGCATAGGCGGGCATCTGGGCCGCGGCTGCGATGAGCGAAGGGTTGGTGGTCGAATCGGTCGGCTTGAATTGCGCGATGGAGTTGAGGTCGCCTGAGTCGGCAACGACGGTAGTCATGCTACGAAGTTGTTCGAGAAGTGTTGCCATAGAGGCTCCTTATGCGTCGTTTGATCGCATTTATCGTCAGTTCGATTCTACCAAGATCGCGGCGATGCGGTAGTTTGGTAGGCGGACGTGTGAGGGTTGACGCGATGTGGCTGCGGCTGAACAAGATCAGGACGGTGCTGCTGCTGGCGGGTTTCGCGGCGGCGTGGACGGGAGCGGGGAATGCTCAGTCACCGCGGGCGGATGCGGGTTGGACGGCGCGGTGGATTATGGCTCCCTGGAGCACCGAGCGGGATGGTGCAGAGCAGGACGGGAGCCGGCCGATGCCGGTGTTTCGCAAAGAGTTT